>Ga0335084_10001729_pt1 | contig 20619 bp, 16 predicted proteins | sample Lox_Sample_44_FD_206721 | JGI IMG/M metagenome (GOLD analysis project Ga0335084, IMG submission 206721) | Soil microbial communities from Loxahatchee National Wildlife Refuge, Florida, United States - Lox_Sample_4.4 | ecosystem: Environmental > Terrestrial > Soil > Wetlands | place: USA...
AATGCAAGATCTCGGGGTTTTGGATCAGCGCGCCGTACCATTTGAAGGAGAAACCGGTCCAGGCCGTCGGCATGCCGCCCGCGTTGAAGGAGAGCACGATCAAGGTCGCGATCGGGCCGTAGAGAAAAAGGTAGATCAGCAGCGCATGCACCCTGAGCCAGCGACGCGTGGTCCGGCCCTGCAGCCTGGCGAGCGCGCCGGCGTCAGTCATAGGTGCCCATCCGCCGGGCGCGGTTGACGAGGAAGGCCTGCAGGCTCAGAAGCGCCATCATCAAGCCCATCAGGATGAAGGAGAGCGCGGCGCCGAAGGGCCAATCGCGCGCCGTCAGGAACTGGTCATAGATCAGGTTGCCGACCATGACCGTTCGCCCGCCGCCGAGGAGATCGGGGGTGATGAAGTTGCCCATGCTATAGACGAACACGAAGATGGCGCCGGCGGCGGCCCCCGGCACCGTCAGGGGCAACGTGATGCGCCGGAAGCTGGTGAAGCCCGCGGCACCCAGATCGGTCGAAGCCTCGATCAGGTCGGGCGAGAGCCGGCTGATGGCCGCATAGAGCGGCAGGATCATGAAGGGCAGATAGGCGTAGACCAGCCCCACCAGGATCGCGAACTCGTTATAGAGCAGATCGACGGGCTCGCTGGCGATCCCGAGCCAGGAGAGCAGGCCGTTGATGAGCCCCTGCCGGTTCAAGATCACGATCCAGGCATAGGTCCGGATGAGATAGTTGGTCCAGAACGGCAGTACCGCCAGAACCAGCAGGAGCTTCTGCCAGCGGGCCGGCGCGGTCGCGATGAGATAGGCCGCAGGATAGCCCAAGACGAAGGCGATCACCGTGACGAGGCTTGCGATCTTGAGCGAGGTCAGCAGGATGCCGAGATAGAGCCTGTCGGCGGCGCGGCCGTAATTCTCGAGCGTGAAGATGTAGTCGATGCCGCCATAGGTGCCGCGCTCGAAGAAGCTCAACACCACCACCAGCGCGCAAGGCAGCACCAGGAACAACGCGATCCAGCCCAGCGGCAACGCCAGCAGGCCGGCGCGCGTCCTTGCGGCCGGCGGCCAGCGCCGCGGCCGCGCTTTCGTCGTGGGAACGGTGATCGAGGTCATCGCAACCAGTCGGCGGAAAGGCAACGGCGGCAAGGGCCGTCCCGAGATCCCGAGACGGCTCCGCCGCCGCGATCCATAGCTATTGCGCCGAGGTGATCTCGGTCACGGCGCGGGTATAGTCCTTCTGCGCCTTGCCCAGATCGCGCAGCTGCTCCTGCTTCATCAGATCGGCGGGCGTCATGCCGATATTGGGATATTGCTCGATCAGCTTCGGATCGAGCCCTTCCATCGCCTTCTGATTCGGCACCTTGTAAAGGATGTTCTCCGCCACCCAGCGATGCACCTCGGGCCGGAGCACATAATTGATGAAGGCCATGGCCGCGTCCTTGTGCTCCGAGGCGGCCGTCACGACCATGGTGTCGACCCACATGTCGCTGCCTTCCTTCGGCACCACGAACTTGATGGCGGCGTTCTCGGCGATGCCGTAATTGCACCAGCCGTCCCAGGCATGGACCAGCACCGCCTCGCCCGAAACCAGCTTCGAATAGAAGGTGGTATCGTCATAGGCGAGCAGGCTCTTCTTGGCCTCGATCAGCAGCGCCTTGGTCTTGGCGATCTCGTCCTCGTTGGTGGTGTTGACCGAATAGCCCAGCGCCTTCTCGCCGGCGGCCATCAGCCAGCGATCGGTCGCCAGCATGGTGATCTTGCCCCTGATGTCGTCCGAGGGTTTCAGCATGTCCATCCAGCTGGTGGGCGCGGTCTTGACCAGGTCCGAGCGATAGCAGAGCCCGGTCGTGCCCCAGGCATAGGGCACCGAATGCGCATTGCCGGGGTCGTAGGCAAGCGCGCGGGCTTCGGGATAGAGATTGGCGAGATTGGGAATCTTGGCCGGGTCGAGCGGCGCGATCAGCTTCAGGTTCTGCAGCGCCTCGACGAAGGGGCTCGAGACGAACAGCACATCATACCCTTTGCCGCCGCCGGCCACCACCTTGCCCATGATCTCTTCGTTGGTGGCATGGACCGACATCTCGGCTTCGATGCCGGTCTCCTTGGTAAAGTTCGCCAACAGGTCCGCCGGCATGTAGCCGTCCCAGTTGGAGATGACGATTTTCTCGGCCGAGGCCTGGCCGCTGCCCAGCAGCAGGCCACAGGCGAAAGCAAGGCCGATCGCGGCCTTGCGGGTCAGGCGCAATGTCATGAAACGCTCCCGTTATGCATCCGATGAAGGCCAGGTTGCGGCGTGCCGGTCCCGGCCTTGGGTTGATAGTCCTTGCGAGGGCGTCATCATCGGGGGCGGATTGCGTCGCGGTCAACCCATCTTGGCAGTCCCGTGAAGGAACTGGCCGAACGGTCAGGCGACCGGGAACAGCACTCGCCTCAGGGCTCGGCGGCGGCCCCCGACCAGGGCGAGGCGATATCGGCCATGCCGCGATTGAGGCCGTCGGTCGGCTCCCGCATCACCGCGTTGGGCGATGCGAACAGAACCGGATGGACGTCGAGCGCGCCGCGACGCACCGCCAGCGCCGGATCGATCGCGGCCTTGATCTCGGCCGACAAACGGTTGTCGATCGTGACACCGGCGCCGCTGGCATCGAGGCGCGGGCAATGGAACGCCGCCTCGAGATCCATGCCGTAGTCCACCAGGAAGGACAGGATCTGGGTCACGGCCGGCAGGATGCGCCGCCCGCCCGACGCGCCCAGCGCCACCCAGGGCCGCCCCTCCTTGCGCAGGACGGTCGGCACCATGTTGGACAAGGGGCGCTTGCCCGCCCCGATCGAGTTCGGCCGGCCCGGCGTCGGATCGAACCACATGATGCCGTTGTTGAGCAGCAGGCCGGTATCCTCGAGCAGAACCTTGGAACCGAAGCGCGACAGCAGCGTCTGGGTGAGCGCGACCATGTTGCCCTGCCGGTCCACGACGGAGATATGGGTGGTGCAGGAGCCATTGGCCGGATCGGTGCGGCCCGCGCCATCGCCGGCATCGCCCATGGTCTGGAACCGCTCGCGATAGGCGCGGTCGAGGACCGAGGCATAGACGCGATAGGCGTCCGGACCGGGCGCATGGCCCGACCGCTCCTCCATCTGGCCCATCAGGAAATTCAGCGTGCGGGCCAGGGTCGGGCCCGCGGTCAGACCCGGCGGCGCAAAGACCTCGGCCTCGCGGTAAGACGTCCTCAAGGCGGGAACGATGCGCGCACGGTAGCCGGCCAGATCGGCCTCTGTGAGTTTGCCGCCGAGGCGCTGCATCTCGGCCGCGATCGCGCGCGCGGTCTCGCCCTCATAGAACTCGCGGGGGCCCGCCTTGGCGAGGCGGCGCAGCATGATATCGAGCTTGCCCAGGGCCAGCCGCGGGGCCGGCCCCTCGGCCGCGGCCGGCGCCGGCGGCAATCCGCCCGGCAGATAGATCTTGCGGGCGCCCGCATTCTCCGCGAGCTCGCGCGCCGCAACCGCAATGGAAAGCATGGCGTACCAGTCGACCGGCAAGCCGGCCTGGGCCAGCGCGATGGCGGGTTCGAGCAGGCGAGGCCAGGCAAGGCGCCCAAACGCCTCATGGGCAGCGCGCATACCGTCGACAGTGCCCGGCACCGCCACCGAGAGCGGGCCTTTGAGGTTGCGGTCGCCCTTGACCGACGGCCATTCGAACAGCGCCTGCGTCGTGCCCCCGGTCAGGGGGTAGTCGGCCGGATCGAGCGCCCGGGGCGCCACCATTCCGAACTCGACGCATTGCACTTCCGGGGCGCCGGCCATCGCCACCAGCATGTAGCCGCCACCGCCGACCCCGCTCATCCAGGGTTCAAGCACGCCGACGGCGAAGCCGGTTGCGATCGCCGCATCGACCGCATTGCCGCCCTCGGCCAGCGCCGCGGCGCCGACCTCGGCCGCCGCCAGGCTCTGCGAGGCGACGATGCCGCCCTCCGATGCCACCGCCGTTTTCACGAAGCTGCCCGAGGGGCGATAGGGATCGGTCATAGGATGTCCTTCGGGCTGAGACCGGCGGTCGGGGGCCGACAGGTTAGCGTCTTGGGCCGCGAAAGCCAGTCATTGGCGACCGGCGCGGTTCGCCCCCAGGTGACCGACTCCGGCGCTTGCGGCTAGACTCGGGCCCATTCTCAACCCGCGGCCTGTTCGATGAAGCGCTGGCTCGATATTCTCATCCCCTTCGCGCTTCTGCTGGCTGCGTTGGTGGCTCGGGCCGAAGAGGGCCCGGGCATCGAGCGACTGCGCAACCTCGTCTTCGACAGCTATCAGCGGATCCATCCGCGCGCTTACGCGGATGCCGGGGTCACGATCGTCGATATCGACGAGGAAAGCCTGGCCAAGATCGGGCAATGGCCCTGGCCGCGCTCGACGCTGGCGGAATTGGTCGCGAAGCTCCACCGCCAGGGCGCCGTAACCGCCCTCGACATCATCCTCGCCGAGCCCGACCGCACCGGCCCGCAAAATCTGATCAAGCTTTGGCCCAATAGCGCCGCGCTGGATCAAGTCAGGGGCACCATTCTTCAGTTGCCCGATCCCGACCAGGCGCTTGCACAGGCGCTCGCCTCCGGCCCGTCTGTCCTCGCGACCTTGTTGACCGACCGACAGGGCAATGAAGGCGAGGACGCGGCGCTTCCTGCCAAGGCCGGAATCGTGAAGGCCGGCGATGACCCGGGGCCGTTCCTGTTCTCGTTTCCGAAGGCGGTGCGCCCGCTTGCCATGTTCGAGCAAGCGGCGGCGGGACTTGGCAGCGTGAATTTCGGACCTGATTCCGACGGCACGGTGCGGCGTCTGCCGCTCATGATGCGATATCGCGACCAGATCGTCCCGAGCTTCGTGGCGGAAGCGTTGCGCGTGGCCCTCGGCGGCTCGACCTATGTCCTGAAAGCATCCGGCGCAAACAACGTGTTCGAGACGACGGCGCGCGGCCTCTCGCAGATCAAGATCGGCCGGTCCGACAGCAACACCCTGGTGCCCACGGAGCGCAACGGCAGCATCATCCTCTACGATTCGGGACATCAGCCGGAGCGTTTTGTCTCGGCCCGGCAGGTGCTCGACGGCAGCGTCGACCCCGCCCGCATTGCCGATCATCTCGTCCTGATCGGATCGTCGAGCGAAGGCCTCAAGGACCTGAAACCGACACCGCTTTCCTCGACCATGTCAGGGGTGGAGGTGATCGCCCAAATCCTGGAGCAGATGATCAACCAGACCTATCTGCAGCGGCCTTTCTGGGCGGACCAGGCCGAGATTGCCTTCCTGCTTCTTTTCGGCAGCGCGCTCATCATCATCGCGCGGCGCTTCTCGGCCATCGGCGGCGCTCTCATCGGCTTCTTCGGCAGCGCCGCCGCGATCGCCGCTTCCTGGTTCGCCTTCACCCGCTATGGCTGGCTGGTCGATCCGATCTTTCCGGTCGCGGTCGCCCTGCTGCTCTACATGGCGACGACCTTCCTGGGCTATCTCCGGACCGAGGGCGAGAAGCGCTTCATTCGCGACGTCTTCAGCCAGATGATGTCGCCGATCCTGGTCGAGAAGCTGGCGAGCCAGCCCGAGCCGCCCAAGCTCGGCGGCGAGCTTCGTGAATTGACCGTCATGTTCTCCGACCTGCAGGGCTTCACCAGCATCGCCGAGGGGCTCGAGCCGCAGGAGCTGACGCGGCTCATCAACCGCTTCATGACGCCGATGGCGCGCGTGATCCAGGACGACCAGGCCGGCACCATCGACAAATATATGGGCGATGCGATCATGGCGTTCTGGAATGCGCCGCTTGATGTCCCCGACCATGCCGCGCGCGCTCTGGCGGCAGCACTCGGCATGCGGGCCGCCCTGGCAGCGCTCAATGCCGAACTGGCGCGCGAGGCGGCCGAGCGGGGCGAGGGGCCGATGGGCCTCGCCTTCGGCATCGGAATCAACACCGGGCCCTGCAGCGTCGGCTATATGGGCTCCGAGCAGCGCAAGGCCTACACCACCATCGGCGACGCCGTGAATCTGGCCTCGCGGCTGGAGGGGTTGACGCGGCTCTACGGGATCGATTGCGCGCTCGGCGACAGCACCGCCCGGGCGGTGGCGCCCGAGGCCGGGGCGGCGCCCGCCTTCGCGCTCATCGAGGTCGATCTGGTCCGGGTCAAGGGCAAGCAGCACCCGGAGCCGGTCCATGCGCTGATCGGCGACGCGGCACTGGCGCAAGGCGAACCCTTCCGCCAGCTGGCGGCAGCGCATCAGGCCTTCTTGGCGGCCTACCGAGCCCAGGACTGGCAGCCGGCGAGCAGCGCGCTGGCCGGGCTGCATCGCCAGACCGAGCATCATTTCCCCACGCTGATACCGCTCTATGCCCTCTATCAGCGCCGGATCGAGGAATTCCGGATCCATCCGCCGCCGCAGCCTTGGGACGGTGTCTTTTCGGCCCGGGGCAAGACCGGATGATGCGCGGCTCTCCCCTCGTGACCTGCCCAAGAGGTTCAGGCTAGGGTGGCGGCCCGAGGGTCGGCGCGGGCCTATGGCCCCGTGGTCCCGCCGCCCGTCAACCCCGAACTCCGGCGACCGACACCGGCGCATCCAAAGTCATGCAAGGCGTTGTCTCTACCGTCTTTGGACTGGCCGGGCTGTTCGTGCTGGTCAGCCTGCTGCCGTCCCTGGCCCGCCGCCTGATGCTGCCGGAAACCGTGCTGCTCGCGATGCTGGGCGTAGGGCTCGGCGTCGTGATCGAGCTTGGCCAGGGGCCACAAGCCGGCATGGCGGACGATTTCCTGGCGGCGCTCGGCAATCTCAAGATCCCGGGCGACGCCTTCCTTTACATCTTCCTGCCGCCGCTGCTGTTCGAGATGGCGCTGAAGCTCGATGTGCGCCGGCTGATGGACGAGATCGTCCCGATCCTCTTGATGGCGATCGTGGCCGTGATCGTGACGGCGCTGGTCGTGGGCGCAGCCTTGTGGGGGTTCACTGGGGCCGGTCTGCTGGCGGCCCTACTGCTGGGCGCCGTGATCGCGACCACCGACCCCGCGGCCGTCGTCAGCATCTTCCGCGATATCGGCGCGCCGCGCCGCCTGACCTTGCTGGTGCAGGGCGAGAGCCTCTTCAATGACGCGGCGGCGATCGCGCTGGCGAGCCTCATCGCCGGCCTCATCACCGGGGCCGGCGAAGGCAGCCTCGTCCATACGGGTGTTGAATTTCTGCTGGAATTCGTCGGGGGCGCCTTGTTCGGCTATCTGATCGCGCGGGTCGCGTCGATGATGCTGCCGGCCCTGCGCGGCTTCAAATATGCCGAGATGACCTTCACGGTAGCGCTCGCATATCTGAGCTTCATCCTCGGCAGCCACTATCTTCATGTGTCGGGCGTGGTGGCCTGCGTGGTCGCCGGCCTGACGCTCGGCACCAATGGGCGCACCCGCGTCACGCCGACCTCCTGGGAGAGCCTGGTCGAGACCTGGGAGCAGTTGGGCTTCTGGTCCAACTCGCTCATTTTCGTGCTGGCGGCGATGCTGGTGCCACAGCTTCTTGCCGGTCTGGCGCCGGTCGATTTCCTGCAGCTGGCGGTCCTGGTCGCGGCCGCGCTGGTCGCCCGCGCCATCGTGGTCTATGGGCTGCTGCCGCCCTTGGCCGCGATGGGCCTGACCGGCAGGGTCAGCAGCGCCTATCGGGCCGTGATCGTCTGGGGCGGCCTGCGCGGCGCCGTCTCCCTGGCGCTGGCGCTGGGCGTCGCGGCGGAACCGCAATTGCCCGAGGAGACCCGCCATCTCGTGGGCGTGCTGACCACCGGTTTCGTGCTCTTCACGCTCTTCGTCAACGCGCCGACCCTGCGCCCTCTGCTGCGCCTGCTCGGCCTCGACAAGCTGGGGGCCACCGAACGGGCGTTGCGCGCGGGTGCGCTCGATCTCGCCCATGTCGAAGCCAAGGCGAAGGTCGAAACCGCGGTCGCAGCGGAAGGGCTCGATCCGGCCCTGACCAAGCGCGTGTTCGATCAGATCGAAGCGCCGCTCGGCAAGGCGCCGGCACCCGTCGGCGCTGCGGTCGCGGACGCCACTGAGATGGCAATCGCCGCCCCGCGCGGGGCGGAGCTCGACATGGCAGCGGTCGCGCTTTCGATCCTCACGCAATACGAGGTCGAGCTGATCCATCAGCGCCTGCGCGAGGGCACGGTCGGCCGGAAAACCGTGGAAGGCAAGCTCGCGGACGCGGGCCGGCTGATGGACGGGATCAAGCAGGGCGGCGCCGAGGGCTATGTCGGGGCCGTCGAGGAGATTCTCAAATTTCCGCGCCGGATTCGCTGGGGCATGCATCTGCAGCAATGGTTCGCGATCGAGCGGCCGCTCGCGGAGATGCTGGGCGACCGCTTCAACAAGCTGTTCGTGAGCTCGCTGCTGCTGTTGGATCTGGGTGAGTTCCTGCGCCGGCGCGTGCGGCCCGTGGTCGGCGAGGGAGCGGCAGCGGCGGCCGGCGCCGTGCTGCAGCGCCGGCGCGAAGGTGTCGCCAAGGCGCTGGGGGCGCTGCGCCTGCAATATCCCGACTATGCGCATCAGCTCGAGGAGCTCTATGTCAGCCGCCTCGCCTTCCGGGCGATCGAGGATGGCTATCGGACGATGCACAAGGAAGCGGTCCTCAGCGACGAGGTCTATGACAACCTCATCCGCGGGCTCAACCAGCGCCGGCAGCAGGCCATGCGGCAGCTGCGCCTGGACATCGCCATGGCGCCGGAAACGCTGTTGCAGCGTGTACGGCTGTTCCAAGGGCTATCCAACGACGGCCGCCGCCGCATCGCCAAGCTCATGCATCCGCGCCTCGCGCTTCCCGGTGAACAGATTGTCAGCGCGGGCGAGCGCGGCGATTCGATGTTCTTCATCACCACCGGTGCCGTCGAGGTGGTGCTGCCGCAAACGCCGGTGCGGCTGGGCACGGGCGAGTTCTTCGGCGAAGTGGCGCTCGTGACCAACCGGCCGCGCATGGCCGACGTGGTCGCGCTCTCCTATTCCAACCTGCTGGTGCTCAGCGCCCGCGATCTGGCCCGGCTAAGCGAGGCCGATCCCGAGATCGGCCGCGAGATCGCGGCCGTCGCCAAGGCCCGGATCGCGGCGCTCGACACCGCCATCGGCTGATCCCCGTCCAAGGACCCTGTCGCCCCATCATGGCCAACGCCGCGCCCGCTCTGTCCCAGGTCCGTCCCTCGATGGCGGGGATCGTCTGGCTGCTGGCCGCGGGCTTCGGCTTCGTCGTCATGGATTCGACGGCGAAGTTCCTGACCACAGACTATGAGACGGTCCAGATCACCTGGGCGCGCTACCTCTTCCACATGCTGACGGCGCTGCCGATCCTGCTGGCCTGGCGGGGCAAGGCGGTGTTCCACACGCGCCGGCTCGACCTGCAGCTGATCCGCTCGGTCCTCTTGCTGGGCTCGACCGTCTTTTATTTCATCGCCTTGCGCTACATTCCGCTGGCGACCGCGGCCTCGATCGGCTTCGTGGCGCCGCTGTTCCTGACGGCGCTCTCGGTCCCGCTGCTGAAGGAGCGCGTGGGCGCGCGGCGTTGGATCGCGGTCGCAATCGGGTTCCTGGCCGTCTTCCTGATCATTCGTCCGGGCTTCGGCACGATGCATTGGGCCATGACCATGCCACTGCTGGTGGCCGCCTGCTTCGCCTTCTATCAGATTGTGACCCGGCTGTTGGGCCCGATCGATCATTGGTCGGTGACGCTGTTTTATTCCGGCGTGGTCGGCCTCATCGTGATGTCCGTCATGCTGCCGGGCGCCTGGCGTTGGCCCGATCTCGAGGGCTGGCTCTTGATGATGCTCCTGGGATTCGTGGGCGCCATCTCGCACCTCTGCATGATCCGCGCTTTCACCCTCGCCCCGGCTTCGATGCTGGCGCCCTTCAGCTACCTGCAACTGGCCTGGGCGGTCGCCATCGGCTATCTCGTGTTCGGCAACCTGCCCGACGGGTGGACCGTGCTAGGGGCGATGATCATCGTCGCATCGGGCCTCTACATCTGGTATCGCGAGCGGCTGCGCGCAGGCACGGACTAGTTTCGCGGCGCGATTGTCCGTTGCACAGCCATATCGGGCCGAGATCGGGATATGGTAATTTCGTGGGGGGACGAAGGGCAGAAATTCGCCGCTCCGGCCAAGAATTCTGCCCTGCGCGTTGCAGCACTGCGACGTGCCACGCCCGCCGCCCGAGTTGGGGAGGGGAGCAAGCTTGAACCAGGATAAGCCGCTCCCGGGCCGGGCTCCCGCGGAGCAACCAGCCGCCGAAATCTCGCCGCCGCCGCGGACAGCACCACCGGCCATAGAGCAAGCCTACGAACTCTCGACCGAGCAGCTGCTGCTGATCGAGGCCAGGGTCGCCAACGAGAAGAAGAGCGTCGGTCTCGCCTATCTGCTCTGGTTCTTCCTGGGGGCGCTCGGAATCCACAACTTCTATCTTGGCAAGATCCTGCTCGGTCTGTTCGAGCTATTGGGTGGCATCATCGCCATCGGGCTTCTGGTTTCCGGGACTCTGGCCGGGGGCGCTGCTGGCGGATTGGCGTTTCTGGGGATTTTCTGCCTCGTCGTGTGGGGTACTGCCTACATCGTCGATCTGTTCCTCATTCCCCGCCGCGTGCGTCTCCATTCGCAACGCCTGCGCGAGCGCTACACGACGGCATCGCGGACCGGAAGCACGAAGTAAGCCCGACGCGCAGCACCCGACGCCCGCCCCAACATCTGGTATCGCGAGCACGTTCGGGCCACTTTGTGCTGAGGCTTCGAGCGTGAAAATTTCGGCCTTAGGTGCGGGCCGCGACAGGTCCGCGCTATCCCCTGGGCGGTAGTGGCCCGGGCCCGATGCGGGTGGTATAAGCTCCTGCCATCCGGATCCCAAGGCCCGAGAGGGAGATGCCCTCGACGAACGGCGCCAGCGCCGTCATGCCCGGATCCCACACAGACAGCGAACGTTCCCGCGCTGCGACGAGGCGTTCAAGGGCCTCGATCCTCGAGAGCCCCGACCTTTTCCCGGCGCCGACAAAGGAGGACAGATGGATCTCGAACAGGCCAAGAAGCTCGGCAAGAAGGACTGGCACAAGCTCGCCGACAAGATCAAACCCGAGACTCGCAACTTCATCGACGGCAAGTTCGCCGCCGCCCGGAAGGGGAAGACCTTCGAATCGGTCAACCCGGTCAATGGCGAGGTGATCGCCGAAGTGGCCCGCTCCGACGCCTCGGACGTCGACGCCGCGGTGAAGGCCGCGCGCAAGGCCTTCAAGAGCGGCGTGTGGAGCCGCATGGCCCCGCGCGACCGCATGGACGTGCTCTACCGCTATGCCAACCTGATCCGCGAGCATGCGGTCGAGTTCGCGCTCCTGGACGTGCTCAATATGGGCAAACCCGTCAGCGACATGATCAACAGCGACGTTCCGGGCTCGGCTCTCACTTTCCAGTTCATGGCCGAGTGCATCGACAAGATCTTCGGCCAGGTGACCGCCACCGCGGCATCGGAGTTCCACTACATCGCGCGCGAGCCCTTGGGCGTCGTGGGCTGCATCGTGCCCTGGAACTACCCGCTGATGATGGCATCCTGGAAGATCGCGCCAGCGCTGGCCACCGGCAACTCCGTCGTGCTGAAGCCGGCCGAGCAGTCGCCGCTCTCCGCCAACCTGATGGCCAAGCTGTTCATGGAGGCGGGCGGGCCCGCCGGCGTGCTCAATGTCGTCCACGGCTTCGGCGAAGAGGTCGGCAAGCCGCTGGCGCTTCATCTCGACGTCGACAAGATCGCCTTCACCGGCTCGACCGAGATCGGCAAGCAGCTGATGATCTATGCCGGCCAGTCGAATATGAAGCGGGTCACCACCGAATGCGGCGGCAAGACCCCGCAGATCATCATGGGCGACGCCAATCTGGATACGGCGGTCAACTACGCCATCGCCGGCATCTATGGCAACCAGGGCGAGGTCTGCAACGCGGGCTCGCGCCTACTGGTCGAGAAGAAGGTCCATGACGAGTTCCTGGATCTCTTCACCAAACGCGCCAAGTCGGTGTTCCAGCCGGGCGACCCGTTCGATCCATCGACCCAGATGGGCCCGCTGGTGACCAAGAACCAGCAAAAGCGGGTGCTCGACTACATCAATATCGGCAAGAAGGAAGGCGCCAAGCTCTGCTTCGGCGGCGGTGTGCCCAAGGGGCTCGAGAAGGGCGCCTATGTGCAGCCGACGTTGTTCGCGGGCGTCAAGAACGACATGCGTATCGCCCAGGAAGAGATCTTCGGGCCGGTCGCGGCCGTGCTGACCTTCAAGAACATCGAGGAAGCGGTCGAGATTGCCAACGATTCACTCTACGGCCTGGCGGCCTCGGTCTGGACCAAGAACATCGACGTCGCCCACAAGGCCGCACGCGACCTGCAGTCGGGCGTGGTGTGGGTCAACTGCTTCGACCATGGCGACATGACGCTGCAGTGGGGCGGCTACAAGCAGTCCGGCCAGGGCCGCGACAAGTGCTTCGAATCGATGCTGCTCCATACCCAGACCAAGTCGGTCTGGATTCATCTCGACTGAGACCGCTCGACGAAGGTCCGGCGCCCGGCGACGCCGGTTCCGAGAGAGCGAATGAAAACCGGCGGGATCTCGCGATCCCGCCGGCTTTTTTGTGCCGAATGGTGTCGGCCCGGCCGTTAGGCCGAGCCTACCAGAAAATGAAATAGCCGAGCGCGCAGGAAGCGGCCCCGCCCAGGATGGCGAGGTAAGGCAGCATCCCGGCGCGTTTGGGTCCCAGCTCCTTCTGTCCCGCGAGGAGCAGGTCCGAATACATGTGATCCGGGAACTTGCCCTGGTCGGTGACGTAGTGCCGCCAGAGGAAGAACGGCGCCACCAGCGCCGCCGAGATGAAGCCCGAGATCAATGTCCCGGCGCCCCAGACATTGGCGCCGGCGCCGAGCAGGAAGGCGTTCACATATCCGAGGATGGCACCGAGACCGAGCAGCCAGGTCGGGCAACGCCAAGGACGGCGGACATCCGGGTTGTCGATGCGATGGATCCAGCCGGCATTGAGGTTGAGGAAGTTGAAGATCAGATAGTTGCAGTTCGAGACCGCCAGCACGAACAGGTAGTCCGACATCAGCAGCAGGATCAGGTTGAAGCAGAGGTCGGTCCACATCGCGCGGGTCGGCGCGCCATGGCTGTTGACGTAGGCGAGATATTTCGGGAACCAGCCATCCTGTCCGCCCTGGTTGAGCGTGCGCGACGATCCGGCCATGGCGGTCATGATCGCGAGCATCAGGGTGAAGAAGAGCAGGATCACCAGCACGTTGGTGATGAAGGGCCCGCCCTGCACCATCTCCGCCAAAGCGAGGCCCATGCCGGCGCCGGAGTAGATGCCGGGATCGAGCATCTTCTGGGTGCCGAAGAAGCCCTGGAACACCACCGGCACGAGGATATAGGCCACGATGCAGATGAGGCCCGAGACGATGATCGCGCGCGGCATGTCGCGGCCGGGGTTCTTGAACTCGCTCATGTAGCAGACCGAGGTCTCGAACGCGTAGGCCGACCAGGCCGCGATGAAGAGCCCGCCGAGGAAGAACTTCAGGCCCTCACGATCCCAGACGCCGGGGATGACCTGGCCGTTGCTGTCGGTCGCGAGCGGCGTGAAGGGCGAGAAATTGTCGCCATGCACGTTGCCGGACAGGAGCGGAATGATGCAGACGATGAAGAGCGGCAGGAGCGAGGCGATCGTCAGCAGGGTCTGGATCTGGGCGGTGCGCAGGATGCCGCGATGCTGGATGGCGAACACCACCAACATGATGGCGGCGCCCAGCAGGAAGGTGGCGTTGAAGCGCAAGGACAGTCCGTCGGAGATGAATCCCAGATCGACCAGCGTGACCTGCCACGTCATGATGCTGGCGTCGGGCGCATAGAAGATCGAGAGCAGGTAGCCGGCACCCAGCCCCGAACCGATCGCGAGGACCGGCGTCCAGGCGAGCCAGTTCGACCAGAGCGACAGCGGTGCCAGGATCTGGCTGTACCGGATCCAGGCCGTCGCACCATGCACGGCCGTGCCGCCGGTCTTGGACGGATGCAGGCCTGCGATCTCGGCATAGGTGAAGGCCTGGGCGAAACCCATCAGGACCGAGATGGTCCAGACCAGCCAGGCCGGGGCCCCGATCGTGGCGGAGATGCCGCCCATCGAGAACAACACCAGCGCCGGCACGCCGGCGGCGACGAAGACAATCTGCTTCCAATCGACGTCCCGCATCATCGTCGTTGGACCCTGTGTGGTAGCGCTTGCCATGGAGGCTCCCCCTGTTGTGGCCTTCGGGCCGATGGGCCCGATCTAGCGTGGAGCGGTGGCGCCGGTTGCCGGTCTTCCGCCGCGGTTCGACATCAGCTCTCGCGGGCGGCACGACGCCACCCGCGCATTCGGGAGAAACGTCTCGGCAATGCCGTGGCGGAGCCGACCGGTGACCGGCGCCGCCCGTTTCATCGCAATGCTTGCGCTCCCCCTCGACACGGATTCCTGCTCCGAAACCCCATGCCCAAAACAAAACCGCCACGTCCGTTTCCACGGTACGCGGCGGGCAACGGGATCAGCGGCCTACCCGCAGCAGGCCCCTGCCCCTCAACTCCCAGGGCGTCCGGATCTTGTCGTCCAAATTCGCCATGGAATCTGGATAACAGAGCGGGGGCGCCGACGCAACGAAACCGCTTTCGATTTTTCCCTTATGAGCCAATTCGATACCGCTTGCCCCCTTTGGAGAGTGAACCGGTATAGGAATCCGCGGTCGCTAGGCCTGGGCATCGCGGGCGGCCTGCTCCTGGCGCCGGCGGCGGTGCCACAGCTCCCAGCGCAGTCGGGCCTGCCGATAGGCGTCCAGGATCGACATCGCATAGACGAAAATGCCACCGGCGTAGCGGCCGAGGAAGGAATGCTCGGGTGTCGTCAGGTGATAGGTGATCCAACCCAGGCTCAGCATCGAGAAGGCGAACATGAAGGCGCGCTTGGAATCGCCGTTGAAGATCTGGCCAATGCCCGGGAAAACCGACATCGCGAGCACAAGATAAGGATGGAAGGGCGGTTTGCTCGCCGGCGCCGCGGGCGAAGTCGCAGGGGCCGGCTTCGGTTTTGCGTGTCGCCGTTTCGCCATGCGGGCTCTCGTCACGAGGCGCGGTTCCGGCCAGCGAAGGCCGGATCGTCGCGCAGTTCCTCAATAATGGCGATGGCGCGGTCGAGCAAGCGGCGCATCAGGGCCGGATCCAGGCGCAAGTGATCGCCGAACTCGGCCTGGCGCAACACCAGGTAATAGGGGCGCTCTGCCTCGGCCAGTTGGTAGACCAGCCGCACCCCCTTGGGCGTCGTCACCAGCTCTTTCATCTTGGTGTCGGCGAAGAGCGATGCCTGGTTGGCGATGATCGCTTCCGAAGGCAGACCGTCGAGCCGGTCGGCGCTGGCGCGCAGATTTGCTGGAAATCCCGGCGGCACCGACAACCGGTGCTCCATGACGCCGCTTGGCGAGAAGAACTCGGTATTGAGGGGGCGCGCCAGGAGGTCGAGTGCGGCTGTTTGCGGCAGGTCGGCCTTCACCGTCGCCAGCAACCAGAGCGAGGGCAGCTTGCGCGCCGCGACATGGTCCACCACGGGCTCGAGCTTGATGTCGAAACCCCGATAGCGGCCGGTCAGGACCGGAAAGTTCACGTCGTCCTGCTCGACGCGATAGCGCTCGAGCGCGTCGTACGCATCCTCGAACAGCGCGCCGCGTTCAGCCTTAACCCCGCGCCTGTGGCGCCGGTGCATGACGATCAGAACCGCGAGAAAGAGAACCGCCAGCAGGGCGGAAAGCCATGGCATCGCGTGGATCGGTCGCCTCGGGGAGCAGAATGGCCGCTGGCAAAAGAGCGGGGCCGGCGGCGGGATCTCCGTCGCCAGCCCCGACTATGGTGAAGGCGGAGGCGCCCGCCGGCAAGCCCGGCGGACGCGCTTCGCTCAGTAGCCTTGCGGACGTGGCCAGGCCATCGTGAACTGGTCGCCGCGGCGCACGAACCTGTAGCGGTAGAAGTGGAACCAGAGCGAGGCGACGATATAGAAGGCCATCATCGCCAGGAGCTGACGTCCATATCCGAGATAGACCGCGAAGTAGGTGATGATGCAGAGCGACATCAGCAGGATCGCGGGGAAGGGGTGGAACGGGTGCTGGAACCCGCGCCTGATCGATCCCAACGGCCACATCCGGCGGAACTTGAACATGTTGATCGGCATGAAGGTGTAGTTGAGCAGGCCGGACAGGATCGAGAAGGTGATGACCTGCGCCAGCGGCACCTTGAGCGCGAACACCGCCGCGATCGGGATCAGGAACAGGATGGAGCGGAACGGCGTGCGATAGCGCGGATGCACCGCCCCGAACCATTGCGGCAGATAGCGGTCGCGGCCCATGGAGAACCAGGCGCGCGCCGCGTCGTTGATGCAGCCGTTGGCCGACGCGATCGCCGAGAACAACGTACCCACGAACAAGGCCACATGCAGGAAATTGCTGCCCGAGACCCGCGCCGCATCATAGAGCGGCGCCAGCGTCAGATCCCAGCCGAGATACTCCCAGGGCAGCATGCCGACACAGACATACCAGGTCAGACCCGCAGCGATCGCCAGCGTGATCATGCCCGTGATGGTGCCCAGCGGCAGCGAGCGGCCGGGCGAACGCACCTCTTCGGCGGCCTGGCAGGTACCCTCAATGCCGAGATAGTACCAGATGCCGAAATGGAAGGCCGCGATCACGCCGAGCCAGCCATAGGGCAAGCCGGTCAGCAGCTCGGAATGCTTCATGATGCTTTCCGGATGCCAAGGCTCGAGGCCGATGAAGAGAATGATGATGGTCAAGAACGCCGCGGCGGTGATGACGAAGTTGACCGTCAGCGTCATGAAGACGCCGCGATAGTTGAGCCAGGCCAGTACCACCAGGCTTAGGATGGTAAAGGGCTCGAAGGCGGTGCTGGCCCCCAACTCGCCCGCGCCGATTTGCACCAGTTGGCCCGCCACCAGCACGTCGCCCGCCTCGAGCATGGTATAAGCCAGCACGAGATAGAGACCGACATTGAAGGCCATCAGCGGCCCGATGGTGTGCTTGGCCTGGGCGTATTGGCCGCCGGCGGCGGCCACTGTCGAGGTGATCTCGGAATCGATCATCGCGACGCAGGTATAGAGAAGGCCGATCACCCAGCAGGCGATGAGCGCGCCGTAGGCGCCGCCCTTGCCGACCGCGTAGTTCCAGCCCATGAACTCGCCGACCAGCACGATGCCGACGCCCAGCGCCCACACATGCGTGGGGCCGAGCACCTTGAGCAGGTTGATCTGCTGGCCCTGGGCCTGGCCCGCTGCTTGTTCCGCCATGGCTCAGTGCCCCTTCTTCTTGCCGTCGCCGAAGAGCTCGAGCTCGTCGATGCCTTCGCGCGAGCTCAGCAGCGTAGCTTCGCTGTATTCACGGCCGACCTTCAGGAAGTCGATAAACATCCAACCCAGGAGCACCGCCGAGATGATCCAGGCGGCCCATTCCAAGATTTGCCAAAGTCCCATCGTCGCCCCCTTGATTCTTCTTCAGCGCGGCTCAGCCGAATTTCTCGGCAATGACTTCTTTGTATTCCTTCTCGGACATCACCAGCATGAAGCCGAAATAGCCGAGGATCACGATGCCGGTGATGGCGATGCCGCCGATATCGATGGTGTAGTCGAAGGGCTGGGTGACGATGTCCGCCACGCCCTCGAGCGAGTAGCCGAGCGCTTCCCAGCGCTGCTGCATGGTCGGATTTTGTCCGATCGCTTCCCAGGTCAGCCCGGTCCAGGTCTGGGTGACATTGCCGTCGGCATCGGTCGTTTCCTGCAGCTGAACGCCCTCCGGCAGCACCCGCGTGCGCGACGGCACCGCGATGTCGAGCCAGACCGGCAGGAACAGCACGGCAAAGACCATGAGCAGCAGGCAGAAGACGTCGAAAACCTGACCCGCGGTGCTTTGGGTCGGCGGAATGTATCGTTGCGCCATGAGTATCGCTCCTCCTCGCCGGACGCTTGCGGCTCTAACGGCCGGCGTCCAGATGTTTGATGTCGATCCCGTAGATATGTTCCTTGTCGTGGCCGTAATGCCGGATCATCGCGCCGATCGACGCGGTGTTGAATATGGTCAACACCAGGGCTGCGGCCCAACAGACGATTCGGATGCCGTTCGACGGGATCAGCGAGTCGATCGACAGCAGCACGATGGCGACCACGATCCAGAGTGCGACGACGAAGCACCAGGCAAAGATGCGGTCGCGCCCGAACATGCTGTCGATGCGCGCGGACAGATTCTGAGTGTCTTGAGCCATCTGGCTTCCCCCTGCGACGATCCGGCCGCCCCATTCGGGGTCGTTCCGGCTCTGGTTTGGGCACCCTCCGGCGGGTCTTCCTCCGTTCGGCGACCGGCCGGTTACCCGCCTGGTCGGCGAAGGCGCAAGTTCCTGCCCTTGGCAGCCTTGATTTGGGAATCTTCTATTCCCCCTAGGAAACGGTGCCTTGCGACTCCCCCGATTGTCCAAGCGGCATTTGGTTGAGCATATCACTCGTTTGAGCGATGTCTCCCCCGAATTGGGGAGGAATCAGCCCCGTCTGGACAAGGGCTGCCCAAGCGGGTCCACTACCCGGCCAAGCTCGAGGAAGAACCATGCGCCCGCTTCGTCCCCCTAGCGACCTGCCGCTCGAGGCGACGCCGTCGGGCGCCCAGCCCGGCGGCGAGGGGAAAGCCGCCCGGTCCCGGCATCCGGTTCCGCTGTCCGAAGCCGACCGGCTGTTCGAGGCGATCGCCAATTACACCTATGACTGGGAAAGCTGGCTCGGGCCCGATGGCCAGCCGCTCTGGATCAACCCGGCGGTCGAGCGCATGACCGGGTATGACGTCGCCGAATGCCTGGCCATGCGGAAATATCCCCTGCCGTTGATCCATGAGGAGGATCGCGCCTTAATCGCGCAGGTGATCGAGCGCGGCGAGCGCGGCGAAAGCGGCAACGACGTCGCCTTCCGGATCCGACGCAAGGACGGGAAGGTGCTGTGGGCCGCGGTCAGCTGGCAGTCGCTGCTCGACAAGGCCGGGCGGTCGCTCGGGTTCCGGACCAGCGTGCGCGACATCACAGAGCGCAAGATGTCGGAGGACGCGTTGCGCGAGGCCCATGCCGAAGCCGAGCGGGCGAACCGGGCCAAGTCGCGGTTTCTGGCGGCGGCCAGTCATGATCTGCGCCAGCCGTTGCAGGCGGCTCATCTGTTCGCGGCGGCATTGCGCATCGGCCTGCAAGAGCGCGGCGATCTGGAGCTGTTGGGCTCGATCGAGGACGCGCTGAGGTCCGCCAACGAGTTGTTGGATGCGCTGCTCGACGTGTCGAGGCTCGATGCCGGCGTGCTGGCGCCACAGTTCCGCGAATTTGCGGTGGTCGACTTGCTCGACCAGATCGAGACGGAATTCTCGGAAGCCGCACGAGAGAAGCGGCTGACGCTGCGGGTGGTGCCGTCGAGCGCCACCATTCGCACCGATCCGCTCTTGCTGGGCCGAATACTCAGAAATCTGGTGTCGAACGCGGTGCGCTATACCGACCGTGGGCGGATTCTGGTCGGTTGCCGGCGCGCCGGCGCCCGGCTGGCAATCGAGGTGCTCGATACCGGGATCGGCATTGCCGCCGACAAGCTCGGCCGGATTTTCGAGGAGTTCTATCAGGTCGGCAATCCCGAGCGCGATCGCACGCGAGGATTGGGACTGGGCCTCGCGATCGTGGCCGGCCTCGGCAAGCTGCTCGACCATCCGATCGAGGTTCGTTCCAAGCCCGGCCGGGGCTCCGTCTTCCGCGTCATGGTCCCGCTTACCGAAGCGCAATCCGACCTTGCGGCGGCAATGTCGTCGCGTCCGCCGGCGGCGCTGTCTCGGCCCAACGATGCGCTGCTGCTCGCCATCGACGACGATCCCGAGCAGCTCGATGCGATGAAGGCATTGTTCGGGCGGTTGGGTTACCAGGTGCTGGCTGCGGAATCGGCGCCGGCAGCCTTGGCGATGCTCGAAAAGAGCGGGCGCACGCCCGGCGCCATCATCGCCGATTACCGCTTGCGCGACGGCTTCACGGGTGCGGATGCGATCGGCTATATCCGCGAGCACCTGGGCCTCAGGATTCCGGGCCTGATCCTGACCGGCGATACCGAGCCCGCGAGGCTGCTCGAAGCGAGCGCGTCCGGCTTCGGTCTGCTGCACAAACCGATCGAGGCCCATCGCCTGCAGGATGCGATCGAACGCCTGCTGTCGGTACGCTAGCCTGACAAAGGAGCGACGCGGGCGATCAATGAACCGGGCGTGCCGGCTGCCAGCCGAGGGATGTGGCCACCATGGCCGCCTGCGTTCGGTTGGCGACACTCAGCTTGTTCAAGATGACCTTGATATGCGCCTTGACCGTGCTCTCGAGCAGACCCAGATCGCGGGCGATTTCCTTGTTGGACTGCCCCGTCATGAGGAGCCCCAGCACATCGCGCTGACGATCGGTCAGATTGGCGAGCGGGTTCTCGACGCCGCCCTTTCCGCCCGGCCCGACCATACCCTTCAAGGAGCGCTCCTGCAGCAGCTCGGCCGGCACATAGGTTTCGCCTGACATGACAAGC
>Ga0335084_10001730_pt1 | contig 20618 bp, 17 predicted proteins | sample Lox_Sample_44_FD_206721 | JGI IMG/M metagenome (GOLD analysis project Ga0335084, IMG submission 206721) | Soil microbial communities from Loxahatchee National Wildlife Refuge, Florida, United States - Lox_Sample_4.4 | ecosystem: Environmental > Terrestrial > Soil > Wetlands | place: USA...
AGGGCCGCGGATCGCGCGTGCGCGACGTCGCGGGCCGCGAGTACATCGACCTGATGGCGGGCTGGGGCGTGACCTGCATCGGCCACTGCCACCCCGCGCTGGTGGAGGCGATCCGCGAGCAGGCGGGGCGCCTGATGCAGACGACCAACGTCTTCTACACCTTGCCGCAGTGCGAGCTGCTCGACCGGCTCGCCGACGTCGCGCCCGGCGACATCACGCGCTCGTTCATCACGAACTCGGGGACGGAGGCGATCGAGGGCGCGATCAAGCTCGCCCACCGCGCCACCGGGCGCGCGAAGTTCGTCTCGACGCACGGCGCCTTCCACGGGCGCACGCTCGGCGCGCTCCACGTGATCGGGACGGAGAAGCACCGCGCACCCTACGCGCCCTTGCTGCACGAGAGCGTGCGCGTCCCCTTCGACGATCTCGACGCGGCCGCGCGCGCGCTCGATGCGCAGACCGCCGCCTTCATCGTCGAGCCGGTGCAGGGAGAGGGCGGCGTCAACGTGCCGCGCGAGGGCTACCTGCGCGAGCTCGCCGATCTCTGCCACGCCGTCGGCGCGCTGCTGATTGCCGACGAGGTGCAGACGGGGATCGGCCGCACCGGCCGCATGTTCGCCTGCGAGCACGAGGGCGTCGTGCCGGACGTGATGGCGCTCGGCAAGGGGCTCGGCGGTGGCTTCCCCGTCGCGGCGTTCCTCTGCACCGAGTCGGTGGCGGGGACCGTCGCGCTCGGCGAGCACGGCACCACCTTCGGCGGCAATCCGCTCGCGTGCGCCGCCGCCAACGCGACGCTCCGCGTGGTCGAGGAGGAGAAGCTCGTCGCGCGCGCGGCCGAGCTCGGCGCGCGCCTCCACGCGCGCCTGCGCGCGTTCGCGGCCGAGCGCCCCGACCGGGTCGCGAGCGCGCGCGGCAAGGGCCTGTTGCAGGCGTTCGTGCTCCGCGACGCGGAGCGCGCGGCTGCGCTGCCGCTGCGCGCGATCGAGCGCGGCGTGCTCGTGAACGTGACCGCCGGCACCGTGGTGCGCTTCTTCCCCGCGCTGAACATCCCGGAGGACGATCTCTTCTCGGGCCTCGACGCGGTGCTCGCGCTCGTCGCCGACTAGTTCTGCCGGGCCTTCGCGCTCGCTGATCGCTCGCGCTCGGGCAGCCGGCCTCCGCTCGGCTTCGCCTCGCTGCGCGTCAGCGCTCCGACAGCGACCACGCGAACACGATCACGTCGCGGTGCTCGAGCCGCGTCGACTCCCATGCACGCGGATCGTCGTCGAAGAGATTCCAGCGCCGCACGTGCACCGTGCGCGAGCTCGGAGCGCGGCGCCGCAGCACGATCTGGCCCGCGGGTCGCGCGCCGGGTCGATACGACAGCCCACCGGCGGCCTCGAGCGCGATGCGCAGGGTCGCGCCCGACTCGAGGCGCATGCGGCCGACGCGCGCGACCGCGCCCGCGACGACGATCTCGATGGTGGCGTCCACGCATCCAGCCTAACACGCCGCCTTCCGGCGGCGACCTCCGGTGCTGGAGTGGTGCTAGAGTGCGGCGCCACTCGCGCGGAGAAGCTCATTGCAACCTGCGACCCGCGCGGCCTGCCTAGAGCCCATCTCAAAAATCCTCCCGTCGCCCCGCTCGCGTCCTCGTCCCGATCCCTGCGTTGCGAAATCTCGCGGTATCGCCCGATATGGCTGCGATTTCGCGCCTTGGGCTCGGGCCGAATCCGCGCGCCTGGCTCGGTCCGGATTTCTGAGATGGGCTCTACTCGCGTTCGCGCTGCTGTCCTGCGGGCGGACACCGATCGACTTCTCGGGCCCGACGGCCGAGTGGCGCGAGTACGCGGGCGACAAGGGCGGGCTCCACTTCTCGCCACTCACCCAGATCGACCGGGCGAACGTCGGTCGTCTCGAGCTCGCCTGGAGCCATCACAGCGGCGACTTCTCCCGCGGCGACGCGCAGCACGCGCCGACCAATCTGGAGGTCACGCCGCTCGTCGTCCGCGACACGCTCTACTACTGCACCGGCTTCATGCGCGTCTTCGCGCTCGATCCGGAGACCGGCGCCGAGAGGTGGGTCTTCGATCCGAAGCTGCGCTCGCGCGAGACCGGCGGACCGTATCCGCTGACCTGCCGTGGTGTCGCGTACTGGGAGGCGTCGTTGCCGCGCGCCGGCGTCGCCTGCGAGCGCCGGATCCTCTACGGCACGCGCGACGCGGAGCTGATCGCGCTCGACGCCGACACCGGTCTTCCCTGCCAGGATTTCGGCGCGGACGGGCGCGTCGCGCTCCGCGAAGGCATCGGCGACGCGGCGAGCTGGGAGTACTACCCGACCTCGCCGCCGCTCGTGATGGGCGACGTCGCCGTGATCGGCGCGCTCGTCGCGGACCAGGTTCGCGTGGATGCGCCGTCCGGCGTCGTGCGCGCGTTCGACGTGCGCACGGGGCAGCTGGTCTGGGCGTGGGATCCGGTGCCGCCGGACACCGTCGTCACGCCGAGTGAGGGATCGATCTACCAGCGCGGCACGCCGAACGTCTGGTCGCTCATGTCGGGAGATCCGCAACGCGGATTGGTGTTGGTTCCGACCGGGAACCCCTCGCCGGACAGCTTCGGCGGTCTTCGCCACGGCAGCGATTACTACGGCTCGTCCACGGTCGCGCTCGATGCGAAGACGGGCAAGGTCGTGTGGCACTTCCAGACCGTGCACCACGACTTGTGGGACTTCGACGTGCCCGCGCAGCCGACGCTCTTCCAGATCGAGGGCGTCGGCGGCGGGCGCCCGGGCGTCGCGCAGCCGACGAAGATGGGCCACCTCTTCCTGCTCGATCGGGAAACGGGCGTACCCCTCTATCCCGTCGAGGAGCGACCCGTGCCACAGGGGGGTGTCCCGGGCGAGTCGCTCTCGCCGACGCAGCCGTTTCCGACGCACCCCGCGCCGCTCCACCCGACCGACGTCGGCCCCGACAGCGCTTTCGGGTTCACGCCGATCGACCGCGCCTCGTGTCGAGACCAGCTCGCGAAGCTCCGCTGGGACGGACCCTTCACGCCGCCGACGCTGGAGGGATCGGTGCAGTTCCCGCACACCGCGGGCGGCAGCAACTGGGGCGGCGTCGCGATCGACCCGCGCACGGGCCTGCTGCTGCTGAACCAGACGCACGTGGCGATGCAGGTGAAGCTCGTCCCGCGCGCCGAGTTCGACGCGATGCAGGGAGGCGTCGCGTATCCGCAGGAAGCGTACCCGATGCGCGGCACGCCCTACGGCATCGTGCGCGCGCCACTCTTCTCCTCGTTCGGCGCGCCCTGCAATCCGCCGCCCTGGGGCACGCTCGCCGCCGTCGATCTCAAGAGCGGCCAGGTGGTCTGGCGGGTGCCGCTCGGGACGATCCGGGACCAGGCGCCCTTTCCCTTTTGGGCGATCCCCGGGATCGGCGACCTCGGCGTGCCGAACTTCGGCGGCGGTCTGCTGACCGCGACCGGTGTCTACTTCATCGGCGCGACCACCGACCGCTACGTGCGCGCCTTCGACGCGGAGACCGGGCGGGAGATCTGGCGCGAGCGGATTCCCTTCACCGGGAACGCCTCGCCGATGAGCTTCCGCCTGCGCCCCGACTCCAAGCAGTACGTGGTGATCGCCGCGGGCGGAAATCCGCTGACCGGAGTCGGCGACGCGCTGCTGGCCTACCGCCTGGCCGACTGACCGCCGCGCGCCAGCAGGTCGGGCGACCAGATCTCCTGATCCTCACCGTGGCAGCGCGCTCCGCCGACACTCCACTCGGTCAGAGAGAGCCATGCGAACATGCCCGGCGTCGCCTGGTTCGCGAGGCGCGAGAGCGTCTCTCCCTCCGCCTGGAGGTGACGGCCCGCCGCATCGACGGCCGCGACCTCGACGCACAGCGGGTAGCCGTCGCGGCGCTCCTTCACGCGCCGCGTGCCGCCGACGAGCGCGTGCTTCTCGCCGTCGCGCCACAGGAAGCCCGTCGCGACGCGGCACTCGTCGGCGTCGCAGAGCGCGACCGCGAGGAAGGCCTCGCGCTCGGCGACGCCGTAGCTGTAGCTGGCGCGGGTGCTGCGGAGGTCGTCGCGCACGTGCCAGGAGCGGTCGCGCATCTCGAGGCCGTCGATCGCGATCCGCTGCTCGCGCAGGCGCAGCGAGCCGCGCACGCGGCAGGGCTGGTCGAGGTGGCCGCGGCCGCCCGCGACGCCGGTAGCAAGGGGCTCGAACAGCCCCTCGTACTCGAGGTCGAGCGCGCAGAGGTTCGCGTCCGCGTAGCGCACCCGGTAGCGGCGCAGCGGCTCGAGACACGCGAGCTCGAGCCCGCCGACGGAGCACTGGCTGAGGTCGCCGCGAGGCATCGGCAGGTGCCACTGCGTGCGCGAGTAGAGCGCGCGCCACGGCTCGCAGGCCGAGTCGTCCCAGACGTGGACGGCGATCGAGCAGACGCCGAGTCGCGGGCGGAAGAGCGGGTAGACCGCGCCGCAGAGATTTCGCTCCGGCGCCGAGAAGCCGAACCAGGCCGTCTCGCTCCAGAGCGGATGTGCCTCGGCGGGCGCGTGGAAGCGATCGTCGGCCGCGCCGACGGGCGACGCGCTCACGCGGCGGCGGGCAGCGGCTCGAGCGGCCTCGCGCGCTCGGCCAGGATCGGCGTCCGCTCCACCGCGTCGCGCCCCTGCTCGCAGTAGGCCGCGAGCTCGGCCGCCTTGCAGCCGGCGCGCGCGAGCGCGTCGGGGAGCAGCCAGCGGAGATAGGGGAGGAGCAGCCGGTAGACCGTGGTGTCGCTCTGCTGCGAGTCGGCGTGCGCGAGCGCGATGCGGCAGGAGATCGCCATGCGCAGCAACACCAGCGCTCGGTAGTACTCGACGCGCGCGAGGTCGAGCCGCAGCCCCGAGGCGTCGCGCCAGGTGCGGAAGCCCTGCGCGAGGTCGCCGAAGCCGCCGAGCAGGTGGGCGCGCACCGCCACCCAGGCGAGATCGTCCAGCGGGTCGCCGAGGTGCGCGAATTCCCAGTCGAGCAGCGCCGTCACGCGCTCGCCCTCGAAGAGGAAGTTGCCGGGGCCGGCGTCGCCGTGACACAGCACCGTGCGATCCGCGGGCGGCGCGCTCACATCGAGCCAGCGCGCGGCGAAGTCGCAGAGCGGATCGGGGCCGACGCGCCCGGCGACGCGCCGCCACAGATCGAGGTCGCAGCGCGCGTGGTCGGGTCCGTCGGCCGGCACCGCGAAGCCCGGCAGCGCCAGCCGATCCGCGTTCACGGCGTGGAGCTCCGCGAGCGCGACGAAGAAGTCCCGCACGATCGCCGCGCGGCGCGTGGCGTCGAGCACGCTGGCGAAGGCGTCCGAGCCCGGTGCGCGCTCGACCAGCAGCGCCCTCGCGCTCGCCGCGAAGAGCCTCGGAATGCGCACGCCGCGGCCCTGGAGCGCCCGGTAGACGACCGCCTCGCGCGCCAGGTCGAGCTCGCTGCCGGAGAGCGGACCATCGCCGCTGTCGACTCGCAGCACGAGCTCGAGCCTGCGTCCTTCGCGCTCGACGTCGACGAGCCAGGTGCGCCGCGACGCGCCGCCGGCGACCGGCTCGGCCTTCGCGACGACGCCCCGCGTGTGTGTCTCGATGAAGCGGCGCAGGGAGTCGTCGAGCACGGCGACAGCATACGCCCGCCGCGCGGCCGGGGGAACGCGAGCGCTCGGCGCAGGTGCTTCGAGCGAGCCCGCGGTCCTGCGCTTGCTCCCACGGAGCGCGGGATGGTAGAGAAGATGGTAGAGAAGGATGGGCGCGCTGCTGCGAGGAGGATCCGCCTTGGTGAAGGCACGGGCATTCGACAAGAACTCGACCGCATCGGAGGTGGTGGCGGGGCTCGACCTCTCGCGCCTGCACGCGCTCGTGACGGGCGCGTCGGGGGGGCTCGGCGCCGAGACGGCGCGCGCGCTCGCGGAGCGAGGCGCGCAGGTGACGCTCACGGCGCGCGACCTGCCGAAGGGACGCCGGGTGGTCGAGGAGATCCGCAAGTCCACCGGCAACGAGCGCGTCGACGTGATGTCGCTCGCGCTCGACGACCCGCGCAGCATCCGCGAGTTCGCGAAGGCCTTCCTGGCGAAGCACGCGTCGTTCACGACGCTCGTCTGCAACGCGGGCGTGATGGCGTGCCCGCTCGCGCGCACGGCGCAGGGCTACGAGATGCAGTTCGCGACCAACCACCTCGGTCACTTCCTGCTGACCTGCCTGCTTGCGCCGGCGCTGCGGCGCGGCGCGCCCTCGCGGGTCGTGTCGGTCAGCTCGCGCGGCCACCGCTTCTCGCCGGTCGTGTTCGACGACATCCATTTCGAGCGGCGTTCCTACGACAAGTGGCAGAGCTACGGGCAGGCGAAGACGGCGAACGTGCTCTTCGCGGTCGAGCTCGACCGCAGGCTGCAGGGCGCCGGCGTGCGCGCGAACGCGCTGCACCCTGGCGCGATCCTCACCGAGCTCGGACGCCATCTGAAGCCGGAAGACATCGGACAGCTCAACGCGCGCGCGCCGGGCGGGAAGATGGAGTTCAAGACGGTCCCGTCGGGCGCCGCGACGTCGGTGTGGGCGGCGACTGCGCCCGAGCTCGAGGGCCGCGGAGGGCTCTACCTCGAGGACTGTCACGTCGCGGGGCTCCGCACGTCGCCGGACGACGAAGGCGGAGTCGAGGCGTGGGCGCTCGACCCGGTGGCCGCGAAGCGTCTCTGGTCTGTGTCGGAGGAGATGGTCGGCGAGACCTTCGCGCCCTAGGGAAGCTCTGCACTAGCAGCCGGGGAAAGTTCAGGAGGCCGACGGGCTCCTCGGGTGGCGCCCTCGCTGCATGGCTCGCCCGCGTGCGTGCACGGAGATCGGGCGCGCGTTCCGCGATCTTGCGATACGGCGCGCGCTTCGAGCGCGGGCTGCGCTTGACTTCCGCTCGGGCGCCCCCCCCACCGTCGCCCGTCGCTCGCGCATCTCGCGACCGCGTCGCTGCTCACAGCACACACCTCGTCTGCGCTGGCATCAGCCGGTGTCGCAGCGCGTAGAGATTTGCCAGCGCAAACATCGTCTGTGCGCGGGCCAGGTTCTTCGCGATCCCTCGATAGCGCGTCTTGCCGAAGCCCCAGAGCTGCTTCACGACGCGAAACGGGTGCTCGCAGCAGGCGCGTGTCCGGGAGCGAGCCCGATTGATCCGCCGCCAGCGCTCGCTCAGGTTCTTGTTGCCGCCCGCCGCTCGCCGGTTCACCCGGTAACGCACGCCTTGTTCTTCGAAGGCCTCGCGGTCGGCTTCCTTCCAGTACGCCGGGTCGCCATAGAGCGTCCTCTCCTCGCCGTGGAGCAGATGCGGGAGCTGCTGGACGTCGGACGCCGCCGCGTGCGTCGCCACCAGGCTGTGCACGATCCCGCGCCGATCCGTCCCGATGTGGAGCTTCATCCCGAAGTGCCAGTTCTTTCCTTTGCGCGTCTGCTTCATCTCGGGATCGCGCGTCCCCGTCGCGTTCTTCGTCGAGCTCGGCGCCGCGATGATCGTGGCGTCCACGATCGTGCCGGCGCGCAGCAGCAGCCGCTTCTCCGCCAGCAGATGCTTCACCGCTTCGAAGATCGCCTCCGTGAGCCGATGCTTCTCGAGTAGATGGCGGAAGCGCAGGATCGTCGTCTCGTCCGGAATCTTGTCGTCCCCGAGCTCGACGCGCGCAAAGCGGCGCATCGACTCGCTGTCGTAGATCGAGTCCTCGGCCTGCGGGTCAGACAGGTTGAACCACTGCTGCAGGAAGTAGATCCGCAGCATCCGCTCGAGATCCTGCGGTGGCCGACCCTGCCCGTGTTGGGATGGTATGGCTCGATCAGCTCCACCAGCCGCGACCACGGAATTACCGCGTCCATCTCGGCCAGGAAGCGCTCCCGGCGCGTCACCTTGCCCTTCCGAGCCCAGGCCGCCGACGCAAACGTCTGCTGCTTCTCCATCTGTCACCCCCGGCCGCTATTTACCATCCGCGGGTGAGTTCTGCAGAGCTTCCCTAGCGCGGATCCGAGATTCGCGACCCAGGATCGCTGGCCGACGGGCCCTCAAATGACGCCCGGCGCTCCGTAACGCGAGTGCTACGCGCACGAAACCCGAAGCCTCGAAGAACCTGGCGCGCGGAGCGCGCCGCAAGCGCCGAAGGCGCGCGCAGCGAGGCGAACCCGAGCGGAGTCACATCGGGCTAGGCCGCGAGATCTTCGGCTCGCAGCTTGCGGCTCGCGATGCCGGCGAAGCCGTCGCCCGCGACGTAGCTGTCCTCTCCGATCACGAGGCCCTGCCGGTCCATCGGCCAGACGACCGCCATGCGCGTCTCGTAGAGGTAGAAGGCGTCCGGGTCGTCGACCTCGTGGCCCATGAAGCGCAGCAGGTTGCCCGGATAGGCGATGCGCATCGTGCCTTCGGTCAACACGCAGTCGTCGTCGACGACCAGCCGGTCCACGTCGAACTCGAGCCGGGAAGCGCCGCTCGCGACGTAGGCGGCGTAGAAACGGCGGACCTCCTCCTTGCCGCGCGGGCTGAAGAGCGGATCGTCGGTGCCGTAGGCGTGGTAGTGCGCGTTCTCGGCGACGGTCGCCATCAGGCCGTCGAGGTCGCCGGACGCCTCGGCCTTCATGTGCGCGAGGATCGTCTCGAGGTTGCGTCGCCGCCCCGGATCTCGCTCGCGCGCAAGCCGCTCCTCCACGAGTCGCCAGGTCTTGCGCGGATCGAGCTTCATGATGCCTCCCGCTCTCGAGAGCTCGCGCGCATCGCGGATTCGATGCCGCGCGGCCGGGGAATTCTCGTATGATCGCGCGCGCCCGGCAACGAAGGAGTGCAGATGGGACGCGCAGGCGATCGCGCCGGCTCGGAAGAGGCGGGTCTCGAGCGGCGCGAGCTGCTGAAGGCCCTCGGCGTCGCGGGCGCGACGACCCTGCTGCCGCTCGGCGGAGCGGCCTTCGCGCAGGCCGCGCGCGCCGCGGCCGACGCGGCGCCGGTGCCACCGACCGAGAGCCGGCGCGCCTTCTCCGAGCTGCTCGAGCTGCTGCGCAAGGTCGATGCCGAGTATCTCTCGCCGGCGCGCGGCGTCCGCAGCGCTGAAGACGTCGTCGACGGAGACCGCTTCCTGCTCCAGCTGCTCTGGGGTGGGCTCGACCAGTACGCCTCGCGCGACGCCGAGCGTCCGACCTTCACCCGCATCGTCACGCCCGCGCGCAAGTTCCTCGGCGACAACCCCGACGCGATCTACTTCAGCGCGCCGGTGCGCGGCGACCGCGCGTACCGGATCCGCGGCAACACGGCGGGCGCCGTCTACACCTCCTTCACCGTCGAGGGTGGGAACGCCGACGGCAGCTATCCGAAACGCGTCGTCTCGGCGCTCTCCGACGAGAAGATGGCTATCGGACCCGACGGCAGCTACGAGATCACGGTCTCGGCGGCGCAGAGCCCCGGAAACTGGCTGCGGCTCGAACCCGACGCCGGCACGCTGACGACGCGACACTACTTCGAGAACGAGACCTCCGCGGCGGCCGATCCCTCGATCTTCGTCCCGCTCCGGATCGAGCCGCTCGCCGACCCGGGGCCGCCGCCGCGTCCGGACGACGCGTGGGTCGCCGAGCGCGCGCGCTGGGTCGCGAACTTCGTTCGCGGCGCGACGCTCGACCAGCCGCTCCCCGACCCGAAGAAGCTGCCGCCCTTCGTCTCGCTGGTGCCGAACACGCTGGGCCGGCCGACGAAGTGGAAGCCCGAGTTCGGCGGCTTCGGCGCCGTCGACAACGCCTACTCGATGGGGCCCTTCCTGCTCGAGCCCGATCAAGCGCTCGTGATCGAGGGGCGCATGCCGCGCTGCCGCTTCGCCAACGTGATGCTGTGGAACCGCTACCTCCAGACGTTCGAGTACCCGTGGCGCACGATCTCCCGCAACCGGCGCCAGATGCGGCTCGGCGAGGACGGTGCGTACCGGATCGTGATCGCGCATCGGAACCCCGGCGTTCCCGACTGGCTCGACACGTCGGGGCGTCGCAGCGGGACGGTCTACTGGCGCTTCCTGCTCCCCGAGGAGGATCCGCCGACGCCGACGACGCGCGTCGTGCCGGTGGCGGAGCTCGGCTGAGCCGAATCGCGACACGCGTTCGTGCCGCGGCGCTGGCGCTCGCCCTCGCCGCGTGCGCGCCGGACGTCCGCGACGACGCGCTGGCGCTCCACCGCGACGCGATCGTGATCGACACGCACTCCGACACGACGCCCTGGTTCGAGGACGCGGAGTGGCGCTTCGAGGAGCGACACGAGGAAGGTCACGAGGATCTCCCGCGCATGCGCGAGGGCGGGCTCGACGCGCAGTTCTGGTCGATCTACATGGGCGAGACGCCGGGACGCGGCGCGGCGATCCGCGCCGCAATCCAGCGCATCGACGCGGTGCACGAGCTGGTGCGGCACCACCCGCGCGATCTCGCGCTCGCCACCAGCGCCGCCGACATCCGGCGCGCCGCGGCGGAGGGGAAGATCGCCTGCCTGATGGGGGTCGAGGGCGGCCACATCATCGAGGAGAGTCTCCCCGCGCTCCGCACCTATCATCGCCTCGGCGTCCGCTACATGACGCTCACGCACTCCTTCCACACGAGCTGGGCGGACTCGTCGGGGACCAACGAGCCGCTTCCGCCGGCCCACGGTGGCCTCACCGCCTTCGGCGAGGAGGTCGTCCGCGAGATGAACCGGCTCGGGATGATGGTGGACGTCTCGCACGTTTCGGACGACACCTTCTGGGACGTGCTGCGCGTCTCGCGCGCGCCAGTGATCGCGTCCCACTCCGCGACTCGCGCGATCGCGAATCACCCGCGCAACCTCTCCGACGACATGCTACGGGCACTCGCGCGGAACGGTGGCGTCGTCATGATCAACTTCTACTCCGGCTACATCGACGCCTCGCTGGTGGCGCCGCTGCGCGACCTCTTCACGTCGTTCGGACCGCGGATCGCGGAGATCCGGGCGCAGCATCCGGACGACGATCTCGCGCGCATGCGCGCCATGCGCTCGCTCTTCCACGGCGTGGAGCTGCCGAGATCGAACCTCTCCGTGTTGCTCGACCACTTCGACCACGCGCTCGAGGTCGCGGGACCGGATCACGTCGGCATCGGTGCCGACTGGGACGGCGTCCCCAGCATGCCGCACGGGATGGAGGATGTGAGCCATCTGCCCGCGCTGACGCGCGGGCTGCTGGAGCGCGGCCACTCTCCGGAGGTGGTGCGCAAGGTTCTCGGCGAGAATCTGCTGCGCGTGATGGACGCGGTGCAGGCGGCGAGCGGCGACGAAGGTCGGCCGCAGGAGGTCACATGGCGGGACGAGTAGAGGGCAAGGTGGCGATCGTGACGGGCGGGGCGTCGGGGATCGGCGAGGCCACGGTGCGGCTGCTCGCCGCAGAGGGCGCCTCGGTGGTCGCGGCGGACGTCGACCGGCCGCGCGGCGAGGCGCTCGCAAAGCAGCTCGGCAACGTCGTCTTCGCATGGCACGACGTCTGCGACGAGCCGGGCTGGGTGCGCCTGCTCGCGGACACCGAGTCGCGTTTCGGCAAGCTCGACGTGCTCGTGAACAACGCGGGCATCATCGTCGTGGCCAATGTCGAGGAGACGACGCTCGAGCAGTGGCGGCGCATCCACGCGGTGAATGCGGAGGGAGTCTTCCTCGGCTGCAAGCACGTCATCCCGGCGATGCGGCGCGCGGGTGGCGGCTCGATCATCAACGTGTCTTCCCTGGCGGCGCTGCGCGGGACGCCGATCTACGCCGCCTACAGCGCGAGCAAGGGCGCGGTCCGCTCGCTCACCAAGACGGTCGCCCTCCACTGCCGACAGCGAGGTGAGGCGATCCGCTGCAACTCGATCCACCCGGGCGGGGTGGAGACGCCGCTGATGCGCCGGGCGGTGAAGCAGAGCACCGGGATCGTTTTCGACGCGGACCCCGCGGCGGCGGAGGGCATCCGCCGCGGACTCGATCTCTGTCGTCCGGACGAGATCGCGCCGCTGATCCTCTACCTCGCATCCGACGAGTCGCGATACGTGAACGGAGAGGAGATCGTGATCGACGGGGGGCTGGCGGCGAGCTACGAGCTGAACCCGGTCGGCAGACAGGATCCGATCGGCCGCTCGTAGCACCGCTCCGCATGATAGGCTGCGCGGGTGTCCGCGCAGTCGCTTCCCGCTGTCGCCCTCGCGGCCGTGCCCGGCCGGCGCCGCGCGACGCTCGAGCTGGCGCTGGAGATCGAGCGCCGCGAGTTCGCCGGCATCTACTGCGCGAGCTTCGGCGACGCGATGGGCCTCTGCGAGGCGCTCGCGCTGGTGACACAGCGCATCTCTTTCGGCACGGCGATCGCGAATCTCTACACGCGCCATCCGAGCGACTACGCTTCGAGCGCCGCGATGATCCACGAGCTCTCGGGCGGGCGCTTCCGCTTCGGCGTCGGCGTCAGCCACGACCCGGTGAACCGCCGGCTCGGTCTCCGCACGGGGCGCCCGATGGCGGACGCGCGGCACTTCGTCGAGGAGCTGCGCGCGGCGGCTCGCGTCGGGGAGCTTCCGCCGATCGTGCTCGCCGCGCTGCGCGAGCGGATGGTCGCGCTCGCGGGCGAGATCGCGGAGGGAGTGGTCTTCGCCAACGTCGCGCGCTCGCACGTCGCGCGCTCGCTCCAGGCGCTGCCGCCCGCGCGCCGCCGGGACTCGACCTTCTTCGTCGGCGATATGATCCCGGTCTGCATCTCGGACGACCGCGCCGCCGCGATGGAGCGCAACCGCAAGACGCTCGTCATGTACGTGTCGCTGCCGAACTACCGCAACTACTGGAAGGAAGCGGGATACGTCGAGGAGATGGAGGCGATCGAAAAGGCGGTGGCGCAAGGCCGCAGCGATCTGACCGGATTGATGAGCGACCGCTGGCTGGCGGACGTGACGCTCTTCGGTAGCGCCGCGGAGATTCGCGACGGCGTCGAACGCTGGCGCGAGGCCGGCGTCACCACGCCGATCCTGGTGCCATCGTCGGCGCGGGGGAACCAGATGAACGCCTTCGAGGAGCTCTTCGCGGCCTTCGCGCCGCGCTGAGCGGCATCGGCGCGAGGTCGGACGCCGTGACGGGCAGCGACGCAGATCGGGCGAACGCGGGCGGACACCCGGCGGTGCCCGACCGCCCGCTCGACCGCCGGCGCCTGCTCGCCAACGTCTCGATCTTCTCGTCGCTCGACGAGCGCTCGCTCGATGCGCTCGTGCGCGCGACCACCACGCGCAGGCTCGGCACGGGCGAGGTGCTGTTCCGGAAGGGCGAGCCGGGTCGCCAGCTCTACGGTGTGCTCTCCGGGCGGCTCAAGGTGTCGGCGTCCGGCGCGGACGGCAAGGAGATCGTCTTCAACGTCTGCGATCCGGGAGAGGTCATCGGCGAGATCGCGCTGCTCGACTCGAATCCGCGCTCCGCGACCGTCGTCGCGCTCGAGCCGTCGGAGCTGCTGGTGCTCGACCGGCGCGACTTCCTGCCCTTCCTCGAGCGACACCCACGCGTGGCGATCGAGCTCGCGGAGCTGCTGGCCACGCGACTGCGTCGATTGTCCGAGCTCGCGGAGGACGCGGTGCTGCTCGCGCTGCGCGCGCGGCTCGCGAAGAAGCTGGTCTCGTTCGCGCAGCGCTATGGGCGCAAGACGCCGAACGGCGTGGAGATCGATCTGCCGTTCTCGCAGCAGGAGCTCGGCGAAATGGTCGGGACGAGCCGCGAGAGCATCAACAAGCAGCTGCGAGCCTGGGCGGAGCAGGGCCTGATCGTCTCGTCGCGCGGGCGGATCACCGTGCGCGACGCGCCGGGTCTCGAAGCGCTCGCGCGCCTCGCGATCGATTGAGGCGGGACGCCGGCGCGCAAGGAGCCCTCGCGCGCCGGGTCCGTACCTCTGAGCTTCGCTCGGCTTCGCCTCGCTGCGCGCCGCGCGAAGCGCGCGCCTTGCTATCGCCCCTTGGTGAGCCGCCCGACGTCGATGAAGCGCCGGATCTTGCCCTTGCTCATCATCGGCGTGCCGTGCGCGTCCCAGAACTCGATGCGGTTGCCGGTTCCGGTCTGCACGTTGGCGATGATGTCGGAGACCGTGACGATGGCGTTCGGCTCCGGCACGTCCTCCCAGCCGGGGAACCAGTCGCCGGTCAGCGACTTGTCCTGACTCCAGCGGTGGTTGTGCCAGATGATCTTCCACAGCTCCTGCTTCTGGTCGTAGGCGAACGAGTAGAGCGGCGCCATCGTCTGCTTGTCGATGTAGATGTCCTTGTGGTGGTACGGGTGATCGGAGTTCTTCGGCGTCATGCGCACCACCCAGGCGTCGCGCAGCTCCCAACGGTCGTCGGCGAAGGAGAGCCCATAGGGCCCGAAGTTGTGGTCCTTCTCGTACGGATAGCCCTTCGCCTTGGAGTTCATCGGGGCGATGATCTTCTTCTCGGCGAGACAGGTCCACTCGTACTGCGGGACGATGCCGTTGAAGCTGCGCAGGTCGTCCATCGTGAAGTCGGTGCCGGAGATCGCGTCGGTGCGCTGCGCGGTCGAGATGCGGCGCACGCGGCGCAGTGTCGGCACGTACACCCAGGTGTCGTCGTTGCGCGCTTCCGTGCGCGGCTTGTCGGACGCTTTGTAGCGGTACGACAGCAGCATGATGCCGCGCGCGTCGAAGGGCGCCGACACTTCGACGCCGAATGCGCCCTTGCGCTTCTCGCCGCGGAAGATGTCGAAGTCCGTCTCCTCGAACTGCTTCTCGAAGCGGTGCGCGAGGCGGACGTCCTGGCCCGTGCCCTCGTAGTAGAGCGGCAGCTGCTCGCCGCGATCCCAGTACGAGTAGAAGAAGTGGGCATCGCCGTCGCCGCCCGGCGCCTGGAAGTCCCACATGATCTTCACGCCGGCCTGCGGATCGCCCTTGCAGTCGATCTTCTGCTGCGGGAAGGGGAAGCCGGTGACCCAGCCATCGAGGCTGTTGTCGGGGCCGATCTTCGACTGGCCCTCGAACCGCTTCGTCATCTCGTTCCACTCTTTCGGAGGGTTGTAGTCGTACTGCGTCGGGCCGATCTCGAGCTTCATGCCTTCGTAGAAGAAGAAGTCGCGGTTGTCCCAGAACTCCTGGGGCAGGAACTGCTTGAGCTTGTCGACGTTCTCGAAGGTGATGATGTCGCCTTGCTTGAACGTCGGCGCTCCGGTGCCGGCGTCCTCGGCCGCGGCGACGGGCATCGCGGCGAGCAGCGCGACGGCGGAGAGACAGGTCGCGAGTCGGGGGGTCATCGATTCTCCTCGGTGGTCCGGTGGAACGGCGCACGAACGAAGACCACCACGGATCCCGCTTCGCGAGTCCGGCGGCGCAGTCCCCGGGCTTTCCCGTTGGCATCCTAGCGTGGCCCCGGGGCCGGCGGGGCGTGTCCTCGTCAGGGCGAGCGCCTCGCCTCACCGCGGTACCCGTCAGTACCAACTAGTACCCCGAGGCCGCTGGCGATAAGCTCGGTCGCCACTGGGACCTTCGAGGTGTTCGCGTGACCGTGCGGCTGCAGCAACTCGTCGAGCTCTCGCGACTCGACGTGCAGCTCGCGGCGCTCGAGGAAGATCGGGGCTCGCTGCCGGGCCGGCGCAACGCGGCCGCCGCGCAGCGAAGCGCCGCGGATGCCCGCGTGGAGGCGGCGCGCGAGGAGCTGACGCGCACGGAGCTCGCGCAGCGCAAGAGCGAGGTCGCGGCGCAGGATCAGGAGGCGCTGCTCCGCAAGCTCCAGGGACAGCAGTTCCAGGTGAAGTCGAACGACGCCTACACGGCGCTGCTCTCCGAGATGGAGCGCGCTCAGGCGGCGATTTCCGAGGCGGAGACGCACGTGCTCGAGGCGATGGAAGCGATCGAGCAGGCTCGCGCCCGGCACCTCGAGCTCGAGTCCGAGCGAAAAGGCGTGATCGCCCACGTCGAGGGCGAAGTGCGGAGCTGCGACGAGCGCGAGAAGCAGCTCTCCGAGCAGATCGAGAAGCTGCGCGAGCAGCGCGACGCGGCGGCGAGCCGGCTGGAGGTGCGTCTGCTCGCCCGCTACGAGAAGATCGCGACGCGGCGCCGGCCGGCGGTCACCATGGTGATCGCGGAGACCTGTCAGGGGTGCCGGGTCGGAATCCCGCCTCAGCTCGTGATCGAGATCCGGCGTGGCGAGGAGCCGATCGCCTGCCCGAACTGCGCGCGTCTGCTGGTGCTCGAGGACCAGCTTCGAGGCACCTGAACGCGCTCTCCACCGACGGAGAACGCGCCATCCGCGGGGCTCGCGGAGAACGCGGTTCTGCACTCTCGTGATAGGTCGTTCCCCCGAGGGAGCTCAGTGAGAACGACTGGTATTTCGCGAGATAATTCGGATAGTTGCGTGACGTTTCCGACGGAGGCGCGTCGCGCGTTCGCGAGGTCGTGTCTGCTATGATGCGCGACCTAACGACGGCTGGGGCCTCCCCCCTCACTCCAGCGAACGGTGCATGAAGAACAACGATCGCTACTGGGATTGTCTCGATCAGGCGATGGAGGCGTCCCACGGCGGGCGCACGGACGAGGCGCTCGCGTGGCTCGACGAGGCGCTGCGGGCGCATCCGGAGGGCGCCGAGGCCCACAACGGACGCGGCGAGATCCTCTGGGACGAGGGCCGCATCGACGAAGCGCTCCAGGAGTTCGAGCACGCGCTTCGCGCCGATCCCAAGTTCATCACCGCGCACCTGAACCGCATCGAGCTGATGATCGAGGACCTCGGCGAGCACGAGCAGGCGGTGCGGATGTGCGACGAGCTCCTCGCGGGCAACCCCGAGCTCCCGCGCCTCGACCGCGGCAACGAGGGCGAGGTCTACTACCTCAAGGCGAAGGCGGTCTTCTACCTCGACGACCTCGAGGGCGCGCTCTTCCTGACCCGACGCGCGATGAAGACCGCCGGCGAGATCCCGATCTACCGCGCGTTCGACGGACAGATCTTGTTCGAGCTCGCCCGCTTCGAGGACGCGCGCCGCTCGCTCGAGTCCGCGGTGTCGCTCGACCCGGAATCGGGTCACGCGCTCTACCACCTCGCGCTGGTGTTCGAGCGCCTCGGGCAGGACGCCGAGGCGACGGCCGCCTTCGAGAAGGCCAACGCGCTCGATCCCGACCACTATCCGCTGCCCGTGCGCGTCGACGACGTCTTCTTCCGCCGCGCGGTGTCGGAGGCGATCGACAACCTGCCGCGCTCGATCCGCGAGTACGTCGAGGACGTGCCGGTGCTCGTCGAGGATTTCCCGTCGCAGGAGCTGCTCGGCAACGAGAACGTCTCCCCGCAGATCCTCGGCATCTACATCGGGACGCCGCGCACGCAGGCCGAGCACTCGGCGCAGCCGACCGAAGTCACGCGCGTGATGCTCTTCAAGCGCAACCTCGAGAAGATCTGCCGCGATCAGGACGATCTGATCGATCAGATCCAGATCACGGTGCGCCACGAGATCGGCCACCACCTCGGGCTCTCGGAAGAGGACATGGAACGTCTGGGCCTCGCCTAGCCGACTCCACCCGGATCTCGGCTGCCGGGTAAGATGCGGCCATGCCCGACCTCCTCACCGCGCTGCGCGCCGTCGTCGGCGCCGAGGGCGTGCTCGCGCGCCCCGAAGAGCTCTTCGTCTACGAGTGCGACGGGCTGACGCTCCACACCGGATCGCCGCGCGCGGTCGCCTTCCCGAGAGAGACGCACGAGGTGCAGGGACTCGTGCGCGCCTGCCGGGCCCACGGCGTTTCCTTCGTCCCGCGCGGCGCGGGCACGGGCCTCTCGGGAGGCGCGCTCGCGGCCGACGGCGGAGTCGTGATCGAGTGCTCGCGCATGGACCGCGTGCTCTCGCTCGACGCCGAGAATCGCATCGCGGTGGTCCAGCCCGGCGTGATCAACGCGGCGCTCTCGAAGGCCGCCCTGCCGCACGGGCTCTTCTACGCGCCAGACCCCTCCAGTCAGCTCGCCTGCACGATCGGTGGAAACGTGGCCGAGAATTCGGGTGGACCGCATACACTGAAATACGGCGCGACCAGCAACCACGTGCTCGCGCTCGAGCTCGTGCTCCCGGACGGCGAGCTCGTGCAGCTCGGGTCTCCGACGGGATGGAGCGCGGGCCTCGATCTGGTCGGCGCCGTGGTCGGCAGCGAGGGCACGCTCGGCATCGCGACCGCCGTGACGGTGCGGCTCTCGCCGCTGCCGGAAGGCGTGGAGACGCTGCTCGCGATCTTTCCCGACGTGGTGTCGGCGTGCCGCGCGGTCGGCGCGATCATCGGCGCAGGCCTGGTACCCGCGGCGCTCGAGATCGTCGACCGCCGCACCATCGCCGCGGTGGAGGCGAGCGTCTACGCGGCCGGACTGCCGCTCGACGCCGGCGCCGTGCTGCTCGTCGAGCTCGACGGCTCCGCGGTCGCGCTGCCAGGCGAGCTGGCGCGCGTGCGCGCGCTCGCCGCGGCGGCGGGCGCCTCGCGGGTCGAGGTCGCGCGCGACGCCGACGAGCGGGCGCGCTTCTGGCGCGCCCGCAAGGGCGCCTTCGGCGCGATGGGACGCCTCGCGCCCGACCTCTACGTGCACGATGCCGTAGTGCCGCGCACGAAGCTCCCCGACGTGATCGCGGGCGTCTGCGCGATCGGCGATCGCCACGGGTTGACACTCTCGAATGTCTTCCACGCGGGCGACGGCAACCTCCACCCGAACATCTCCTTCGACCGCCGCGATCCCGACGAGCTGCGCCGCGTGCTCGCGGCCGGAGCCGAGATCCTCGCGCTCTGCGTGGACGCCGGCGGCGTGATCACGGGCGAGCATGGAATCGGCACCGAGAAGCGCGACTTCATGGGTCTCCTCTTCGGCGACGACGACCTCGACGCGATGCGACGCCTGCGCGCCGCGTTCGATCCGGACGGCTGCTGCAACCCCGGCAAGCTGCTGCCGACGCCGCGCTTCTGCGCCGAGAGCAATCCGCGAGCGCGCGGCTACGACCGCGTTCCGTTCGAGTGAGCGCGCAGGCGGCTGCGTTCGGCGCGCTCGCAGACGTCGAAGGGCCGGACGTCGAGCTCGTCCGCCACGCGCCGCTCTCGATCGACGGCGTGGAGGTCGGCGCCACGCTGCGCCCGCGAGACGGAGAAGCGCTCGCGCGCGCGATCCGGAGCCTCGCCGAGCGCGGACTCGCCGCCGTTCCGATCGGCGGTGGCCGCCATCTCGGGCTCGGCAACCGCCCGCGCCGCGCCGACGCGCTCTTGTGCAGCTCGCGCCTCGCGGAGATCGAGTTCGAGCCCGCGGAAGGCGTGTGCCACGCCGGCGCCGGCGTGCGACTCGGCGCGCTGCGCGCGCGCGTCGCCAGGGACGGCTGGGAGCTCCCGCTCGACGCGCCGGACGACGCGACCGTCGGCGGCGCGATCGCGGCGGCCGGCATCGGACCGCGCACGCAGGGCTTCGGCGCGCCGCGCGACGTCGTGCTCGGACTCGAGGTCGTGCTCGGGAGCGGCGAGCGCACGCGCTGCGGTGGGCGGGTGGTCAAGAACGTGACCGGCTACGACCTGCCGAAGCTCTACACCGGCTCGCAGGGCGCGCTCGGCGTGATCGAGGGCGCCTGGCTGCGGCTGCGCCCACGACCCGCGTGCGCGCGCGTGCTGGAGCTGCCCGAGCGCCCGCGCGCGGACGCGATCGCGCGCGCCGTCGGCGCGTCGCGGCTGCCGAGCGCGCGCGCGTGCGCGCTCCAGGGCGAGGCGGGCGGCGCGCTCGCGGGCTGCGTCGAGCTCGCGGGCGCGCAGGCGAGCGTCGACCGCGACGCCTCCTGGCTCGCGCGCGAGCACGGCGCGAAGGAGATCGGCGCCGACGCCGTCGACGCGCTGCGCGCGGCGCAGCACGAGACTCCCGCGCCGCACGGTATGCGCTTCCGCATTCCGCTGCTCCCGACCGCGACCCTGCCGACGCTTGCGGCGCTCGGGCCGGAGGCGCGCGTGCTCGTGTACCCGGGCCTCCGACTTTGTTATGCGAGCTTCGCCCTCGCTTCGGCGGACGACGCGGCCGGCGCCGAGCGCGCCTTCGCCTCGGCGGCGGCCGCAGCTCGTGCGTCGGCCGGGTCGACGGCTCGTGCGTCGGCCGGGTCGTTTCGCTGCGAGTCCGCGCCGCCGGCCGCGAAGCGCGGCCGCGACGTCTTCGGCCCCGCGGCCGCGGGCGAGATCGCGCTCGCGCGCGCGCTGAAGGTGCGCTTCGATCCGCGCGGCGTGCTCTCGCCGGGGCGCTTCACGGGAGACGTCGGATGAGCGGCCGCCACGGCGCGCCGCCGGCTCTCCGCGAGGGCTTCGAGGAGATCTACGCGCGCTCGCTCGACTGCGTGCACTGCGGCCTCTGCCTGCCTTCGTGCCCGACCTATCTGGAGACCGGCCGCGAGATCTCGTCTCCGCGCGGGCGCGTCTACCTGATGCGCGGGGTGGCGGAGGGCCGGATCCCGCTCGGCGACGTCGTCGAGGAGGAGGCGTTCCTCTGCCTCGGGTGCCGCGCCTGCGAGACGGCCTGTCCGTCCGGCGTCCGCTACGGCTCGATGCTCGAACGGCTGCGCCACGAGCTGCTGCGCGCCGGAGCGCGGCGCGGCGCGGCACAGCGCGCGGAGTGCTTCGCGTTGCGCCACGTGGTCCCGCACCGCGCGAGGCTGC
>Ga0335084_10001731_pt1 | contig 20617 bp, 21 predicted proteins | sample Lox_Sample_44_FD_206721 | JGI IMG/M metagenome (GOLD analysis project Ga0335084, IMG submission 206721) | Soil microbial communities from Loxahatchee National Wildlife Refuge, Florida, United States - Lox_Sample_4.4 | ecosystem: Environmental > Terrestrial > Soil > Wetlands | place: USA...
CGAGTACCTTCATCCCGCTGGTACCGCAGGCTTCCCAAGGCCGGCGCGGTGTGTTGATCCAGAGGTCCACCCCCTGGACCAACTCCTGTGCCAGCGCCATGTCGTAGTCCTCCAAGAATACCGCGCGCGAGCGCACGTCTGGTCGATTGACGAAGTTGAGCCACTCTTCGATTAGCCGCTTGCCCTCTTCGTCTTCGGGGTGCGCCTTTCCGGCGACGATGAGCTGCACCGGATATTTGGGATTGAGGAGAAGACGCGCGAGCCGTTCCGGATCGCGCAGAAGCAGGTTGGGCCGCTTGTAATCAGCGAAGCGCCGTGCGAAGCCCAAGGTCAGGCTGTTCGGATCGAGGACCTGGGCAGCCTCCGAGACTTTTTCCGGCGCCGCGCCGCGCTGGCCAAGCTGCCATGCCAAACGCGCGCGCGCATAGCGAACGAGGGCTTGGCGCTCATCCGCGGCGAGCCCCCACAGCATCTCATCGTCAATGCATTGAACGGCCTCGGCCAGGTTCTCGACCGGCCCGAGCCAGCGGCCCTTTCCGCATGCGCGGGTCCACAACTGGTCAGCCCATGACGAATCCCAGGAAGGCACATGAACGCCGTTGGTGACATGGCTGACGGGCACCTCACATTCCGGCCAACCCGGATAGAGTTCGCGGAAGAGCCGGCGGCTCACTTCTGAATGCAGGCGACTGACCCCGTTGACTCTGGAGCAACCTCGCAGAGCCAAATACGCCATGTTGAAGGGCTCCTCGTCATCGTGCGGGTTCCTGCGGCCGAGCGCCAACAGTTCCCCCGGGACGATATTGAGTTCGGCCACATAGTCGCGGAAATACTTCTGGATGAGGTGGGCGCGGAAGACATCAAAGCCAGCCGCAACCGGTGTGTGAGTGGTGAATACATTGCCGGCCCGAGTTGTCCACCACGCCTCCCAGAATGACGCGCCCATTTCTTTCATGAATCGGCGGGCACGCTCCACCACGACGAACGCCGCATGCCCCTCGTTCAGGTGGCATACGTCGGCCTCGATGCCCAGTCTTCCAAGCATCGCCCAGCCGCCGATGCCCAAAACGAACTCCTGCATCAACCGCATCTCGACCCCGCCGGGGTAAAGTCTGGCAGTGATGCCCCGGTCCCCCGGGCCGTTCAGCAGGTCGTTGCTATCCAGGAGATAGAGACGCACGCGTCCGACATTAGCCTGCCACACGCGAAGATGAAGAATGCGACCGGGAAGCTGCAACTCGATTCGCAGCCATACGCCGGTGGCGTCCATCACGGGCTGAATCGGTAGATCAGCAGGACTATTGTAGGGATAAGCCTCCAGCTGCCGGCCGCTTGCATCGACCATCTGACGGAAATATCCCTCCTGGTAGAGCAAGCCGACGCCAACCACAGGCACGGCGAGGTCGCTTGCCGTCTTCAGGTAATCCCCCGCGAGAATGCCGAGCCCGCCGGCGTAGAGGGGAAACGCCTCGCTCAGTCCGAACTCCATGCTGAAGTAGGCCACAGTCTTGATCGGGACATCCGGATGGGTCTGCGCATACCAACCGGGCTCATTCAGGTAGCGCAGACGTTCCGCGACAGCGCGCCTTAGCTCATGGTGAGAAGCGGGGTCGCTCGCCAGTGCCTCGAGACGCCCTTTCGGGGTGTTCTGCAGGATCGCCCATGGGCTGCGAGTCCGCTCCCACAGCTCGGGGTCCAGCTTCTGCCACAGCGCGTCCCCAGCGTGACTCCACGTCCAGCGTGTGTCCAGCGCCAGTTCTGTGAGCGCTTCCAGCTCCTCAGGTACAGTGCGAGGAAGAAAATGGTCCACGTTGTATGCAATGTCGTCCGGCCATTATGCGCGTGGCTTCGGACCCATCATGTTTACAAGACGCAACGCCAACTTGGCGAGCGGTAGCTGCACTTCCTGATTACGTCAGGTCAATTAAAAGCTAGCCATTGGACCACATTGTTGTTGCAACTGTCGGGGCAGTCGTTCTTATCTTCATTCTCCCGCTCATCAAACCAGTCTATTGCGCGTGACGACGATTGACACCCGAGCCTTACGCTGTGAGCATGCAAAGTTCACCCACCAGCAAAGGAATGTTCATGCAGAAGGTCAAACCCAATCCAACCTCCACCGACCCTCACCATACGCCGGCCGATAGCGGCGCGTCGATCCACTCAGCGGCTGAAGGTCCTCACCAGAGCTCTGGCGTCGCTTGCCTGGTTTGCGCCCTGCGCTGACCCTCCCCTGGTCAGCGACGACTGACACCAGCGATAGTGCCGCCATCGAGCAGTCTCTCGACCAACCGACTCTTCGGAGAAGCGAGGCGATCATGTCATCAACAGCCCGTTGTCGTTATCCCGGCGGGTTGCCCTCGTTTGACGTTTATACGCGTCCCGCGGTCGGAGGAAAGCGGCGGGGACGGCAGTCAGACAAGGGGGCTCCTGCTGCGTTGCCTGCATGCACCTTTTTAGACTTGTTTCAAGCCCTTTGCGTTTCCCGCCCCACCGTGGTGTCGTTCACGACGGCGGTGATGCGCGGGCTGCTGGTTCTGTTGATGGTGCTGGTGTGGCCATGGCCGCTCGCGGCGGCTCCGGTCGCAGTACGCTTCGCTGAGGGAGTCACGCACGGCTTCCTTCTGCTGCGCACGGTCGACGGGGGCCTCATTGCATCGGGCGATCTTCTCCAGGTTGGCCGGGGCGGAAAAGTCGAGAGCCGGATGGTGTTCCGCTTCAAGGACGGGTCGCTGCTCGACGAGACGGTCGAGTTCACTCAGCAACGCGTCTTTGCTATGCAGAGCTACCACCTGGTGCAGCGCGGCCCGGCGTTTGCCGAAGACACCGAGATCTCGCTGCAGAGGGCTTCCGGGAAGTACTACGTGAAGACCAAGTCCCACAAGGACGGACGGGAGGAGGCGATCGATGGCACGCTCGAGCTGCCCGCCGACGTCTATAACGGCATGGTCCTCACCGTGGTGAAGAACCTTTCTAGGGGAGCCAGCGCGACCGTACACATGGTCGCCTTTACGCCAAGCCCCTGCTCGATGAACTTCGATCGCGCCGCGACCAGCATATAGCCCCACCACCGCAAATCAAGAACCCCGGGCAAGATCATCATCCATTCCCTTCATTGCTTGTCCCACTTGGGCGATTCTAGTCGGGCATGGCGCAAGCGAATTTTGATCTGGATCCAATTAAACATCCTTTTGTTGTTGGGATGGAAACATTTCGACTGGGAGGGTACGACCCCTCAGAGCTCTTCCCCCGCGTTCTTCCGTGTTCTGCCTGGTTCAAGCCGTTCCGTACGTTCAACGCTCACGAAGCCCTCGGCCTGATCGCCCGGTACTCGGAGAAGATGCCCGCTTCCACGTGACGCTTGACGTCCTCGAGCCCGGCAGCTTCCAGTGTCGCGACCACCCGCGCCGGCGGCACGCAGGTCTCGATCGTGTCCCAGTAGTAGCGCATGAGTTTCGGCGTGTCGGCATTGCGTGCCACGAACCACGACAACGCCGGTATCACGCCGCGCATGTAGGTCTTGAGCACCAGCATGCGCAGACGCGTCTCCGGGCGCGTGATCTCGAGCACGCAGGCGATGCCGCCGGGCTTCAACACGCGGTGGAACTCGCGGAACGCCGCCGAGAGATCGCCGATGTGGCGCAGCGCATAGCCCAGGCTAACGAAGTCCGCGCAACCATCCGGAAGCGGAATCGCCTCCGCCGGTCCTTCGATCAGCGTCACGCCTTCGGGCACGCGGGCATTGGCCAGCATGCCGGGACTCGGGTCCACACCCGTCACCAGTGACGCCGCGCCGACGATCCGCGCGGCCTCGCGCGCCACCATCCCCGTGCCCACGCCGACGTCGACCACGCGCATCCCCGGCGCGAGCCCTGCACGCACCAGCGCCCGGCGCCGGTACCAGGAGCCCGAGCCCAGGGCCATCAAGCGCTCGACGCGATCGTAGTCGGGCGCGGAACTGTCGAAGATCGCGCGCACCCAATCGCGGCGGCGATGTTCTCCATCGTAATACTGCGTGAGCGGTGGATGCGGCGCGTGCACCACGGCCTCTTCGCCCTGCGGCGGAAGCGCGGGGTCAGACATCGGGACCCTTCGGACGGCTGCCGCGCAACTCGTCTTCGAAATACGCTTCCAGCATCGCGCTGAAAGCTCTTGCGTCGCCGTTGACCATGAAGTGACGACCCAGACGCACCTGGTAGCAGACCGGAACCGGTACGCCTGCCCGCTGGGCGATCAGTGCGAAGCCGGGCTTGAACTGGTCGACGAGATCCCGCACGATCAGCACCTCGCACGGCATCACTTCGTCGGTCATGGACTGCTTCTCGAGCGATGCCGACCCAATGCCGGCCGCGGTTGGCCGGACCGCCGAGAAACCCTCTGATAAGCCAAATTGCATCTGCCCGCATTCTAGTTCTTTCTCGACGGCGGATCGAGCCATCCGGCGCGGTCCGTTTCCCGGCCCTTTGTTACACTACGATCGATGTCCCCATCAGCTCCCTACCCGCAACCGCGCGCGCCTCGTTCCGTCTCGAGGCCCTTCGGCCACGCGAGCTCAGCGCCGCGATCAGCAGCAACGCTGCGCGGCAGGGTCCTCTTCCCACGGGACCTGTCCCCGTGAAACGAGCCCTCGTGACCGGTGCGAGCAGCGCGGTGGGCGCGGCCATCTGCCGCGCACTCGCCGCCGACGGGCTGCACGTGATCGCGCATGCGCATCGCAACGCCGACACCGCCGAGCGCCTCGTCGCGGACATCGTCGCGGCGGGCGGCTCTGCGCAGTCCGTGCGGTTCGACGTGGCCGACGCCGGCGCCGCGCGGAACGCGATCGAGACGCTGCTCGCCGAGGCGCACGTGCAGGTGCTCGTGAACAACGCCGGCCTGCACATCGACGCGCCACTGGCGGGCATGACCGGGCCCCAGTGGGCGAGCGTGGTCGACGTCAATCTGAATGGCTTCTTCAACGTGACCCAGCCGTTGCTGCTGCCGATGATCCGCACGCGTTGGGGCCGCATCATCAGCATCTCGTCGGTGAGCGCGCTAATCGGTAACCGGGGGCAGGCAAACTATGCCGCGGCGAAGGCCGGCCTGCACGGTGCGACACGCTCGCTTGCGCTCGAGGTGGCGACGCGGGGCATCACCGCCAACGTGGTCGCGCCGGGCGTGATCGACGCCGGCAGCACAGCCGACGCCTTCCCCGACGAGCGCGTGAAGACGCTGGTGCCGATGCAGCGGGCGGGCACCCCCGACGACGTGGCCGGCCTCGTGAGCTTCCTCGCCTCGGAGCGCGCGGGCTACATCACCGGCCAGATCATCGCCGTTTCTGGCGGGCTGGCGTGAGTACGGCTGGGCGCAGGCGCTGATGCCCAGCGCCTCCCACACCGACACTCAGGCCGCGCTTGCGCGGATCCTGCCGGCGGAGTTGGTCGGCCTGTTCGACGACGGCTTCATCCAGTCCAGCGAACGTCTGGAGGAGTACGTGTTCCGCCTGGCGGTCACGGTGTTTCGCGCTACGGGCCTCGAGCAAGCATGCGCCGAACCGGCCAACGTGGACGAGGCCGTGGGGCGGGCCGGCCTCGCGCCCGAGGCCGCACGCGTGCCGGCATCGTGGTTCTTGCGCATGCTGGCCACGCGGGGACGCCTGGAGCAGATCGGCGACGGCCGCTTCCGGACGATCCCTGCGCTACCGGTGCTCGACCCGGAAGAATTGGTACGCGAGCAGGCCGAGCACGACGCGCGCTGCCTGCCTTCCTACCGGATCGCGGCGCTCGCCGCGGCTGAATACCCCGCCGTCCTGCGGGGCGCGGTCTCGGGCGAGGACGCGCTGTTCGAGCCCGATCACATCGATGCCTGGATCGAGTACTTCTCCAACGCCAACCCGCTATACGCCATCGCCAACGCCGTGGGCGCCGTCGCTGCCGAGCGCGCGTTGCCCGGCCGCGCGGCCACCGTGCTCGAACTCGGCGGCGGCCTGGGCAGCGGCGCCAAGGCGCTGCTCATGCGACTCGAATCGCTCGGCCCAGCAGACCGGCTCGTGGCCTATCGTTTCACCGAGATCGTGCCAGCTTTCCTGCGACGCGCGAAGAAGGCGCTGTCAGCACGGTTTCCTGCCGCGCCGCTCACGTTCGCGTGGCTCGACCAGGATCAGCCGTTCGCCAAGGCCGGCGTCGCGGCCGGCTCCTGTGCGCTGGTCTACGCCGTCAACGCCCTGCACGTGGCGCGCGATCTCGCCGCGACGCTGGGCGAAGTCCGCGACGCGCTCGCACCCGGCGGAGCGCTCGTGATCTCGGAGTGTGTGCGGCCGTTCGCCGGTCGTCCGTTGCACTTGGAGTTCGTGTTCAACCTGCTCGACGCCTTCCAGGCGCCGAGGCTGGTCCCAACCTGGCGCCCGAACGGCGGTTTCCTGACCCCCGAACAATGGACTGCGGCGCTGGAGGCGAACGGCTTCTGCGACGTGACGATCTTTCCGGACATCGCCGCCCTGCGCGATGCCTTTCCGTCGTTCGTGGTGGCGGCGATCACGGCACGCCGCGCATGAACAGCACGCTCGACATCGCGGTCGCAGACACATGGTTCGAAGGCCATTTCCCCGGCAACCCGATCCTGCCCGGCGTCGCGCAACTGGCGCTCGTGGTCGAGGCGCTGGCGCGGGAACGCGGCACCGCGCTGGCCCTCGGCGGCATACCGTTCGTGCGGCTGCGGCAACTGGTCCGTCCGGGTGAACGGCTGCGTCTCGCGACCGAAGCACGCGCGAACGACACGCTGCGCGTCGCGCTTACGCGCGATGGCGCGCCGGTCATGAACGGCGAGCTGCGGCTCGGCCTGCACACGGCCGACCGTCCGGCCGCACCCGCCTTGCCGGTACTGGCAGACGCGCCACCCGTGGAAGCGTTGCTCCCGCACCAGCCGCCGATGCGCTTCGTCACTGGTGTGCTCGGTGCATCCGCGGACGGCCTCGCCTGTTCGGCGCGCGTCCCGTCGAGCTGCCCGCTCGTCGCGGGCGGGCTTGCCCCGGCCCTGGCGGCCATCGAAGCCGCCGCGCAGACGGGCGCGCTCTGGGAAGCGGGGCGCCGGTGGCGCGACGGCCCCGGGGCCGGCCCGCGCGCGGGCTACCTGGTCGGCCTTCGTGACGTGTCGCTGTTCGCCACGCACGTTCTGGCCGACACGGCGCTCACGGCGACCGTGACGCTCGAAGCGCTCGTGCCACCGCTCGCGCATTACGCGATGCAGGTCGACCTGGGCGAGCGCTGCATCCTGCACGGTACGCTCGCCGCCTTGATGGCTTAGGGCGTAAGCCCGGCGCGGTACCTTGTCTGCGCTTGCGCTCGTCGCTACACTCAGAGCGCTCCGACGGCTCGGGAAACGCCCGAATCGAGCGGAATCCGGATGATTCCATCCGGCATGGATTAACCGCACCCGCCCCCAATGCCCGCCCGACCACCCACTTGCCCGCCGCCGATGACCGATTCACGGAGCACTACGTCATGACGACCGCGACGTTGCAGACTGCAGAGGAAACCCGGCTCGCGACGCTGATCGTGGAGGCGCTCAACCTCGAGATCGCGCCTGCCGAGGTCGATGCGGCTGCGCCGCTGTACCGCGACGGGCTCGGCCTGGACTCCATCGACATCCTGGAAGTCGCACTGGTGATCTCGAAGACCTATGGCGTCCAGCTGAAAGCCGACGACGCCGACAACGTGCGCATCTTCGGCTCGCTCCGCAGCCTGAGCGAGCACGTTCAGAAGCATCGGACGAAGTGAGCGGCGCGCCGGCGCCATTGATCGCAGCCGCGATTGCCGCCACGGCACGTCGATCCCTCGCGATCTCGAACCCGGTCGAGGTTCATCTCCCAATGTTCGCCCACTCGAGCCCCGAGGCGACGCTCGCGTTCACCCGAGCCCTGCCGCGCAATGCCAGCGGCAAGATCCCGCGCGAAGCCCTGCTCGCGCTGGCGGTCCACTTGCAGGCAGCGCGCACCGCGCGATGAACCCCCGCGCCCAGGAATGGGCCTCGCGCCCGGAACGCGGCAACGTCCTTGCGCTGCGATTCATCGTGTGGGTGGCGCTGCGGCTCGGCCGCACGCCGGCGCGAGCACTGCTCTACCCGATCTGCGCCTACTTCCTGCTGTTTTCCGTCGCGTCGCGGCGCGCTTCGCGCGACTGGCTCACGCGCGTGCTCGGCCGCCCACCGAGACTGCGGGAGCAGTTCCAGCACTACCACGTGTTCGCTTCGACCATCCTCGATCGCGTGTTCCTGCTGAATGACCGCTTCGATCTGTTCGACATCCACATCGTCGGCGCGGACGCGATGCGGGAAGCCCAGCGCGCCGGCAGGGGCTGCTTCCTGCTGGGCGCTCATTTCGGCAGCTTCGAGGTGACGCGGGCGGCCGGGCGGATGCAGCCCGGGCTCAAGGTGAACCTGCTGATGTACGAAGCCAACGCCCAGCGCATCGGCGCGATCATCCGGTCAATCAATCCCGCGCTCGGCATGAAGATCATCGGGCTCGGCGAGATCGATTCGATGCTGCAGGTACGCGCGTGCCTCGATGCCGGCGAATTCGTCGGCATTCTCGCCGATCGCTGCCTAGGCGACGAAGACAGCCTGACCGTTCCCTTCCTCGGTGCGCCCGCGCGCTTTCCCACCGGCCCGTTCCGCCTCGCGGCGATCCTGCGCCGTCCCATCGTGCTCATGTTCGGCATCTACCGCGGCGGCAACCGCTACGAGGTGTGCTTCGAGCCTCTGGCCCTTGGCGAAGGCAGCGTCACGCAGCTCGCGGCGCACTATGCCGAGCGCCTCGAACATTACGCCCGGCGCGCGCCGTTCAACTGGTTCAACTTCCATGATTTCTGGAAGTAGGCGCCGCTTCCTGTCCGACGGCGCGACCGACCGCACTGCGCTTTCGCTCGCGCTCGCGAATGCCACCACGGTCATCGGCTTCGGCATGCTCGCCTTCTCCAGTGTACCGGTGCTGTCGGCAATCGGGCTGACGGTCGGAATCGGCACCTTCTTGAGCCTCGCGTTCCCCGCTGCGTTGGCGCTGCGCGAGGTCGCAATGGCATGATCGATTCGATCGTCGACAGCGCGGGGGATCCGCGCAGCCGTATCCTGCTCGTGCTGCTGCCGCCCGCCTACGGCACGGCACGACACTTCATCGATCACGGTTTCGTTACAGAGATCCGCAGCCGTGGCCTGCCCGTGGACGTGATCGCGGCCGACGCCGGCGCAGACTACTACCTCGGGCACACGATCGTGAAGAGACTGCGCTCGGATGTGATCGCACCCGCGCGCGCTCGCGGCTACCGGCGGCTTTGGCTCGGCGGCATCTCGCTCGGCGGCTTCGGGAGCCTGTTGTATCGCGAAGCGCACGGGAACGAGGTCGATGGATTGCTGCTGCTCGCGCCCTACCTGGGGTCGCGGCCCGAGGTGAACGAAGTGCTGCGCGCCGGTGGCTTCGGACGGTGGGCGCCCGCGCCCTTCGCCCCGGACGATCGCGAACGCAGGCTGCTCGCCTGGCTAAGAAGTTTCCTCGCCGACCCCGATCGCGCACGGACCATCCACGCGGCCTTCGGCACGGAAGACCGCTTCGCGGCGTCCATCGAGCTCCTGGCCGATGCGTTGCCCGCCGAGCGCGTCGTGCGCATGCCAGGCGGTCACGACTGGGCGACCTGGGCGGCACTGTGGAGCGCGATGCTCGACCGTAAGCCCTTCGGGTAGGGCCGATCCGGCGGGTCGCGCGGAGATCCTCTGCTAGAATGCGCTGGTATTGAACGCGGTCCGCGCGAACGACGCCCACGATTTTCGGTGCCCGGTTGTCCTACCTGCCTTGAAACCCCTCGCGCTGACTGCCTATTCGCTCGTCACCTGTCTGGGTGCGGGTCGCGCGGCGAATCTCGATGCGGTGCGCAAGCAGCGTTCGGGGCTCGCACCCTGCGCGTTCGAAACGGTGCGGCTCGACACGTACGTGGGCGAAGTCGCCGGCGTGGACGAGACGCGCGTACCGGACCGGTTGCGCGATTACAACTGCCGCAACAATCGCCTCGCGCAGCTCGGCCTGGACACCGATGGCCTGTCGGAAGCACTTCGGGCAGCACGCGAGCGCTACGGCGCCGATCGCATCGGGGTGTTCCTCGCGACCAGCACCTCCGGCATCCTTCAGACCGAACTCGCCTACCGCAAGCGGAACGAGGCGGGCCGGCTGCCGCCCGATTTCCACTACGCCGAGACGCACAACACCTTCTCGCTCGCGGACTACGTGCGCCACGCGTTGGGCCTGTCCGGACCCGCGGTGGTGGTCTCGGCCGCCTGCGCATCGAGCGCCAAGGTGTTCGGCAATGCCGCGCGCGCAATCGCGGCCGACTTGTGCGATGCGGCACTGGTGGGCGGCGTCGATTCGCTGTGCCTCACCACCTTGTACGGCTTCCATTCCCTCGGCCTCATGTCGTCGCGGCCGTGCCGACCCTATGACGCGGCGCGCGACGGCATCTCGCTGTCAGAGGCGGCGGGTTTCGTGCTGCTGGAGCAGCCCGACCGTGCGTCGTCGGCGGCGCGCGTGCATCTGCTCGGCGTGGGCGAAAGCAGCGACGCCCATCACATGTCCACCCCTCATCCGCAGGGACTCGGCGCACGCATGGCGATGGAGCGTGCGCTGGCATCGGCCGGTGCCAGCGCCGGCGACGTGGATTATCTCAACCTCCACGGCACGGCGAGCAAGACCAACGACATCAGCGAGGCCGCCGCCGTGATGACCGTATTCGGTGCTGCAACGCCGTGCAGTTCCACCAAAGGGCTCACCGGCCACGCGCTCGGGGCCACCAGCGTGATCGAGGCGATCATCACTTCGTTCGCGCTCGAAGAGGGCTTCCTGCCTGCGGGCGCGAACACCGAGGCGCTTGACCCCGCATTGCACGTCGACTACCTGCTGGCGCCGCGCCCGGCGACTCTGCGTCGCGCAATGAGCAACTCCTTCGGCTTCGGCGGCGCCAACTGCACGCTGCTGCTCGGGCTCGCCGGCTGATGCGTGCCTGGGTCGAGGGCATTGGCGTGATGGGTCCCGGCCTGCGTGGCTGGCCGATGAGCCGCACGGTGCTTGCCGGTGCCGTACCCTATCGCGCCGAGCCGGTGACGATCCCGGCCAGTGATTGGCTGCCTCCCGCTGAGCGGCGCCGCACCGGCACAAGCGTGCGCCTGGCGCTGGCCGTGGGCCGCGAAGCTTGCGAGCACGGGCAGCGCGACCCGCGCACGCTCGCGACCGTGTTCACCTCTTCGGGCGGCGACGGCGACAACCAGCACGCGATTTGCGAGACGCTGGCCTCCGATCAGCGCGAACTGTCGCCGACGCGTTTCCACAATTCAGTGCACAACGCGCCCGCCGGCTACTGGGGTGTCGCCACCGGCGCCATGGAAAGCTCGACGACCCTGTGCGCCCACGACGCCAGTTTTTCCGCGGGACTGCTCGAGGCGCTCGCCTGGGTTGAGGTCGAACGACAGCCGGTGCTGCTGGTCGCCTACGATACGCCCTACCCGGAACCGCTGAACGCCTTCCGGCCCATCCCCGCCGTCTTCGGCGTGGCTTTCGTGCTCACGCCCGATCGCACCGGGCGCAGCATCGCAACCCTCAATACGCGCCTCGCCGAGACGAGCAATGTCGCAGCCTTGCCTGCCGGCCTCGAAAACCTGTGTCATGGCGTGCCGGCTGCGCGCAGCCTGCCCCTCCTATGCGCCATCGCGCGGGGCACGCCGGCCGAGGTCTCCATCGAGTATCTCGACGGCCGCAGCGTCCGCGTGACGCTCGCGCCACACTGAGTTTTCGCGCCGGGCACAGCCGACGACGGCTATACCACGTCGCTCCGCGGCGCTGTGCACGGGGCGTTGTCGCGGAGTTCTAGTACGCAATCACGATCTTGTTCTCGACTTCAGACACGCCGGGAGCTGACCAAGCAGCGTGTTCGGCTTCCTCACGGTCTGCCCAGGAGCCTACGCTGCCACGGAGAATCACCTTGCTACCTGAACTTTCCACCTGAATCTTTTGCTGAGCCAATAATAATCTGGCATTGCGCCTAAGTGCGTCTTCGATTTTGTGCTTCACCTCGACCGGTTTCACCGGCGGTTTGATAGTCATCGAGTTGATGACTCCCGATACCCCTATCAAGTGACGTACGGCATCCTCTGCTCGCTGTTTTTGGTAAAACCACTCCACATCACCACTCAGAGTGATCCAACCGTCCTGCACAATCACCTTGACGCGGTCACGCGGTATCCAAGTATTCCAGCCGAGAACGTCTGTCGCCGCCTCGGCAATATCCTTGTCGGCGAGCTTCCAAGAGCCAGCGTGACTTTGATCTCTTCGGCCACTGCCTTGACGCCGTAAACGCGCTTGGCAGCACGATCGGCAGCCCAATCGGCGCCGCAATAGCGATCAAAGTGTCCCCGACTTCCCCAAGAGACAGTTTGATTAGAATCAAAGGCCGGCGGAGCGCAACGCGACCGCCGGAGACTGCTGGGCACTGCATCTCCGGCGGCGCGTCCTTTCGCTGTGATTTAGACCTTGCCTGGCAACGGCCGGTTGTGGCCGGTGAGGCCCGTCGACCAGAGGGCGCGACGCAATCCTTTGCTGCCTGTCGTGCGCTAGAGGGACCTTCTGCCTCCCGATCTGTGCCGATCCGCGATCCCGAGACCACTCGCTGCCGCGGGAGAACGCGCACTCGTGAAAGTGCTAGGCTGGCGTCGCAATGCTCGCTGGAATTTCGCCGTCGTTTTCTTCGTTTGCAGTGGGCTCATCCGCGCTCTTACGCGCGCACCAAACCGAAGGAGATTGCGCATGGAACTGAAAAACCGTCCGCATCGAGAAGCCGGCCGACATCAACTTCATCCTCGGACAATCGCACTTCATCAAGACCATCGAGGATCTGCACGAAGCGATCGTGCAGACGGTGCCGCAAATGGAGTTCGGGGTCGCCTTTTGCGAGTCGAGTGGTCCGGCGCTCGTGCGTGGCGGGAGGAAACCGCAGTCCTCAGCGCGTTAAAATCGGTGGGTTGGAAATGCATGTCTTCAGGCAGTCGGGCGAACTGAACGCATTGCCCTTTCCTAGTTCATAGCCTTCTGCGTTCTCGCAGATTTCCGTGCACTGCTTCTTCCACCATCTCGTTTGAGACATCTTGGCACGCTCTCGCGCCGCGCGATCAAGCTCCGCGTTTACCCCCACGCCGACCTGGAAAGTCGTGGCATAGCGCACCGTTCGACTTCTCCCATCGCGTTTCGTGAGCGGCCCTAGGAGCTTCTCTCCTTGCCGGCCAACCATTTCGCGTACCGCTAAGGGCTGGTCTGTGGTCGAAGCCATGGACACCTCAAGATTGTAGACACCTGGATTGAGGTCATTGCCTCTCTGCGATAGAGGCCCTATAACGAAACGCCCTGACTTCATCTCGGTCAAAGCTTCGGCGCGGTAAGCACTCTCCTGTCGAGTGACGATCACGGCTAGCTTCGTGCCATCGGGCAGATTGGAGGAGCCGTGTATTGTAGGCCGTGGCGGAGTCTGCACTTCGGCGCTCACTACCACTTCCAGGGCATGGGAGAGGGTGGAAGCCACGATCATCATCACCAGAGTAAGAACACGCATCCTCTCTTCCCTATCAAGGATCGGCTCAGGGATAGCCATTCTGAGGGCCTTGGCGGTCTTGCGGTTGACGCTGAGCGGGCACTGCGTCGGCCGTTCGATGGGCACGCCCTTTTAAACGCCCCTCTTGGCGAACCATCAATCTATCGCTCAGCCGGCGAGTGGGTCAATCGCAATCGATCGCACGAACCAGCGCCGCTGGGCGCGAGCGCTATGGCCGTATCCCCTCGCCCTCGCTGCCCCTGAACCGTTGTTCGGCGCATCGAGGCGCGGGGCTGCCATAATTGCAGCTGGCTCCGCCCCATCATTCATCTTTTGCGCAATTGGACCTCGACGTCATCGTCATCGGCGCCGGCGCGGCCGGAATGATGTGCGCCGCGATCGCCGGGCAACGCGGCCGCCGTGCTGTGCTGATCGAGCACGCGCCAAAGCTCGGCGAGAAGATCCGCATCTCTGGCGGCGGACGCTGCAACTTCACCAACATCCACTGCAGACCCGAGAACTTCCTCTCGGCAAACCCAGACTTCTGCCGCTCTGCGCTGGCCCGTTACACGCCACGCGACTTTATCGAACTGGTCGAGAAGCACGGCATTGCCTATCACGAAAAGAAGCTCGGCCAGCTCTTCTGCGACGAGAGCTCGCAGAGCATCATTGACATGTTGCGTGCGGAATGCGATAGGAATGGCGTCGTGTGGCAAATGCCGTGCGATGTCAGCGCGACTGAGAAAACCGGAGATAGGTTCGTGGTGAAGACGGACAGGGGCGAGTTTCGTAGCGCCTCGCTCGTGATCGCTACCGGTGGGCTTTCGGTGCCGAAGCTCGGTGCCAGCCCGTTCGGCTACAGGGTGGCAGAGCAGTTCGGGCTGGCGATTGTAGCGCCGCGCCCGGGGCTCGTGCCGCTGGCCTTCGATGCGCAGGAGCTCTCGCGCTATGGCGATCTATCGGGTGTATCGGTGGATGCGTTGGTCAGCTGTCACGGCGGACGCTTCCGCGAGAACCTGCTCTTCACTCATCGCGGTCTCTCGGGTCCGGCGATCCTGCAGGTATCGTCGTACTGGACGCCGGGCGAGACGATCCACATCGACCTGTTGCCAGAGCGCTCCGGGAAGGCAATCCTCTTCGCGAACCGGCGCAGCCGCGCGCTGCCGGCAACAGTGCTTTCCGAAGCTCTTCCGCGCCGCTTCGCGCAGCAGTGGTGCAAGGCGATGGGCGCAATGCAACCCATCGATCAGATGAGCGACCACGCGCTTCGGGCGCTCGCCGAGGCGCTGCATGATTGGCAGGTCAAGCCCTGCGGCACGAGCGGCTATGCGAAAGCCGAGGTGACGCTGGGGGGCGTCGACACCGACGAGCTGTCCTCGAAGACCATGGAGGCGAAGCGAGTGCCGGGGCTGTACTTCATCGGCGAGGTGGTGGACGTGACCGGACACCTCGGCGGGTTCAACTTTCAGTGGGCGTGGGCGTCGGGTTTCGTCGCCGGGCAGTTTGTCTGAGGGAGCGCGAGCGGCCTTCCGTTCGTCGCCACTGCGGTTCCTCGGTCTGCCGATCCCTTCAACTCCCTTTGGATCGAGGATGACCGCAAGCGACGGAAGGCAACCTGACGAGCACCGCCTCTATGATCGCTTCGTCAAACGAAGCATTTCACAGACCGCGCAGCAGAGCCAGTTCGGTAGATTCCGCGCGCGAAGGTCGAATTTCAACGCCACTGGAATCGCCTTGCTTGCTTACCCCCTCGGCCGCTCCAGATTTTGTCTGCCAATAATCGTGGAGCCCATCGGCATCAGTCTAGTGGGCGATCAAGTTCCCGGTCGACTTGAGAGACCGGATCTTCCTTTGGCTCGAGGTGTGTCGTCACGTGCACGCCCGGCAGCGCTCTGCGAAGATCGGCTTCAATACGCTCCGACCAGTCGTGTCCCCGTTGAACCGTCCAACCACCGGGGACCAGGACATGCACGCTGACAAACGCACGCCTACCCGCCTGTCGAGTGCGCAGAGCGTGGAACTCCAATCCTTGCTGACGATAAGAAGCCAGCACGGCCTCGATCTGCGCCAGCTCCGAATGCGGCAGGGAGGCATCCATCAGGCCCGCGACCGAGCGACGCATCAGGTGCCAACCGGTCCAGACAATATTTGCCGCAACCAGCAGCGCGATCGTTGGATCGAGCCACAGCCAGCTCGTGAGCCACACCAAGGCTACGCCCGCGATGACCCCGATCGAGGTCCAGACATCGGTGAGCAGGTGATGCGCATCGGCCTCCAAAGTAATCGACCTAGACTCACGGCCGACCGTCATCAAGATGCGAGCTGTGGCGAAATTGACGATCGTTGCCAAAGCCGCCACGCTCAGGCCAATGCCCGCTGCCTGGACTGGCCGAGGATTGAGCAGCCGCCCCACCGCCTCAAGCCCAATCCAGACCGCCGCGGCGGCGATCAGAAATCCCTCAAAGGCGCTGGAGAAATACTCCGCCTTAGTGTGCCCATAAGCGTGGTTATCGTCGGCCGGGCGATCCGCCAGCGAGAGCATCGCCAGGGCCATGAGTGCGCCTGCCAAATTAACGAACGACTCGATCGCATCTGAAAGCAGGCCAACTGAATCCGTGAGTCTCCACGCGATGCCCTTGAGCAGGATTGTGGACACCGCCGCGGCGATGGAAAGCCAAGCGTAGCGCTTGAGCGATTTGCGGCTCATAAGTCGAGTGATTGTACGGCCCTTCGTGCGGGCCGAAGATGTGGTTTCCCGAACGTGTGGAAACGGCCGTTTGAGCCTCAGCGTTTGTCTCCATGCCACCTCGCTTCCAGGGCAGGGGGACGACCGAGTCAGTATCCAACGTCAGCTCTTTTGATCTAGCGCAAATGCGTCTGGAGCTTCAGATGGCAAGCTATCCGTGGTCGTGAGGGAGCGGGCGACCATCTCGAGCCCGGCCATTCTCGGACAAGCGGGTGCGTCACGCCGACAGATGAGCGAGCAATTCATGCCATCCAAAAGAATCCTGGCGTTGGTCTTGGCTGGAGGCGAGGGAAGCCGTCTCTATCCACTGACCGCCGAGCACGCGAAACCTGCATTGCCATTCGCGGGTGGTCACCGTATCGTGGATTTTGTCCTCAGCACCCTGGTCAACTCCAGAATCTCTCCCATCTATGTTCTCGCTCAGCACAAGCCGCAGTCGCTGATCGAACATCTCCGCGGGGTCTGGGGTCTAAGCTCCCCGAACAGCGAGTACTCGTTGGGCGTGCTGCTTCCGAAGAGCGAGCCCAGCGGGGGCCACTTCGCGGGGACAGCCGATGCTGTATATCAGAACCTCCACCTGATCGATCGGCATCGGCCAGACCTCGTTGCCGTATTTGCAGCCGATCACATCTATCGCATGGATGTGCGCCAGATGGAGCGGTTCCACACGGCGCGTGGTGCCGAAGTGAGCGTAGCAGCGGCGCCGGTGCCGCTGGGCATGGCCTGCCAGTTCGGAGTCATGGTCATCAGCGCGGACGGTCGAATCCAGGACTTCCAGGAGAAGCCGGAGCAGCCCGCCCCGATTCCCACCATGCCCACCCATGCCTACGCCTCCATGGGCAACTATCTATTCGAGCCGCATGTGCTGGTCACCGCGCTCGAAGAAGCTCACGGGTGCGGTGAGCATGACTTCGGGCACCATCTCTTGCCTCGCCTGACTCGCAGCCACCGGGTCTACGCGTACGATTTCACCAGCAATCGCGTTCCGGGTATCCAACCCTATGAAGAGCGCGGCTACTGGCGGGACATTGGGACAATCGAATCCTATCGAGAGGCTCAAGCAGATGTCGCCGGGCCGCAGCCGCGCTTCCAGCTGCACAACCCGCAATGGCCTATTCGCGGTCACCGCAATTCCAGTGGAAAAAGTGACCGTTCGAAATCCCCGCCCGATCTAGAAGCGGTTGCCCGCCATGGCTGAGCCACTCGCCGTATGGCATGCCGAGCACGTCAATTTCGCTCGACTCCTCGACCTTCTAGATACACAGGTAGCCGCGTTCCACCGGGGAGAGCGCCCGAACTACGATCTGATGGGCGATATCGTCTACTACTTGCGGAGCTTTGCCGATCGCTTTCACCACGCCCGGGAGGACATAGCCTTCACCCGGCTTGTTGAGCGGGACCCTGGGATGCAGTTGGTGATCAACCGGCTCCTGCAAGAGCATCGCGTGATTGCCGCGGCTGGCGATGCATTCTTCAACCGTCTTAATGAAGTCGCGGGCGATGTTATGACGCCGCGCGCAACTGTAGAGGGGGCTGCCGCCACTTACCTCGTGTACTATCGCCACCACATTGCCACAGAGGAGCGCGAGATCATGCCTCGCGCTGCGCAGCTGCTGACACAACAGGACTGGGATGCGGTGGCAGCTACCGTTCCGCCCGATCCGCTTTTCGGGGACGACGTTGAAGCGCGCTTCCGAGAACTGCGTAGACAGATCGCGCTGGAGGCAAGGGTATGGCGACAGGAGCGAGTATCCCCCGGCAAACCTTGAGCGCTTGTGCGGCTTTCCACTCTATCGAAGACATTCTCGCGGACCGGCATCCCGCGATCCGGCTTCCAATAATCGACTCAGTATCTCCGAATCGATTCTAGTGCTTGCCGATGAGGCGATACGATTGATCTGCGCCGGGTGTTACGTCCTAGAGAGATGACAATCAAACGGTGGATCAAGAGGATGCAAACATGAGCAAGGTTGCCTACGTCACGGGTGGTATGGGCGGAATCGGGACCGCCATCTGCCGGAAGTTCCACGATATGGGGTACAAGGTAATCGCTGGGTGCGGGCCAACGCGCAACTTCAACAAGTGGTTGGCAGAGCAAAAGGCGAGCCGATACGACTTCTATGCCTCAGTAGGCAACGTGGCCGACTGGGAATCTACCAAAGCGGCCTTCGACAAAGCTAAGGAGGAGCACGACGCTATCGACATCCTGGTGAACAACGCCGGCATCACCCGCGATGGGCTGTTCCGCAAGATGTCGCTCGAAGACTGGTACGGAGTGATCAACACCAATCTCAACAGCTTGTTCAACGTCACCAAGCAAGTGATTGACGGCATGCTGGACAAGGGCTGGGGCCGGATCATCAACATCTCCTCGGTTAACGGAGAGAAGGGACAGTTTGGCCAAACCAACTACTCGGCCGCCAAGGCTGGCATGCACGGCTTCACTATGGCACTGGCGCAGGAGGTTGCCAGCAAGGGCGTAACGGTGAATACCGTCTCGCCCGGTTACATCGCCACCGACATGGTGATGGCGGTGCGCGAGGACGTGCGCGAGAAGATCATCCAGACCATTCCGGTCAAGCGGCTCGGCAAGGCGGAGGAAATCGGCTCAATCGTCGGGTGGCTGACCACCGACGACGGGGGCTTCACCACCGGGGCAGACTTCTCCTGTAACGGCGGGCTGCACATGGGCTGAGCCGCGGACGGCAGACAACTGGGTCGTCGGCGACCTGGTAGTGCACAGTACGATTGTGCCGCAGCAGACGACTCCGCAAATTCTCCTTCTTCATTGATATGTTCGCCCATCTCGGCAAATTTGTCCGGTTGTCTTGGCGGAACCTTCTGGTCGCAATCGCGTTGACGCCGCTTATGGGGTTTGGCCTAGGATCGTACGTGGCTCTCGAGAGACCCGAAAAGCCCGACGCTGCTGTCGCGGCTGCGGATATACAACGCGGGCGGCTTCTTTACGAGACTTACTGCATCGCCTGTCATACAACGCAGGCACACTGGCGCGACAAACATATCGTCGCGTCGTGGGCGGACCTGCTCTACCAAGTGACGCGCATGCAGAAGAACGCAGGACAGGACTGGAGCTCCGCCGAGATCAATGACGTCGCAGCCTATCTGAACGAGCTTTTCTACAAAATGCCATGCCCCTCACCGGGTTGCGAGGAGCCGCAGGCCAGCACCAATGGACGCACGGCATTGGCGCGTCCCCGATGAGCCACTTTTTGTGGCAACCGCTCTAAGCTGTCCGTCGCCCCTGGTATCTCTCGCAAAATGGAGTTTTCACACAGCCTTGACCCGTTGCCGCCGTTGTACTCCACATGAGCAGACCTTCGTCTTCGACCACCAGGACCCTTCCGCTCAGGAATATCGCTTCTTCCTCGGCCGCGTCGGAGGGGCTCGCACGCCCCGCACCGCCCATCCAAGGGGGGCCGGAAGCCAGCTTCGGCGGGAGACTCAGGCATAGAACTAGCTAATCCCCACCCGAAAGCGCATAGATCGTCGCTTCCTAGCCAGACTGATCTAGCAGCCTCACCCCATTCCGATTCGGAGTCGTGGTTGGAAAAGCAGTTCTCAGTCGAAGAGCTCGCCTTGGGCATGTTCGTGTCTGCCCTGGACCGGCCTTGGCTGGACACACCCTTCCTCGTTCAGGGGTTTCTGATCGAGGACGAGCAGACGCTTGCGCAACTGCGGCAGATCTGCCGTAAGGTCACCGTCGATCTCCGCCGGTCCGCCGTCAACGACGCCGACCACCTAGCGCCCCCCCGCGAACCTCCGGCGACCGTCGAGGCAAAGGTTGGCCGAGTCATCTCCCCGCCGGCGGAGCCGCGAAAGCGTCCGCGCAGCCCGTTTCCACGCTGGTTACGGGAGATGTTTGCGGGCCGCGGTTATACCGAGCCGGAGGTGGACGAAAAGTCATCACTGGCACACCTGCTGCGAAGGACTTCGCAAACCTCGTCGGTCAAGAGCGCAAACCGTCTGTTCGTGCACGGGTCTGCGGATGTCGCACCCTCGGAGACCCCACCGGAACGCAAGCAGGGCATCGCTCTCGCACCGCGAGGAGACCTGCTGGCCTGGCTGAGAGAGCAGCTCGAGCGCGTCCGTTTTGGCGCCCCTGAGGAGCCAAGCGCCGCCGATGACTCGGCGCCCCGGCTCAAGCGCGGCGGACACGGGCCTACGGTCTATCACAACGTACCGCTCGAGCAGGAACTCCAGCGCGCTGATGATAGCTTTGGCGCCGCGATCGACATGCTCGGGGCGGTCATGCGCGACATCC
>Ga0335084_10001732_pt1 | contig 20616 bp, 15 predicted proteins | sample Lox_Sample_44_FD_206721 | JGI IMG/M metagenome (GOLD analysis project Ga0335084, IMG submission 206721) | Soil microbial communities from Loxahatchee National Wildlife Refuge, Florida, United States - Lox_Sample_4.4 | ecosystem: Environmental > Terrestrial > Soil > Wetlands | place: USA...
ACTGCGAATCGCGTTGCTGGCCTGCGCGGCAGCGGCCTTGCTGGTCGCACTCTTGTCGTTGAATACCTTGAGCGCCATGTGGGAATTCCTGCTCGCCACCAGAGCGGCGGGGTCGAAGTGCCGCGATTATACAAGACCGAGGTCTCACTTTCTATCGGCCAATAACGATTAAATGGGCGGTCTTGCCATCGAAATCGGTTGCCAAGAAGCAACCCCACTCTTAGACTGTGGCGCACGCGAATTTCCGCTCAGGGATGCTCATGCCTTCAATCTCGGCCCCGCAACGCACGATTTCTGGAAGGTGGTTGATTCACTTTCTCCCTGTGGCACTCGTTCTGTCGATTACGACATCCTCGTGGCAAGCGAGCCTGGCGCAAACCGTTCACGTCGACGCCACCCCGAGCCACGTGGTCAACAAGTTCAGCCCGGTATACGCACTGGGCACCACGGTGGACCGCGTGCCCAGCAATGCCACCGACATGTTCTTCCGCCAAGACCAGTTGAAGCAGGTCCTCTCCGCAGGATGGGGCTCAGTCAGCTATCGCCAAAACACCGAACTCTTCGTGCAGGCCTGGCACTGGAATCCCAAGGGAAAGTGGAGCGATCCCTCGGGCAAGGGCTACTTCACCGGCGACGCCACCCCGACCAAGGAGATGATCCGCCACTCCTACGGCTATTCCCTGCAACACCGCGGCTTCACCCGCAACGGCGGCACTGAATTTGACGGCTTCTCGCGCCTCGATGACGGTGACCTGAACACATATTGGAAAAGCAATCCGTATCTCACCCAGGGATTCACCGGCGAAGCGGATTCTCTTCATCCGCAGTGGGTGGTCATTGATCTGGGCAAGAAGCAGGACATAAATGCCATCCGCATTGCCTGGACCGAACCGTATGCCCGCTCCTACCAGGTGCAGTACTGGACCGGCGAAGACGCCATGGACGACCAGGGCAACGGTGAATGGAAGAACTTTTCTACCGGAGGCGAGACCGATGGCAAGGGCGGCACCGTAACTCTGCCACTGGAACCGTCTCCGCTGAGTACGAAGTTTGTCCGCATCCTCATGACCGCGTCCTCGAATACCTGCGACACCCACGGTTCGAGCGACCGCCGCAACTGCGTGGGGTATGCGATCCGCGAGATTTATCTGGGATCAGTCGATGCCCAGGGAAATTTTAAAGACCTGCTGCAACATTCTCCCGACCAGAAACAATCGCTCACGTATTGCTCCTCGGTCGATCCCTGGCATGAGCCTTCCGATTTGTACGTCGCGCCCGATCGCATGGAGTCCGGAGATCAGCCCGGCCTCGACCTTTTCTACACCAGCGGTATTACGCGCGGCCTTCCCGCGGTGATTCCAGTGGCCATGCTCTACGGCACTCCCGAAGATTCTGCGGCCCAGATGTCTTACCTGAGGAAGCGCGGCTATCCCATCTGGTATGTCGAAATGGGAGAAGAGCCCGACGGTCAATACATGCAGCCCGAAGACTACGGCGCATTTTATTTGCAGTGGGCCACGGCGCTACATCGCCTGGATCCGAATTTCAAGTTAGGAGGGCCGGTCTTCGAAGGCGTCACCGAGGACATCAAAGCCTGGCCCGATGCGCAAGGCAAAACATCCTGGTTTGGCCGCTTTCTGGATTATCTGAAAACCCATGGCCGGCTTTCCAACCTGGCATTCATGTCGTTCGAGCACTATCCCTATGACGGCTGCGAAACGCCGTGGAAAAATCTCTATCAGGAACCGCAACTCCTCACTCATATCATGCAGGTCTGGCGCGACGATGGTTTGCCGCCAGGAGTTCCGCTGCTGGACACCGAGACCAACGCGCATGGCGGCGAAGCTTCGGTAGAAGTTTTCGGGGCCCTGTGGCTGGGCGACACCTTCGCGGGCTTTCTGACCGCCGGCGGCCAAGCTACCTTCTACTACCATGCTCTCTCCTACTCGCCACCCCATCCGGCCTGTCCCAACAGTTGGGGCACGTACCACATGTTTATGGTGGACCGGAACTACCAGATCCGCTCTCGCACGTCGCAGTTTTTTGCCGCCCAGCTTCTCACTCAGGAGTGGTCGCAGCCGGTGGACGCCGAGCATCGACTATTTACCGCCGCCAGCGACATCAAGGACTCTGACGGCCACGTGCTGGTCACCGCCTATGCCGTGCTCCGCCCCGATGGACAATGGTCACTCCTGCTGATCAACAAGGACTACAACAATCCGCATCCCGTGCGCATCAAGTTTCATGATGGCGATGCCGATGCCGATGCCGACAGTTCCTTTTCAGGGTCGGTCACTATGATCACTTTCGGAAAGGCGCAATATCAGTGGCATCCCGGGAGGAAGGAAGGGTACGCTGATCCTGACGGTCCCGCCGTGACTTCCACAATCGAGGCCCGTAGAGATGCGCAATATACCCTACCACCGGCATCCATGACCGTGCTGCGTGGCCGAATAAAGACCGCGCGATAGACGCGGTAGTGCACAAAATATCCAGAGTTCTGAAGCCTGAAGCCCAGGTCCGAAGTCCGGCCATCGCACCGCGGTAACTTCGCTCTGCTTCCAGCGACCATGTATAAAGAATGTGACGCCGGTTTCCCTGCGCCCCTATGCCGGACCAAATTTTCGACATCGTGGTTATTGGCGGAGGAATCGTGGGTCTCTCGACCGCGATGCACGCCACCCGTGCTCTGCCACACTTGCGCCTGCTGCTGGTCGAGAAGGAAGAAGGCGTTGCCCGCCACCAGAGCGGACACAACAGTGGCGTGATCCACTCCGGCATTTACTACAAGCCTGGGTCCTTGAAGGCAAAGTTCTGCGTCGAGGGCGCAGCCGCCATGGTGGAATTTTGCCGCACCCACAACCTGCCGCACGAGATCTGCGGGAAAGTCATCGTGGCCACCAGCACAGAAGAGGTCCCGCGCCTCCACACCTTGCTGGACCGCGGAAAGGCCAACGGCCTCGCTGGACTGCGGCTGTTGCAGCGGGAAGAGCTGCGCGAAATTGAGCCGCACTGCAGTGGCTTGCTGGGAGTACTGGTGCCAGCCACGGGCATCACCGACTACGCGGCCGTCAGCAAAAAATACGCCGAGATTCTAACGTCACAAGGCGGGAGGGTAAGCACGGGGACGGAAGTTCGGGCCGTCGTCCGGCGCGGCGCAGAGATGATGGTTGAAACCAATCGCGGAGCCTTCGCCGCGAAATATGTGATCAACTGTGCCGGACTGCACAGCGACCGCGTCAGCCGGATGGCCGGCCAGAAACCGGAAGTCAGGATTGTTCCTTTCCGCGGCGAATACTACGATCTGGTTCCGGAAAGAACCCACCTGGTGCGCACTCTCATCTATCCCGTACCCGATCCCAAATTTCCATTTCTTGGAGTGCACTTCACCCGCCGAATTCAGGGCGGCGTCGATGCCGGGCCAAACGCGGTGCTGGCCCTCAAGCGCGAGGGTTACAAGCGTACCGATTTTAACCTCAGGGACCTCACCGGTACTCTTACCTATCCCGGCTTCTGGCACATGGCGGGAAAATACTGGCGCGATGGCGCCAGTGAATACTATCGCTCCCTGAGCAAGCGAGCCTTTGTGGAAGCGCTGCGGCGACTGGTGCCGGAGATCGTCAGCTCTGATCTGGTGGCCGACGGTTCTGGCGTCCGTGCCCAGGCGGTGCGTCCCGACGGATCCATGGTGGATGATTTTCAGTTTGTACAGGCCGACAGAATGCTGCACGTGTGGAACGTTCCCTCGCCCGCAGCCACGGCTTCCCTGCCCATCGGGCAACACATCGCCGAGATGGCGCGCCAGGGCATGGGGAGCACCTGAGCAGTGGAAGCTGTCGTCCTGAGCGGAGCGGCGTCTTCTCCTGGCGAAGACGCCACGCAGTCGAAGGACCCCTACCAAACGCGCTGCCGGAATTCGGAGGGGAAAGTGTTCCGCGTCCTCAATCACGCCTCGATCGGTAAGCTGATGGGGTCCCTGACTGCGCGCCTGCTTTGCTCCGGATGACCTTGGCTACTCACCGCCCGTGCCCCGTAAAACTGTACAATGGCCGACACAGAGACACACGGAGGGAACAGCGCGATGGGTTTCGATCTTTCGGGAAAACGAGTGGCAGTGCTGGGCGCCGGCAAGATGGGCGGAATTCTGCTCAAGGCGCTGCTGGAGAAGGGTCTGCTCTCTCCCAAAGCGACCTTCGCCACGGTTCAGCATGAAGACCGGGCGCGTGCCCTGGCGGAAAAACTGGGCGTATCGGTTGGCACCGACAATCTGGCGGCGGTGCGCAATGCCGACATCATCTTCGTATGTGTGAAGCCGCAAATGGTACAGGAAGTGATAGAGCAGATCCGCCCCAACGTCAGCAAAAACCAACTCATTATTTCGGTGGCAGCATCGGTGCCCACCAGCCACATCGAAAAGGCGTTGGGCAGCCCTGTTGCTGTCATTCGCGCCATGCCCAATACGCCGTGTGCTCTGGGATACGGCATGACCGCTCTGTGCCGGGGCAAATTTGCTGATGCCCACCACGTGGAAGCCGCCTGCGCCCTCTTCAAGGTCGTGGGAAAGACTGTCGTGGTGGACGAAAAGCACATGGACGCGGTCACCGGACTCTCGGCCAGCGGCCCCGCCTACATCTACATCATCCTGGAATCGCTGGCAGAAGCAGGCGTGAAGGTCGGTCTGCCGCGCGATGTAGCCACCCTGCTTGCCGCCCAGACCACTCTGGGAGCAGCGACTGTGGTACTGGAAACCGGGGACCATCCCGCGCTCCTCAAAGACGCGGTGACCACTCCAGCAGGGTGCACCATTGACGGCATTATGGAACTGGAAGAGGGGAAACTACGCGTCACGTTGATTAAAGCTGTCGTAAAGGCGGCGCAGCGCGCCAAAGAACTGGCTTACGGATAGTCATTCCAGAATAATGAGAAACAGGATCCCCTGCGCTGTCTTGGGATAGGCACGACTTTAGTCGTGCCGCAAAGAGTTCGAAAGTGCATCGCGCTTTAGCGCCCGAGATTCGCCACTCGAGCCGTGAGCGTTCCCGTTCCGCTCTATGGCAGCGCAAAGTTCACCGTTATCCGGGTCTCGAACTCAACCACGTTGCCATTAACCTGGTGGGGGGCGAAACGCCACTGCCGTACCGCATCAGTCGCGGCCTTGACCAGCTCAGGATCGCCACTGATCGGTGTGAGTTTCCGCACCCGTCCGTCGGCCCCAACCAGAACCTTGAGAACAACCGGACCCTGAATACGCTGCTGCCTGGCCGCCTCGGGATATATGGGCTCCGCCCGCTCCAGCAGATAGTCGTTCGCCGACGAAGGAGAAACCGTCGCCGCCGCGGCTGACGGATCATCTTCCTCCCGGGTCGCGGCGTTTTGAATGGGTCCCGCATCGCTCGCAACCGGAGGTTTGGCCTCTGAGGGCGCCATCCGAAAAACTACTTTGCCCTTCTCATATATAACCAGCCCGCCTGCGGGTTGAGCTGGTTCAGGCTTCGGCTTCGAAACCGACCGGGCAACCGGCGGAGCATTAGCCGCAGCCGTCTTGGCCGAGGCCGGTGGCTCCTCCCGGCGGGGGGGAGCCTGCGAAGTTTCCGGGACGAGCGGTGCCATAGCCTGCGCTTCCGGCGGAGTGATTGAAGCCTGGGCGGGCTCTCGATTGACTGCCATGCTCCAGCCCACGCGACCGACCATCCATCCCAGAAGCACAGCCAGGGCCAGCACTGCCGCGGTCAGAACGCCGGTTCGGTAGTCCCGATGCACTATGGCTGCATCCGGTTGGACTGCTTCCAGCGAGGTTTCGGATGCGGCCGATTCTGGCTGCACGGCGTCGGTTGTAAGCAGCTCAGACGTGTCTTCCTTTGCCAACTCCGCTGATCCAGCGTCCCTCGCCTCTTGTACCGTGTGGAGCACCTTGCGGCCAAGCCCTTGCAGCTCCTGCAGGTCGGAATCACTGAAGGCATTGGGGACGACTGAAAAAATCTCTAGCACGCCGCACAACTCCTCACCATCCAGCACAGGTTCCACCGCGATTGATCGGATTCCAAGATCGCGGCAGAATGTCGCATTGACGCGGTGGTCGAGCAGCGTATCGTCACAGACCTGCATCTCCCGGGTCTGAACACAAGCCCCGGAAAGTCCAGATGTGGTGTTCAGGAATACGCCCACAGCCGGTGCCTTGTCGCCCAAAGTGGCGCGGCACACCATCCTGTTCCCGCGGCCCAATGCGATCACGGCTCCGCTTGAGGTCGTGGCCAAGCGAGCTCGTTGCAGGACGTCATGCAGCCGCCGATCCATGCCAAGATCGAAGGGCAAATCTCTCTTGCCCGGGAATGTCAGGACGCTGCCTGCCTCTGACTTGGCCTCCCCAATATCAGGTTCGGGCCATTCCGGACCGCCGACGAGGATTGGTTCAGAGGAGGCTGGCCGCGTTGAGTCCGGCTTTAACATGGTTCGGCCCATACGAGTGTCTCTACTCGGCGCGAACTAACTGTGAGAGTAATTGAGCGGAGTTTCGCCTGAAACAAACTTCTTGTCAACACAAATGAACCTCAGGTAATCGATTAGAAACAAAGCACTTCAATAATCTATGATCACCTCCGCGTTCATTCTATTTGGTTTCCTCGGCCACTCGGCAGAATTCGCCGGCGGATGGGGGCGGGCACACTTGTCCGTTGTCCGCCGCAGCTGAGGCAGATTTCTTCGCCAACCGCGCCCAAGACAAAGGTTTGCGAACCGTCTCACGTTCCCGGGCAGTCGCGCCGAGCCCACCGGTGTACACTTCCCCGGCAAGATACTTCACGCCGAGGTAAGTCTGAGCGCATTGAATTCATTTCCGCCCTCCCGCTCTGACCAGTGGCATGCGGTCACCGCCAGCTTCTTGGGATGGACCCTGGACGCCTTCGATTTCTTCGTCGTCGTCTTTTTGGTGGACACCCTGGCGCTTCACTTCCACGTCACCAAGAGCGCCATCGTTTGGACCATGACGGCGACCCTGGCCATGCGCCCGGTTGGGGCCATCGTGTTCGGATTGCTGGCCGACCGCTACGGACGCCGCAAGCCCCTCATGGCCAATGTGATTTTCTTTTCTGTGGTCGAACTCCTGTGCGGATTTGCGCCCAGCTACACCGTGTTTCTAATCCTGCGCACGATCTACGGCATCGGAATGGGCGGCGAGTGGGGGGTCGGAGCCTCGCTCGCCATGGAGAGTGCTCCCCCCAGGTGGCGAGGTTTCCTGTCCGGAACCCTGCAAAGCGGATATTCCATTGGCTACCTCCTGGCGGCCGTGGCCGCACGCTTCATTCTGCCCGCCTGGGGATGGCGTGCCATGTTCTGGGCAGGCGGCGCGCCGGCCCTGCTGGCCTTCTACATCCGTTTCCGGGTGCGCGAATCGGAGGCCTGGAAACAGCACCGGGCTCCAACCGTGGGAGCGATTTTGCGTACCGCCCGCGGTCACTGGAAGATTTTTCTTTACCTTGTCCTGTTGATGACGCTCATGATGTTTCTCTCTCATGGCACGCAGGATCTTTATCCCGACTTCCTGAAATCGGCGCGCGGATTCGATTCGAAGGTCGTGGCCTATCTGGTGATCCTGTTCAACGTGGGAGCCGTGCTGGGAGCGATTCTATTCGGGCATCTCTCGGAAAGTTTTGGCCGCCGCCGCAGCATGATCCTGGCACTCCTTCTGTGTCTGGCGATGATTCCCGCGTGGACCTTCGGGGGCTCGCTCATGACTCTCGCGGTGGGTGCTTTCGTGATGCAGGCCGGGGTCCAGGGTGCCTGGGGCATCATCCCGGCGCATCTTAACGAACTCTCTCCCGATGCCGTCCGCGGACTCATGCCCGGCTTCGCCTACCAACTGGGAATTCTCATCGCAGCCCCAGTCAATAATGTCGTTTACGCCCTGCGCAGGCCGCTAGGATATCCATGGGCGCTGGCCGCATTTGAGATCGCCAACATCGCGATCCTGATGACCGTCATCACCCTGGGTTCGGAACGCAAGGGAAAGAGTTTTTCCCGCTACGCGGGGCGTTGAACTAAAGATGTGATGGCCGTCACGCTGATGCGTGACCAACAACCACTCCGTCCGCGAACCGCTTATCAAGCCTTATTATTAGCTCTGGCGTATTGTGCTGCACGTCGCCTTTGTCGCAGAAAAGCTGCTACAGTATTTCTTCTGACCGGGTGGCGAATTCGCTTAGTTGAAAACGGGGAGAATATTGGATGCGCATTGCGGTGGTGGGTTCGGGCTATGTGGGACTGGTGGCGGGCGCCTGTTTCGCCGACCTTGGTCATCAGGTTGTCCTGGTGGATAATGACCAGGCTAAACTGGCCGCGCTCAAGGCCGGCGATGTCCCCATCCACGAGAAGTTCCTGCCCGAACTGTTAAAGCGGCACCGCGACCGCAATCTTACTTTTTCCGACGATCTGAACCAGGCTGTACGCGCCAGCAAAGTTATTTTTATTGCGGTCGGAACGCCTCCGACGGAGCAGGGTGAAGCCGATCTCTCCTACGTGGAATCGGTGGCCCGCAGCATTTCCGGCGCCATCAACGGCTATAAGGTGGTGGTGGAAAAAAGTACGGTCCCGGTTTACACCAGCGACTGGGTGCGCAAAATTATATTGCGCAATGCCGCGGCCCCGGATTCTTTTGATGTGGCCTCCAACCCCGAATTTCTGCGGGAGGGCACCGCGGTCACCGACTTTCTTTATCCTGACCGCATCGTGCTAGGCGCGGACAGCGAACGCTGCGCCGCCGTCTTGCGCGAGATTTACGCCCCCATGACGGATGGCAGCTACTACCAGCGCAAGGACGCGATTCCGCCGCCCGACCGGGCCCAGATTCCTCCGCCGCTGATTGTCACCAGTGCCAAGAGCGCCGAACTGATCAAGCACGCCTCCAACGCCTTCCTGGCCATGAAGATTTCTTTTATCAATGCGGTGGCGTCGATTTGCGAATCGGTCGGCGCGAACGTGCAGCAGGTTTGCCAGGGAATTGGAACGGACAGTCGTATCGGCCCGCGCTTCCTGAATCCTGGAATCGGCTATGGCGGGTCCTGTTTTCCCAAGGATCTGATGGCCTTTCGCGCCGTGGCGCGGGAGTGCGGTTACGAGTTCCGGCTGCTGGACGAGGTCATGCGAATTAACGAAGACCAGCGCCAGCGCTTCCTGCGCAAAGTCCGTACCGCATTGTGGACCTTGCGGGGCAAACGTCTGGGCGTGCTCGGCCTGGCTTTCAAGGGCGGCACCGACGACATTCGTGAGTCTCCCGCCATTTTGCTGGTGCAATCCCTGCTGCAGGAGGGCTGTCAGATTGCCGCCTACGATCCCGCGGCGACGGCCCGGGCGCGGGAGGTCCTGAACTCCAGCACAGAGTTCGTCAATGATCCTTACGATGCCGCCCGCGATGCCGATGCGCTTCTGATTTTGACCGAGTGGGAAGAGTTCGCCACTCTCGACCTGGACCGCATTTTCAAACAGCTCAAATATCCCATCGTGATTGATGGTCGAAATCTTTACGATCCGGATGCAATGGCGGCGCGGGGCTTCACGTATTACAGCGTCGGCCGCCTCGCGGGCATACCCGCGGTTCCAGCCGCCGCTTCGACTCCTCCCGCAAGGAAACTCAAGAAATCATGAACCCGCAACGCGCCCTGGTGACTGGCGGAGCCGGGTTCCTGGGCTCGCATTTGTGCGATGCCCTGCTGGCCGAGGGTTACTCCGTTGTTGTAGCCGACAATTTGTTGACCGGGAAGCTTTCGAACCTCGAGCACCTGCGCAACCAACCCCGTTTTGAATTTCGGCTAATTGATATCGTTGAGCCCTTTGACTGCGGACCGGTGAATTTTGTTTTTCACTTCGCCAGCCCCGCCAGCCCGGTGGACTATGCCGCGCACGGAATTGCCACCCTCAAGGTCGGGTCCCTGGGCACATTTCACGCCCTCGATATTGCCCACAAGTACGGCGCCAAATATCTGGTCTCTTCAACCTCAGAATGTTACGGCGATCCGCTGCAGCATCCTCAGAAGGAAACCTACTGGGGCAACGTAAATCCCATCGGGCCACGCTCGGTGTACGACGAAGCCAAGAGATTCACTGAAGCTGTCACCATGGCCTATCACCGTTACCATAAGGTGGACACGCGCATCGCGCGGATTTTCAATACCTATGGGCCGCGCATGCAGCTCAATGACGGCCGGGTGGTCCCCAACTTCATGAAGCAGGCCTTGCGCGGCGACGATCTGACTGTCTATGGCGACGGTAGCCAGACCCGCAGCTTCTGCTATGTCAGCGATGAGATTGACGGTTTCCTGCGGCTGGCCAAAGCGGACGAACATCTGCCGGTCAACATTGGAAATCCCACCGAATTCACAATTCTGGAATGTGCTCAGCAGGTGCTGGCGGTCACTGGATCGAAGAGCAAGATTCGCTACGAGGTTCTTCCCCAGGACGATCCCAAGCAACGCTGTCCCGACATCACCAAGGCCAGGACTCTGCTGGGATGGGAACCAAAGGTTGATCTCGAAACGGGCTTGCGCCTGTCCCTCGACTATTTCCGCAAGGAAGCCCGCTGACCGCACCAGGAAAAACCGTTCTCCCGCAGTTTCATCCTGAGCGGAGCGCAAGCTTGCGCGGAGTCGAAGGATCCCTATCACCGGAAGAGTCCGTTGCCAGATGGGAATCTACTGACAACTTTCGGATCAACTTTTTTTGGAAAGCAGGGCCTCGGCCCTGCAAAGTAAGGGGCGTAGAGGCTTCAGCCCTGAGGTACAACCTCTCTCAGGCCAGACTGTCTTCGGCCGCCTGGGCCGCAATCAACTGCCTCACTTGTTCCTGTTCATCGGCCGTGTTCAAACTGAACCGCACGCCCATCCCGAAGCCGGGATGCACCACCTGCACCGTTCCCCGGACCCGCAATTTCATGTCGTGCGTGCGCACCACGATGTCCAACGCCGTGCGCGAAGGAAAGGGAGAAGGCGTCTCCACGTAACATCCGCCCGTGCTGACATCGCTCAAAGTGCAGCGATTGGGAACGCCCTCGCCTATGCGGAACACATCCGCGCTCAGGCGGCAGGCGCGACGGCCCTGGATGCGGCGATTGGAAGATGCGGCCGAGAGCCCCAGGCCCGCAAACCGCGTAGCAACTGTTTCCGAGGGAGCGTGCAGCTCTTTCCGGGGCGCATTTTTTTCCGCCGTCGCCAGCCGGGCCAGGCTGTTCTTGATCCATTCGTTCATGGTGCGCCGCGAAGTTTGCGGCACATCCACAAAGCGGATCCCCACCCTTCCGGAAGAGTCTTGCCACACCACGTCGCCGGACAACCGCACCGAGGACTTATCTCCCGGCAAATTAAATTGAAAGTAAACCTTGCAGCGCGGCGGCAACCGCCGTTCGGATTGGATGGCCAGTCCGTCCTCGCTCAGGTCCAGCAGCGTGGCGGCTACATTCTCCGCGTTGGCGTAGGTGATCGACGCAGGGGCGTGCAGGGCGATCCTCAGCTTGACCCGCTTTTCCCGTGCCATCAGACCTCGCGCCGCCCGCAGGCTGCTCGCGGCCCGCTCCACCGAGACCGGCTTATACACAATGAAGTTCGCCCCTTGCCCGAAAATGTCGCGCACCTGTTCCCGCCCGTCCACCAGGGCGATGATGAGCGTACTCCGGTTCATCGGCAACTTGCGCACGCTCGCAATCAGTTCGATGGCCGGCATCTGGTCCTGGCAATCGACCACTACGGCGTCGAAATGCTGGGAGGCGAGATGGGTTGCAGCGTTGGCCAGATCTCCGCAATGCTCCGCTGTGATGTTCAGCTCCCGCAGAATCTGGCTGAGCACCTGGACGGCTTTCGGATCAGCACACACTACCAGCGACGTAAGCGCCATACTTCGGGAATGTTAGAGTTCTGCGGTAAGGGGAGACAAGTTACCTCGGTCATCGGGAAGTGAATTCAGCGCCGGGGTGACTTTCGTCATCTGGAGTTAAACCGAAGAACTCGCTATGTTCGCAATTGCTGGTCACTTCTATGGTTGCGGCGAGTGCGGTTGCACTCCGCCAAAAGGCTCCGAAGATGTCATCACAAACCGGCAACTGGATGATCGCCGTGGGAGTACTCGGGGGGATCACGGGAATTCTCATGCTGCCCGCCGCTTTGGGGGAGCATCCTGATACCAGCCTGCTGGTTCTGGGCGCATGTGGCGTGTCCCTGGGCTCCATGATCGCGGCCTCGGGGGTTTACTTTAAGGCGCGCGCGCTTCAATCTGCCGCCGGAACCGGCGGGGTGTTGGCAGAATCAAAAAACTCCAGGCGCCGGGTGCGCGGCGGTTGCGATGTCTGTCATGGCGACCTGCCCGTGATCCATTGCAAGGTTCACCAGGTCCACCTTTGTCCGGACTGCCTGGGCCAGCACTATGATTTTCGTACCTGCAGTTACGTTCCCAGCACCCGCCGGGCCTCCGCTAAGGCCGGCAAGAATATGGCCAAGGCACGGGGCGCTTAGTCGACTGCAATACGCTGTAAACGGCCAAAGTGACTACAGTTTACCCTGCCGATTACATTACCCAAGTCTAATGTCCGGTGGCTCCTTCGGTGCTTTGACCACCCACCCCTCCACCCCTACCATTGTGGCAGTCTGGCCGCGGAATTCCTGTCTCTCCCAACTCCTTGCGGCAACGAAATAGAGACTTGATTTGACCCGACAACGAGGTCTCGATACGACTATGCACGGCGCGACTGACGATACGAAGTTCGGCGGAAGGTCTCCCCTGGGTCACCGGCGGACGAGCGGGTTCTCCCTCATCGAGACCCTGATCGTGCTCAGTTTGATGATGATCGCCAGCGGCATCTTCTTCATGAGCCTGCAGCCGGCTTTGAAGGACACGCGCGTCACCAACGCCTACAACGCTACCTTGATGACCATGCGCCGGGCGCGGGAGCAGGCCATTGCGGAGCGCCGCGTTTACCTGGTCACTTTCAACAACGCGGTTACGCCCAACACCATCACGATCACGCGAGCCTCCACCGGCCAGGTAACTTCGACCATCAGTTTGCCGACCGATATTACGTTCCGGGCCGAGCCCGGCATTCCCACCACGCTGGCCACCACGCCTGATCACTTCGGCACGGGTAGTCCTGCCATTGATTTCGATCAAGGTGTAGCCGGCGGGGCCAAGAATGTCGTCTTCTTCAATCCTGACGGCTCAGCCCAGGACATCAATAGCAACACTAACAATGGAGTGATTTATCTGGCGCGATCGGGAAGCCTGTACACTTCGCGCGCCATTACCGTATGGGGCTCGACAGGCCGTCTGCGCGGGTACCGCCTGTATCCCATAGCCGGCGGCGGATCGATCTGGAGGCAACAGTGACCACTCAGAGAGCAGCCAGCCTGCGGCGGCGCCTCAACCGGCAGCAACAGGGATTCACTCTGCTGGAAGTCCTGATTTCGATGTTTGTGCTCACCGTGGGACTGGTTTCCATGCTGGGTGTATTCGCGACTGCCATGGCCGCCACCCAGACTGCCCAGCAGGACATGATCGCCAAGCAACTGGCGCAACAGGCGATGGAAACCATCTACACTGCGCGCGAAACCGCAAACATTACCTGGGACCAGATTCAAAACGTGGGCGGTCCCGGATCACCCGGCATTTTCCGGACCGGACTGCAACCCATCAAGCAGGTAGGCACCGACGGCATTATGGACACCATCAACGACGGCGCCTCCCTGCCCCAGACCATGACCTTGCCGGGGCCCGACGGAATTGTCGGAACTGGGGACGATGTCACCATGGGATTAACCAACTACCAGCGCAGCATCGCCATCACCAACACGGCTTCGGCTGATTTGCGCTCCATCACAATCACTATCCAGTACACCACCCCCCGGAACAGGTTTCCCAAGACCTACGTCCTCTCCGGATTCATTTCGCAGTACCGATAGGGGCAAACGAGGAGCACATGCGGAGCACATCCAAAACTTCCGGTCGCGGCTTCACCCTGGTGGAAATGCTGATCGCACTGACCTTGGGGCTGCTGGTGGTTGCAGCAGCTGTGCAACTGTTCAGCCGGTCGATGAGCGCGACCTGGATCGTTTCGCAGCGCGCGGAACTGCAGCAAAATGCCCGTGCCGCCTCCAACCTGTTGACCAAAGACATCAGCCTGGCGGGATCGGGAATGCCCACGGGAGGCGTGGCCCTGGCGTCGGGGACCGGCACCAAACCGCGTTATGGATGCGATTACACAGGTAAGTGCTACCTGGGTCCGACCAACTCCGGCTCCATCAACTATCCCACTCAGACCGATCCCACCAGCGGCGCCGTCATCAACTACATGTACGGCGTGATTCCGGGGTGGAAGAACGGAGTCACGGTGAACGGCGCGGTCGGAGCGACCGACGTGACTACGGTGGTCTATGCCGACACCACTTTCCTGCTCAGCGACTACACCGTAAAGTTCAACGACCTCAATGGCAATTCGGTTACGTTTACCCTGCCTGCGCCCGCCCCCAACCCCCTGGATCAGGCGGTGAACAACACCGGTGTGGGCTTGCAGCCAGGCGATCTGGTGTTGTTCTCGAGCAATGCCGGAAGCGCCTATGCGGTGGCCGAAGTCACGGCCCCTCTCGCTGCCGGCGGAGGTCCTTCCTACACTGTGGCCTTCGCCAACGCGGACGCGCTGCAGTTCAACCAGAACGCGGCCACCAGCAACGACCTCAAGCAGATGGCGACCGCGGCCGGGATCGCCGGGCCCGCAGTAGGAGTTATTGCAACCCGCATTTGGGCCATCACCTACTATCTGGACAACACCGCCACTCCGGGGACGCCCACCCTGATGCGGCTGGTCAACGCGCGCGTGCCTGTACCCGTGGCCGAAAACGTGGCCGATCTGCGCTTCACCTATGACACCTACGACTCGACCGGCAATCTGCTAAACGCCACCGGCGACGGCGGCATGGGCCTGGCAACCCCCATCTCCCCCAGCCTGATCCGAACCATCAATCTGGCGCACCTAACCATGCGCAGCCAGCTCCGCGGTAAGGAGGGCTATCAGTCGATGGACATTCAGACTTCGGTCAGCGCCCGCAACATGAGCTTTTCCGACCGCTACAAATAGCGGTTCGATTTAGGAGCTAGACGGAATTTGGGGATCTCTATGAGGAACCAGACGATGAAAAGCACGAACCAGAATTCGCGGGGGTTTACGTTAATTGCGTCACTGTTGCTGTTGCTGCTCATGACCGGAATCTCGATTGGGCTGCTGATGATGGTCCAAACCGAGGGCCGGGCGGGTAACAATGACGTGGAGAACAGTTTGGCCTATCGTGGCGCCGAGGGTGCAATCGAGAACATGACTTCCAGCCTGGCCGCCGCCTTCCAGAACATTCAGTCCCCCCAGGCCAGCGACATTACCAGTCTGAGTTCGCAGGCGCCCACGATTCCGGGAATTACGTTCCCCGCCGGCGGCTACACCCTGACTCCGCGCACCAACCCCGACGGAAGCCTGAAGACTTCCTACGGGCTGATCAGCGGCGGTTCGAACCAGGGCTTATACGCGCAGCTCCTTCCCATCGACCTGGCGGTTACGGCGCAACGTCCTTTGGGTGAGCAGGTACGCATGATGCGTACGGTTGAAATCGCCCTCATTCCCGTGTTCCAGTTCGGCGTGTTTTCGGACAGCGACCTGGGCTTCTTCAGCAGCCCCCAGCTCGATTTTGCCGGACGAGTGCACACCAACGGTGACTTGTACCTGGGCGTTTCCAGCACTGCCACCCTGACTTTCCACGATAAACTCACGGCCTACGGAAACGTAGTTCGCAACCAGCTGCCCAATGGACTGGCTCCGTCCAGCAGCTACAACAACGACGGAGTGGTGAAGATCCCATTCGCCAGCACCGGGTGCGACAAACCCCCCGCCACCCCCACCGCCTGCCGAACCATTGCCATGAACGAGGGCAGCGTAGTGGCCGGCCCGACTTCGGCACAAAACTCCACGATCTGGCCGAATCTCTCCAAGAGCACCTACAACGGATTTATTCGGGACGGAAACTATGACGGACCTTATGGCACCGGCGTGAAGAAGCTGACCCTGCCCTTCGTCGGAGGCGGAGCCCAGCCGTTTGAAATCATTCGCCGACCCATCGCCGGGGAGTCCAGCGCGGTGGGCGGTTCCCGGCTGGCCAATCAGGCGCAGATTCGCGTGCTGTTGAGCGACAACCGCGCCGACCTGCACTTGCCCGATTGGAACGGAGACGCCACCGGCGACGTCGCACTGGACAACACCACCGCTGGCAGTGCCTTTACCGGCACCGGAGTTCCGGTCCCGGGCGTGGCTGCTGTCGGTGGCGACAGCAAGACCTACTTTGCTACCGCAACCAGAGTTGCGTACAACAACCCGGTCACCGGTAACGCGGTGAAATTTGACGCTAATTTCGTTCAGCCTGCGGGAAGCCCCACTCCTTGGCCGCTGATCGGCGGCTGGCTGCGGGTTGAAGTCCAGGACCTCAATAGCACGGTGTGGCGCCCGGTCACACAGGAGTGGCTGAAATTGGGTTTTGCCCGCGGCCTGTTTCCCGGAGCCGCCTCCGTTACCCCGGTGGCAGTTCATCCCAACGCCATTCTCATGTTTCAGATGCTGGCCGACCGCGACGGTAACGGCGCGATCTCAGGCGCGTCTGAGAGCACCGCAGTCGGGGGTTCTGACGCCCAGTTCAATTGGTTTCCCATCAATATGTACGACACGCGCGAAGGCGAACCCCGTGACGCTCTGCTGGGCACGCAGCCGAGCTGCACCCCCAACGGCGTCATGAATGTGATCGAACTGGACGTAGGCAACCTGAAGAAGTGGCTGAAAGGGACCATTGGCGCTACCGGCGGCCAAGTGGACTATGTCGCACAAAACGGATACATCCTTTATTTTTCCGACCGCCGCGGAATGCTGCCCGATCCTCTGGCCGTGCCCTCGGTCATCAAGGGCTCGTACGGATTCGAGGATGTCATCAACAGCACCTCTAACACCGGCACGCCCGACGGCCAGCCGGAGCCGCCGGTCACTATCGCGGGCGTGCCCCGGAATCCCGAAGACGTGGACAACAACGGCCGGACCGACAAATACGGGGCCGCCAACGTCGGTATCGGCTTTGGCATCAATACCACGAACGATCCCTTCACCAACCGCATTGCCAACTGCTATACCACCGGCCGCAAGAACCGCGTGACCGGAGCACGTCACGTGCTAAAGCTGGTGGATGGTTCGTTGGGCAACGTACCTGTCCGGAACGTGGCCAACGCAGACGGCACGCTGGGTGGATTCACCGTGGCCTCGGAGAATCCGGTTTACATTCAGGGAGACTACAACAGCGCTGCTCCTCCCGCGGATCCGACCTGGACCAGCACGACTGCCGCCGAGCCTGCCCACGCCGCGGCTGCCGTGATTGCCGACACCGTCACCCTGCTGTCAAACCAGTGGCAGGATGAAGGAGTCGTCGGAGCCGCCAACAAGCTGGGCAGCATGCTCTATCCCACAGATGCCACCAGCGGAAGCGGATACCGCCAGGCCGTCACTACCTACTACCGGGTGGCCATTGCCGCGGGAAAGAACATCACCTTCCCGCATCCCAACGGCAGCAACAGCACGACTTACTTCGGGACCGACGGCGGAGTGCACAATTTCCTGCGCTTCCTGGAAAATTGGAGCAACGACACTCTCTACTACAAAGGCTCCCTAGTAAGCCTGTACTACTCGACTTACAACACAGGCACGTTCAAATGCTGCAACTACGTGGTCTATCAGCCGCCAACTCGAAACTACGTATTTGACCCGCTGTTCACGCAGCCGCAGAACCTGCCGCCGGGCACACCGATGTTTCGCGACATCGACAACCTGAGTTATCGCCAGGACTTCACGCCGTCCGCTTACTAGACTGCTGCCGGCGAACCAGCCACGGCCCCGATCCGGCCACGCCGGCTCCGGGGCTTTTCTTTTTACCGGTGGTCGCTCCCGAGACCGGCGGCGCCACGCAACTCGGGGTGATCACCACGCCGTCGCGCACAAACTTGCCGTCCTGTCGCTGCGCGCAGGGCCGGGTAAGACTTTGGACACTGACCTTGACGCAGCGTGCCGGTATGATGAATCCCGATTGTCGGGCGGAAAGACATCCGGTTCCCGGAACCGTGGTTCAGCGCGTTAGTTCGCTATTTGGCAACTCCACCCTTGATAGCTTGAAGCAGATGGAGGCGCCCTGGCCGTCTGTTTCGTGGCCGAGAACACAGGTTCGGGCCGGATCCAAAAAGCCTCGGCCGGGTCACATGTGTGGAGGGCGGGGGACCGATATCTCTTTGCCGGAGTGAAGCCCCCCTCGCGAGACCCCTCCGGAGGTGCCACAGTTTGGAGGGTGGAAAGTCCCGCTGAAACTTCACATCCGGCTAAGCAACACGATAACAATCTACGGAGGTGGCCCCAAATGACGCACAGGTAACCCTGCACCGGGGCGGGTGAGCGCTTCGTCGGCTTTTGCTCAGGACGGTTCGACCCACGTCAACGCGTCTACTGCAGCGACTTGGGATCGGATTTGTTCTTCGGCGTCTTTCTGTTCAGTAGGGTGATCAAGTCATGCGCCGCGGGCGGAGCTTTTACCTTGCCGCCGCGGATAACGTCCTTTGCGCTGACCTGCTGCTTGTACAGCTTTTCGTTGGCGCTTCCGTCTGAGCGCAGCGTGGAGCCTTCCAGCGAAACGCCGGCGAACAGCCCCTTGGATCGCGAGTACGACAGAATCTCAGCCTTCATCACAACGTCGGTGGACGCCTCAGCCGAACGCCCTTTTGGACCCGCGGCCGCGGATGCGTCCGCGCCCAGCTTCACTTTGCTGGTGAGCAGCGATTCGGCTCCTTTAGGATTCATCACCAGTAGCACGAAATCCGTCGCTTCGCCCCCCAGTTGGAACCCGATGTTGATGCCTTCCAGAGCGTACAAAGCGGGGGCTCCCCAAGGCCCGGTGTAGTGAGCGCCGCTGCGGCAGATCATGACTCCGCGGCCATAGCTCCCGCCGATTCCGAAGGCTCCCTTCTTGACCGAGGGCAGAATGACCACACATTCCGCCTTGTCGAGCAGATCCTGGGGAATGTCGTCCGGGATATTGAGGATCTCTTTCAAAACTACTCCCGATTCCTTGACGCGATCCTCTTCCTTTTCGTCGTTTTCTGCGAGTGCGGGGAGCAGTAGGGTAAAGGTAAGGAGCATGACCAATGCGGTTTTCATCAAATCCTCCGTTCGGGGATGACCCTCCATCTTAACCGTTTTTTGACCCGACTCCTCCGCAGGAATATGCCAATCGTTAGTGAATCGCACTTGCCACAGGTCACAGCGACATAACGGTCGGTCTAACGATTGGCATCGGTAAATGGTGGGACGATACTGCTCTTAACGAACGACACTGGATCTTGCTCATCGTCAAGCCCTCAACAACGAACTTCGACATGAGGGTTGAAGAACCAGAGGTTCGTTGCCACGTCGATTTTAAGGCACCGCCCTAAGTCGGGATGAGGCTTTGTCGGCGGTTTTGAAAGACGACGTCTTTGCTGTGGCCGACTACATCCCAGAAGGATAGCCGGATCCCCAACTCCATCAGCCTAATAGCAGGGTTACCCCGGTAATTCTCTACCCTTCACCAAATGCAGCTATGCTTACGGAAGAAACATCCTACAAGGACAGCGATGAAAGCTGCTCAGGCGAAGAAGTCTCTCATTCGTATCGCCGTGGTGGAAACCGACCCTCTGCAGTTCGTGGGCTTCCGGGTTGCGTTCCATTCGGAGCGGATATTGATCTCTAACCTATAGTCGAGCGCAGTCGGAGGAGGCTGCCTCCCGGAAGGCGCCCTTCATACCTCTTAGGGGAGGGGTCTCGTTTGGGCGCCTTCCTTTTCTTTTTAACGCTCAGTAGTCTGCAACCCGTTTACGCATCGCCTCCTGCACGCAGCATGACCTGATCGGCCATGAGCCACATCTGATAACTCCGACATTGGGCGACGCGGAAGATAATGGGGAATAAGCAAACGGAGAATTAGGGTTAAATAGCTTCGATCTGTTTATTTCAACTTTCATCAACGGCTTCGCCCATCGATCAATCAGATTCGACGAGTTTGTCTCCTGGCTCAGTGATTACAACCTCCTTAAGGGCGGAGTGATCATTGGAATTGTGTGGTGGTTATGGTTCCGGAACGAAGATGATCGAAGGACGCGTGAAGCTTTGCTGGCAGCAATAATCGCAAGCTTTCCAGCTCTCGCCATCGCGCGCGTTTTGTCATGGCTCGTCAATCGCACCAGACCCTTGCTCGAAAAACGTTATTCGTTTCGCATTCCATACGGGGAAACGGCGAAATGGGAAGGCCCTAGTTCATTTCCGAGCGACCATGCGGTATTTTTCTTCGCGCTGGCGATGGGGATCTTTTTTGCGTCCCGGCGCGCGGGTTGGTTCGCATTTTTCTATACGTCAGTGCTAATCTGCCTGCCCCGCGTTTTTCTCGCGGAGCACTACACCACAGACATTCTTGCAGGTGCCGCTATTGGAATCGCCATGGCATGGCTGGCCAATCTCCAGCCTGTCTGCAAACCGCTAACTAGCTGGGCATTGCTGTG
>Ga0335084_10001733_pt1 | contig 20611 bp, 25 predicted proteins | sample Lox_Sample_44_FD_206721 | JGI IMG/M metagenome (GOLD analysis project Ga0335084, IMG submission 206721) | Soil microbial communities from Loxahatchee National Wildlife Refuge, Florida, United States - Lox_Sample_4.4 | ecosystem: Environmental > Terrestrial > Soil > Wetlands | place: USA...
GACAAACATAGGTGGGTTGATGAGCAGGGTTTACCAGATACTTATCTTGGATATTAGTTGATTATTCAAGATGTTTCAAAGAACAAATTTTGGAATAAGAGACAAATTACGACTTGGTATAAATGCCACAAAGGTTCTACAGAGAAGATACCTATTACAAAATGAAAAAGGTAAAACAATAGAAACTCCACAACAGATGTTCAAAAGAGTAGCTCATGCAATTGCGAGTGTAGAAACAAGATATAATCAAAATACAGATATAAAAAAAATTGAAGATTTGTTTTATAAAATTATGTCAAACTTGGAATTTCTACCAAATACACCAACATTAATGAATGCGGGAACTAAGATTGGGCAACTATCTGCCTGCTTTGTAATTCCTGTGGGAGATTCTCTACAAGAGATCTTTGAAGCAGTAAAATGGACTGCAATAATACATCAAAGTGGAGGTGGCACTGGATTTGATTTTAGTCACCTGCGACCTCAAGGAGATCCCGTAAAATCAACAGGAGGAGTGGCATCTGGTCCAGTCCAATTTATGACCATATTTGATAAAACCACAGAGGTAATAAAACAAGGTGGCAAGAGACGTGGCGCAAATATGGGAATACTTCGAATTGATCACCCAGACATATTAGAATTCATAGCATGTAAATCAAAAGAGAAATTTCTTTCCAATTTTAATATCTCAGTAGCTATTCCAGATGAGTTTATGAAAGCTGTAGAAAAAAACAGGAATTATAATCTTGTAAATCCTCGTAACAACCGAATTATAGGCAAATTGAATGCGAGAAAAGTCTTTGACTTAATAGTTACAAATGCGTGGAAAACTGGAGATCCTGGAGTAATTTTCATAGATACAATAAACAAATCAAATCCCACCCCACTAATAGGCAAAATTGAGGCAACTAATCCATGCGGTGAGCAACCCCTCTTACCATGGGAGTCATGCAACTTAGGTTCAATCAATCTTGCAAAAGTTGTAAAGAATAGTAAAATAAATTGGAGAATGCTACGCAGATTAGTTGTAATAGGAATAAGGTTTCTCGATAATGTAATTGATGTTAACCAATATCCTTCACCACAGATAAGGAATATCACATTGTCAAATAGGAAAATAGGCATAGGCATCATGGGTTTTGCTGATGCTCTAATCAAATTGAATATCTCGTACAATTCGAAGCAAGCAATACATTTAGCAGAAAGAATTATGCGATTTATCAAAATTGAGGGCCATAAGGCTTCAGAGAGACTTGGGATGGAGAGAGGAAATTTCCCAAATTTTGAACGTAGTACGTGGGTAAAAAAATGTAGAACCATGCGTAATGCAACAGTTACAACCATAGCCCCTACAGGAACCATATCAGTAATTGCAGGCTGTTCATCAGGGATTGAACCAATCTTTGCCATATCATATATTAGAAATGTAATGGAAGGTACCAGACTATTAGAGACAAATTACGATTTTAAGAAAAGAACGGCGAAGGCTAAAATTTTGACTAGGGATCTTTTGATGGAAATTGCAAAAAGTGGTTCCATACAAAATCTTCCTTCAGTACCAAAGAATCTAAAAAGAGTATTTGTAACCTCCTCGGATATTGACCCAGAATATCATGTTAAGATGCAAGCTGCATTTCAAAAACATACAGACAATGCAGTAAGCAAAACAATCAATCTTCCTCAAAGTGCAAGTCTGGAGGATGTAAGAAGAGCATTCGTACTAGCACATAAGTTAAGAGTCAAGGGACTTACAGTGTACAGATATGGCAGCAAGGCTGATCAAGTACTCGTAGTTGAATCCCTCGATAAGAAAGTTAGCAAGACACAGTTAGTTGCAGATTCTGAATTTGGAGGAGGATGCGAAGGTATTGTTTGCCCTCACTAGTTGATATCACAATATTGGGATCTATTTTCTATGTCCATCCAATTTGCAAAATATGCACATATCATAATACTGGCTCCAAATGTTTCTGGTACAACCACATTTGCAATCGCATTTTCTCATGCGCAAATTACATCATCACCATTACTTACGTTCCAACATTTATGAGATAAACAGTGTTATATTCATTTCAACCGCTTACAAATGATGTTTCGTGAACAATATAACTGATAATCTACTGTTCTAATTACCAAATATAATCAGTGATAATTCAAAATGATGATCTGATTTACTGCCTCAGACATTGAGACAATCAATGTACTATTGTGACAGGGCATTTTGCATGCTCTGATACATATCTTGCGGTACTTCCAAGTCTTTTGATTGACGCAATGCCAGTTAGCCTCCTACTGCCCATCACAATAAGATCTGTTCCTGATCTTTTGGCCTCTTTTAGGATTGCATTGGACACGTCATCATGTACAATCTTGTAGGATGTTTTTGTCCCCTCCTCTCGACATTTTTCTGTAATCTTTTTAATTTCTTTATCGCCTTGTTCTTTTAGGGACTTAACTACTTGTTGATAATTCATTACAGCGGCACCTGAAAAAACTGAATCACTGATTGGATAATAAACAGGAATGATCATCAAGAGTTTCAATTCTGCATTAAAATTTCTACAAATGTCTTTTGCCAATTCCAGCGCTTTCTTGGACAGAGGAGAGCCATCATATGGGACCAAAATATTTTTTATAAGCATTTAGAACATCTCCTTAACTCTTGTTCTATATTTTTCCACAATTCCTCCAAACTCCGCAAAGTCTTGCTCCTCTGGACTTTTCATTCGTAACGCATTTTGAGAGATAAATGTTGTCAACGCATTTCCCACCATCAAATTGAAACATAATTCAGAAATATCTTTTACAGCTGGAAACGCTATTTTTAGAAATGGCAGATATGCTTTTGTTTGATTTAACATTAGTTCCATGTTTTTCTCTATTGCGTCTTTTATTTCTGGCTGAATTGTCATTTTATATAACCACCAAATCTATGCCGTTATGTAATGATTTGAGCATAAAAAGACTATCTCCCCATTCCTCATAGTAGCTGTTATAGATATTCCATTTAATTCCTTCTTGCACATGTAACATGTCAATGGTTTTACACCTGACTTTACTATTGCCTTTGTTTTAGTTATATACAAATCTTGAACTAGAAATGAATCACTCATGCAATATATCATAGACTAGTTGGCTTATAATCCTATTAAATAATCCTCAAATTATCACTCATGATTTTGGCTAATTATCACTCATGATAATGTTGCTAGAAATTTTATATCAAGTCAATGAATATATTTTTCATGAAAACTGCCCGTGATATAATGTCTAGCAGAATTATCACAATGGAATTGGATGTGACACCTATCGAGATCGCAAAAATCATGAATAAGAATAATGTTGGCAGCATCATTATTACGAAAGATCAAAAGCCGTTTGGAATAATTACTGAACACGACATCATTTCAAAGATTGTGGCTCAAAACAAACTTCCCTCCGAAACAAAGACTATGGATGTACTTACGGCACCGTTAGTTGTTGTGAGTCCTCTAACACCTGTTGACGAGATAGCAGAAAAAATGATGCTTAAAAAAATAAGGAGAATAGTTGTAATGGATAAGGATCAGGCAGTTGGAATCGTAACTGTAACTGATTTTGTTAAGAATTTACATAGCATGCTTACGGATTCGGAAAATTATGATCGGGATCTCTATCAAGGAATTATAGAAGACTGGGAGCATTGGACTTCGTAGTTTCTAATCATAGATTTTAACAACATTTTAAACAATTTTAACGGCGGTACAATTTTTTCTCCTCCCAATATGATGAGAGAAGAGTGATTTTTGTTGAACTGAAAATTCATCATGTAATAAATAGAATACACCGAATAACCACACAATATAGTTTTTGCTGTCATTATAGATCTTTTTTAATGTCAAGTTTTTATGTACGAGTGTGATATCTTGGTTATGGAAAATTTTTCTGTCAAAGACATCATGAAAAAACAAGTCATAACAGTTGATTCCTCTGTATCCATCAAGGATACCGCCAAGATAATGAGTGATGCGGGTGTAGGATGTATCGTAGTAACAGAAAACAGTGTGGCCGTTGGCATATTGACGGAGCGTGATTTCATAAGGAGAGTGGCCGCTGTGGAAAAACCCCTATCTACACCAATAAAACAAGTAATGTCTTCACCATTAATAGTAATTGCGCCCGATGTAAGCATATGGGAACTGGCAGAACTAATGAAGGTAAGAAACATTCACAAAGTTCCTGTAATTGGGCAGGACCGTTTAATTGGAATAGTTACTGCATCTGATCTTACAAGAATATGTAGCATAGGATCAGACTCTGAGATGCGAAGGCTATGTGACCAAATCCTTCTAAGAATGAAATAGTTCAATGCATGCAAATCACCTAGACTTGCAAATAAATGCAGAGACTAATTTGCGGCGATGGTCCTTACTATATCGGTTTTAGTCACAATGCCCACTAATAGTGATCCTTTCACGACGGGCAAGCCGCTAATACCATGCCTAATCATTAAGAGTGCTGCAGTAGAAACATCATCATCTACCTCGATTGTCACTGGATTTGGTGTCATGATATCTGCGGCTATAAAAGTGATAAGATAGCTTAATTGGTTGGAACGATATTCTTTTGGATTTGCTGCCATCTTATAATCTTCAACCTCTGAAGGGTCAGCAAATTGTTTTAACCATAAAGGAATTTTTGCTGGAATAAAATCACGATGAGTGATGATGCCAACAGGCGTTCTATTTCTTTCTACAACTACTCTCGACACCCTACTGTTTACTAACAGACTTTCCACGTATAATAGAGAATCTGCTGGTTTTACAGTTATCACATTTTTCGTCATGATTTTTGAAATTTTTAGTTGTTCTCCAGCCTGAGTAAGAAACACTGAAGCAAGATCGGTTTTTGTTATTATTCCAGCTAAACCTTGATTTTTTTTTAGTACTATTACGGAACTAATGTTGTTATCGAGCATGAGTTTAGCACATTCAGACAAAGTACTTCCCTCCATAATTGTGATGAGATCTTTAGACATGATTTCAGAAACACGTGTACTCTCTATTGGTTTTGCATCAATTCTATAGATTGCTTTAATGAGATCCTTTTCAGTCAGGATTCCGACAGGCTTTTCATTCTCTGATACTATCAACCTACTTATCCTATGTTTCAGAAGTATTTTTCGTGCTTCCAATAGGCTTTTTTTTGGATTTATTAATATGGTTTTTTTTATTACTTGGTTTAGGTTGTCATTTCTCAGTTTCATAAATGCCAGTATTGAGAGGCCTAAATAATAGTACTCTTACAAATCTCACCCATGATAATTATAAGATTGAATAAACATCATACAACCAGATACAAGATCGGTTTATCACGTATGAGAAATACCAGTGAGGTTAAATCTTGTCTACAATACATTGTACTATGGCCTTAGAGCTTCTAAATGAACCTGTTTCCAAATTTACTAACCCAAAGATGACCACCATTGCAAGCAATCTTACCATTCAAGATGCTGCACAGGCCATGGTAGATTCCAAAGTAGAGAGCATACTAGTTTTTGAGAATGGTAAGATAATAGGAATGGTAACAGAAAAGGACATTCTTCATGACATCGTCGCAAAGGGACTTGACCCATCCAAAACTACCCTGAAGGAAATTGTGAAAAGTCCACTAATAACCATAAAAAAAACTGCACCTGTCAAAGAAGCTCTTGAATTAATGAAGAAGAGAGATATCAGAAGACTAGTAGTAATAGACAGGCGTCCAATAGGGTTAATTACTCAGAAGATGATATGCGGGAATCTCAGAGACAAAAGCATACTATTGCCCGAGCTTGAAATACCAAATAAGACATTTTGCCCTTATTGCTCTCAACATTTCAAGAGTAACAGTCTTTTACGCCAACATATAGATAGAATCCACATTAAGATATCCACCTAAATACGATTACTGATATATTGCTATAATATTATTACAATTAGTATACCAAATATGACTATCAAACGACAGCCACACTCTCCTAAACACGAACAAACAAGAAGTATTAGCTATCGACTTCCGGCACATATAGTTAATGAATTAGAAACAGAATCTATGCAAAGGGAAATATCTCAAAATGTGCTAGTTAAGCAAATTTTAGAAAAATACATCAGCTGGGAACGATTCGCAGATAAGATTGGCATGATACCAATTCCAAAAGAAATTCTCAGAATTTTAGGGAACAGAATGGAAGGCGATGCGATTAATGAAATAATTGATTCTTTAATTCCTCTGATAAAAGATTGGGTTATGTTTATGAAGGGAAGTTATGATTTGAGGAGAGCGATTGAAACCATGGAAGACTATATGCGAGCGTCAGGAATGACGTCTGATCACAGAATTGAAGGAGAAATTCATCACTTCATAATTCAACACAATTTAGGTATACGCTGGTCGATATTTACAGAGACCCTACTAAAAGAAATTTTCCATCAGTTCTTGCCAAGTGTTTCAATGAAGTCCCGTACTACACCTAATACCGTCATTGCAAGCATAGCATTAGGTTCCGATTTCAGCGAACATGATTATTAGTGATTTTTCTTCGTAATCACAGTTTTTCTTTAGTTTTAGCTTACTGTAACAATACCAATTCTCCAAGGATGTATTGTGCAAAAATAATGATAAACGCCAGGCTTGTCAAACTTGTAGGTAAACGTGTCTCCTGTTTTCAATAGCCCGCTATTGAACAATGGTATTACATTTCCGTTTGCATCCTGGCTTTGGACGGTGTGCCCAATATTATCTTCATTTTGCCAGACTACAGTAGTTCCACGAATGACTTCAAGGTTTAGAGGTAAGAAGAACCCAGTATTTGCTTGTGCTGCATTACCATTTGGTATTAGGATTTTCTCTAGATTTGCCACGTTAATAGTCGGTATAGGATCACTACCAATGATAAGATAGCTCAAGACAAACTTTCTATCTTTATTTTGCATTATTGCACTCACTTTCCACATCGAGCCATCACCAGTAGCAAAAATTCTTGTCCCGTCAAGAGATACAGAGTATACCTCATGTGTACTTGTTTGAGCAGATCCTTCACCATGGAATGTGCCGTCATTGTTATATGATATCTGCCACTGGTTTGGAACAAATCTTGCCAGTATCATAATGTTTTTTCCTGTTATTAGTATCGCACCTTTGTCGATGGCAGATGCTCCTGATAGAGTAATTTTCATTGTTGACGAATACAGTTTTGGATTATCGGAGTTTATTACTGCAGCTCCGTTACCTTTTATTTCAAATAAACCAGATTGTCCATAAGCAAGACCAAATGTAATCAATACGCCGCTCAATACCATTCCCAAGATCAAGGTCTTCATCACTTATCGTTGACACGTAGTGGTATATAATTACCATATAAATTCTCAAATCTGATAATCATTTTGGCATTGCGATTGGGATATATCAATTATCATCCTGAGAATTTTGAAATTAAAAGATTGTAGAGAATAATGGAAAGATAAATAATTCATTGGTGCTTTGTTTGTCAACTTTTTCCCAAGATACCAAACATTATTCTTTAGAATGTGATTGTTTGAATAATTATAGATCAACTTTCTTTAGATTGCCTTTTCATTTTCTGCTCCAGAGGCAATGTCTATTGCTCTAGTTATAGAAGATATGAAAATTTTCCCTATTTTTGTATTATTTCGAATTATGTCAATTACTTTAGATTCATCCTTTTCTTGCACAATCACTTGAATTACAAATTTATCACTAAATTCCGGGGTAAACATTTCTGTTCCTTTTGAAGCGTGCAATTTTGGTCCAATATTTTTTCCCCTTCCTCTTACTTTCATTATTGTAATTCCTCCAACTTGGATCTTCTTTAGTCCATCACTGATAGCTTTGATATCATTTTGCGGCACAATTGCTTCAATACGGATCATGTATAATCTGCCACCTCACATGCTAAATTATTTTTGAAGGAATTAGATTGTCTGTTCATCCTTTCTCTCTGTGTGAATATCATATGCTTCGACAACAGGCAGAACAAATATCTTACCTAGTTTCGTATTAGAACGAACGGCCTCTATTATTTGGTTTTTCTTGTCATCAGGTACTACTACCTCAATCATGAAACGCTCTCCAAATTCAGGGGTAAAAATTTCGGTTCCTTTTGATGCGTGAATTTCAGGTGCTATACTTTTCCCCCTCCCCCATCCTTTGTATGCCGTGATTCCTCCAACTGATATTTTTTTTAAAGCATCACTTATCGCTTTTACGTCATTTTGAGGCAGTATAATTTCTATTTTTAGCAAGACGATTCAAGATTTCAAATCGTATTAAAAAATCTTCTGCAATATTATCAAAACCAATAATCGTAATGAAACAATATTTATTTATAATCCATGTCGGTTAGTAGAGAAATCTTGCCAATTGATACTGGTGACACAGCTTGGATGCTTATTGCATCAAGTTTGGTATTGCTAATGATTCCAGCTTTAGGATTATTCGAAGCTGGCTTACTACGGAGAAAGAATACCGTATCAATTTTCATGCAGATCTTCTTTGGGTTAGCAATTCTTAGTGTTATGTGGTTCACTTTTGGATTTAGTTTGTCATTTGGACCAGATACTGGGGTAGGACTAGTTGGAAATATGGATTGGACATTCCTAAAGGGAGTTCCGTATGATTCTGGTCTTCATTATGCACCAACAATTCCCGGAGTTTTGTTTGCAAAATTCCAGATGATGTTTGCAGTAATTACTCCATTATTACTTACTGGAGCTATTGCTGAAAGAATGAAATTTAGTGCGTATGTTATTTTCATCGTAGCATGGAGCGGTTTAATCTATTATCCACTTGTTCACTGGGTCTGGGGGGGAGGTTGGCTTGGCCAAATGGGAGTAGTAGATTTTGCTGGCGGTATTGTCATACATACCAGTGCTGGAATGGGAGCTCTGGCAGCTGCCTTAGTACTTGGAAGAAGACTAAACTATGGTCCTTCTATAATGATTCCCCATAGCATACCCATAGCTGTGTTAGGTTCATCATTACTCTGGTTAGGATGGTTTGGATTTAATGCAGGAAGCGCACTTGCTTCAGGAAGTCTTGCTGGTAACACGATAATAAACACGCATATTGCTTCATCTATTTCTGCACTCATATGGGTTGGACTTTCATGGATGAGAACTGGCAAACCCAGTGTCATTGCTGCAATCAACGGAGCAATTGCAGGACTAGCAGGTATTACTCCAGCTTCAGGGTACGTAAGTGTAGAACATAGTTTTGTCATTGGAATTGCAATTGGAATTGTGTCATATCTTGCGGTAATTTTCTTCAAGGAGAAACTAAGGATAGACGATGCACTAGATGTTAGTTCTGTTCATGGAGTGCCAGGCATCATAGGTTCGCTAGCAATAGGCATCTTTGCAAGCACAGCAGTAAACCCTGCAGGTCCAAACGGATTATTATTTGGACATCCACAGCAACTTCTAATTCAAGCTATAGGAGTTGGAGTAGCAGGGATAATGGGATTTGTAGGCACATTTGCCATAATGAAAGTCATAGATGTGCTAATTGGAGTCAGAGTATCACCTAAAGTAGAGGAGGCAGGCCTTGACATAGAGGAACATGCGGAACGTGCATACTCTGATGAAGATGAATTTGGTAAGATGTAAGACGAGTTTTCAGACAAGATAATAAGGGTTTTACTTTAATAGGCCGTTTTTATTTAAAATATCATGATAAAAATACCTGCAAAAGTTCAACAAATTTTGCGTGATCAAAAATTTATTGTAGTAGGATCCGTGGATGTCAACGGAGTAGCTAATCTATCTCCAAGAACTTCATTTTACTTCACAGAGAATGCTGTATACTGGTTAGATTTTTTCAAACATAAGTCTCAAGGTAACTTTACAAGCATTCCCTGGATAAGTGTTGGAGTATTTGACAAGAAAGAACTCAGGGGATATCAGATGAAAGGAAAAGTGTCTTTTGTAACAGATGCCAAAGAAAAATCAAGGATAACCAATATCATAGCTCGGTCTGTAACAGGTAAAACATCTACCAAGATATTTGAAAGGTTAAGTCAGAACAAGAATCCAGATGTCATCATGTTTACTCCAAAAGCGGTTTATTCACTTGATCCAAAAGAAGAATCTGGAGTTGCGCTAGTTCTCGATAAAGACGGAGAAACAGTATCACTCTTGGGTAGATAGTTTTTTTCTTATTATATCAAGAGTTACTGTTGGATCCGCTTTTCCTTTTGTTTTGCGCATAACTTTGCCAACAAGATAGTTGATTGTGTCTGGATTCTGTTTTGCTTCTGAAACTGCTTGTAGTTCATCTTGGAATACTTCATCAATTATTTTTTCAATCGAACTCATATCACTTACATGACCCAAATCAAGCTTAGCAACAACATCTGCGAGAGGTTTACCATCTTTGACCATCTCTTGTAACGCAATTTTGGCAGAATTTCGCGTTAACTTGTTATTTACTATGGAGTTAGCAAGGTCTGAGACATGTTGAGCAGTAATTTTCAATTCCATTTTCTTTTCTCGTGTGTCTGCAAACCCCATTAAATCAGTTGTAATGATATTTGCTACTTCTTTTGCGTTTTTCTCGTTGTGAGACTTTTCAAATAAATCTGAATAAAATCGGTCAGATGATAAAACATCTGCCACTTGAGGCGAAATGTCATATTTTTGTATATAACGTTCTCTTCTTGCAACTATACTTTCTGGCATTTGTTTTTTCATGTATTCGATTGAATCTCTATTCATCACTATGATTGGAATGTCTGCCTCAGGTAAGTATCTGTAATCTTGTTCCTCTTCTTTTGATCTTGATGATACGGTTATTCTTCTAGCATCATCCCAATGTCTAGTCTCTGCTTGAACGGGGATATTTCTTTCAATTAGGCTTGTCTGTCTTGTAATTTCAAAGTGAAGAGCTTTTTCTACATCTCTAAAGGAGCCGACATTTTTAATTTCCACTCTATTTCCTTCGCCCATGGAAATATTTGCGTCTACCCTCAAAGCTCCTTCAAGGTATGGATCAGATATTCCTATGTTTTCCACCAAATCTGCCAACACATTAAGAAATATTCTGACTTGTTTCGGAGTTTCAAAATCTGGCTCGGTTACTATCTCAACCAACGGTGTGCCAGCCCTGTTATAATCTACCAAGGTGACCATTGTCTTTTCTGAACTTCCTTCGTAGATCAATCTACCTGGATCTTCCTCCAATTGTATACGTCTAATTCTAATTTCTTTTCCTTCTATTCCAATTTTTCCGTCAGAACCTATGCTTGTTGGTCCATAGGCATTATATTGTGTAATCTGGAAATTCTTGGGCAAATCAGGATAAAAATAGTTCTTTCTAAAGAAGCTTATCTTTTCAGGAATTTTACAATTAAGCGCTAATGAGATCATTGTTGCTTTTTCAACTGCTTTTCTGTTTAGCATAGGAAGTGAGCCAGGGAGACCTGTACAAATAGTGCATATGTTTGAGTTCGGTGGTAAAGTTCTATAGTTAGTCTTACATTTACAGAAAAGTTTACTCTCAAGTTTTGTCAACTGACAGTGAACCTCTAAGCCAATTTTAGTCAAATAGAAATCTCCGGAAGCCTAGTAATACTTTGTAATGCATAAGCTGCTTGAAGTAATTTCTTCTCCTCTAGTGAATTTGCAAGTAGCTGAATACCAATTGGAAGACCAGATTTAGAGAATGCAAATGGAACGGATATTGCTGGAATGCCTGATAGGTTTGCAGTAATTGTGTTGATATCGGAAAGATATAGTTTGAGAGGGTCATTAATTTTCTCACCAATCTTAAATGGCAATATAGGCATTGTTGGCGATATGAGCAGGTCTACTTGTTTGAAGGCTTTATCAATTTGAGATTTTATCATTGATCTGGCTTTTTGTGCTTTAAGATAGTATTTCCCGTAATATCCTGCAGATAACACAAACGCCCCAAGTAACATCCTTCTTGTTACTTCTTGTCCAAAATTACTTCTGACTTTTGAGACGTAGGCGTTAAATTCGTAGCCTTCAAGACCAAAATCAAAACCATATCTAAGGTTATCATATCTAGCAAGATTACTACTTGCCTCAGCGGCAGCGATTGTGTAATATGCCGCTACGGAGTATTCCACTGCATCAAGTGAGACAGGAATGCATTCAGCTCCCAATGATTGTAATTTTTCTATTGCATTATTCGTAGCGGAAAAGACGTCATCATCTATTCCTTCAGCAATCATTTGTGAAATAACCCCAATTCTCCTGCCAGATATTCCCGAATCTAAACCCGTTAGATAATCTTCATTCTTGTTATCTAACGTGGTATTATCATGTTCATCTTTTCCTGCTATTATGTTTAGGATAAAAGCTATATCTTCAACCCGTCTTGCTATTGGCCCAATCTGTTCTATACTGTTAGCATACGATACAAGCCCGTATCTGCTTACCAACCCATAAGTGGGTTTTAAGCCCACCACAGAACAGAAGCTTGCTGGGCTACGTACTGAGCCACCAGTATCAGACCCAAGTGAGACAATGCATTCAAGTGCACTCACTGAAACTCCACTTCCGCCTGAAGAACCGCCTGGCACATATTCAGGATTCCATGGATTTTTGCTTGGGCCGAAGTAGCTGTGCTCTGTTGTTGAACCCATTGCAAATTCATCTAGATTTACTTTTCCGATTATTATTGCGTCTTCTGATTTTAGTTTTGAAATTACTGTTGCATCGTATGGTGGAACAAAATTCTCGAGCATTTTTGATGCACATGTTGTTCGGATCCCCGCGGTACAAATATTGTCTTTAACAGATATTGGTAGACCAAAGCACTTACCTACTTTCTCTTTTGATTTAATTTTTTTGTCTAATTCCTTGGCCTTGTCAATTGCATTTTTGTCAACAGTAATGAATGCGTGAACTTTTCCTTCAACTTGGTTTATTCTATCCAGTGTTTTGGCTACAAATTCTTCAACCGACAAGCTACCTTCCCTTACTTGAGATATGAATTCCTTAGCAGATATTCCCAGATTCATTTAAATCATCTTTGGTGCACGTGTGTAATTATTTTGATCTTTTTTTAATTCAGCGATTAATTTCCTATAATTATCAAATGGCTCATGTATATCATCACGTAAATTCTCCATCGATATTTCTTTTCTTAGAGTTTGATCAGAATCAAATTGAACATTGTCAAGTTTATCAAAATAATTTAAAATTTCTTCCACTTGTTTGATGAATTTTTCTGGATCTTTAAGTTCAATCCTAACTAAATCTCCCAGATGTTCAATTTCTCTTCTTTCTACCATGCTAATTCATTTATGGTGTAAGCCTATCAACATCTCTTGGATAAAATGTAGTATCCCTAATATTTTCAATGCCTGTAAGTGCCATCATTAGCCTCTCAAGACCAATGCCGCATCCAGCGTGGGGTGGAACCCCATAATCAAATACACGTAAGTGATAATCAAAAGCATCTAATTTGAATCCCTTGTTTACCATTCTCTCCTCAAGCTCTGTTCTTTTCTCAATTCTTGTGCTACCCGATGAGAGTTCCAAATCTCCAAACATCAGATCAAATGACTCTGAAATCTTTGGATCATCTTTTTTTGCTTTAACATAGAAGGGTTTTGGAGCAAGAGGCCAATCCTTGATGAAGTAAAAGCCAGACAGATTTATTTTTTTAAGTTGTGAAGGATATAGATCGTCTCCCCATTCCGTCTTGGCTCCAGCATTTTGCATTCGTTCTACCAGATATGAATATGTGTATTGAGGAATAGACTCTGGTATTTCTGGAACTTTGTATTCGTTATTCTTAATTGAATTACAATAGTTTCTTGCAACGTTAACTGATCTTTTGATCATATTCTCAATATGCCTCATTATATCATTATAATCTGAAAATGCTTCCTCAATATCTATTGATATTGCTTCGGACAAATGTCTATTGGTTCTTGAGGGTTCTGCCCTAAAGATTGGAGCAATCTCAAAAACTTTTTCAAAGCTAAGTGTTAATTGTTCTTTGTAAAGCTGAGGACTTTGTGCTAAAAAGGCCTCCTTGTTGTAATAAAATATTGGAAACAATGCAGCACCTCCTTCTGTTGCAGTAGCAATCATTTTTGGAGTATTTACCTCAATGAATTCTTTTTCATAAAGATATTCGCGGATTGCTTTAAGGACAAGGTTCCGGATCTTGAAGACGTGCTGTAAGATATTTCGCCGCAGATCTATAGCCCTTAATTCTAATCTAGTGTCAATATTTGCAACGGCCTTAGTTTGCCAAGTAAAGGGCGCGATTTTGTCAACACTTGAAAAAACTCTTAATTCCTTTGGAATTATTTCTGCACCTTTTGGAGCTTTATTTGAGGGTTTTATGATTCCCTTTACTCCTATGGTTGCTTGTTCTTTAAGTTTGACTATGTTTTCTCTAATTTCGTCTGGACATGTACCCGCTTTTGCCGTGATTTGAATCTCACCTTCCTTGTCATTTATCATCACAAATACAAGGTTCCCATGATCTCTTATGCTTGAAACCCATCCCATTACGATAACCTCCTTACCATCCATAGATGGAGAGATAGCATTAGAGTAAGTCGTCCTACGCCAATCTCCAAGATCATTACCAATCATGTTTTCATCAGATGTGTTCTTTACAGTGTTAATTTATGTATCGATATACCAGACATACCAATTCATCGTTATCTCCATCCTTGATTATTGGATTCCAATTAGGCATATGCATAAAAGAATCATCATCCCCTTGAAAACAGATTTTATTAGTTTAACCGTGTTTTTATGATAAATATGATTATTTGCCTTTAGCTTTAATCATGCGTTCTTTTATAAGAAATGGTATAATAGATTGCGATTGCTTTCCATCGGACATTGTAACAGATCCTTTTGACCTTGGTTCTTCATCTCGGTTCATGCTTACAATATTATCACGCATCATACGTAATACTGCCTGTCTACTATCTTCTCCAATCTTTGCTCTTATTGATACTTCGTTTCTTATTATGTTGATTTCTAAATTCTCAAAAAGGGAGGCGTATCTAGTAACCACCTTACCAAATTTAATCGGATGATGACCACAAGGTATTAGCAAACCATTCTGCATCAAAGATCCAATTTTTCTATATGTAGAAGTCTGCGGTAACTTACAAATATCAATAATATCCATAATTATTCTTGGCTTCTCTGCGGCGGTAAGAATTTTTTTCTTGTCGCTATCTGCGTAAGCCTGTAATATTAGCATAACAAGATTTCTGTCCTTAATCTCGATCCATCTTGAATCAGATCTCGAATCAGGTCTCGAATCTGATCTTGATACAGACTTCATAACATCCGATCTGAAATACATGCTTATATTGCTTCTTCGTAGTTTCCATATTTGGAAACTTGTTGCAGACAATATTTCAGAATCATAGATTGCACGAGGATAGTGCATTACGTAAAATTTCAAGTGTTCTTCTATGAGACATGTAGTGAAATTTTATTTCCAAATTATTCCAATAGTTGTTTCATTGTATTCAGTATAATTTGTAATCAAAGAACAAGATGCGAAACACAAGATTTACCTAATGGGAAAATATTTAGGTACATTTGCAAAGCTCTAAATTTAAAAGAATTTGATCTTTTTCATGGTACTTACAAATAGAGAAAAAACCTCAATAATAGTATCGCATCTAGTCTCTTCATATTCTGAAAATATGAGGAATGGAACAGTATCACAAAATCAATCAGTCATAGATTTTGTTCTAAAAAATATTCCCGAAGCATACAAACAAGATTTATCCATGGATTTAATTGATGATGTTATTTCATTTGTATCAGGTTTCCACATGGAACTTTCATAAGACCCTATAACCACAGGAAAAATATAATGACATCCATTGCAACCCTGGGTTCACATTGTGCCTTACAAGTACTCAAAGGAGCAAAAAACGAAGGTTTTAAAACCGTGTTAATTTGCGAAAAAAAACGCGAGAGCCTATACCGAAGATTTGAATTTATTGACGAAATTATATTAGTTGATTCATTTCGAGAGGTTCTGGAACAACGTTGTTCAAATATTCTTAAAGAAGATGAATCTATAATCATACCTCATGGAACTTTGATAGCGCAAATGAACTCTAGTGAAATAGAGTCTATTAAAATACCAATTTTTGGTAACAAGTGGATCCTAAAGTGGGAATCAGATCGCAATATGAAAGAAAAACTAATGTTAGAATCTAGTCTTAAAATTCCAAAATCCATTCCAACGCCTAATGAAATTAACGGTCTGGTCATAGCAAAGAGGCATGGTGCTGCAGGTGGAAAGGGGTATTTTATGGCAACAACCGAAAGTGAGTACAAAGAGAAGAGAGACAAGCTAATCAAACAAGGTATAATCCGAGGAGACGGAGACCTATACCTGCAAGAGTATGCTTACGGAGTATCGGCATATCTTCAATATTTTTACTCCCCTCTTAGCGAAGAATTAGAATTTTTTGGAGTTGACAGAAGATATGAGTCAGACATCGATGGATTAGGTCGAATTCCAGCACAACAACAAATTGATGTGGATATAATACCATCTTTTAATGTAATTGGAAACAGCCCGCTAGTTTTGAGAGAATCTCTCTTAGATGAGGTCTATTCCATGGGAGAAAAATTTGTAAAAGCTGCAAAAAGATTAGTTCCCCCTGGAATGAATGGACCGTTTTGCCTAGAAGGCGTCTACGATAGTAATGGTGGTTTTACCACATTTGAATTTTCAGCACGAATAGTTGCTGGAACCAACCTTTACGTGGATGGTTCACCATATTCATCATTTATTTATAATGAACCTATGAGTATGGGAAGAAGGATAGCAAGAGAGATAAAGAATGCCAAAATCAATAACAAACTGGATAAAATTAGTACCTAAATGATTCAAGAATATTGTGAATTAACGGTAACTTTTTACACAACACTTTGTTACTATCTACGCGCCACTAAATGTTATTATCAAGTCTGTCATAAAACCAGCGCACAGTCCGATCAAGACTCCAGTCATCATCACTTTGTTACTTGTAAATCTCCTCCCCGAAGCATACATTAACATGGAAACATAGATCAGGGCACCTCCAGCAATTGAGAGAAATAAAATGAATGCCAAAGTAGAATCCCATAAGCTTCCAAGAACAGTACCTAGGAAAGTAGGTCCACCACCTATCAGACCGGCCATCAAAAGAAAGCGAAGTCTAGGCCTATTTGCAAGTCCCGATAATGGACTAGCTATTCCAAAACCTTCCGTAGTATTATGTGCCCCAAACCCTATTATCAAAAGTACAGCAAGACCAATTTGTCCGGCAATATATGACTGACCGATAGCCAATCCTTCACTAAAGTTGTGGGCGCCAATTCCGACAGCTATCATCATTGCGATTCTATAGGCATTTGCTTCATGGAATAGTTGCTTTAGGTGATCATCCCCAGCCTTGATGTTATCTAATGATAAAATTTCTGGAATTGCTTTTCCCGTCATTCTTGTTTCATAAAGAACTAAACCAACAAGACCAATTGCAACTCCGCCAAACATTGCAATCAAATCCATTACTGCGTTTGATATTGAGCCTTGCCCAGAAAATGCATCTTTGGCAGCTCCTTCTGCAGATTCCCAAGCATGGCCAAATACATCGATGATCAGAAATACCAGAATTCCCAATGCCAATGCGTTTAGCAGACCTTTTTTGTTAGGACTAAGATTCTTGATTCCTGCAACTGGCAATCCAAGAAAAATGGTAAAACCAGCAATTGCTCCCAGCAATACTAGTTGCCAATAATCAATCATTATTGTTTAATTAGGACAAGCTAACTTAATTTAAATTACTTACTTGTTCTAAACTTATAGAATCAATCACATGTTGTTTAAATAGTTAGGTATGCCTAATTGAAAAAATATTGAGAAAAAAAATTTCGCTATCGCAATTAAAAAAATATGATGTAAACCAGAAAATTCTAGAAGCTCTAGCTGATGCTCAATCACGTTCCATACTATTTTCAATCGTAAAAGATGGAAAAACTGCTCTAGAGTTATCAGAAAAATACAAGATTCCCCTTAGTTCTGTCTACAAGAAGATTTCAGATCTAGAAGATATTGCTCTTATCAGAGTTGAAAAATGCATATTGTCAGACAATGGAAAGAAATTCAAAGTTTATAAAAGTAGAATAAGTAGAGCTGAAATAAGTATAAAAAAACCTGAACCGTCAATAACTCTCAACCCGAATGAAGACTGAATTCAGTTAGATGTTTTAAAGGCGGAATGAAAAAATGCGATGTAAATTTCTCCTGTACGTATACTGGCTTATGTTATTTTGTTGAGTTGGAAACAGATGTCAAAGATATGTAAAAACTAATCCAAATAATGAGTCGACGCCCATATCTAGTATGTACTAGGCAGCATGAAATCCTTTTTTAGTACCACATAATTAGTGGGAGATAATTTACTTTGCAAATGAAAGTAGACAACTCAACATAAGAATGCACTCGTCGTTTACTAATTGATCCTACTTTTGAAGCTGTTTTTCAAGATGTGGCTGAAATTTCTGCCATAAAAATCCAAGTATTAGAGCGTTGACAATCCAAGATGCTGTAACTGTGACTGCTGATATTACTCTGAATCCATTAACAAGATCCATCGGAGTTCTTATTGGATCTGGGTTGGGTGGCATGACTACAAATACTATGACCATGTAAATAGCATATCCCAAAAATGCTATGAATTTTTTACTCTGTAATTTTTTATAGACTCTGGAAAATCCAAATGCCCCAAGACTAGAGAGCGCTACAAACAAGGCGTATGTCATAGCTCTGAAAACTATTGTGGTAGGTTCTCCAACTGTTGGTGGATTTGCGGGATATTTCAAGAACGGTATGAAATAGAAGACTGCCCACATTATGCCTGCAAGCACTAACGCTTTTGTGATATTGCTTTGACTTGGGAGCATGTGTCTTGAATAGGCAAACACCACTCCAAATAATGCACCTGTAGCCATACCCAATATTCCACCTGCAACTATAGAACCCTGTTTCTGCCATATTCTATAATCTATAAACTGTTGCCAGAATTGGGGATTGTCTTTTGCTTGTCCCTCTGCAAACAAACGCTGATTTTCAATCCCTATGGCACTGTCAAGATATGGTTCAACAAATGCGATATTAATTACACCATGAAACAGTCCAGCCAGAAGACCGGCAACTATAACAATAAAAAGAAAAGTAACAGTCTTCATTTTATGTCGCACTAGTGGCACGGAAAGCCTGATGCGTGTCTCATATCATGACCAAATTCATGCATGTATCCATTTGTCCCACCCATCTGAGTATATGCTACATTTCCTTCTACTATGCTGAGCATCTGTCCCTGATCGAATCCAATTTCAAAGTATCCTAATCCAAATATTGCAAAAAGAGCCACCGCAGCAATTATTGGTACTGCATGTTGTGTTTTTGTTATTTGCGATGTATTTGGCATTTTATGTTTCTGAGATATTTTGCATTTATTTAAATTGTTGGATAAATCATCCAATATTTATACTTCGATCGATCAATGTGAGATAGTCACCAGCGCAGAATTCTTTGCCGCAAATTCGGCAGTAAATGGATCTCCTGCAGATGCAAGTATTACTACATCGCTTTCGTTTGGTTTCAACTTCTCAAGTAATAATTTCCTAGTTTCAAAATCAGATTTGAAACAGTCAGATTCTTCGCCGGGAAAAACAAATTTTCCTTTGTTAAAAATCATTGTCATAGTGCTACTGGCGCCATAAATTATTGCGGCGTCCCTTTGTTCAATCCCAGTTTTTACATATTTACCAAATTGATGCAATAATACCGCATGGCTATTCTTTTCATTAACGAATTTTGGATTAGGTACAAAGCAATCTGCAGGCATTAGCTGTAAAAGACTAGTTACAAATTTTCTACCTTTTTTTGTAAGAAAAGTACCCGCTCTTACAGACTCTACTAATCCTTCTTCCCGCAGGTGCAAAATTAGAGTTTTAATTGCACCTTCTCCTAAGGCTAGATGATTGCAGAATGACTTTCTGCTAACATATCCTTCTTTATTTAAAATCTGCAGTGCTTTGAAGACATGTGGTTCTCCAAAAGATAGAACCTTACTTGATCCTCTTCTAGATACAATTCTTTGCAGAATCCGAATATCATTACTCATCTATAAAAAATGAAGGTTCTCAACTAAATTTAAACAATACCGCATATACCAAAATTTTATTAATCTTTGCAAATTGTACTAATTATTATCATTGATAGTTCTCGTATTATAATGCGACAATAACACAAATTTAGGACTAATTCAGACAATTGGAGATGTAAAATCAGAAAATATTATCCGATTGCTATTAGAACAATTCCAGATACCATAACAGATATTGCCAATATCCTTTGTTTCATTTTAGTTTCTTTAAGGAAGGCAAAACCATAAAGGCTACTAAAGAGTATGCTAGTTCTCTTAACAGCAACAGCATAGGGCACTATCGTCAAAGTGATAGAAAAGATTTGAAATATTTGAGAAAGTCCTGCAAAAAGGCCAATTGGTGCTAGATTTTTTTTGTTTTTTATTACAATATCTGAAATCTTG
>Ga0335084_10001734_pt1 | contig 20603 bp, 24 predicted proteins | sample Lox_Sample_44_FD_206721 | JGI IMG/M metagenome (GOLD analysis project Ga0335084, IMG submission 206721) | Soil microbial communities from Loxahatchee National Wildlife Refuge, Florida, United States - Lox_Sample_4.4 | ecosystem: Environmental > Terrestrial > Soil > Wetlands | place: USA...
CCGTCGACGCGGGCAAGCCCCGGTGCATCGGCTTGCAACGCGGCCGCGAAGTCCTCGAGCGCCACGTCGTCTCCTTCGGCCTCCACGACCACGCCCTGGCCGTCGTTGAGGACGAAGCCTGCGAGCCCGCGCCGTGTGGCCAGCGCGTAGACGAAAGGCCGGAAGCCGACCCCCTGGACGACGCCCCGGATTCGGAAGCGGCGGCGCGTGACGACAGCGGCCATGCGCGCATTGAACAGTGTCGGCCCACATCGGGAATCGGGGAAGGCACGGATGTAGGCTCAGGCCCGGACCGCGAAGCTCACTGCCGATGCCTGACGTCACGACAAGCGTGATCGAGCCCGGAGCGCTGGACGCGCTCGTCGGTGCCCTGCGAGGCCGCGGCTACCGCGTCCTCGGCCCGAGCGTCCGCGACGGCGCGATCGTCTACGACGACCTCGAGTCGGCGGGCGAGCTGCCCGTCGGCTGGACCGACTCCCAGGACGGCGGCCGCTACCGGCTCGAGCGCCGCGAGGACGAGGCGCGGTTCGGCTACGCGGTCGGCCCGCACTCCTGGAAGCAGTTTCTGCTGCCTCCGCGAATCCGGCTCTGGCAGGCGCGCCAGAACGGTGACGGCGGCCTCGAGGTCGAGGAGGAGCCGCTCGACGAGACGCCGCTCGCGTTCATCGGCGTCCGCTCCTGCGAGCTGCACGCGATCGACATCCAGGACAGGGTCTTCGTCGGGGGGCGGGTCAAGGACCGCGACTACGCAGCGCGAAGGGAGGGCGCCTTCCTCGTCGCGGTGAACTGCTTCGAGCCGGGCGGCACCTGCTTCTGCGTCTCGATGGGCACGGGCCCGAAGGCAGAGGGCGGGTACGACCTCGCGCTCACCGAGATCCTCGACGGAGAGCACCGTTTCCTCGTCGAGATCGGGAGCGAGCGAGGCGCCGAGGTCCTGGCCGAGCTCCCGCGGCGCGAGGCAACCGCGGGCGACCTCGAGGCTGCGGGCGCCGCCGTCGCGGGTGCCGTCCACAAGATGGGCAGGCAACTCGACGCGACCGACCTGCACGGGCTCCTGCGGCGGAACCTCGAGCACCCGCGCTGGGACGAGGTCGCGGAGCGATGCCTCACCTGTGGCAACTGCACGATGGTCTGTCCGACCTGCTTCTGCACGAGCGTCGAGGACACGACGGACCTCGACGGAAACGCCGAGCGCACGCGCGTCTGGGAGACGTGCTACTCGGTCGACTACTCCTACATCCACGGCGGCGCGATCCGGCCATCGGGCCGTTCGCGCTACCGCCAGTGGCTCACGCACAAGTTCGGCACGTGGCACGACCAGTTCGACACCTCCGGATGCGTCGGCTGCGGCCGCTGCATCACCTGGTGCCCGGTCGGAATCGACGTGACCGAGGAGCTGAGCGCCATCCGCCTGACCGACGACGAGGAGGCGACCAATGGAGACCATTGACACTCTTTTGCGCGACGTGCCCGTCTTCCACGGGCTTCCGGCCGAGGACCTGGCGCTGGTCGCGGGCTGTGCGCAGAACGTCCACTTCGACGCGGGCGCAATGCTGTTCCGCGAGGGCGACGAGGCCGACACGTTCTATCTCGTGCGCCACGGCAGCATCGCGCTGGAGATGTACGTCCCCGCGCGTGGCCCGGCGATCATCGAGACGCTCGAGGCCGGCGAGGTCGTCGGCTGGTCGTGGCTCTTCCCGCCCTACCGCTGGCACTTCGACGCGCGGGCGCTGACCCCCGTGCGCGCGACGGCCTTCGACGGCGCCTGTCTGCGCGGGAAGTGCGAGGACGACCCGAGGCTCGGCTACGCGTTGATGTCCCGCTTCGCCCAGGTGCTGATCGAGCGCCTGCAGTGGACGAGGCTCCGGCTCCTGGATCTCTATGGCCACGACGGCAGCTGAGCTTCAGGGGCCGATGGCCCCGCGGCCCTTCCGCGTCACGCGGAGGCGGCGCGAGACCGCGGACACGTGGACGCTCGGGCTCGAGCCCGTGGGCGGCGAGCCGCTGAGCATGGCCCCGGGCCAGTTCACGATGCTCTACGCGTTCGGGATCGGCGAGGTGCCGATCTCGATCTCCGGCGACGTCGAGGGGCCGCTCGCACACACGGTGCGCGCGGTGGGCTCCGTCACCGAGGCGATCTGCGCGGCGAAGCGCGACGCGGTGCTCGGGGTGCGCGGGCCGTTCGGCAACGCGTGGCCCGTCGAGGCGGCGCTCGGCGGAGACGTGGTCGTGATCGCCGGCGGGATCGGGCTCGCGCCGCTACGCCCCGTGCTCTACGAGCTCCTTCGCCGCCGCGGCGAGCTCGGCGAGGCGGCGTTGCTCTACGGCAGCCGTCGGCCCGCCGAGCTCCTGTACACACGCGAGCTCGAGCGCTGGCGTAAGAGCCTTCAGGTGGACATGACCGTCGACGCGGCCGACTCGGGGTGGACGGGGAAGGTCGGCTTCGTCGCCAAGCTCGTCGCGAGCGCGCGCTTCGACCCGGCCGCGGCGACCGCGTTCATCTGCGGCCCCGAGATCATGATGCGAACGAGCGCCGAGGCGCTGCTCGAGCGCGGGGTCGCCCCCGAGCGCATCCACGTCTCGATGGAGCGCAACATGCAGTGCGGCCTCGGCCACTGCGGCCACTGCCAGCTCGGGCCGACCCTCATCTGCCGCGATGGCCCGGTCTACCGCTGGGACGAGGTCGACGCCCTGATGAAGGTGCGCGAGCTGTGAGCCCCACACGCCGCAAGCCGAAGCTCGCCGTCTGGAAGTTCGCGTCGTGTGACGGCTGCCAGCTGTCGCTGCTCGACTGCGAGGACGAGCTGCTCGCGCTCGCAGGCGAGGTCGAGATCGCGTACTTCCTCGAAGCCAGGCGCGCGACGGTGCGCGGCCCGTACGACCTCTCGCTTGTCGAGGGCTCGGTCACGACGGCGCACGACGCCGAGCGGATCCAGGAGGTTCGGCGCGCCTCGAAGAAGCTCGTCACGATCGGCGCCTGCGCGACGGCGGGGGGGATCCAGGCGCTGCGCAACTTCGCCGACGTGAACGACTTCCTCTCGGTGGTGTACGCCTCGCCGGAGTACGTCTCGACGCTCGAGACCTCGACCCCGATCTCGGCCCACGTGCCGGTGGACTTCGAGCTGAACGGCTGCCCGATAAACAAGCGCCAGCTGCTCGAGGTGCTGACGGCGTTCCTGCACGGCCGCAGACCGAGCATCGCCTCGACGAGCGTGTGCACCGAGTGCAAGCGGCGCGGAACCGTCTGCGTGATGGTCGCGCGCGGCACGCCGTGCCTCGGTCCGGTCACGCACGCCGGCTGCGGCGCCCTCTGCCCGGCCTACGACCGCGGCTGCTACGGCTGCTTCGGGCCGATGGAGACGCCGAACACGGTCTCGCTGACGAGGCAGCTGCAGGTGCTCGGGCTCGGCGACCGCGGCGTCGAGCGAGTCTTCCGCACGTTCAACGTCGAGGCCTTCGAGAAGGAGCGCGCCGGTGGCCAGGCCTAGGACGAAGACGATCAAGACCGACTACCTCGCGCGCGTCGAGGGCGAGGGGGCGATGCTCGTCAAGATCGCCGGCGGCCGGGTCGAGGAGGTCAAGCTCAACATCTACGAGCCGCCGCGCTTCTTCGAGGCCTTCCTGCGCGGGCGGGCGTTCACGGAGGCGCCCGACATCACCGCGCGCATCTGCGGCATCTGCCCCGTCGCGTACCAGATGAGCGCCTGCCACGCGATGGAGTCGGCCTGCGGGGTCGAGGTCGGCGGCCAGCTCCGCGCGCTCCGCCGGCTCCTCTACTGCGGCGAGTGGATCGAGAGCCATACGCTCCACGTCTACATGCTCCACCTGCCCGACTTCCTCGGCTACGAGAGCGCGATCGAGCTGGCCAAGGACAACCGGGACGCAGTCGCCCGGGCGCTCGAGCTCAAGAAGATCGGCAACGAGGTGATGTCCGTCGTCGGCGGCCGCGAGGTGCACCCGATCAACGTGCGGGTCGGGGGCTGGTATCGGGCGCCGCGCAAGAAGGAGCTGCAGCCACTCGTCGAGAAGCTCGCGCGCGCGCGAGAGCTCGCGCTCGAGACGGTTCGCCTGACCGCCGGCCTCGACTTTCCCGACTACGAGCAGGACTACGAGCTGGTCGCGCTCGACGAGCCCGGCGAATACCCGATCGACCGCGGCCGCATCGCCTCGAACCGCGGGCTCGACATCGACGTCGCCGAGTACGAGGACCACTTCGTCGAGGAGCACGTGCCCTGGTCGAACGCGCTTCACTCCCAGCTTCGCGAGCGCGGCTCGTACCTGTGCGGCCCCCTCGCGCGCTTCGCCCTGGGCGCCGACCGCCTCTCACCGCTCGCTCTCGAGGCTGCGCGCGAGGCCGGGCTCGAGCCCGGCGAGCGGAACCCGTTCCGAAGCATCGTGGTGCGTTCTGTCGAGCTCGTCTACGCGGCAGACGAAGCGCTCCGGCTGATCGCCGAGTACGAGGAGCCCGATGCGCCGGCGGTCGAGGTCGAGCCGAGGGCCGGAGTCGGCCACGGCTGCACCGAGGCGCCGCGCGGGATCCTCTACCACCGCTACGAGCTCGACGAGGACGGCACGATCCTCGACGCGAAGATCGTCCCGCCGACCTCCCAGAACCAGCGCACGATCGAGGAGGACCTGCGCGGCGTCGTCGAGCGCTCGCTCGACCTGCCGGACGAGGAGCTCTCGCTCCTGTGCGAGCAGACGATCCGCAACTACGACCCCTGCATCTCCTGCGCCACCCACTTTCTGACGCTGGAGGTCGAACGAAGGTAATCGGGATCGGAAACGCCTGGCGGAGCGACGACGGCGCGGGCCTGGCGGTCGCGCGACTGCTCGACGGAACACTTCCGGACGGAGTGGAGGTGCTCGAGCGCGAGGGCGAGCCGACGGGCTTGATCGACGCCTGGGAGGGCGCCGGGGCGGTCTGGCTCGTGGACGCGGTCTCGTCGGGAGCGCAGCCGGGAACGGTGCACCGCCACGATGCGAGCAGCGTCTCGCTGCCGGCGGCGCTGTTCGACACCTCGACGCACCACATGGGCCTCGCCGAGGCCGTGGAGCTGGCCCGCGCGCTCGGACGCCTGCCGCAGACGACGATCGTCTACGGGATCGAGGGTGCGAACTTCGACACGGGGGAAACGCTCAGCTCGGCGGTAGAGGCAGCCGCCGCTCGGGTCGCCGACGCCGTGCGCGGGGAGGTGGCGCAGTGCACGAGAAGGCGCTGATGGACGACCTGATGCGCAAGATCGAGGCCGAGGTGGGCGCGGAGGGCGGCGCCCGCGTCACCCGCATCCGCGTGCGGCTCGGCGCCCTCTCGCACTTCACCGAGGCGCATTTCCGCGAGCACTTCGAGCACGCCTCGCGGGGCACGATCGCAGAGGGAGCGGCAGTCGAGGCCGAGCTGGGGACTGACCCGACCGAGCCCGACGCCCAGGGCGTGGTGCTCGAGTCGATCGACGTCGAGCTGTAGCACGTTGCTCGAATACGGGTTTTCAGGCAACCGCTTCCGCGGCGTCCCTGATGCCCACGGCGCGGCGCAGCGCGAGCCTGTCAAAAGCAGGGCAATACGCCCCGCCTCTCGACGAAAGGAGACGAGATGGCAACCATCGAGAAGGCGGCGGTCTTCGAGGCCCCGGGGCGCACGGGCAGCCCCGTCGAGCTGAAGGAGCGCTACGAGAACTTCATCGGGGGACACTGGGTCGCCCCGATCGAGGGTCGCTACTCGGAGAACCTCTCGCCGGTCACCGGCAAGCCGTTCACCGAGGTGCCGCTCTCGACGCCCGAGGACATTGAGCTCGCGCTGGACGCCGCCTACGCCGCCAAGGACGAGTGGGCCGAGACGTCGCTCGCGGAGCGCTCGAAGGTCCTGAACAGGATCGCGGACGTGATCGAGGAGAACCTCGAGATGCTCGCGGTCGCCGAGAGCTGGGAGAACGGCAAGCCGGTCCGCGAGACCCTCGCCGCCGACATCCCGCTCGCGGCCGACCACTTCCGCTACTTCGCCTCGGTCATCCGGGCGGAGGAGGGCGGCATCTCGGAGATCGACAAGGACACGTACGCGTACCACTTCCGTGAGCCGCTCGGGGTCGTCGGACAGATCATCCCGTTCAACTTCCCGCTGCTGATGGCGGCGTGGAAGCTGGCTCCGGCGCTCGCAACCGGAAACTGCGTCGTGCTCAAGCCGGCGAGCCCGACTCCGTGGTCGATCCTCAAGTTCGCAGAGCTGATCGAGGAGATCGTGCCGCAGGGTGTGATCAACATCGTCAACGGCCCGGGTGCGGAGATCGGGAAGGCCCTGGCCTCCAACAAGCGGATCGCCAAGATCGCGTTCACCGGCGAGACCGTGACCGGCCGGCTGATCATGCAGTACGCGGCGCAGAACATCATCCCGTCGACGACCGAGCTCGGCGGCAAGTCGCCGAACGTCTTCTTCGCCGACGTGATGGCCGAGGACGACGAGTTCCTCGACAAGGCCGTCGAGGGTCTCGTCCTCTACGCCTTCAACAAGGGCGAGGTCTGCACCTGCCCGTCGAGGGCCCTGATCCAGGAGTCGATCTACGACGAGTTCATGAAGCGGTGCCTGGCCCGGATCGAGCAGATCCGCCAGGGCAACCCGCTCGATCCCGCAACGATGATCGGGCCGCAGGTCTCGGCCGCGCAGCTCGAGAAGATCGAGAACTACGTCAAGATCGGCCTCGAGGAGGGCGCGGAGCTGCTGATCGGCGGCAAGCGCGCCCACTTCGACGGTGAGCTCGAGGAGGGCTACTTCTTCGAGCCGACCGTGTTCAAGGGCGACAACGGGATGCGGATCTTCCAGGAGGAGATCTTCGGCCCGGTGCTCGCGGTCACGACGTTCAAGACCGAGGAGGAGGCGCTCGCGATCGCGAACGACACCATGTACGGCCTCGGCGCAGGCGTCTGGACCCGCGACACGAGCAGGGCGTTCCGGATGGCGCGCGGCATCAAGGCCGGGCGGGTCTGGACGAACTGCTACCACCTCTATCCCGCGCACGCGGCCTTCGGCGGCTACAAGGTCTCGGGCGTCGGGCGTGAGAACCACAAGATGATGCTCGACCACTACACGCAGACGAAGTGCATGCTCGTCAGCTACGACCCGAAGCCGCTGGGGCTCTTCTGATGAGCTCCAACGTGACCGAGCAGGTCGTCGCCACCGACGCCGCGACCGCGGTGATCCGGAACCTCACGGTCACGTTCGGGCCGCTGATGCTCTTCCAGTCGGGGGGCTGTTGCGACGGCAGCTCCCCGATCTGCCTGCGCGAGGGCGAGCTACTGATCGGCGCCGAGGACCTGCTTCTCGGCGAGGTCGTCGGCGTGCCCTTCTACATCGACCGTGAGCAGTTCGAGCGCTGGAACCGCCCACGGCTCGTCCTCGACGTCTCTCCCGGCCCGGCAGAGGGTTTCTCGCTGGAGGGACTGGCCGGCGTCCATTTCACCGTCTCCTCCGGCACGAGCTGCTGACGACTAAGCTCGCGCCGTGGAGGGGATCAGTCTCGAGGAGCTCCAGCTCGCGGCACGCAACCACGGAATGCCGCTCGAGGCGCTGCGCTACCCGGTCACGCCGGTCGGGCTGCACTACCTCCTGACCCACTACGACATGCCGGGCGTCGACCCGGACGGTTGGCGACTGATGGTGCGCGGCGAGCGCGAGCTCTCGCTGGGGCTCGCGGAGCTGCGCGAGCGCCCGCGCGCCGAGGTCGCCGTGACGATGGAGTGCGCCGGGAACGGGCGCGCACGCCTCGAGCCGCGGCCGGTCAGCCAGCCGTGGCTGCTCGAGGCCGTCGGCACCGCCCGCTGGGCGGGGACGCCGTTGCGGCCGATCCTGGAGGAGGCCGGCGTGCCCGACGGCTCCGTGGAGGTGCTCCTGACCGGGCTCGACCGCGGGATCGAGGGAGGCGAGGAGCAGGCCTTCCAGCGCGCTCTGCCGCTCGCGGAGGCGTTCCGCGACGAGGTCCTGCTCGCCTACGAGATGAACGGCCAGCCGCTCCCGCCGCAGCACGGCTTCCCACTCCGGCTCGTCGTCCCGGGCTGGTACGGAATGACGAACGTCAAGTGGCTCGAGCGGATCGAGTTCATCGACTCGTCCTTCGGCGGCTACCAGCAGGCGTGGTCGTACCGCATCCGTCAGGCCGAGGACGAGGAGGGCGAGCCGCTCTCGCGCATGCGGCCCCGCTCGCTGTTCGTTCCGCCCGGGATCCCGGAGTTCCTCACGCGCGAGCGCACGCTCCCGGCCGGGGTGCACGTCGTCGAGGGCCGCGCGTGGTCGGGGCTCGCGCCGATCGCCTCGGTCGAGGTGAGCGCCGACGGTGGCGCGACCTGGGCAGCGGCGACGCTCGGGCCGGGCGAGCGGTGGGCCTGGCGCGGCTGGGAGTTCACGTGGGACGCGATGCCCGGCGACCACGTCCTCTGCTCACGCGCGCGTGACGAGGACGGCAACGAGCAGCCGTTGGAGCCGCCATGGAACCTCGGCGGCTACGCGAACAACGCTGTTCAGCGCGTCGCGGTGACCGTTACTGGTTGAGCGCGAGCGTCAGCGCGAGGGCGACGAACGCGAGCACCACGCCCGCGATGATCACGACCCCACCGATGAGCACGACCCCGCCGTACAGAGAGCGCCGCACGTCCCCATTCCTCCTTCCCCCCGAATTCACCTGAACATAAGCGCCCTAGGGGACTGGGGCGTCCCTCGCTTGGGGGATCCTCGCGCCCTGCGGCTCGTCGCGACTATCGTCCCGTCGTGCGACGCGGGCTCGTGCTCCTCCTCGTCGGCGGGATCGCCGTGGCCGCCATTGCCGGTTACGTCGTCTACCGGCAGAGGCAACCCCACACCGTCGTCGGCTCGTCGACCGTCGAGTTCGAGCCGAACCTGAGGCCTGGAGCGAGACCGCGCCCCGAGCCGGTCCGGCAGAGGCTCCCCTGGCCGACCTACGGCGTCGACGTCGAGCGGACGCACTTCGGCGCGGACGTCAGGCTTCGCCCGCCGTTCCGGCGCCTGTGGAGCGTCTTCGCCGACTCCAGCTTCATCGAGTTCCCGCCGGTGATCGGGTACGGGCGGCTCTACCTCGGAACGAATCACGGTCGCGTCCTCTCGATCGACGCCTCGAGCGGCCGGGTCGCCTGGAGCCGGGAGTACGGCCGCTGCATCGCCGCCTCCCCCGCGATCGGGGACGGCGTCGTCTACGTGGCACTGATGGGCCCCGCGCCGTGCGTCCATCCGGACCGGCGTGGGTCCGGGCTGCTCGTCGCACTCGATGCGAGAACCGGGAAGGAGCTCTGGCGATTCCGTGCCGGGGTGATCGAGTCCTCGCCGCTCCTGGTCGGACGGCTCGTCTACTTCGGCTCCTGGGACCGGCGGATCTACGCCGTGGACGTCCGCACCCACCGGCCGCGCTGGACATTCACGACCGGGGACGAGGTGAAGGGAGGCCTCGCCTTCGCCCGAGGCACCGTCTACGCCGGCTCGTACGACGGGCACGTCTACGCGTTCGATGCGTACACGGGGAAGATCCGCTGGTCGGCCTCGGCCGAGCAAGGGCTCCTGGGGCGCGGCCGCTTCTATGCCACGCCCACGGTCGCATACGGGCGCGTCTACGTGGGAGCGACCGACGGCGTCGTCTACGCGTTCGGCGCCCGCAGTGGACGGCTCCTGTGGGCACGGCGGACCGGGAGCTACGTCTACGCGGCGGCGGCGGTCTGGCACGGGCGCGTCTACGTCGGATCCTACGACCATCGCTTCTATGCGCTCGACGCCGCCACCGGACAGGTGCGGTGGAGCTTCGACGCCGGCCACGCAATCTCCGGCGCCCCCACGGTGCTCGACGGCCTCGTCTACTTCTCGACGTGCGGATCCTGCTCCTCGTACGGAAGCGCGAGCGCCCGCCGCACCTTCGCACTCGACGCCGTTACTGGCCGGCTCCGTTGGACGTTCCCCGACGGCGAGTACAGCCCGCTCGTGGCCGACTCGAGCCGCGCCTACCTGACCGGCCTGACCAACGTCTACGCGCTGGCACCGGTCGGCAGGCGGGCGGCGCGCCCTCCTAGTTAGCCACGGTGAACGGGAAGATCGCGAGCCCGAGGTTGCCGCGCACATCGGTGGCTGTCACCTCGAGCCGGTAGCTGCCGTTCGCCAGGGTCGACGACCGCCAGTTATGCGCGAGGTAAAAAGCAGTAGTAGCCGGGCTGGCCCGGGTGGTTCATGCGCGTGCCCTCGGCGTAGACGCTGTCGAACCCGGAGGTGGGCAGCACGCCGAGCCGGAAGTCGTAGGCGGTGTGCCAGCCGATGGCCACCCTGCCGCCCCTCGTGATGCGCCAGCGGAGAAGACTCGGGGTGACCGGCCACGGTGCGGGTGTGACGCCTGCGGCGACGTCCGCAGCATCCGCGACGAGGTTGACGGTTCCCTTCACCGCGGTGGGCTCGACGCGGCGGTCGTGGCTGCGGAACGTGAGCTTCAGAACCTGCGGAGCCGTGGAGTCCGAGAACGGCCCGATCCCGCCTACCCGGAGCGGGTTGACGTACCGGCCGAACTGCCGCTCGGAGAGGTGAACGTGGTTGAAGCCTGCTCGAACCCGGCCGAGCAGCGTGTGCCGCAACACGAGCCGGTGGCTCTTGACTGCCGGGACGATGTGCCAGTACTCGAAGGTGGTAGTGCCGGAGCGCACGTAGACCGTCGAGTAGTGGACCCAGGTCTTGCCGGCCTCGATCGCGAAGACCGGCGTCCCAGGCAGGGCCGAGATGTCGATCCCGAAGTGGAACGTGCGCGAGCCGAGATTCCCCGCGATGCGCGGGTCGTCCAGGTAGGCCCGAACCGGGTGCGGCTGCCCGAACGGCTTCAGCGGCCAGCCGTACGACCAGCGCGCGAGCGGGGCCTTCGCCGGGAGCGAGGTCTCCTGCGAGGGGAGAACGAACGGGCCGGGGTCGCCGCCGTTCGGCACCCAGGGCCACGCGGCCGCGACTGTCGCGTGCGCGGCCGCGACGGGCGGCTGGGACGAGGAGACCTGCGCGCCGATCCCACAGAGGGCTGCGACCAGCATGGAGGCCGCTGCGGCGATGATCCTGAGCGGTTTCATCGTCTCGCCTCCTTTCGTCTAGTCGCTGTATAGTCATAGTCTACTAGACAGATCTAGTATAGTCAAGCATAAACTTCGTATAGCTAACCCGTGTTTAGCCGCAAGATGTATGCTTGGAAGCCACATGTCCGACGAGAAGCAGCGCCTCGGCGAGCGGATCCGGGCGGCCCGCACGGCCAAGGGCTGGAAGCAGAAGCACCTGGCGGCCCGGGTCGACGTCGAGCCGATCACCGTCTCGCGCTGGGAGCGCGGCGCGACCTCGCCCGATCTCCACGTGATCAACCTCGTCGCCGACGCGACGGGGAAACCGCTCAGCTATTTCGTCGGAGGCGACGAGGAGCGGGCAGCGGCGCCGGCGAGCTCGACCGCGCTGGACGACGCCGTGAAGCGGATCGAGGCCGCCGCGCTGCAGATCGCGAACGAGGCCGACCGCATCGCCGGTCTGCTCGAGGAGCTACGCGCGGGCCGGGACCGGCCGCGCTGAGATCCGCAGCATGAGCGCATAGGCGGCGGCCGTCGGGGGCCGGTCGGCCGGCGACTTGGCGAGCGCCTGCAGCACTGCGAACGACAGCGTCTTCGGGAGGTCGCTCCGGCCCTCGCACGGGTCGGCCGGCTCGTCCTGGATGCTCGCGAGTGCCGCCTCGGCGATGCCCATTTCTCCGAACGGCGGGCGCCCCGCGATGCATTCGTAGGTGACGCACCCGAGGGCGTAGATGTCCGACGCGGGCCCCGCCGTGTTCCCGCTGATCACTTCCGGCGCCAGGTAGTCGAGGGTGCCGACGACACGGCCGGGCTGCGTCAGGACGGTGGCGGCCAGCCCTCTGGCGAGGCCGAAGTCGGTCAGATAGGAGATCCCGGACTCGTCGATCATGATGTTGGCCGGCTTCACGTCGCGGTGAACGAGGCCCTCGCGATGCAGTGTGTCGAGCGCCGTCGCGACCTCCGAGATCGTCCTCAGCATGGGGGAGAGAGCGAGGGGGCCCTCGGCCTCGAGAACGTCGGCGAGGGTCCGGCCGACGATGAAGCGCGCCGCGATGTAGGGGCGTCCGTCGACCTCCCCGGCGTCCACGACCGGGACGAGGTGCCGGTGCGAAAGGCCGGCGGCGATCCGGCCCTCGCGGGCGAACCGCTGCCGATACGTGTCGTCGTTCGAGAGCTCGTCGCGCAGCACCTTGAGGGCGACCACATCTCCGTCCGGCTCGCGCACCGCCTTGAAGACGACTCCCATTCCGCCTCTCCCGAGAAGCCGCTCGAGCCGGTACGGTCCCAGACGGCCGCCCTCCTCGAGCTCGGCGGCGGCCTCTGCGCCGGACATTTGGCGAGCATAGAGCCGATTGCCGCGATGTGCTAGAAGTGGCCCAAATGCCGTCCGAACCGCGGATCGGGACGGTGTTCGCCGGGTACCGGATCGAGGGCATCTGCGGCCGCGGCGGCATGAGCGTCGTCTACCGCGCCGAGAACCTCCGGCTTGGCAACGCCGTCGCTCTCAAGCTGCTGGCAGCCGAGCTGGCAGAGGACGAGGGCTTCCGCGAGCGGTTCGTCCGCGAGTCGCGGACCGCCGCCTCGCTCCTCCACCCGCACATCATCCCGATCTACGACGCGGGCGACGCCGAGGGGATCCTGTACATCGCGATGCGGTACGTCGACGGGCCGGACCTCAAGGCGCTGGCCCGTGAGGGCGCTCTGACTCCCGAGCGCGTCCTACGCATCGGCGCGCAGGTGGCGAGCGCGCTGGACGCGGCCCACGAGCGCGGCCTGATCCACCGGGACGTGAAGCCGGCCAACGTCCTCCTCGAGGCCGGGCCCGGGGGGGAGGACCATGCGTATCTCGCCGACTTCGGCCTGACGAAGAACGTGGACTCCCACAGCGGCATCACCGGCACCGGGCAGTTCGTCGGGACGATCGACTACATGGCCCCCGAGCAGATCGAAGGGCGCGAGGTCGACTCCCGGGTCGACGTGTACGCGCTCGGCTGCGTGCTCTTCGAGTGCCTCGCAGGCGTGCCTCCGTACCCCCGGGAGTCCGAGGTCGCCGTTCTGTGGGCCCACATGCGCGATGAGCCGCCGGCGGTGAGCGCGGTGCGCCCGGAGCTGCCGCCGGCGACCGACGATGCACTCGCCTGGGCGCTGTCCAAGGACCCGGCCGACCGACCCGGGACCTGCGGCGAGCTGATCGACGCGCTTCGCGGCGCGCTGGGCGTGTCCTCGCAGGCCGGCGCGGCGACGGTCCGGGTTGGGGCGAAGCCGAAGGGCCGGGCGGCGTGGGGGCGCGGCCACGCGATCGCAGCCGGCCTCATTGGCCTCGCGGTCGGTGCAGGGATCGCGTCGGCCCTGCTCGTCCCCGGGCGGGGAACGACGACGAAGGTCGTGACCACCGTGAGTATCCAGACGAGCTTCCTCAAGCCCCTGATCCCTGAGCCGGTGCGGCGAACGTGTCAGCGGGCGCCGAAGCTCTCGCCAGACTTCTTCGAGACGTTCGCCTGCCGGCCGGGCCACGGGGTCGCGACCGCCCAGTACAACCTCGTCCGTGGCGGCACGCTGATGACGCAGGACTTCCTGAAGCGGCTCCGCCTCGAGGGCATCCCTCTGGCCAACGGGAAGTTCACGACCGGTGGCGACTGCAGCATCGGCGAGAACGCGGTGCAGTACTGGGTCCGCAGGAACAAGAGGGGCGGGCACGACCAGGCGACCTCGACGACGCCGTTCTCCGACATCAGGGGCATCGTCTTCTGCCATCACGACCAGCACCGCAGCTGGATCGAGTGGACCGACAACCGCCTCAACGTCTACACGGTCGCCTCGGGGTCCGACCCCACACAGCTCTACCAGTGGTGGGCCACGCGGGCGGGCCCGCTGAGCTAGGTGGGCGGGCGGAGGACCGCGAACTGGTCGGTGATCTCGAGTCGGTGGGAGCGGAAGCGGTAGAGGGCTGCGGGGCGGCCGCCGGCGCGTCCTGACTCACGGCGCTCGCCGGTCGGCTCGAGCACGCCGCGCCGCAGGAGCACGCGCTGGAGGTTCGTCGCCGAGACCTCGTGCCCGAGCGCGGCGACGTAGAGCTCGCGCAGCTCGGAGAGCGTGAACACGGACGGCGCGAGCGCGAAGCCGGCGTTCGTGTAGGAGAGCTTGGCCCGGAGCCGCTCGCGGCCGGCCAGCGTGATCGCGCGGTGATCGAACGCGAGCTCGGGCGGCCGCGAGACCGGGTGCCAGCTCGTGTCCTCCGGCACGGCCGGGTCGAGGTCGCCAGGGACGAGCCCGAGGTAGGCGGTGGCGAGCTCCCAGCCGAGCGGGCTGCGCCCCGGGTCGCTCAGCGTCTCGAGCTGCTCGAGGTGGGAGAGCTCGCGCACGTCGACCTTGACCGCGAGGTGGCGTCTGATCGACTCCTCGAGCGTCTCGCCGGGCTCGAGCACGCCGCCCGGGAGGGACCACGCGCCGAGGAACGGCTCGCGCGCCCGCTGCCAGAGGAGCACCTGGAGGACCCCGTCGCGGACCTGGAGCACGACGGCCAGCGTGACCTGGGCGGGCCGCTCGGTGGTAGACTCTCGCAGAGGTTTTCGCCCCACAGTCGTAAACCTACCGGAAAGCGAACAGGAGGCACGAGGAAATGCGCGCACTGATCATCGTCGACATGCTCAACGACTTCGTCGACGGAAAGCTCGCGAACCCGAAGGCACAGGCGATCATCGAGCCGCTGCAGCGGCTGCTCGCACAGGCGCGCGAGGAGGGATGGGTCGTCGTCTTCTCGAACGATGCGCACGAGCCGGGCGACCCCGAGCTCCGTGTCTGGGGCGAGCACGCGATGGCGGGCACGCCCGAGGCGGACGTCATCCCGCAGCTCGAGCCGCAGGACGGCGAGATCATCTCGCCCAAGCACCACTACGGCGCGTTCGACCAGACCGGACTCGACGAGCAGCTCAAGGAGAAGGGCGTGGACGAGGTCGTGATCACGGGCCAGCACACGCACATCTGCGTCCGGCACTCGTCCTACGGCGCGCTGACCCGCGGCTACAAGATCATCATCCCGCGCGACGCGGTCTGCGGGTTCGAGGGCGTGGACGAGGACGAGGCGCTCGAGTACCTGCACATGGCGTACGGCGCGACGATCACGTCGGTCGACGAGCTCGCGCGCACCCCGGCCGCCGCGACGACCTAGGTAGGCCCGCTGAGTGCTATCCGCCGGCGACGGCGGCGACCAGCCTGACCTCGTCGCCGTCGCCGAGCGGGCCGTCGAGCGCGTCGACCTGCGTCCGGTTGACGTAGACGTTCACGAGCGGCCGCAGGACGCCCCGCTCGTCGAAGATCAGATCCGCGATCGGAAGCGCGCGCAGGGCATCCTCCACAGTGGCCGCGTCGAGCTCGAACCGCCCCTGACCGCCCGCCTCGGTGGCGAGCAGCGAAGGGAGGACCACTACCGCCATTCGGCGGCTTCGACCGAGAGGATCTCCGGTAGGAAGCGGGCGGCCTCGACCCACGAGTCGCCACCGTCGGCGGTCGCGAACACGGAACCGCTCTGGGTGCCGAGGTACACCCCCGACGGATCGAGTCGATCGAAGGACATCCCCTCGCGCTTGACCGACTGCCAGGCGTTGTCCGGGAGCCCGTTCGTCAGAAGGTCCCAGGAGGCGCCGCCGTCTCGAGTTCGGTAGATGCCGAGCCGCCCGTCCGGGGTGACGCGGTTCTCGGCGCCCTCCTCGGGGACGACGTAGGCGGTGTCCGGATCCGCCGGGTCGAGCGCGATCGGGAAGCCGAAGCCCGACGGCAGGCCGTTGCCCTCGAGCCGCTCCCAGTTGTCGCCGCGGTCGTCGGAGCGGTAGACGCCGCAGTGGTTCTGCTGCCAGAGGCGCTCGGGCCGCGCCGGGTGTACGAGCAGCTTGTGGACGCACTGCCCGACCTCCGGGAACGGGTCGTCCGGAAAGAAGTCGGCGGCGACGCCGGAGTTCTTCGGCTCCCACGTCTCGCCGCCGTCGTCGCTGCGGAAGGCGCCTGCGGCCGAGATCGCGACGTAGAGCCGCTGCGGGTCGGACGGGTCGACCTGGATCGAGTGGCAGCACATGCCGCCCGCTCCCGGCGCCCACCGCTCGCGGGTCGAGTGCTCGACCAGCGACTGCACCGGCTCCCACGACGCGCCTCCGTCGCCGCTGCGGAAGAGCGCGCCGGGAGTACCGCCGAGCCAGAGCGTCTCCGGCTCGTCCGCGTGGCCCGGCTCGACGTGCCAGGACTTCTCCCAGGTGAGCCCGCTCTCCTCCGGGAGGCCGATTCCCTCGGCCCGCTCCCAGGTCTCCCCGAGATCGTTCGAGCGGTGGGTGGTCGCCCCGTAGACCGCGTTGTTCGTGGCGGCGTGGATCGTGCCGTCCCGGGGGTCGCGCATCGCGTGGAAGACCTCCCAGCCCGTCAGATGTGGCCCTTCGACGGACCAGTCCTGCCGGGACTCGTCGCTCGTGAGCACGAACAGCCCCTTGCGCGTACCCACGAGGACGGCGGCACCCATCGAGCCACTAGCCTAACGACGTGATCCCTGCTGTGACGCTGACCCAACGGGAGCGCGAGTTCCTCGACGAGCCGCACGTCGGCACGGTCACGACGCTGCGCCCGGACGGCTCGCCCCATTCCACGATCGTGTGGGTCGACGTCGACGACGAGGGTGTCTCCTTCAACACGGCGATCGGGCGCGCCAAGGAGCGCTACCTGCGCCGGGACCCGCGCGTGTCGATGCTGGTGCTCGACCCGGAGGACGTGCACCGCTGGCTGGCCCTGAGCGGGACGGTCGAGCTCACGACCGAGGGCGCGAAGGAGCACATCGACCGGCTGCACCGGAAGTACCTCGGAGAGGGCACGTTCTCGCACGCGCAGGGCGAGCAGCGGATCAGCGCGCGTGTCCACGCCGAGCGCATCGACTCGCACGGCCTGGGCCGCTGATGGCCCTGACGATCTGCGACGTCGGGCCCCGCGACGGCCTCCAGAACGAGGCCGAGACGCTCGAGCCCGCAGTCCGCGCCGATCTGGTCAACCGCCTTGCCGCGGCCGGGCTGCCGAGAGTCGAGGCGGTCAGCTTCGTCCGGGACGACCGCGTCCCGCAGATGGCGGGCGCGGAGGAGGTGGTCGCCGGGATCGACAGGCGGGGGGCAACCCAGTACTCGGGGCTCGTGCTCAACGAGCAGGGCTACGAGCGGTTCGCCGCCGCGGGGCTCGACCGCGTCAACGTCACACTCGCGGCGAGCGAGGAGTTCAACCGCCGCAACGGGAACGCGTCGCTCGAGGAGGCGGTCGAGCGCCTGGAGCGGATCCTCGCGGCCGCCGAGTGTCCCGCGACCGTGACGATCAGCGTCGCGTTCGGCTGCCCGTTCGAGGGCCGCGTCGACCCGGCCCGGGTGGCCGAGCTCGCCGCGAGGTTCGAGGGCGCGGAGGTCGTTCTCGCGGACACGATCGGCGTCGCGGCGCCGAGCGAGGTACGCGGCCTGATCGGCCGGACGAAGGCCGCCGGCTTCCACGGGCACAACACGCGCAACACCGGCTACGCGAACGCCCTCGCCGCGCTCGACGCGGGGGCAGAGGTGGTCGACGCATCGGTCGGCGGGCTCGGCGGTTGCCCCTACGCGCCGCGCGCGAGCGGCAACATCGCCACCGAGGACCTCGTCTACCTGCTCGAGCGGGAGGGGGTCGAGACCGGGATCGACCTCGACGCGCTGATTCACGTCTCGGAGTGGCTCGAGGCCGCGTTCGGCCGCAAGCTCGAGGGGCAGCTCTACCGGGCCGGCACCTGGCCGTAGGCCGCCTCTCGGAAGGCGGTCACGGCGAGCGCGATCTCTTCGTCGCCGGTCTGCCAGTTCGAGACGGAGAGCCTGATCGCCTTGCGGCCTTCCCAGGTCGTGCCGCCCATCCAGACGCGGCCGCTCTCTTGGACCCGACGCAGCACGTCGTCCGTCCGCTCGTCCGACTCGAAGCGGAACAGCACCTGGTTGAGCACGACCTCGTTGAGCACCTCGACATCCTCCAGCTCGGCGATCTGGGTGGCGAACGCCGCGGCCGCATCGCATGCGCGCTCGACGAGCTCCGCGAGCCCGCGTCGACCCAGCGAGCGAAGCGCGGCGTAGACCGGGAACCCGCGCGCGCGGCGCGAGAACTCCGGCACCCAGTCCATCTGGTCGCGCACGCGCCGCTCGCCCTCGTCCTGGATCAGGTACGAAGCCGAGACGGTCATAGCGGAGCGGTGGGACTCGGGGTGAGCGCAGAGCACGATCCCGGAGTCGTACGGGACGTTCAGCCACTTGTGGCCGTCGGTCGTCCAGGAGTCTGCCCGCTCGATGCCCTCGACCAGGTGCCGGAAGCGCGGCGAGGCCGCGGCCCACATGCCGAAGGCTCCGTCCACGTGGAGCCAGGCACCGGCGTGCTCGCACGCGTCCGCGATCTCCGGGAGCGGGTCGAAATTGCCGGTGTTCACCTCGCCCGCCTGGGCGACGACGATCGTGGGACCGTCGGCCTCGGCGAGCGCCGCCGCAAGTGCATCGGCGCGCATCCGGCCCTGCTCGTCGGCCTCGACGGGAGTAGGTGCTCCGAGCCCGAGCAGGCGCAGCGCACGGTTCACGGTCACATGGCCCTTCCCGCCGACGAGGACGCGGACGGACGGAGCCCCGGTCAGCCCGTGGTCGTTCACGTCCCAGCCGACCGCGTCGAGCACGTGGAACCGCGCTGCGGCGAGACCCGTCACGTGCGCCATCTGCGCGCCCGTGACGAAGCCGATCGACGCATCCGCCGGGAGCCCGAAGATGTCGACGAGCCATTCGCGGGTGACCTGCTCGGCCACCGAAGCGGATGGGCCCGCGACGTAGAGGCCCGCGTTCTGGTCCCAGGCCGAGGTGAGCCAGTCCACGGCGAGGGCGGCCGGCAGCGTGCCGCCGATCACGAACCCGAAGTACCGCCCGCTGCTCATCGCGACGACCCCCGGCTCGGCCGCTGCGGCGAGCTCGGTCACGACCTGCTCCGGGTCGAGCGGCTCGTCCGGGAGCGGCCCGCCGAGGGCCTCGCGCAGCTGGTCCGGGGTGACGTCCGGGAAGACCGGCCGCTCGCCCAGGGTCTCGACGTAGTCGGCCGCGAGCTCTGCGGTCAGGCGGAGCAGGTCGCGGGTCTCGGTCATGCCTCGAACGCGAAGAGCTTGGCCTCGCGGCGGCCGAAGAGGATGTCGCGCTCGTACCGGAAGCCGAGCTTCTGCGCCACGTTCTCGGAGGCGTCGTTGCCGTGGATGATCAGCGCGATCAACCGGTGCGCGCGGAGCTCGTGCAGCGCGAAGTCCCGGGCCGCGCCCGCGGCCTCGGTCGCGTAGCCGAGGCCCCACCACGGCTTGCCGATCGTGTAGCCGACCTCGAGCTCGGTCGGCCCCTCGGTGCCGGCTCGGGTCAGCTGCCAGGTCTCGGGGTTCCAGACGATCAGGCCGACCCGGCCGATCACCTCGTCGCTTTCCTTGAGCACGGTCGTGAAGAGGCCGTACCCGTCCGACTCCCACGTGTCCATCATCCGCCGCACCGAGCGGTCGGTCTCGGCGCGCGTGAACGTCCGCCCGTCGCCGAGGTAGCGCATCACCTCGGGGTCGGCGTACATGGGCGCCAGCGCCTCGGTGTCCTCGGGGGCTGGCGGGCGAAGCACGAGTCGCTCGGTCTCCAGCGTGGTCAGGGCGGCTAGCCTAGCCGAGCCCATGAACCGACTCGCCGGCGAGACCAGCCCGTACCTCCTCCAGCACGCGGACAACCCCGTGGACTGGTACCCGTGGGGCTACGAGGCTCTCGCGCGCGCGCGGGAAGAAGACCGTCCGATCCTGCTCTCGATCGGCTACGCCGCCTGCCACTGGTGCCACGTGATGGAACACGAGTCGTTCGAGAACCAGGACACGGCCGCGCTGATGAACGAGCGCTTCGTCTGCATCAAGGTCGACCGCGAGGAGCGGCCCGACCTCGACGGGATCTACCTCGACGCCGTCACGGCCATGACGGGCCAGGCCGGGTGGCCGCTGACGGTGTTCCTGACTCCCGAGGGCGAGCCGTTTCTCGGAGGCACGTACTTCCCGCCGGAGCCGCGCCACGGGATGCCCGCGTTCTCTGAAATCCTTGTCGCGGTCTCGGATCTCTACCGTGAGCGGCCCGGCGACGTCGAGCGGCGGGCGCGGGCGCTGATCGAGGCGCTCCAGCAGGCGGCCGCGGCCACGCCGTCGTCGGAGCCGCTGACGGAGGCGCTCCTCTTCACGGCCGTGCGCCGACTCGGCGAGCTGTTCGACCCTCAGTGGGGCGGCTTCGGACGTGCGCCGAAGTTCCCGCCGGCCTCCGCGCTCGAGCTCCTGCTGCGCCGCGGGGAGGTGGAGCCCGCCGCGAAGACGCTCGACGCGATGGCCGCGGGCGGGATGTACGACCTGGTCGGAGGCGGCTTCCACCGCTACTCGGTCGACGAGCGCTGGCTCGTGCCGCACTTCGAGAAGATGCTCTACGACAACGCGCTGCTCGTCCCCGCGTACCTCCACGGCTGGCTCCTAACCGGCAACG
>Ga0335084_10001735_pt1 | contig 20602 bp, 14 predicted proteins | sample Lox_Sample_44_FD_206721 | JGI IMG/M metagenome (GOLD analysis project Ga0335084, IMG submission 206721) | Soil microbial communities from Loxahatchee National Wildlife Refuge, Florida, United States - Lox_Sample_4.4 | ecosystem: Environmental > Terrestrial > Soil > Wetlands | place: USA...
GGCAAGGCGGAGGCGCCTGCGAAGCGGCGCGACGCTACGTGAAGGCCGAGACGCTCCCTATGTGTTCTCGCGCGGCGTAGCCGAAGCCGAAGCCTTGCCCCCGCCCTCGCGGCACCTACGCGCGGCGACGCGACGAACCGCCTAGCGCCCGCCCTGCAGCAGCCGCCCGAACGCATCTCGCGTGTGCGCCAGCGCCCGCTCGTAACCCATGGCGTCGATGTCGTCGGAGATGATCTCGGCTTCGTACCACCCCCGGTAGCCCGAGCGTTCGAGGGCTCGGATGATGTCGCGCAGGGGCAGGATGCCCTCGCCCAGGAGCGCGCGGTCGAGCGTGCGCATCGTCAGCGGCTTGTAGTCCGCAAGCTGCACCGCGTGGATGCGGCGCCTGGCGTCTGCGGCGATCGTCTGGAGGAGGCGGCGCTCCCAGCCCGAGTGCCAGACGTCGAGGACGTAGCCGCCGCGCGTGCCGGCGCTGCGAGCGATCTCGCGCGCGTCGGCGAGCGTGTTGATGAACGACAGGTCCTGGCGGAGCGGATGGATCACCTCGATCGCGAGCTTGAGCCCCGCCTTCGTCGCCTCCGGCAGGAGCGCGGCATAGGCGTCGCGGTACACTTTCGCCGCACGCTCCCACGGGGCGCCCTCGCGCCCGCCGGCGATGACGACGAGCACGTCGGCGCGAAGCTCGCTCACCCACTCGATCGCGCGGCGCACCTGCTCCATGCCGGCGCGCATCGAGGCGCCGGTCACCCCGAAGCGGCCGTACGAGCCCACGTGCGCGACCTTGAGGCTCGATCGCTTGAGCAGATCGATCGCCTTGCGCACGCCGAAGGCGTCGAGCTTCGTCGAGGCGAGACTGATCGAGCGGAAGCCCGCGCGCTCGAGGTGCCGCACGTCGTCCGCGAGCGACCAGCCCCGCATCATGTAGTGGCCGATTGTGAGACGTTCGGGTGCCGGGGTCACGGGACCCGTCAGCGCGGGAGGTGCGACCGCAACGCCTCGACCGCGGCATCGTCGCAGAGCTTGCCGGTCGGACCGCGCACGACGACCGGCGGGCCGCGCAGCGTCTTCAGGAACGCGTAGAGCTGGAACTTCTCGTCGGGCGTCAGGCCGAGCGGCTGTCCGACCAGCGGGTCGTGGTTCGGATCGCTCCCGCTCTGCGCGTCCAGGTGATCGATCACGTCCGAGAGCGTGTTGGCCGAGCCGTCGTGGAAATACGGCGACGTCGTCACCACCTGGCGCAGGGTGGGGGTGAGGAACTTGCCGCCGTCCTCGGGATTGCCGGTGACGCGTGCGCGGCCCTCGTCGGCGCGGATGCCGTTCGCATCGGGAGGCGACGTACTCACGTTGTGAAAGCGGCCGTCGCTGAAGTTGGGTCCGTTGTGGCAGCGTGCGCATCCTGCCTTGCCGGTGAACAGCGCCACGCCCTTCTCCGCCGCCTCGGGGATCCTGCCGCGCCCCTGGTTCCACTTGTCGAAGGCCGTCGCGCGCGTGACCAGCTGGCGTGCGAAGACCGCCAGCGCCTTGCCGGCGAGGTCGAACACCGCCTCGTCGTCGAGGGTGCGGATGTCGCGCCGGAACGCGCGCTGAAATCGGGCGACGTATCCGGGGTGCGCCCGCAGGAGACCCGCGAGCCGCCCAGCGGCCTCGGGGCGCGTCTTGCCGAGCTGCTGGTTGTCCTCGATCCAGGGCTCGACGAAGGCATGCCCCAGGTCGTCGGTTCGCCCGTCGCGGAAAAACGCCGGGCGGTAGACGATGTTCAGGAGCGACTCGGTGTTGAACGGCAGCGTGAAGAAGATCGTTCCCTGGCTCGTGTCGGGACGCGGCTTCACCAGATTGTCCTGCCAGTTGGTGTTGTAGACGTGGCAGTTGTTGCACGCGGTGAAGCCCGAGCCGGACAGGCGCTGGTCGAAGAAGAGCTCCGCGCCGAGGTCGCGACGCGCGGGCGTCGGCGGGTTGCCCTTGTCGCGTGGCGGGTGCCCGAGCGGCGGCAGCTCCGGGTAGCGCAGCTCGCCGGCGCCGGCGAACGCCGGAAGCAGCAGGCACAGGATGAGTAGGCGGTGCACGTCGTCCTCAGAAGATGATGAAGTGGCGGTTGGTGAGGATCACCGTCGCGTCTTCGCAGCCGACCGGCACGCGCACCGAGACGCCGGTCGGCTCGCAGCCCGTGTTGTCGAACGCGGCCAGATCGCCGCGCTGCGGCCCGAGCCCGCCGCCCGGAACGACGTCGACGAACAGGAGCATTTCGTACTCGCCGGGCGGGAACGCCGCGGCCGTGGTGATGGTCGCCTGCGCGCCGTGCATGGCGCCGATCGTGATGCTGTCCGGCACGACCTCCTGCAGGAAACCCTGGAACACCTCGCCGCGCGGCAGGAAGATGAAGAGCACGCTCTTGCCGTCGAGATCGGCGACGGGGACGTGATAGGGCCCCGACTGCGTGATGACCTCGACGCTGTCGTTCTCGACCGCAAGGTCGATCTGCAGCGTGATGCGATGCTTCTCGTCGGGGTTCGCGCAGCGTGGCGTGGTGGCCGTGCGGTGGCAACGACACATCGCCTCCCCCACGGCGGGAACGAACGCGGCCACGACGAGAGCCGTGAGGAGCAGCCGGAGCATCGGCGGTCGGGTCTCTACCCGCTGGCGACGGCCATAGTCAAGGTTCAATTCGCGAGCAGCACCGCGGACGTTGGCTCCAGGAGCGATCCGCAACGAGCGCGGCGCGCGCGGCTCACACCGGCCATCGCTCGCGCAGCCACGGCACGATGATCTCGTCGGCGACGCGATCCTGCGGGTGCGCGAGCTTCGATCCCTTCTCGCCGGCGGGGTAGAGGTAGTGGCTCGCGCCCGAGAGCTCGCGGTACGTCTTGTCCGTCGCCGCCGTCCGGTCGTACGCCTGCCGGCACTCGCTCGGATAGATGTCCATGTCGGCCATGGCGCACACGGCGAGCGTCGGGACGCTCACCTCGGGCAGCGTGCGCTCGAGCGCGGCGTTCGACGAGAGGCCCGACCAGGTCGAGAGCCAGCCGCGTGCCGTCATCGTCCGTGCCAGCCCCTCGCCGTAGTTCCCGACGACGGGGTCACGACCATACGAGAAGATCGATCCGAGCGGGCGCTCGGACGGATCGAGCCGCGGATCGAGGTAGCGTGGATCCGCGAGCGTGCGGTAGATGAGCAGGTAGGGGCGCTGCAGGGCGTGGCGCGCGAGCCGCGGCCGCTCCTCGGCCGGCGCGGTGCCGAGCTTCTTCTTGAAGTACGCGGCCTCGTCGATGCGCTCCTGCGCGGCGCGATCCAGGCGCTCGCAGCGCGCGCGCTGCTCGGCGCGAAACGTCGCGAGGAAATCCGCCGAGTAGCTCGAGGGCCCGTCGCCCATCGGCCGGTAGCCGTTGCGTGGATCGTACATGTCCAGGCGCGGGTTCGACGCGATCGGGTTCGCCTCGTCGATGACCGACGGGTCGAGACGATCGAGCAGGAACATGCCCTCGCCCGGATGCGCTGCGAGCAGGATCAGACCGTCGGCCATCGGCATCGCGGTTTCGTCGAGCGGCACCCGATCGCCCGACGGCGCGCGCACGATGCGCTTCTCGGGCGCCCGGCCCGCCTGCTGGAGGTAGAACGCAAAGAGCGACCCGCCGCCGGAGTTCGCCAGCAGGACGACCTTGCGAAAGCCCTGCGCGCGCAGCCACGTCATCGTGCCGGCGACGTCGACCAGCAGGCGCTCGTGGAGCGCGTCCGCGTCGTGGTTCAAGTACCGGCTCGTCGACCCCATGAACGCGTAGCCGGCCGACGTGAGCTGCGGCGCGAGGTAATGGCGGCTGAAGTCGGCCCGCGGATGCATGGCGACGAGGACTGTGTCGGGATCCTTCTTCGCGGGGCGGTAGAGGATGCCCGTCAGCGGAAACCCGTCGGCGGCGGCGTGATCGACGATCTCGCGGCGCACGGCCGGATCGAGCGTCCGATAGCAATGTGGGAACACGATGCGCTGGACGGTCGTCTGCTCCGCGTGGATCATGCTCGCGATCTGTGCCATGGATCGTCGCGCAGCGGCAACCGCAATGAATCGCATCACGGCCCTCCTCGCGGGCGACGGCCCGCTGGTGATTCCCGGCGTCTACGACGCCCTGTCGGCGAAGCTCGCCGCCGAAGCGGGGTTCCGCGCCGTGCTCGTCTCGGGCTACTGCCTCTCCGCGACCCGCCTCGGCGAGCCCGACTTCGGGCTCATCACGCAGACCGAGGTGCTGGACGCGGCCGCGCGCATCGTCGCGGCGGTCGACATTCCCGTGCTGGTCGACATCGACACCGGCTACGGGAACGCGTTCAACGTCGAGCGCACGGTGAAGGAGCTGGTCCGCCTGGGCGCGGCGGGCTGCTTTCTCGAGGACCAGGTATGGCCGAAGCGCTGCGGCCACATGGACGGCAAGCGCGTCGTCCCGCTCGACGAGTACCTGCCGAAGCTCGCCGCCGCGCGTGAGACCGGCGGGCCGGACTTCTGGATCACGGCGCGCACCGACGCCCGTGCGGTCACGGGGCTCGACGACGCCATCGCGCGCGGTCGCGCGTTCGCGCAGCACGGCGCGAGCGCCGTCTTCGTCGAGGCGCCGGAGTCGGAGGACGAGATGGCGCGCGTGCGCACGGCGATCCCGCCCGACGTGCCGCTCGTCGCCAACATGGTCGAGCAGGGCAAGACACCGATCCGCTCGGCGGCCGAGCTGGCGGCGGCGGGCCATCGGCTGGTGCTCGTGCCGGTGGCGCCGCTGCTCGCCTCGACGCACGCGCTGCGGGCCCTCTTCGCGACGCTCGCGCGCGACGGACGCACCGCCGCGATGGCCGATCGCATGACGACGTTCGGCGAGCTCAACGCGCTCGTCGGGTTGGGCGAGCGTTACCGCCGCGAGCGCGACTGGCTGCGCTGATGCTGCGCGCAGCGACGTTGCCCGAGCTGCTGCAGGCCGCGGCGGCGGAAGCGCCCGATGCCGAGGCCTTCCGCTATCGGGACGAGCGGCTCACGTACACCGATTGGCGCGACCTCGCGGATCGGCTCGCCGGCGGCTTCGCGGCGCGCGGGGTCGGACGCGGCGACGTGGTCGCCCTGCTGCTCCCGTCGACGCCGCTCTATCTCGTGGCGTACCTCGCGGCGGCGCGGATCGGCGCCGTCACGACCGGCATCAACGCGCGCTACCGGCGCACCGAGATCGGTCACGTGCTGCGGCAGTCGGGCGCGAAGCTCCTCCTCGCCATCACGGCGTGGCACGACGCCGACTTCCGCGCGGTGGTCGAATCGCTGCGCCCCGAGCTACCGGAGCTGGCGGCGATCTGGGTCGAGCCGGGGGCGGTGCGCGCGAGCACGCGCCGCGTGATCGATCCGCTCGCCGCCGAGCCACCCGCGGCGGGCCCGCTGCCGGACGATCCGGCGGCGATCATCTTCACCAGCGGCACGACCGCCGCGCCGAAAGGCGCGTGGTACACGCACCGAAATCTCCTGGCGCTGGCCGAGATCGAGGACCGCCGCCATCCCGGCGGCGCCCCGCACTTCCGCAAGCACCTGGCCGCCGGGTTGTCGTTCGCGCACGTCGGCACGATGGCCCGGATCGCCGTCCAGATCGGCACCATCGGCGGGTCGATCCTCCACGACGCCTTCGATCCCGCCGTCATGATGGAGACGATCGAGCGCGAGCGGCTCGAGCACATCGGGTGCATCCCGACCCAGGCGATCATGCTGCTCGACCATCCCGACCGCGGCAGCCGCGACCTCTCGTCGGTCCGCAGCGTGCTCCTCGGTGGCGCGCCGTCGTCGCCGGAGCTGATCCGCCGCGTCGAGGAGACGCTCGAGGCGAAGGTGGTGGTGCGCTACTCGTCGACCGAGGTCGGGATCGCGACCGGTTCCCTCCCGGACGATCCGATCGAGATCCTGTCGACCACGGTCGGGAAGGCGACGCCGGGCGTGGAGCTGCGGATCGTCGACGCGGAGAATCGCCCGCTGCTGGCCGGCGAGGTCGGCGAGGTGGTCATTCGCTCGCCCGCCACCATGCGCGGGTACTGGCGCAATCCCGAGGCGACGGCAGCCACGATCGACGCCGACGGCTGGATCCACACCGGGGACCTCGGCTCGCTCGACGCGGCGGGGTATCTGCGGCTGCGCGGCCGCCAGAGCGAGATGTTCATCCGCGGCGGCTACAACGTCTATCCGTCCGAGGTCGAGGACGTGCTCGCGCGCCACCCGAAGATCGCGCGCGCCGCCGTGCTGGGTCTGCCGGACGACCGCATGGGCGAGGTCGGTTGGGCGTTCGTGCAGGCGCGTGATCCCGCCGCGCCGCCGACGCTGCACGAGCTGCGCGCCTTCGTCGGCGAGGAGCTCGCGAGCTTCAAGCGTCCCGACGGTCTGACCGTGCTTCCCGAGCTTCCCGTCACCCCGATGTTCAAGGTAGACAAGCGCGCCTTGAGATCGTACGCCGAGAGCCATCGTGTCCGGTAGCGCGGACGCCGGCGCGGACGTGATCGTCGTCGGCTCCGGTCCCGGCGGCGTCAACTGCGCGGCGCCGCTGGTCGAAGCCGGGAAGCGCGTCCTCATGCTCGATTTCGGGAACGAGGACCGGCACTACGCCGGCTTGATCCCACGCGAGCCGTTCTCGACGCTGCGACGCACCGACGCAGGCCAGCATCGCTACCTCCTCGGCGACCGGTTCGAGGGCGTGCCGTTCGGCGGCGTGCGCGTGGGCGCACAGCTGACGCCGCCCCGCGCGCACATCCTGCGCGACGCTCCGGAGCTGCAGCCGGCCGAGACCGACGACTTCGCCGTCTCGATGAGCCTCGCGCGCGGCGGGCTCGGCGCCGGCTGGAGCGCCGGCGTCTTCCCGTTCACGGACGACGAGCTGCGCGACATGGGCTTGTCGGTCGCCGACCTCCAGCCCCACTACGACGCCGTCGCCGAGCGCATCGGCGTGTGCGGCGACCACGACGACCTGGCGCGCTTCTTTCCCGAGAGTCCGAGCATCATGCCGGCGCTCGACGTGGACGTCAACGCCGAAACGATCCTCGGCCGCTACGACCGGCGCCGGGCGGCGCTCGCGGCGAGGGGGTTCTACCTCGGCAAGCCGCGGCTCGCGGTCTGCACGCGCCAGCATCGCGGGCGCGGGCCGCACGGCTACCTCGACCTCGAGTACTGGGCCGACATGGACCGCAGCGTCTACCGCGCCCAGTGGACGCTCGACGAGCTGCTGCAGGCGCCGAACTTCACGTACTTGAATCGCCGCCTCGTGCAGGGCTTCCGCGACGACGGCGCCGTCGTGCGGATCGAGGTGAAGCGCGCCGACGACGGGCTCGTCGAGGCGCACCTCGGCCGCAAGCTCGTCCTCGCGGCCGGCACGTTCGGCACGGCGCGCATCGTCCTGCGCTCGCTCGATCGCTACGGCACGCGCATCCCGATGGTGTGCAACGCGTACGCCTACGCCCCGATGCTCAACCTCGGCATGCTGCGGCGCGCGACGCGCGACCGGCGCTACAGCTTGGCCCAGCTGACGGCGATGGTGCAGCTCCCGGGCCGCGTGCTCCAGTCGCAGGTCTTCTCCTACCGCTCGCTCCTGACGTTCAAGCTCATGAAGGAGGCGCCGATCGCCTACCGCGAAGCGCGCCGCATCCTGCAGGTGATGATCCCGAACTTCGCGATCCTCGGCATCCACCACGAGGATCGTCCGGGCGAGGGCAAGTACTGCATCCTCCATCGCGGCGAGCCCGATCGGCTCGAAGTGCGCTACCGCCAGACGCCCGACGAGGTACGGATGCAGCAGGCCGACGAAAAGCTCCTGCTCGGCTTCTTCCGCCAGCTCGGTTGCTTCCCGCTCCGCATGATCCGGCCCGGCAACGGCTCGAGCCTGCACTACGCCGGCACCTTCCCGATCGTCCCGGCGGGCGACGATCCGCTCACGTGCGACCGCGACAGCCGCCTGCGCGCCACGCGCAACGTCTACGTCGCCGACGGCTCGGTGTTCCCGTGGCTGCCGCCGAAGGGTCTCACGTTCAACATCATGGCCAACGCGGACCGCGTGGGGACGCTGCTCGCGCGCACGTAGAGGATCGCGTTTCGTGCGTCGGCATCTCCCGGCCGCGGCCCTGCTCTTCGCCGTCGCGTTCCTGGTTCGCTGGTGGTTCCTGTCGGGGCTCGTCCTCGGCGACGACGCGCAGGAGTTCTCGGTCGTCCAGCGTGTCCTCACCGGCGCACCGAACCTCCACGAGCAGCTCCAGCTCCGCTTCGCCGGCTGGGGCCTGAATTGGCTCTTCGCATACCTCTTCGGCATCTCGGAGACGACGATCCTCCTGCCGACGTGGATCCTGTCGTCCACCTTCGGCGTCCTCGCCTACGCGCTGCTCGTGCCCGGATACGGTCGCGGGCGCGCGTTCGTGGCCGGGCTCGCCGTCGCGACGGCCCCCTTCGAGGTGGTGCTGGGCACCGTGCGAACGAACGACCTCTATCTCGCATGGACGCTCGCGGTCGGCTTCGTCGTGCTCGCACGGCTCGAGCACCGTCCGGTCCTCCAGGGCGTCCTCGTCGCCCTCTGCCTGTGGCTCGGGTTCTACGTGAAGCTGTGGGCCGTCTACGCGCTGCCGGGCCTCGCGCTCTACTACGCGGCGGGACGGCGCTGGCGCGGCGCGATCGCGTTCACCGTCGCGAGCGCCCTGCTCCACGGCGCGACGTGCGCGTACTGGTGGTGGACGCTCGGCACGCCGATCCCGTTCATCGAGAGCCACGCGGCCAACTACCCCGTGGCCCTAGGCGACCTCGGACGGGAGCTCGGCCACTACCCGCAGATGCTGTTCCGTGGTTCCGAGTTCGGGACGACGCTGTTCGGGGTCGTGCCCTACCTCCTCGTCGTGCTGCTCGTGATGAAGGCGCTCAGCCGGGCCTCGGGCCGCTTCGACCGCCTCGACGCCCTCGTCGCCGGGTTCTACGGCAGCTTCTTCGTGCTGCTCGAGTTCTTCCCGAACGGCTTCTCGCTCGACGCGTACTACACGGTGCCGCGCATCTTCCGGTACCTCGCGCCGCTCTCCTTTCCGATGGCGGCGCACGTGGCGAAGCTCCTCCTCGACCGCACGCGCGAGGACCGCCCCGTCGGCGTGGCCGCGGTCTTCGTCCCGCTCCTCGTCCTCAACCTCATCGGCGCCGCGAACGCGACCGGGCCGGGGCGCGTCTACCGCGAGGCGCTCTTCCGCGTCGTCGACGCGATCGAGCGCGCTTCGCCGCCGAAGATCGTCGCCGACACCACCGTCGGCTACTGGCTGCGGATGCTCGTCCTCGATCCCGAGGAGGTCCGAGCCGAGGTGGCGAACCCGGAGGGGATCTACGGCGCAAAGGACTGCGAAAAGTGGCTCCGCGACCAGCAGGCCTCGTTTCCCGCGGGAACGCTGCTCGTGACGGGGCTCTCGGGCTACGTGCACTACGGCGCCCACCGCGACGGCTTCCGCCTCACCTTGTTCGAGGCGCCGCTCGATCCGGGCTGGGAGCTCGTGGGCGAGTACGGGCTGCTCACCTATCTGCCGCAACCCGAGCCGGCGCGGCTCTGGCGATGGAAGAACAGCCCCGCCGTGGTGACCGGCGAGCTGCGCGCGGAGGACGTCTCCTCGCTGGCGGGCATCACGGATCCGAACGTCCTGTGGACCGACGGCATGGCCCGCTACGACCAGAAGGACTACCCGGGCGCGCGTCCCTACTTCCGCGAGCTCATGCGGCAGTATCCAGGCAAGGCCGAGGACGCGATGTTCTTCTACGCCGCGTCGTTCTTCCGCGAGAGCAAGTGGATGCGCGCCCAGCGCGAGTTCAAGCGCCTCATCGGCCGCTTCCCGAACGGGCGCTGGGCTGCGGGCGCGCAGTGGCACGTCGCCGTGTGCGATCTCCGTATGGGGCACGTCGCGCGCGGGCGCGCGCGCCTCGAATGGATCCTGCGCCGCTACCCGAACGACAAGGGCACGGTGCAGCTCGCGCACGACGAGCTCGAGCAGCTCCGGCGCCGGCGCGGCGGCGTCCTGCTCGACCTCTGGGACCGCCTGCGCGGCCGGTCGTAGTCAGCGCGCGGCGGCGCACGACGGATCGACGACGACCTCGAACGTCCGCACGAGGCCGCCGGCCGCGACGGCGAGGTAGCGACCGGCGCCTCCGATCGTCGTCAGGAGCAGCTCGCTCGTCCCCATGCGGTCGACGCGCCTCGTGCCGAGCGACCCTCCGGCGTAGTCGTAGAAGCTCGCGACGCCCGTGCGCAGATTGACGGTCGCGATCCAGGTCGATCCGGCCGCGATCGGCGTGCACTCGTCGGTCGTCTCCCGCACCGTCGGTGGCACGCGGGCATCGAAGCGCACGACCTCGCGTTGCGTGGCCGGATCGAAGACGAGGATCTGCTGCTCCGCGCCCGCCAGCACGACCTCGCCCCGCGGCCCGCGCGCGATCCCCATCCACCCGCCGGGCGGGATCGCGGCGGCCGCGGGATCGGTCGAGGCGACGCGTCCGGTGAACGGCTCGACGGTCCACCAGGCGCCGCCGATGCGTGCGGCGCAATCGAGCCCGTAGTGGATCGCGACGCCGGGCAGGACTTCGCCGGCCCGTCCCGACGGGAGCTCGACGGTGCGCTGCACGCCGTTGGTTCCGAGCAGCTCGACGACGACGTGGCCGTCGGCGGATCGGGCGACGGCGCCGCCCACCGCCGTCGCAGGCATCTCGATTCGCGCCGCGCGGAAGGCGGCCTCGTGCCAGCTCGCGACCAGCCACTGTGGCGGCTCGGCTGCGCCGGCGTCCGCCGCGGCGGTCACGAGGAATACCGGATCGATCGTCCTCGTGACCGGCCGACTGGACAGCGTCACGCACCGCGAATCCTCGCGTGGATCGAAGCCGACGGCGAGATCCTGGATCACGGCGAGCGCTTCGGCGCGGCGATGCCACGGCGTCACGACGCGGATCCCGCCGTCCGGGCCGAGCGGGGTCGGGAACACCTCGAGCGTGCCGCCCGCCCGCACGAGCCGCTCGGCGAGGCGCCGCTCCCAGAGCGTCGGGCGCTCGAAGTGCCAGACGATGTACGTCGCCCTCGTGTGCTCGACGCGGTGAGCGAGGTCACCCGCGAAGGTCGTCGCGTAGCTGTCGAACATGCGGCCCGGCGTGGGCGGCTCGAGGTCGAAGTTGCCCATGAGCGAGTAGCCTTCGACGAAGCGCCGCGGCGCCCGCGCGCCGAGCGCCGCGATCTTGCCGTAGGTCATGAGCCCGCCCGGGCTGGTGCGGTTCTCCCGCTCGGCGTCGTTGTCGAACAGCACGACGAACGCGCCGTCGGCGATCTCGCGCCGCCACTCGCGCCCCGCTTCGAGACACCGGGTACAGGTGATGCCGTCGCCGAATCCCGCCTCGGCGAACGGGATGTGCTGGCCGCTCTTCTCGGGCAAGGCGGCGCTCAACGCGAACACCGCCGCCGTTCCCCAGAGCCCGATCGACGCGACGATGACGCTGGCGACCGCGATGCGCACCCGCCGAGACCAGCTCCGTCCAAGCCCGTCGACCAACGCCAGCACGCCGTGCGCGGCGAACGCGCACCACGCGAGGTCGAAGACGATCGCGCGGCGGGAGGTCATGACGCTCATGGCGGAGAGGGCGAAGCCGGCGATCCCGAGGGCGAGCCAGAGCCACTGCGTGCGGACGCGACGGCAGACGGCGAGAAGACCCAGCACCCCGAGGAAGGCCGTCGGCAGCAGCGTGAGCCCGCCGTCCTGCATCCCGGGTCTGGTGGCGCTCGACCCCCACCCCGTCCGGCGGGTGAAGAAGTACCGTTCGAGCGTCGAGCGGCTCTCGATCCCGATCGACGCCGCGTTGCGGGTGACGAACTCGACGAGGTTCCGCTCGCCCTTGTTGCCCACGTAGCCCGTATAGGTGGGCCAGAGGCCCGGCACGACGTTGCCGCGCCCCACCGCGTACGCGATGGCGCCGAACGCGACGACACACGCGAGCACGAGTCCGAGGCGTCGCCCGAGACTCGTGCCCCTCGGCGCACCCCCGATCAGCGCGGCGAGCGCGAGCGGAATCGCCACCCGGGCGGCGTAGTAGTGATAGACGCTTGCCCACGCGAGGATGCCGGTCACGATCGCGAGCAGGACGCTCCGCCGTTCGGCCGCGATCCACCCGACGAGCATGGCGAGGAGCACGTGCGCGACGGCGCCGCTGTAGTGCGAGCCGAGGCGCGACCACATGATCTGCATCGGCGAGACGGCGACGAAGGCGGCGAACAGCAAGCCGAAGGCGGGAGAGCGGACGCGGCGGCCGAGGGCCCAGGCGAGCGCGACGGCGGGGATCCCGAACGCCGCGCCCGCCAGCGTCGGAAGGCCGAAGCGCGCGCCCAGCCGGGACTGCAGGGCGATCAGCACGGGCAGCAGGATCGCCGAGTCGTGCGCGGCCCAGGCCTGCGTCGCGCCGAGCTGGCGGACGATCGTGCTCCACGCCGTGTGCTGCTCGAGCATCCGTCCCACGTGGAGGGTCGGCGCCTCGGAGAACCAGAACGGCGGCGTCGCCGTACCGTCCCAGCCGACGACGCGGACGAGCGTGGCGACGGCGAGGATGCCGGCGAGGGCGAGATACTCGGTTCGCGGCGCCGGCGGCGGCCCGTCCAGCCGGGAGGCGTCGTCCTGGCGCGCGCGCGCGCCGAGGAGGGCGTTCGCAGCGAGCACCACGAGGCCGGCCGCGGCCGCGGGTGTGAGCCACCGCTCGACGGTCGCCGAGAGCGCGATGAGATCTCCGCTCGTCATCTGGGCGCCCCGATTCCTAGCCAGCACCGGGCCGGGAAACCAGGCGCGGTGCATCGGCGGTTGCGACGGGTGGAGTCGCTCGCGACAATCGGGGCGTGCCGGCGCAGGCGTGGGCCGACCTCCAGTTCGACGTCCAGCCGACGGCGATGCTACCGCCCGGCGTGGAGGACATGGTCCTCGGGCTGTTCGCGCGCAGCTATCGCGAGGCCGACGCCGAGTACCTCCGCGAGTCGATGCACCACCTCGCGAACGTCTCGCTGGCCTTCCACGACGGCGATCTCGTCGCCTTCGCGCTGTCGTCGGTCCGCCGTCTGGACCTTCCGCGCCTGGGTCCCCAGGTCGTGCATCTGGGCGGGCTCGCATGCGTCGCCCCCGATTTCCGGCGGCGCGGCCTGCTCGTCGAGCTGAGTCGCCTGGGCATGGGCTCGGGACCCGAAGCCCCTCGCCTCGCCTGCGGGCGCACGGCGCATCCCGCCAGCTTTCGCCGGATCCCCACCATGCCGGGCGGCGTCCCGAAGCCGGGGGTCCGACCCACGGTCTGGCAGCAGGAGGTGGGCCGGGCGATCGCCGGCGCATACGGCGTGCGTCGATTCGAACCCGAGACCTTCGTGTGCGTCGGCCGCGGCCGTCCCATCGGCCATCCCGTGATCGACATCGACGCGACGCCGCAGGAGTGGGAGCTCTTTCGCACAGTCGATCGCGAACGCGGCGACTCGCTCCTCGGCATCGCCTGGCTCGATGGCCCGCCGCCGGGCTGGTAGCTCCTCTGGCCGGCCGCCCTTCCGTCGTGCGATAGTCGGCTCGATGACGGGCTTCGGCTGACGCTGATCCAACGGCGGCACCTCCGCTCTCCCGCGAGGTCCTCCCGCCCGTCCTGCGACCAACGGCCGCAGGACGGAGGGGATCATGGGAGCGCGAAGGCGTGCCGCACGCCGTGAGTTGGAGAAACACCTACGCCAGGTTCGACCGGACCTCACCGATCCGGTCGCGGCGATCGTGTCCGGCCAGGTCCTGGTCGACGGTCGCATCGTGACGAATCCGCGTTCGTTGGTGCGGATCGACGCCGCGATCGTCGTTCGCTCATCGGTGCCGCTGCGCGGCGAAGCGAAGCTCCGCGCGGCGCTCACCGCCTTCGACGTCGGCGTCGCGGGTCGGGTCGCGCTCGACCTCGGCGCGGCGGCCGGCGGCTTCACGCGCGTCCTGTTGGCCTCGGGTGCGCGGCGCGTCTACGCCGTCGACGCGGGGCACGGGCAGCTCCTGGGGTCGCTGCGACAGGATCCACGGGTCGTGAACCTCGAGGCGACGAACCTCGCCGCGCTGGGTCGCGCGCTCGTGCCCGACACGGTCGGCGTCGTCACGATGGACCTCTCGTACGTCGCGATCGCGACCGCGATCGGACAGCTCGGAGGGGTCGCCCTCGACGCGGACGCCGACCTCGTCGCGCTCGTGAAGCCGATGTTCGAGCTGCGGCTGCCCCAGGCGCCCGACGATCAGGCGTCACTCGAGCGCGCGCTCGTTCGCGCGATCGACGGCGTCGAGGCGGCCGGCTGGCGCGTCGTCGCGCACGTTCCCTCGCCGGTGCGAGGCAGCCGCGGCGCGGCCGAGCTGCTGCTGCACGCGCGGCGGGAAGGACCGTAGCCCGCCTCACGCCGCACGGGCGATCGCCGGCTCGCGCCGGATCCCGCCGCCGAGGAACGTGCGGTAGAGGACCGGCAGCACCAGCAGCGTCAGCAGCGTCGCCGAGATGAGGCCACCGATCACCACCACGGCGAGCGGGCGCTGCGTCTCCGAGCCGATCTCGGTCGAGAGCGCCGCCGGCAGGAGGCCCAGGGCCGCCAGCAGCGCCGTCATGAGCACGGCCCGCAGGCGCGAGAGCGCACCCTCCTCGACGGCCGCATCGACGCCGCGGCCGTCGGCACGGAGCGCGTTGATCTGCGAGACGAGCACGACGCCGTTCAGCACCACCTGCCCCATGAGCGCGATGAACCCGATGCAGGCCGCGACGCTGAGATTGAGCCCGGCGAGGTCGAGCCCCACGACGCCGCCCGTCAGCGCGAACGGGATCGTCGCGATGATGAGCAGCGCACATCCGATCGAGCCGAAGGCGCGATACAGGAGCGCCAGGATGAGCAGGATGCTCACCGGGATGATCAACGCGAGGCGCGCCATGGCGCGGCGCTGGTTCTCGAACTCGCCACCCCAGGTGATGTAGCTGTTGGGCGGCAGCGTCACACGCGCCGCGACGCGCCGCTGCGCCTCGGCGACGAAGCCGCCCAGGTCCCGCCCGCGCACGTTGCACTTGACCGCGACGTAGCGGGCGTTGGCCTCGCGGTCGATCGCCGCCTCGCCGGCGGCGACGTCGATGCGCGCGAGCTGGCCGAGGGGCACCTGCGCGCCGTCCGGTGTCGCGACCCGCACGTCCGGCAGGCGCGCCAGCGTGGCGCGCGAGACCTCGTTCAGGCGCACGACCACGTCGAAGCGGCGCTCGCCCTCCCAGAGCTGCGTCGCCGCCTTGCCGCCGATGGCGGTCTCGATCACGTCCTCGACGTCGGCGACGTTGATGCCGTAGCGCGCAATCGTCTGGCGGTCCACGACCACGTGCACCTGGGGCAGCTCGGCCGCGTGCACGACGGCGAGATCGGCCACGCCGTTCACGTCGGCCAGCTGGCGCTTCACCTCGGCCGCGACCTTGCGGAGCGCGTCGAGGTCGTCGCCGAAGATCTTGATCGCCACCTGGCCGTTGATGCCCGAGATGTTCTCCTCGATGTTGTCCTTGATCGGCTGCGAGAAGTTGCTCTCGATGCCGGGAATGCGCTCCAGGCTGTCCCGCATGCCGGCCACCAGGCGCTCGAGCGTCATGCCCTTCGGCCAGCGCTCGCGCGGCTTCAGGTCGACGAAGTACTCGAGGTTGTTGGCCGGCGCCGGGTCGGTCCCGTCGTCGGGTCCGCCGAGCTGCGAGAGAATGCTGCGGACCTCGGGAAAGCTCGCGAGGTCGGAACGGATGCGTGGCACGATCGTCCGCGCCGCGTGCTCGAGGCCGATCGACGGCGGCAGCGTGACGGTCACGTAGAGCGCGCCCTCGTTGAGGGTCGGGAGGAACTCGGTGCCGATGCGCCCGAGCCGCCAGACGCCGAAGGCGAGCACGCCGCTTGCGAGCATCATGACGGTGCGCCCGTTGGCGAGCGACCAGCGCAGCGCGGGACGATAGGCCCGCAGCGCCAGGCGTTCGACCGGCGTCGCACCCTCGTACGTTCGTCCGCGCAGGAACACGAACGTGAGGAGCGGGATCAGCGTGAACGAGAACACGAGCGCGCCGACCAGGGCGGCGCACACGGTGTTCGCCATCGGCGCGAAGATCCGTCCCTCGACGTGCTCGAGCGAGAAGATGGGGACGTAGGCGACGATGATGATGCAGAGCGCGAAGAGCGTCGGGCGCGCGACCTCGGTCGCCGCTTCCTCGACCGCCGAGCGCGCGGCGTTGCGCTCGGTGATGCCGGCGAGCCGCCGCGCGACGTGCTCGACCATGATGACGGCGCCGTCGACGATGATCCCGAAGTCGACCGCGCCGAGCGAGAGCAGGTTCGCCGACATCCCGCGGACCTTCAGGTACAGGAACGATCCGAGCAGCGAGAGCGGGATCGTGAGCGCCACGATGAGGGCGGCCCGCATGCTCATCAGGAAGACGCCCACCACCAGGACGACGAGCACAGCGCCGACGACGAGGTTGTGCGTGACCGTCACCAGCGTCCGGTGCACGAGGCGGCCGCGATCGTAGAACAGGTCGATGTGGACGCCCTTCGGCAGGATGCCGTCGTTCAGCTGCCGGAGCTTCGCGTGCAGGGCCGTCAGGACCTCGGACGGGTTCTCGCCCCGTCGCATGAGGACGATGCCCTCGACCGCTTCCGGCCCGAGATCGCGCGCGACGACGCCGCGGCGGGGCGCCGCCCCGACGACCACGCGCGCCACGTCGGTGACCCGGATCGGCGTGCCTCCGCGCGTCGCGATGACGACGTCCTCGACGTCCTTCGTGCTGGCGAGAGTCCCGAGCCCGCGTACCACGTACTGCTGCTCTCCGCGCTGGATGTAGTTGCCACCGGCGTTCGCGTTCGAGCGCGCGAGCGCGGCGAACACCTGCTGCAGCGTGAGATCGCGCGCCTGCAGGCGCTGCGGGTCGACCTGCACCTGGAACTGCTTCAGGTAGCCTCCGAACGAGACGACGTCGGCGACCCCGGGCACTTGCTTCAGGTGCCGCTCCATCACCCAGTCCTGGAGCTCGCGGAGCTGCATCGGCGAGTAGCGCTTCCCTTCGAGGGTGTAGCGGAAGATCTCGCCGGTCGGCGTCGCGAGCGGCCCCAGCTCGGGCTTGACGCCGTCGGGCAGATCCACGCCGGCCAGGCGCTCGCTCGCCTGCTGGCGCGCGAAGTAGAGGTCGGTGCGGTCGGTGAACGTCAGCGTCAGGTACGAGAGGCCGAAGATCGACACCGACCGCATGCGGGTCATGCCGGGGAGACCGTTGAGCTCGGTCTCGATCGGGAGCGTCACCTGCCGCTCGACCTCTTCCGCGGCGTGGCCCGGGTAGAGCGTGATGACGTAGACCTGCGGGTCGGCGAGCTCTGGAAAGGCCTCGATCGGAAGGTTCCAGAACGCGATCGCGCCGGCGACCGCGAAGGCGATGGTCGCCGCGACGACGACGAGCGGCCGCTTCAAGGAGAAGTCGAGGACGCGGCGGAGCATCGCGGATCACGACCGCTCGAGCGCGCGCGCCGCGAAGAGCGCGCCGCGCGTGACGATCTCGTCGCCGAGCACCACGCCGGAGAGGATCTGCACGTGGCCGTCGACCTCGGCACCGAGGTCGACCGGGCGGAGCGCGAGCGTCCCATCGGGCGCGCGCACGACCACCTGCGAGCGCTGTCCGTCCGAGACGACGGCGTCGACCGGAACGCTCAAGAGCCGGGAGTCGGCGGGCGCCCGCAGCGTCACGCGCGCGAACATGGCCGGCTTCAAGCGCTGGTCGGGATTGGGGACGAGGCAGCGCGCGACCACCGTGCGTGTCGTGTCGTCGACGACCGCGCCGACCGTCGCGACCTCGCCGGGGAAATCGTCCGGATAGGCATCGACGCGCACGCGCACCGCCTGCCCGCTCCGCACGAGGCCGAGTTGCCGCTCGGGAACCCGCACGCTCACCTTCACTCGCGAAAGATCGGAGACCACGACGAGCGGCTCGGCGTTCTCGGGCGTCACCTCCGTGCCGAGCACCGCCTTGCGCTCGACCACCGTGCCGGCGACCGGCGAGCGCAGGAGGTAGTGGGTCGTGCCGTCGCCCGGTGCGACGCGAAGGCGCTCCAGCACCGCTCGCGCGCGCTCGAACTCGGCGGCGGCCTTCTGGGCGTCTTCGGTCGCCTGGACGAAGTCCTTCTCGGAGATGGCCTGCACCTCTTTCAGGCGCGCCGCCCGCTCCGACGCCTTGCGCGCGACGGTGAGGTCGGCCTCGGCCCGCACGTACTCGGCCTGCGCGCCCTTCACCTCCGGGCTCTCGAGGGCGACGAGCGGCTGATCGGCTTCCACCCGGTCGCCCACCTGCACCAGCAGCTCGGCCACGCGCCCGGGAACGACGGCGTTCAGGCGCGCCGTCCGCTCGTCGTCGAAGTCGATCGTCCCGGCCAGGTTCGCGACGTCGGGCGTCGCGGCTTCGCCGACCTTCTGGAACTCGAGATAGCCGAGCTGCGCGGCGGACAGCGCCGCCGGCGGCGTCGCGTCCTCGACCGAGGGAGCGTCGTGACCCCGGCCGCACGCGAGGGTCGCACCGAGGGCCAGGGCGGGGACGATTGCACGTCTCATGGTCGTACCTCGAGGGCCGTGACCCGGATCACGTCGTAGGCGGCGGTGTGGCCGTCGCGCAGCGCGTCCAGGTAGTCGCGCTGCGTGGCGATGTAGGTGCGCTCGGCTTCGAGCAATTCCAGCAGCGAGACCGCGCCGTCGCGGTACGACACCTCGGCGGCCTTCCGCGCCGCCTCTGCCTGCTTCAAGAACTGGTGCTCGAAGCGGTCGACGCGCGCCTTCGCGCTGGCGTAGGCGGCGAGCGCCGTCTGCACTTCCCGGGGGATCGTCAGGCGGAGCTTGTGCACCGCCTCCCGCGCCGTCAGGGCCTCGGCCTCGGCGCGCTCGATGGCGCCCTGGTTGCGGTTCGCGACCGGGAGCGCGATCGACACGTTGGCGCCGATCTGGTCGGCGAGATCGCCGGAGACGGTGAACTGGCTGTGCGTGTAGCCGACGCCGACGGTCGGGTTCGGCCACGCCTCGGCGTGCGCGAGCTCGAGCGCCGCATCGGCGGCCTCGACGTCCGATTCGGCCTCGTGCAGGTCGGGTCGCTTGGCGAGCGCATCGTCGACGAGGGCGGCCGATGTGCCGGGGACGGGCGGCAGCGCCAGGCTGCCGACCGGCTCGACGTCGTCGCCCTCGCTGCCGATGAGGGGCAGCAGCGCCGCCATCGCCTGCTGGCGCTCGAGGTCGGCGTCGGCGACCTCGCGCTCGAAGCCGCGCTGCTCGAGGGCGATCTTGTTGAAGTCGGCCGGCGAGATGTCGCCCGAGCGCGCCCGCGCCTGGCTCACTCTCACCGTCTCGCGATAGCGGTCGAGGTTCTCCCGGGCGAGCCGGCGCCGCTCGGTGGCGACCAGCACGTCGAGGAAGCGGCGCCGCACCTCGAAGGTGGCCGTGCGTTCGAGATCACCTCGCGCGCTCTGCGCCGATGCGATCGCGCTCTGGGCCTGCGCGATCCGCGCGGGCCGCTTGCCCCACAGCTCGAGCTCTTCGCTGAGCCCGCCCTGGACGACGACGGTCTCGCCGGCGCCGAGGCCGGGTGGATTCGTGCGGCCGATGGCGAAGTTCCCCAGGCCCACCGAAAGGGTCGGATTCGGGTACGCGCCGGCCGTCCGCAGGTCGCCCTCGGCGGCCTTCACCTTCAGCGCTGCCGCGAGGACGTCCGGGCTCTGTGCCCGCATGCGCGCGATCGCCTCGTCCATCGTCAACCCCACCCCGCTCGCGTTAGCAAAGTGTGCGCCCGCGACCATTCCGACGGCGGCGGCGAGACGACCGATACGCACGAGGCGTCTCGCCACGCGCTCGGATCCTACGAGGCCCACACGGGCCGTTGACGTCCGACTTTCGTCCGATATTCACTGACACCAATGCCTCACTCCATCGTGATCGAGACGGGTTTCCCCTACGACGACATCGCTCGAATTCCCGAGGCGGTTCGACACATCGAGGCAATCGGCTTCGACGGAATCGTCTCACCGGAGATCAATCGCGACCCATTTTTCCCGCTGCTCGTCGCCGCGGAGCATTCGACGCGCCTGCAGCTCTCGACCGGCGTCGCTATCGCGTTTCCGCGCGCACCCATGGTGACCGCGCAGATCGCATGGGATCTCCAGCGCTACTCGAACGGCCGCTTCCTGCTCGGCCTCGGCAGCCAGGTGCGAAAGCACAACGAGGATCGCTTCTCGGTGCCGTGGTCCGCGCCGGTGCCGCGCATGCGCGAGTACATCCTCACGCTGCGCGCGATCTGGGACTCGTGGCAGAACGGGACGAAGCCCGCCTTCGTCGGCAAGCACTACCGCTACACGTACATGACGCCGTTCTTCAATCCGGGACCGATCGCGCACCCGCACATTCCGGTGCAGGTCTCGGCGGTGAATCCCGCGATGTGCCGGTTGGTCGGCGAGCTCTGCGACGGCGCGCGCCTGCACGGCTTCTGCACGCGGCGCTACCTCGACGAGGTGATCCTGCCCAACATCGAGGCCGGCGCCGCGAAGACCGCCCGTTCGCTCGACGACATCGAGCTCTCGGG
>Ga0335084_10001740_pt1 | contig 20571 bp, 22 predicted proteins | sample Lox_Sample_44_FD_206721 | JGI IMG/M metagenome (GOLD analysis project Ga0335084, IMG submission 206721) | Soil microbial communities from Loxahatchee National Wildlife Refuge, Florida, United States - Lox_Sample_4.4 | ecosystem: Environmental > Terrestrial > Soil > Wetlands | place: USA...
AGCTGCGCTTCCTCGACACGCTCGCGCAACAGCGTGTATTTCTGCATCGGGAAGCGGTGCCAGGGCGGCAGCGGCAGGACGAAGTGGTCGGTGTAGAAGATTTTCACGCTTCGCGAGTGAAGGAGTGAATGAGTGAAGGGTGACGCGCTTACGCGCTTGAGTCAAATGCGCCAGCCCTGGTCCCCCAGCGAGCCTCGTGACTTGCGTCCTACGCCGTTACGCCTTCATCCTTCACTCATTCACCGCGCGCGATGAGCGCACGATAGTGCGCCCAATCGAAGCGCGCTCCCGGATCGGTCTTCCGCCCCGGCGCGATATCGCTGTGTCCTACGATGTCTCGGATCGGATACTGCCGCTGCAGCTCCCGCGTGAGCCGGGAGAGCTGCCCATACTGGCTGCCGCTGAAGGCCGAAGCGTCGGTGCCTTCCAGCTCGATGCCGATCGAGAAGTCATTGCAGCGCTCCCGACCTTTCCACTGCGAGCGCCCGGCATGCCACGCACGCAGCGCACACGGCACGAACTGGATCAGCTCGCCACTGCGGCGAATGAAAAAATGTGCGGATACTTCCAAGCCGCGGATCTGTTCGAAATAGGGATGTACGTCGTGGTTGAGCCGGTTCAGGAAGAAATCGATGACGGCAGGGCCGCCGAACCTGCCCGGCGGCAGACTGATGCTGTGCACGACGAGCAGATTGATCAGGCTGCCGGCCGGGCGCAGATCGCAGTTGGGGGACGGAATCTGCAGCGCTCGCGCGAGCCTGCCTTCGGCATCGAACGCCGGGACCCCTGGTGCGCTGTACGCGGCGGTCACGACGCCTCACGAACCGCGGGACGGTATCCTTATTTTGCCGGCACAGCAGCCGGCTCGGCTGCTTTCGGCGCGCCTGCATTCGCTGCGGGGGGCGCAGCCTTGCTGCGGTGGTCATGTGGCGCCTTCCACAACACCGCATTGCCGATCTTGCTGTTGGCAGGCGGCTTGCCAATCGGCGTGAGGGCCGGCGCATCGCCTTGCTCTCCGACGGCACTCAGCGAGACGTGATCGCTATAACGCAGCCGGTCGGTAATCTTGGCATAGGTCACCAGGAGATCGTTGCCCTTGAGCGTCCACTTGCCGAAGCTGGTGGAGCGCCCGCGGCGCTTACCCTGCCCCGGCACGCTGATGTCGTACTCACTGATGATCTCGGCTTTGCCCATCTCCCTCAGCACCAGCGAGACGCGCTCATCGTCGGCGCTGCTGTGGGCGGCTTCCCAGGATCCGGTGAGCTTGGGCGGCGCAGCCCAGACACCGCTTGCGCCAAGCAAAAGAACGACTGCAATGAAGCGTGATTTCATCGGCTGGTCTCCACGGCGCACGCTCTAGCGAGCGCGACTGCACTTATGGATTTTATGTAATGCCAAGGCGCTCCATGCGATAGCGCATGGCGCGGAAGGTGATGCCCAGCAGCTTCGCGGCTGCGGTGCGGTTGTAGCGGGTTTTTTCCAGCGCCTCGAGAATGGCCTCTTTCTCCACTCGGTCGAGATATTCCTGCAGCGGCCACTTGCCGTTGCCGCCTTCGGTGGGTGCAACGACCTCCTCGGCTTCGGGCGGCGTCAACTGCAGGTCGAACATGGCGATGCGCTGGCCGTCGCACAACGCCATCGCGCGCTCGAGGATGTTTTCGAGCTCGCGCACGTTGCCGGGAAAATCGTACTGCATGAGGGCGTGCATGGCGTCCTCTTCGAGCTGCGGACGAGGCAGGCGCACCTGTCCGGCCATCTTGTCGAGGATCGCGCTCGCGATGGCCGGGATGTCCTCGCGCATGTCACGCAGGGCAGGCATGCGTAGCTCGATTACGTTCAACCGATAGTACAGATCATGGCGAAACTTGCCGGACTCGACGCAGTCGCCGAGATTCTGATGCGTGGCGCTGATGATGCGTACATCCACCGCGTCCTCTTGCGTCGAGCCGACTTTGCGCGCCTTCTTCTCCTGGATAGCGCGCAGGAGCTTGACCTGCATCGGCAGCGGCAGATCGGCCACTTCGTCGAGGAACAGCGTGCCGCCATTGGCCGCCTGGAAAAAGCCGTCGCGGTCCCCGTCGGCACCGGTGAACGCACCCTTCTTGTAGCCGAAGAACTCGCTCTCCATCAGGTTCTCGGGGATCGCGCCGCAGTTGACCGGCACGAAGGGACGATCGCGGCGGGCGCTCTTCTGGTGAATCAGGCGCGCGGCGAGCTCCTTGCCGCTCCCCGACTCGCCGGTGATGTGCACCGGAGCCTCGCTCCGGGCGAGCTTGTCGATCAGCGCGCGCACCTGCTGGATAGCAATTGACTCGCCGAGCAGTCCCTTCTCGCCGGAGGCCTGCTCCACGACTTTGGCGTCGTTGGCCTTGGGCAGTGACAGCGCGGATTTCACCAGCGTGCGCAGCTGATCGAGCCCGACCGGCTTGGCGAGGTAATCGAAAGCGCCTGCTTTCAACGCGGCCACTGCATTTTCAGTATTGCCGTGCGCGGTGATCACCGCTACCGGCAGATCGGTGCTGGTGCGGGTGATGTGATCGACAATCTCAATGCCGGTGCCATCGGGCAAACGCATGTCGGTGAGGCACAGGTCGAAGTGGCGCTGCCCGAGCTTGCTGATCGCTTCGCGCACGTTCATCGCACGCTCGACGTCGAGCCCCATGCGCAGCAGGGTGAGCTCGATCAGTTCGAGGATGTCGACTTCGTCGTCGACCACCAGCACGCAACGTTGAGGCGCGGTGGCACGACCGCCGGAGCTACGCTCGCTACGCTTCAACTCCTGCCTCCTCTGAAGACCACCATGAACATCGCGCCGGACGGTTGCTCGACATATTCGAGCGAGGCGTGATTGGCATCGCAGATCTCGCGCGCGATGTATAGCCCCAGGCCTGTGCCGCTCGCCGCGGTGGTAAAGAACGGTTCGAACAAATGCGGCCTGATTGCTTCAGGTACCCCCGGGCCGTCATCGGCGACGGCCAATTCTACTCCATTCGACGGATCGCCAGCGCGCACGGAGATACGGATGCTGTCGGTCTTGCGCTGGGAATAGCGCAAAGCATTGCGGCACAGGTTCCACATCACCTGGTTCAGGTGGCTGCGGTCGAACGTGACCGACGGATCGGTGTCGATTTTGAGATCGATCACATCCTCGGCGACTTTCTCGATCTGGCAGAACTGCGAAACGAACGTGCGCAGGAAGCCCCCCATCAGGAAAGTCTCCCGGTGCGCGCGGTCACGGCGATTGAGCTTCAGCACGTCCTGCACCATACGATCCAGGCGCTGCGTGTTGTCATGCACGATCTGCAGAAGGCGGCGCTGCGTTTCGTTGATCTCGAGCTCCTCGAGCAGCAGCTCGGCGGCGTGGTTGATGGCCGACAGGGGGTTGCGGATCTCGTGCGCAATATTCGCCGTCAAACGCCCCATCGCAGCGAGCTTGAGCTGCTGCGCCTCGGCCTGAATGCGGGTGAGATCTTCCAGGAACACCACCACGCCCACATTCCGGCTCTTGCCGACCGGCACGAAGCGCGCGCCCATCAGTCGATGGGTCAGCACCGTGCGCATCGGATCGAATCCGGCACCGGGATCTTCGCGCCAGCGCTGCAGCCGATCCGCGAGCTGCGGGTTGTAATCGCGCAGGCTCAGCTCGCGCCCGGCTTTGGGCAGCGGCCCCAGGATCTCGACGGCGCGCCGGTTGATCTGCCGGATGCCGCCACGCTCATCGACCACCAGCACGCCGTCCTTCATGTCTTGAATCACGAGCTGGTTGACCTGCGCCATGTTGGCGAGGTCGACCTCGCGCTGCGCAGCGAGCTGCTCGCTCGCCTGCGTGTAGCGCGCCAGCGTGTGGCCGAGCCATGCGGTGGCGAAGTAGCCGATGGAGAGCAGCCCGGCCTGGATATAGTGCGTCGAGCTCTCCGCGTGCGAGAGGACCTCGTAGGTCTGTTCGAGCAGGACCGCGACGCTCGCCAGTGCAGCGAAAAACAACGTCATGCGCCCGCGACTGATGATCCCCGCGGCGGCCAGCGAAGCCAGCAGCAGCAGGCCCAGCCCGCTCGTCACGCCGCTGCTCGCATACACGAGCAGCGTCACGAACAGCACGTCGGCCACCACTTGAATGCCAAGCTGAAGCGCGAAGTCGGGGCGGTGCGAGCTGATGGGCAGGAAGGCGAACCCGGAAAACGCGATGTATCCGAACGACGCGTACAGGAACAGGCTGCCGCTGCGCGAGCCGAACACCGAGTCTTCGAACACCTGCGCGGTGATCAGGAGCAGCGCCGCGACGATGGTGCGGTAGACATTGAAGTAGAACAGCGAGCGCCAATACGAGTCGGGATAGGCGGCCTCGGGCACCAGCGTGCGCGGGCGCAGTGTCAGCTCCTGGGAGATCATCGGTTCCTTCACCTGAGCTTCAGCCGGCATGGGTCACCTGGCCGCTGGCCTGGAGGGAGGGCAGCGGTGTCCTGGACGAGGTGGAACGGACAGGCGCGATGCTTCGCGTCATTCGTTGCAAAACCCCGGCTCGACACGCAGGCTAGCTCGGGCGCTCCACGCTGAGGCGGCGGTGTTCATCGCTGCAGAAGAACTTCCCGCGCGAAATGAAGCTCTCGCTGCGCGGCAGGTGGACCCCGCAGACGGAGCAGCGAACCATGTCCTCACCCGTGGCTGGGCCGCGCTGCGCTGGTGACTGTGGAGGTGGCTGTTGCTGGTGTTCAACACGACGAGACCCTCGAATGATGAGGTATACGACGATGACCAGCGCGATCAGAAGCAGGAATTTGGCCAAGCCCATAAAGGGTCCCGGAGGATGCTGAAACTTAGCACCCAATCATAGCGCACGGCGCATCGCCAGGCCATCCGTACTGCGACCGTGAATGGCGATCAGCGCAGAAAACTCTCCAGGCCTTTGCGCACGGTCATGACGGCAATGGCCGCAAGCAGCAGGGTGACCCCTTGCAGCACTCGAGTGCGGGTCGTGACTGCCAGCGGCAAAAACAGCCGCAACGGGGAGGCGGCGGCAGCGTTTAAGCGCGGTTCAAGTGCGAACGGCACCCCTCGAAGTGCTGCTGCAGCTGCTGGGGCGGCATTTCCAGCACCAGCGCCACGGCACCGCGAACCGGCTCCCACTGCGTCTGCACACCCGACAAGGCTGCGTTCGCCATAGTCGACAACGCGATCAGCTGTCGCGTCAGCAACGGCATTTCGTCGCCTTGCAGTTGGAGGAGGCCGTGGTGCTGGCGCACCGCGAGTGCGAGCTCCTCGGGCAACCCCCAGGTGCGCATCAGCGCCTGGCCCAACATCGCATGATCGACGCCATAGCGCACCCGCTCCCGCTCCATCAGCGCGATGCCGTCGCCCGCCTGCACAACGGTATGTGCATAACCGGGTGCATGCACCAGCAGCAGCGCCATGCCGGCGTTTTCGAACAAGCCGCAGGTATAGGCGCGATCGGGCGCCAGCACGTGCAGCTCGTGCGCAAACCGGCGCATCAGCGCGCCGCGCGCGGCGGATGCATCCCACAACTGCTCCATGAGCGGATCGTTGGACACGAAGCTGCGCCGCAGAAGGGCGCCGGTGACGATGCCGAATACTTCGGCAAGGCCGAGAAAGGTGACCGCCTGCTGAACCGACGCGACCTGGCGGCTCAAACCGAAATAAGGCGAATTGACCATTTTGATCACCGCGGCCGCAAGACCCACATCGCTGCTCACGAGCTCGCTCACTCGATGCAGATCCGGCTCGTCACTCTGCATCTGCTCGGTGAGGGCGCTCAGCACGGCGGGGCGGGGAGGCAGCTCGACCTGAAGTAACTGGTCTGCAGTGGTCATCGGCTTGAGGGACGATCGCGAATGGCGGGTGGTTACTACATCGGCCGCAACCGGCTGGAATTGAGATCGATCTATGGTCGGGGTGAGAGGATTCGAACCTCCGACTCCTGCGTCCCGAACGCAGTACTCTACCAGGCTGAGCTACACCCCGATTGCGGCGGGTTGATGATGCGCTCCGCACGTGACGAACCCGAGGAACATCAGGCGGACACGCGAGGATGACGATCAGTAGGTACGGGAAACCGCAAAGGCCGCCAATTGTAGCAGACTGTCCCGGTAAGATGAATGCGGGACGGCGGAGAGCGCCTCCATCGCCTGCTGCGATTCGGCGAGCGCCTGCTTGCGCGCGTAATCGAGCGCTCCGCACTCCCGGATCGCGGTCAGGACTGGCTGGAATTCCTCGAGTCCACCCTGTTCGATCGCTGCCCGTATGACAGCGGCCTGCTCGGGATCGCCCCTGCGCATGGCGTAGATGAGTGGCAGGGTGGGTTTGCCTTCGGCGAGATCATCGCCCAGATTCTTGCCGGTCTGCCCGTGATCGCCTGAGTAATCGAGCACATCGTCGATCAGCTGAAACGCGGTCCCGAGATACATGCCGTAGCGTGCGAGGCCGTCTTCGACTTCGGGACTTGCCTGGCTGAGGATCGCCCCTGCTTTACCCGCGGCTTCGAACAGCTTCGCCGTCTTGCAGCGGATCACATGCAGATAATCTTCCTCGCTCACCTGCGGATCGTGGCAATTCAGCAGTTGCAGGACTTCGCCTTCGGCGATGGTATTGGTGGCGTGGGCAAGCACCTCCATGATGCGCAGATTGCCCAGCTCGACCATCATCTGAAAGGCACGCGAGTACAAGAAATCGCCAACCAGCACGCTGGCTGCGTTGCCGAACAGCGAATTGGCGGTAGCCCGCCCGCGGCGCAGATCCGAGTCGTCGACGACGTCGTCGTGCAATAGCGTTGCGGTGTGGATGAATTCGATCACCGCGGCCAGCGGATAATGGGCCGAGCCGCTGTAGCCGCAGGCGCCCGCAGCCAGCAGGACGAGAGCGGGACGCAGCCGCTTGCCCCCGCCATTGACGATGTGCTCGCTCACCTGCCGAACGAGCATCACGTCGGAATGCAGACGCGTGCGAATGACAGCGTCCACCGCATGCATCTCGTCTGCGATCAGGCGTTGGACAGGCTCCAGCGTAGCGACAGGCATTGGTTCAGTTCTGGGATGAGAGAATGAGGTGCGCGCGAGCGCTCACAACTCAAGCATACCATTTGGCCAGAGAGCTAGCCGACTCGCCAAGCGCGGGCACCCTGGTTTGACCCGCCCTTTAAGTGCCTGTATACTTCGCGGTTTTTCCGATTCTGCACCACAGCCGAAAGACAGGCACGCGGGCGGAAGCCGGCAAATTTCTTCGCGGGAAGGCGATCATGTACGCAGTCATCAAAACCGGGGGCAAGCAGTATCGCGTGGCTCAGGGCGAGCGGCTCAAGGTCGAGTCGATCGTGGCCGATGTCGGCGCCGAAATCGTGCTCGATCAGGTTCTGCTCGTGGCCGACGGCGAGGACGTTAAGACCGGGGCACCGCTCGTGTCGGGCGCAATGGTCAAGGCCACCGTGGTAGCGCACGGCCGCGGCGAGAAAATCAAGATTTTCAAGATGCGAAGGCGCAAGCACTATCGCAAGAACCAGGGCCACCGGCAGAATTACACTGAAATCGAGATCAGCGGGATCACCGCGTAGAATAGTATTTCGAAGGAGCAGCGGCGATGGCACACAAAAAGGCGGGCGGCAGCTCGCGCAACGGGCGCGATTCCAACGCAAAGCGGCTGGGGGTGAAGCGCTATGGCGGGCAACTCGTTGCCGCAGGCAGCATCATCGTGCGTCAGCGCGGGACGCAGGTCCATCCCGGTCCGAACGTTGGCATGGGACGCGATCACACGTTGTTCGCCAGAGTCCCGGGTTACGTCAAGTTCTCGGTTGCTGGCCCGCGCAACAACAAGCGGGTGGAGATCGTGCCCGTCTGACCGGCGCGGTTCCAATCCACCCGAAAGCCCTATCATTGCGATAGGGCTTTTGTTTTTCCGATCGAAGATTCACTCGACATGAAGTTCATCGACGAAGCCATCATCGAAGTGCATGCCGGCAAAGGCGGCGACGGCGTTGCCGCCTTCCGACGGGAGAAGTACGTCCCGCGCGGGGGCCCCAGCGGCGGCGATGGCGGACGCGGCGGCTGCGTCTACGCGCAGGCCGACCGCAACTTGAACACGCTGGTGGAGTATCGGTTTGCGCGCATCCATCGCGCGAAAAACGGTGAGAACGGCCAGGGTTCCGACTGCTACGGAAAAGGCGCGGCCGATATCACGCTCCCGGTGCCTGTAGGTACCGTGATCGCAGATGCGGACAGCGGCGCGGTGATTGCCGATCTCGCACGCGATGGCGAGCGCGTCCTGATCGCGAAGGGGGGTGCGGGCGGGCTCGGCAACCTGCACTTCAAGTCGAGCACCAACCAGGCGCCGCGCCAATTCACGCCTGGGGGGCCGGGGGAATCGCGCAGGCTGCGTCTGGAGCTGAAAGTGCTCGCAGACGTCGGACTGCTCGGCCTGCCCAACGCCGGCAAGTCGACCTTCATCCGCGCGGTATCTGCAGCTCGTCCAAAGGTGGCCGATTATCCCTTCACGACCCTGCACCCGCAGCTGGGCGTGGTGCGAGTAGACGCCAATCGCAGCTTCGTCATCGCCGACATTCCCGGGCTGATCGAGGGTGCTGCTGAGGGCGCCGGCCTGGGACATCAGTTTCTGCGCCATCTGCAGCGCACCCGGCTGCTGCTGCATATTGTCGATCTGGCACCGCTCGATGAGAACGCGGACCCGGTATACGAGGCTCACGCCATCGTCGAGGAACTGCGCAAATACGACGAGCAGCTCTATCGCAAGCCGCGCTTTCTGGTGCTGAACAAGATCGATCTGATTGCCGTAGAAGAGCGAGAAGCGCGCGTGCGAGCCTTCGTCGATGCCTATTTCGGCGATGCGGAGCAGCCGCGCCCGCCGGTGTTCGCCATCTCGGCCATCAACGGATCGGGATGCGATGCTCTCAGCTTCGCAATCATGGATTTCCTGCAGCACGCCGTGGAAGAGCATGACGCCGCTGCGGAAATCGGACACGAATAGCTCGATGAGCACGGTTCTCGTGCAGGCGCGCCGCCTGGTGATCAAAGTGGGCAGCAGCCTGGTGACCAATCAAGGCCACGGACTCGACCACGCGGCGCTGGCGAATTGGGCTGAGCAGATTGCGGAGCTCAAGCGGCGCGAGCGGGAAGTGCTGCTGGTCTCCTCCGGCGCGATTGCCGAGGGGATGCAGCGCCTGGGCTGGAAGCGCCGGCCGCGCCAGCTCCATCATCTGCAGGCCGCTGCGGCGCTAGGACAGATGGGGCTGGTGCAAGCCTATGAATCGTGCTTTCGAACGCACAACCTGCACGCCGCCCAGATCCTGCTCACGCACGAGGATCTCGCCGACCGGCGGCGTTATTTGAATGCACGCTCGACGCTGCGCACGCTGCTCGAGCTCAACACCATCCCGGTCATCAATGAGAACGACACGGTCGCCAGCGACGAGATCAAGTTCGGTGACAACGACACGCTCGCCGCGCTGGTAACCAACCTGGTGGAGGCCGACGCGCTCATCATCCTCACCGATCAGCCGGGCCTGTTCGATCGCGATCCTCGCCGGCACCTGGATGCGACGCTGGTAGCCGAAGCAAAGGCCGGCGATCCGCGGCTCGATCAGATGGCCGGCGGCGTGGGCAGCCACATCGGCAGCGGCGGCATGATCACCAAGATCCGCGCGGCGAAACGCGCGGCGCGCAGCGGTGCGCACACGATCATCGCCTCGGGACGAGAACCCAATGTGCTGGTGCGGCTGACCGATGGCGAGCCGATCGGGACGCAGCTCATCGCGCAGACCATGACGCTGGCGGCGCGCAAGCAGTGGCTCGCGGATCATCTGCAGGTGCGTGGGCGCCTCACCCTGGATGCGGGAGCGGTGCGCGCCTTGACACAGGACGGGAAGAGCCTTCTGCCGATCGGCGTAGAGGATGTGAGCGGCGAGTTCGAGCGCGGTGAGGTGGTGAGCTGCCTCGATCCGTCTGGACGCGAGGTTGCCCGTGGACTGGTGAATTACAACGCCATCGAAACGCGTAAAATTCTGCGCACGCCAAGCCATGAGATCGAAGCTCGGCTCGGTTATATCGATGAGCCGGAGCTCATCCATCGCGACAATCTGGTTCTGCTATAGCAGAGCCAGATTGTCGTGAGTGAAAAGGTGAAGAGGTGAAAAGGTGAACCGTTCAGGATGGCGGCAGGTGCTGGAACCGGGTCCTTGGGGACTATGAGATGGCTCGCGCCCTCTAAGACCCGCAGCTCTTACATGTTCACCTCTTCACCTTTTCACCTCTTCACTGATGTAAGGCAACCGATGAAATCCCTCATCGCCGCAACCGCATTACTGGCCACCACCGCCTCCGCTGCCGACATCCGCGAAGGCCTGTACGAAATCAGTGTGCGTGCGGAGATCGCGGGTATGCCGGTCACGCAGGTGCCGATGGTCGTTCGTCAGTGCGTGAGTCAGCAAAGCGTGCAGGATTTGATGGGCCAGGTGGGCGGCACGGGTGCATGCAAGGTGTCCGACTTTCAGCAGACCGGTAGTCAGGCGCGCTGGAATCTCACATGCACAGGACAACTGGAGGTTTCCGGTACCGGCGAGACGCAGTTCAACGGCGATGAGTTCACCGGCCACATGAATCTCTCGGTACAGATGGGGGGCGATCAAGCCGTGCCAATGGTGCAAAACTTCAGCGCACGGCGGGTCGGGGAGTGCCAGTAGCCGACAGGCGTGCGTGGAAGCGAAGTGAGAAGAAGAGGTGAAGAAGTGAAGAAGTGAAAAGGTGAACAGATGAGGGGCAGCTAGTCGCTCCAACGATTAGCGCGAATGCGCTTTCACCTCTTCACCTGTTCACCTTTTCACTTCTTCACCTTTTCACTGATGTCGGGCCTCACTGCTCAATTGTCCTTTGCGGCACCCGCGGATCGGGTGCCTGAGGATGGCGCAATAAGTTCGCGAGCACGCGAGCATCGCCAACCGGCCCGCTGGAGATTACTCCGCTCGCACAGAAATAGTCCGTGTACAGTGTGTCCTGGTAATTGTTGTAGTTAAGCCCGATGATCCGGCTCCATTTTGCGCTGCCATCCTCTTGCCAGCGCTTATCGCTGGTCCCGAATGCGTAGTCCTTCCATTGGCCATCGCTGCAGCGCAGACCCGAGTAGCGAACGTTGGTTTCGTTGCCTGGAGTGCGAATCACCATGACGAAGCGCACGATCTGATCCTTGGCAACGCTGATCGTCGATGCATCGATGTAGAACTTGTTGGGCGTCGGGTTGCGCAGCTTGATTTCCGCCAGATCGCGATCGCGCGGATACCGGGGTGGCGGCACCTGGAGTTCCTTGGCCGCCTCCGCCTTTTCCTTCTCCTTCTCGGGAGACTCCCGGATCGGAGTCTGATCGCCCCGACCCGGTACGTCCGCTGCGGCGCACAAGCCCGACCCGAAAAGCGCGCAGAGCAACGCCGTGCCGACGATTCCTCGAGTGCAATGAGTGAGATCCAAGCTCATCCGTGGTAGACGTGCTGTCGCGTCAAGGGATGCGTCCAGTTACCGCCGGGCATCGTCTTGACCCCGAGGAGCTGATACAACGACATCCAGCCGCGCGCAAACCCGTGCGCCGAACCCGCCATGTAGATGAGCCACGTGCGCAGCTTTTTCTCGCCCACCAGCGCGAGCGCCTCGTCGCGCCGCTGCTCCAGCCGATCGACCCAGTGCCACAGCGTCTGTGCATAGTGCGGACGCAGGCATTCCGAATCCCACACTTCCACCCCTTCGCGCGACATCTCGCGAATCACTTCATTGACGTGCACCAGCTCGCCGCCGGGAAACACGTATTCTTCGACGAACTCGCCGAGGCCCCCGCCCAGCTCGGCATTCTCCAGCGAATTGGTGGTGATGCCGTGATTCATCACCAGACCGCCGGGTTTGAGCAGACGATTGATCTTGGCGAAGTACGTGGGCAGATTGCGCCGGCCGACGTGTTCGAACATGCCTACGCTCGCGATCTTGTCGAACGGCTGGTGCTCCGGCACATCGCGATAATCCTGCAGGCGAATCTCCACGCGATTGCTCAAACCCAGCTCGCGCACCCGCTGAGTGGCGAACTCGAACTGGCCGTTGCTCAGCGTGACACCGAGCGCTTGCACCCCGTAGTGCCGCGCGGCCCACAGGACGAGGCCACCCCAGCCACAGCCGATGTCGAGGAAGCGCTCGCCGGGCTTCAGCAGCAGCTTGCGGCAGATATGATCGAGCTTCTGCTCCTGAGCGGCATCCAGCGAGTCATCCTGATTTTTGAAGTACGCACAGGAATAGACGCGGTTGCGATCCAGCCAGAGGGCGTAGAACTCGTTGCCCACATCGTAGTGCTGCTGAATGTGCCGGCGGTCGGCGGCACGAGTGTGGCGCCACCACTTCCACAGATTGTTGCGTCGTCGGTAGACCTCGTGCTCGTCGGCTACCAAGGCCTCACCCAGACGCAGAACGTCGCGCATGGTGCCTTCGAGATCGATATCACCTTCCACGTAGCTTTTCGCCAGAGCACCCAGGCTGGGATGTGCCAGCTGCATGAGGGCCCCGGGCGAGCGCACGGTGACGGTGACCGGCGAGGGGGCCGGCGGTGCGAAAATCTGTCCATTCCACAGACGTACGTTGACGGGCGCCTGCACGTCGCGGAGGCGTTGCTCGACCAGCGAGAGGACCCGGTCGGGCATGAGCGCGGTTGTCATGATTCGGTCTCCCAGCCCGGTGTGTTGTTGAGAGCTGATCCGGGCGTCGCCTGCCTATTCTACCGAACTATGCGAAAGTGCTCTTCGCCCTCAAGCGGTCTCGAATTTGAGGTCCTTCACCAACGATTCCCGCACCACCGGGCTCACCGGATCCAGCGTTGCCTGATAGTTGGGATGATCCACACCCATACGGATGTTGGCACCGCCTGACAGCGCCCGCTTCATCGAGGGATCGAGCTCGAAGCGCAGGAAATGCACCGAAGAAGTCTTCTCCTCGTTTTCGCGATCGAGGTCCTCGTCGGCGATCGCATAAACGCGCGGACAGCCCTCGATCTGCACCCAGACGCGGTCTTCGATCCCGATCATGCGCGACAATGCGATGCGCCGCTCCTCGGTCTCGTCATACTCGATCATCATGGTGGCCTTCCAGTTGCTGCCGTCGGGGATCAACGGGTTGTAAGTCGAGATCTCAGCCCGGATCTCCTCATCCTCGAACATGCGCTCGGCGCGCAGCATCTCCTGGATCTGGTAGCGCATGGTCATCTCGTCTTCGAACTGAAGCGTGATGTGATCGCCCAGATGGATGGTGCGCGTTTTCTTGTGCGCGATCACATTCGCGCGAAACTCCTTGCGCACCTTCGCGTACTGCTCGAGGCTCATCAAGCTCTCCCGGGTGATGACGGGCATGCGTCTTTTCCTTCTCGCTTGGGTGGTGAGCATAGCTTCAAGGTTCTCCTAAACCAGTTGGCGGCGAAGACGCTCGGGGCAGACAGTCGGTGAATCGGCGAACCAATGCCGCAGCACTCGCGAGCGTCGTCGGCTCAATTTGTAACGATCGGCTTAACCGAGCCTTAAAGGCCGTAAGCCAGGCGCAACAGGGTTAGCGGATGCTCTTTACGTGCGCTCGCTTCCACGCCGATACCCTGCTGAATGTGGCGCGCGGCGATGGGGCAGTCGGAGCTCACATATTGCGGCTCGCTGTTGGCCATGGACTTGAACACCGGCCGTCCGATCTTCATGGACTGCGCAAAGAACTCGGTCTTCACGCCCCAGGTACCATCGTGTCCCGAACAACGTTCAACGGTATTGACCTCGGTACCGGGTACCAGGTTCAGCATTTCCTGGGTACGCAAACCCATATTCTGGACGCGTAAATGACATGGCACGTGATACGAGACGCGGCCCAGCGCCTGCTTGAAATCGGTCTTGAGCAGCCCGTCGCGGTGGCGCAGCGACAGGTACTCGAAAGGATCGAACATGGCTTCCGATACGCGTTTGAGGTCCTCATCGTCTGGGAACATGAGCGGAAGCTCCTGCTTGAACATCAGCGTGCAGGACGGGATCGGCGCGAGGATCGCGTAGCCCTCGTGGGCCAGCTTTGAGAGTGGCGGCAGATTTTTTTCTTTGAGCTGCGCCACCGATTGGAGATCGCCGAGCTCGAGTTTGGGCATGCCGCAGCAGGACTCGCGCTCCACCAGCACAGCGGGGATCTCGTTGTGCTCCAGGATCTTGAGCAGGTCGTGCCCGATACCGGGCTCATTGTAATTCACGTAGCAGGTGGCAAAGATCGCCACTTTACCCGGTGCGTTCTTGCCGTCGCGGACGGCAAAGCCGCCGGCAGGGTGCGCGCGCTTGCGGAAAGTCGCGCTGGCATATTCGGGCAGCTCCCGCTCTTTCGCGACACCCAGCACCTTTTCCATCGCGGCGCGGGTCGCGGGAAGCTGGTTCACCTTGTTCACCACCTGGGTGACGACCGGGATCGACGCCAGCTTCCCGACCGCGTCGGTGCTGGAGAGAATCTTGTCCCGGACCTTGATCTCTCCGCGCTGGAACTTCACCGCCTTCGCACGCAGCATGAGGTGCGGAAAGTCGACGTTCAGCGGATGTGGCGGCACGTACGGACACTTGGTCATGAAGCACATGTCGCACAGGTAGCACTGATCCACTACTTTCCAGAAGTCTTTGTGGTCGACGCTGTCCAGCTCGCCGGTCTGGCTCTCATCGACCAGGTCGAACAGCGTGGGGAAAGCGGTGCAGAGGTTGAAGCAGCGCCGGCACCCGTGGCACACGTCGTACACGCGCTCCAGCTCGTGCATCAGCAGCCCTTCGTTGTAGAAGTCGGGGTTCTGCCAGTCGATCGGGTGCCGCTTCGGTGGCTCGAGGTTACCTTCGCGCATCAGGAGTAAGGAATCACAGAACAGGAATCAGAAAAAACCACAGCCGCACCCGGAAACATCCAAGTGCGGCGGATACGCACGGTGCAGACAGGCTTAGTCGACCAGGGCGTCGAGGGCCTTCTGGAAGCGGTTAGCGTGCGAGCGTTCGGCCTTGGCGAGCGTCTCGAACCAGTCGGCGATCTCGTCGAAGCCTTCTTCGCGCGCCGACTTCGCCATACCCGGGTACATGTCGGTGTATTCGTGGGTCTCACCTGCGATCGCTGCCTTCAGGTTCTCCCGCGACTTGCCGATCGGCAGCCCGGTCGCGGGATCGCCGACAGTCTCCAGATACTCCAGATGACCGTGCGCGTGGCCGGTCTCGCCTTCGGCGGTGGAGCGGAAAACGGCAGAGATGTCGTTCTGACCTTCCACGTCGGCCTTGTTTGCAAAGTAGAGATAGCGTCGGTTCGCCTGCGATTCACCGGCGAAGGCAGCCTTAAGGTTGTTTTCCGTCTTGGTGCCTTTGAGCGATTTGGCCATGAGATGTCTCCTACTGGGTCAAAGGGAAAAAGGGCGGTCTGACCAGGCTCGGCGGACCGTCAGTTAGACTAAATCTAATACGTAAACCAAGTATAAGGAAGGTGGGTGGCGTATGTCAACGCGTCTGAAGCGGTGAAGGAGGTGAAGGAAGTGAAGGAAGTGAAGGAGGTGAATGCGTAAAGACGCTCAGGGCCAAGCTTGCAGAGACCCTTTACTGGGGAGAGGCCGAAAGAGGGGCTCACTTCCTTCACCTCCTTCACTTCCTTCACTTCCTTCACGCATTCAAGGCTTCACGCTCGCTACGACCCGCTTCACGAACCCATCGAGCGCGCCGAAATCAAGCCAGCGCGTCACCACGACCAGGTCGTGGTCAGGATCGATCCAGATTACGTTGCCGCCCGACCCCAGAGCGAAGAAGCTCGAGCAGGGTGCGGTTGCCGCAATTTTGCGCCCACCATTCAGCCACCACATATAGCCGTAATGCGGAGCGATATCGGTGGGGGTTGTGGCCATCTGCACCCAGCGCTCGGAGATGATCTGCCGCCCGTTCCACTGGCCTTTGCGCAGAAACAACAACCCGAAACGCGCGTGATCCACGGTGCTCGCCCACAGGCCTCCGCCCCAATGGCTGCCGCCGCTCACCGACTGGACGGCGAAGCCGTTCAGCGGAATATAGGAATTGCGGTAACCGTGCCACACCCAGGTGCTGCTCGCGCCGATCGGATCCATCACCTGCTCCTTCAACACCTGAGGCAGGGGCTTGTTCCAAACCAGCAACAGGGCGAGCGCCAGCCGGTTCACGCGCACATCGTTGTACTCCCAGAATGTGCCCGGCTCGCGCAGCCTGCGGCCGTAGCCCTGACGACGGTCGGCCAGGTCGGGCTTTCCCCAAAGCTTTCCTTCCCACTCGCTGGTCTGGTTGAGCAGCATCTGCCAGGTTATCTTTGTGTTGTGCCCGCTGTCGAACCCGCCGTCATGAATGTATTTCCATACCGGGTCGCGCACATCCTTGATCAGACCACGCTCGACCGCGAGCCCGGCGATGGTCGACAGATAGCTCTTGGCCACACTGAAGCTCATCTCCACCCGCTCGACGTCCCCCCATCGCGCCACCTCATACCCGTGTCGCACGATCATCCCGGCCGGGCCGCCACGCTCCTTCGTCTCGCCAAGAACCTCACCGAAAGGCTCGCCGGCCACGTCTTTCGCGATCTGCGCGCGCAGGTCGTGCAACCAGTCGACCTCATGGTCTTGAGCGAACTTCACGGCCCCCGCAACTCCCTCCGGGTCCATGCCCACAGACTCCGGACCGCGTTGCTCCCACTGCGAGCCTGGATCCGGGTAGTAGGCCTGATCGGCGGCGAGCGCAAGGGGCGCCGTCAACGCCAGCGCAACCCCCAAGCGACACCCCGCGCCAAAATCCCAACAGGGCATGGTGCATCCTTTGCGTATCCCACCTCGCCGCGAGAGCCTACACGGTCTTCGTGGCAAGGATGACCACTCTGCGGCCCGAATGTAGCCTACATCACCACGATGCTGTCGGCCGACATCCGCTTCGCCGTGGCCCGCACGGTGCGCAGCGAACTGCGCGGGTCCGATGTGCTGGCCCGCTACGGCGGCGATGAGTCATCGCGTTACTGCCCGAGACCAACGCACGCGGCGCCCGCGAGATGGGTGAGCAAATCGATCAATGCCATGGACGGCGAATGAGGCTCACGCACGGGGATTGACGCTCGACGTGCGCAGCGGCGGCGTTCGATGCCGCGCAAGCCGTTGTCGAAACCAATGTCCAAGCAGCGCGAGCCCGGCACCTGCCCCGACCAGCATCGGCACGTAGCCGACCAGCGAAATTCCGCCACCGAAAGCCGCAACGCCGGCGGCCTGCCCCACGAATAAGCAGAAAGCGAACAGCGACACCGCAGAACCGCGGGTATGCGGAGCCATCTCCGAGGCGCGCGTCTGCAATGTGTTGTGGAACATGTAGAAGCCAAAGCCGATGCCGACGAAAAACGGCACGCTCGCCCACCACGTCGGCGCCGCGACGATGCCGAGGAAACAGATCAACAGCACGCTGCCGCCGCCGCGCACCAGTCCCTTCTCGCCGAGGCGTCGCACAAGCGCGTGCACAGAGATGCTGTACAACAAGCCGCCCAGGCTGAAGCCCGAGACGATCAAGCCAATGGCGCCGTACCCGAGATCGAAGCGCTGCTTGAGATACGCGCCGAGATAGGCGAGCCCACCGTAGAAAAGAAAGCCTTCGATTGCGACCGTGGAGACGATCACGCGCACCCAGGGGTTGGACAGCAGCGCGCGATAGCGCGCGAAGGGTTTGAAGCCGCTGTCATGGGGCGGGCGAGTCGCATCTGGATGCGTGCGTCCCTCGCGCAGCAGCGGCACCGATACCGCCAGGAAGATGGTACCGAGCAGTAGAAATACCGCACGCCAACTGAAGTGCTCGCTCAGGACGCCGCCGATCAGCGGACCGAACGCCTGGCCGAGGAGCACAGCACCCATGAAGCGGCCAAATGCCAGCTGCCGCTTCTCATAGGGAACGTTATCGGCGACGAAGGCGAGCGCCAGCGGAATGATGCCGCCGGCGCCGATCCCGGTAACGAAGCGCAACGCAATCAATAGCGGCAGCGATGGGGCGAAGAAACAGGCGAAGCTTCCTGCCGCCGCAATCAGCAGCGCGATACCAACGGTACGCAGCTTGCCCGCGCGATCAGCGAGCGGGCCCGATATCAGCTGCACGGCCCCGTACGCCAGCGTGAACGCGGCGACGATGTACGCGGCGGCGCCTACCGGAACCGCGAAGTCGTGCGACAGCTTGGGGATCAGCGGATCGGCCACGCGCAGGTTGCTGCCTGATGCGAATGCGGCGATTGCAAGCAGAGCAGTCGCCCGTGACACGGGCGGAGACGCGGCGCTCATGCCGTCGTGCATTGCCGGCCTGTTCGGAAATAGCTGTGATCCTCGTAGAACGATTCGTGCGCGCTTTGTTCCGACCAGCCGGGAATGCCGAGCACGGGAACGGGCGCCAGGCTGCTCGGTGCGTGCAAGGCTTCCGGCTGCGAGATCAGGTGCGCGCTCACGCGGTCCACGTGCTCGAGCTGGTGTGCGTAGGCCAGCGTACCGAAGCCCGGCTCGACGCAGATCGTCAGCGCTTTCGCCGTCATGCCGACGAAGGGTTGCAGCGCCTTTTCGTATTGCGCGTGACCGAGCACGAACCAGCGCATCGCACTCAGCACGTCGCTGCGCCGGTTCCAGAACAGCTCCCGCCAACGAAAACCGCGCAGGAGACTCAGCAGGTCCGCGCGCTCCGACACGACCACGAGTCCATCTTCGTCAAGTTGTGTGAGCGCGTCACGGACGGAGCTGCGCTGCCCTTCGCTCTCGCGCGGAAGCTCGGTCACGTGGCGGCGATTGAGAGCGGCCTTCGCGCAGGGAAAGGTCATCCACACCAGCGCGTTGAACAGATCGTGCCAGCTCGCGTCCCGATGTTCCACTGCGCCCTCGGTCGCAATGCGCTGTTCGTACACACCCACGGACCTGTGCCGAGATGCAGGCGGGCAAAATTCGATGGCCCGCCCGTTGTCGTTGACCACCGGCCGGTCGCAGTTGCGGGCGAGCGTGGTCAGCTCCGCGCGGGTGGGCCACGCGGATCCTGGAAGATCCGATGCAATCCTGCGCAATGGCTCGAACAACGGCGAGCGCGCAGCGAACAGCGGATCCCAACGCGGGGTGGAGACGGGATGCACGGGGGTTCGTTTATGATTGGGCGACACAGCAACTTGAGGTTCTGACGCAATTATGGAGCAAGTCGATTGTGTGGTAGTCGGCGCCGGCGTGGTCGGGCTCGCCATCGCGCGCGCGCTGGCAATGGCCGGGCGCGAAGTGATCGTACTGGAAGCAGCCGAGGCAATCGGCACGCATACCAGCTCGCGTAATTCGGAGGTGATCCACGCCGGTTTGTACTATCCCAAAGGTTCGCTCAAGGCGAAGTTCTGCGTCGAGGGCAAGGAGCTGCTGTATCGTTTTTGTGCGGAGCGTGGCGTTCCGCATCAGCGTATCGGCAAAGTGGTCGTCGCCGCCGACGAATCGGAAGTGGGCGCGGTCAAGTCGTATGTCGCGAAAGCGGAAGGCAACGGGGTCAACGACCTGCGCTGGCTGAGCGCAACGGAGTTGCGCGAGCTGGAGCCCGCCGTCGTGTGCGTAGCTGGCTTCCTGTCGCCCTCGACGGGGATCATCGACAGCCATGCGTTCATGCTCGCGCTGCAGGGCGATGCGGAGAATCATGGCGCAAGCATCGCGTTTCTGAGCCCAGTGGAGTCGGGCGAGATTCGCGACGAAGGCATCGCCCTCAACGTCGGCGGCGCCGAGCCGATGTCGCTCATGGCCCGTTCGGTGATCAACTCGGCGGGGTTATATGCCCAGAACGTCGCCCGGTCGTTACGCGGCCTGCCGCACGAAACCATTCCGCCGCAGTACTTCGCGAAGGCGCACTACTACACGCTGAGCGGCCGCTCGCCATTCCATCGCCTGGTGTATCCAGTGGCAACACATGCATTTCTCGGCGTGCACGTCACGCTGGACCTGGGCGGCCAGGCCCGCTTCGGCCCCGACGTGTGCTGGGTCGACGGCGTCGACTACAGCTTCGATGACTCGCGCGAGCCGCTGTTCTACGAAGCGGTTCGGCACTACTACCCGCAGCTCAAAGACGGGGCGCTGCAACCCGGCTACACCGGTATTCGTCCGAAGATCTCGGGGCCCGATGAGCCCGCAGCGGACTTCATGATTCAGGGCCCGCGCGAGCATGGCGTTCGCGGTCTGGTGAACCTGTACGGCATCGAATCGCCCGGCCTCACCGCCTCATTGCCTATCGCGGAACGCGTGGTGAGTTGCCTCGAGTCGTGAAATATTCCGCACTGTGTTAACCGGCTTCACCTAAACGTGCGGGAGTTATGTAAGCGCACGCTTACGGTGAATCAGCTATTCTGACTAGTAGCTTCATTCAACCGTATCCTGTGGATGCGAATCAGAAGCAAGCGCTTATAGATTATTATTGCATTGCACCATTACCCGATGTAAAGTCACGTCCGCACCCTCACCACACACATGGAGTGATCTGAAGATGGCGAACGTAATTCTGGCGCTGGGCCCCCTCACTATGGTTCTCGG
>Ga0335084_10001743_pt1 | contig 20556 bp, 20 predicted proteins | sample Lox_Sample_44_FD_206721 | JGI IMG/M metagenome (GOLD analysis project Ga0335084, IMG submission 206721) | Soil microbial communities from Loxahatchee National Wildlife Refuge, Florida, United States - Lox_Sample_4.4 | ecosystem: Environmental > Terrestrial > Soil > Wetlands | place: USA...
CGTGCTCACCGTGCACAAGGCCAAGGGCCTCGAGTTCCCGGTGGTCTTCATCGTCAACTGCGTGCAGGGCAAGTTCCCCGTGCAGAAGCGCGGCGACGCGCTGGAGCTGCCGGCCGAGCTCATCAAGGATCTGCTGCCCGTCGGCGACTTCCACACGCAGGAGGAGCGGCGGCTCTTCTACGTGGGGATGACGCGGGCGCGCCGCGAGCTGTTCTTCACCAGCGCGCGCGACTACGGCGGCACCCGCGAGCGCAAGGTGAGCCAGTTCGTGCTGGAGGCGCTCGAGCTGCCCAAGGACGCCGCGCGCCCATTCAAGTCGAAGCCGGTCGAGGAGATCGAGCGCTTCGCGCCGCCGCCCGCCCCCGACGCCGTGGTGGCGGCGCCGATCCCCGAGTCCGAGGAGCTCCTGCTCAGCCACAAGCAGGTGGACGATTATCAGACGTGCCCGCTCAAGTACCGCTACGTCCACCAGCTGCGGGTGCCGATCCTCCGCCACCACACGGTCGTCTACGGCAGCACGATCCACGCGGTCGTCGAGTTCTATCTCAAGCGCCGCGTGGAGGGCAACTACACCTCGCTCGACGATCTGCTGGCCGAGTACGAGCGCAAGTGGCTCAACCAGGGCTTCCTGACCTGGGAGCACCAGGAGGCGCGCAAGGCGGCCGGCCGCGAGGCGCTCACGCGCTTCTGGCACCAGGAGGAAGCCGAGGGCCTCAAGCCCACGTGGGTCGAGAAGGACTTCGCCTTCAGCGTCGGCAACAACCGCGTGCGCGGGCGCTTCGACCGCGTGGACGAGGACCTGCTGGGCGCGGTGATCGTGGATTACAAGACGAGCGAGGTGATCCGCCAGAAGGACGCCGACCGCCGGGTGGCGCAGAGCCTCCAGCTCAAGATGTACGCGCTGGCCTGGCGTGAGATGACGGGCCGCCTGCCGCAGCGCGTGGAGCTGCGCTTCATCGAGACCAACGTGCTCGGCCGCCGCGAGCCCACCGAGGCCGACCTGCAGGAGGCGATCGCCGCCGTCGAGGCGGCCGCCGCCGGCATCCGCGCCCGCCGCTTCGAGGCCACGCCCTCGCGGCAGGTCTGCCGCTACTGCGCCTACAACCAGATCTGTCCGTTCACCGCCACGCGGGAGTAGCCTGCGATGGAGCCAGCGGCCGCGCTGCTGCATCAGTATCCCGAGCTGGCGCTGTTCCTGAGCATCGTGCTCGGCCACGCGATCGGGCGCTTCCATTTCAAGGGCGTCGGGCTCGGCGTCGTCGTCGGCACGCTGATCGCCGGCATCGTCATCGGGATCCTCGCCCGGCCGCAGCTCCCCGAGCTCCTGCGCTGGGCCTTCTTCTACCTGTTCCTCTTCTCCGTCGGCTACTCGGTCGGCCCGCAGTTCTTCGGCAGCCTGAAGAAGTCGGCGCTGCCCCAGATCGCGGTGACCGTCGCCGTCGCGGTCGCCGGGCTCACCACGGCGGTCGCCATGGCGCTCGTGTTCGGCTTCGACGAGGGCATCGCGGTGGGGCTGCTCTCGGGCGGCATGACGCAGTCGGCTGCGCTCGGCACGGGGCTGAACGCCATCGCCGAGCTGCCGCTGCCGGACGACGTGAAAGCGAAGCTCTCCGCACACGCGCCGCTTGCCGACGCGATCACCTACGGATTCGGCGACCTCGGGCTGATCCTGTTCCTGACCTGGCTCGGACCGCTGATCATGCGCGCGGACCTCAAGCGCGAGGCGCGCGTGCTGGAGAGCCAGCTCGCCGGCGGCAAGACCGGCGGCGGCGACACGCTGAGCGGCACGCACTTCTCGTTCCGCGTCCACCGCGTGACACAGGTTCCCGTGGCGCGAATGACCGTCGCGGCGCTCGAAGAGCGGTACGCGGAGGGGCATCTGTCCGTGCAGCGCGTCCAGCGCGACGGCGCGCTGCTGCGCGTCGCGCCCGCACTGGAGATCCGGCCGGGCGACCTCATCGTCATCGGCGCACGGCTCGGCGTCCTGCCCAGGGTGGAGCGGGAGATCGGCCCGGAGCAGGATGAGCCGGCGCTGCTCGCGATCCCGCTGAAGACGGTCTCCGTCGTCGTGACCAGCAAGGAGGTGCACGGCCGGACGATCGCGGAGCTGTCGGGGCGGCGCGCCGAAACGCGCGGCGTCTACCTCGAGGCGCTGCAGCGCGGCGAGGAGGCCATCCCGCGCGCGGCGTGGACGGTCGTCGAGCGCGGCGACGTTCTGCGCCTCGTCGGCGCGCCCGAGGACGTGGACCGTGCCGCGACCGCGGCGGGCTTCGTCGAGCGCGATCTCGCGCGGACGGATCTGGCGTTTCTCGCGGCCGGCATCTGCCTCGGCGTCGTGACCGGCATGCTGAAGGTCAAGCTCGGCGACGTCGCGCTCGGGCTGGGCACCGCCGGATCCATCCTGGTCATCGGCCTCCTGGCCGGCCTGGCGCGCAGCCGCTATCCGGTGTTCGGCGCCATTCCGGTGGCGGCGCAGCGGCTGCTCATGGACATCGGCCTGATCGTGTTCATCGCCGTCGTCGGGCTGAATGCGGGCCCGCACGCCGTCGAGGCGTACCAGCAGAGCGGTGGCGCGTTCTTCGCCCGGATCTTCGTCTCGGGCATGGTCGTGACGGTGGCCCCGCTCGCGGCCGGCCTGATCGTGGCGCGCCTCGTGCTGCGGATGAATCCGATGATGGTCGTCGGCACGCTGGCCGGCGCCCAGACCTGCACGCCCGGCCTCAACGCGCTCCGCGAGGCGAGTGACAGCAACGTCGGGGCGCTCGCCTATACCGTGCCGTATGCGATCAACAACATCCTGCTGACCGTGTGGGGTCCGGTGATCGTGGCGATCATCTACTCGCTGCGATGAGCCGCCACGCCGGCCCGCCGCCGCGGGACGCCGCGCCCGCCGCACCCGAGCCGACCTACGCCGAGCGCGCGCGCACGCTCGCGTACCTCGGCCGCACGGGGACGCTGGCCACGCTCTCGCGGCGCCGTCCCGGGCATCCGTTCGCCTCGGTCATGCCGTACGCGCTCGACGGCGGCGGCCGCCCGCTCTTCCTCATCAGCGCGATGGCGATGCACACGCAGAACCTCGAGAGCGACGCGCGGGCCAGCCTGCTGATCACCCAGCCCGACTGGAGCGGCGACCCGCTCGCGGCCGGCCGCCTCACCCTCATGGGCGAGGCGCGACGGCTCGGTGCGGCGGACACGGCGCCCGCCCGCGAGGCGTACCTGGCGCGCCACGAGCGCGCGCGCTACTGGGTGGACTTCGAGGACTTCGCCTTCTGGCGGCTGGACGTGGTGGACGCCTACTTCGTCGGCGGCTTCGCGGCAATGGACTGGGTGACGGCGGCCGCGTACGCGGCGGCGCGCCCGGACCCGCTCGCCGACGCCGCCGGCGGGATCGTCGAGCACATGAATCGCGACCACGCCGACGCGCTCATCACGTACGCTCGTCACTACGCCGGCGAGGCGGCCGACGAGGCGGTCATGGTGACGGTGGACCGCCTCGGCTTCAAGCTGCGCCTGCGCCAGGGCGAGCGTCTCTCCAGCGTGCGGATCGCCTTCCCGCGCGAGGTGACCAGCGCGCAGCAGAGCCGCGAGGTGCTGATCGAGATGCTGAAGCGGGCGCGCGCGGCCCCGGCTTGACAGTCCCCGGTCCCCGCCCTACGTTTACGCGCACGACGCGCGCGAAGGAGGGCCGGCCATGGTCCGGATCACCGTGCTGTACCCGAACGAGAGCGGCAAGAAGTTCGACCACGACTACTACGTGAACAAGCACATGAAGCTCGTGCGCGACCGCCTCGGCGCCTTCGGGCTCGTGCGCACCGAGGTCGACCGTGGCCAGGCCGGCGGCGCGCCGGGCTCGCCGGCGCCGTACATCGCCCTCGGCCACGTGTACTTCAACCGGGCCGAGGACTTCGCCAAGGGCATGGGACAGCACGGCCAGGAGATCATGGCCGACATCGCGAACTACACGAGCATCCAGCCCCAGATCCAGATCAGCGAGATCATCGGCTGATGGCCGCGGCCTGGGACGTGATCGTGGTGGGCGGCGGCAACGCCGCGATGTGCGCGGCGCTCTCGGCGCGCGAGGCGGGCGGCCGCGTGCTGGTGGTGGAGAAGGCGCCGGAGGCGTGGCGCGGCGGCAACGGGTTCTTCACCGCCGGCGGCTTCCGCTTCGCCTTCAAGTCCTTCGACGAGCTGCGCACGCTGATCGGCGACCTCTCCGACCAGGAAGCCGCGCAGATGGAGGTCGACCCCTACACCGAGGACAACTTCTACGACGACCTGATGCGGGTCACCGAGGAGTGCGCCGATCCCGACATGGCGCTGAAGCTGGTGCGCGAATCCCAGACGACCGTGCGCTGGATGAAGGACCGCGGCATCCGCTGGATCCCGATGTTCGGCCGCCAGGCCTACAAGGTGGGCGGCAAGTTCCGCTTCTGGGGCGGCCTCGTGCTGGAGGCGGTGGGCGGGGGGCCCGGGCTCATCGAGATGGAGTACGCCTCGGCGGCCAAGGCCGGCATCGAGGTCCGCTTCGAGACGAAGGCGCAGCGGCTCGTCACCGACGAGCGCGGCCGCGTGACCGGCCTCGTGGTGCGCACGCCGGCCGGCACCGAGACGCTCGCCGCCAAGGCGGTGGTACTGGCCGCCGGCGGCTTCGAGGCCAACCCCGAGATGCGCACGCGCTACCTCGGGCAGAACTGGGAGCTGGCGCGCGTGCGCGGCACGCCTTACAACACGGGCGATGCCATCAAGATGGCGCTCGAGATCGGCGCGCTGCCGTGGGGCCACTGGAGTGGCTGTCACTCCGTGCAGTGGGACCTGAACGCGCCCTGGCACGGCGACCGCAAGGTGGGCGACAACTTCCAGAAGCACTCGTACCCGCTCGGCCTCATGGTCAACATCGAGGGCAAGCGGTTCGTGGACGAGGGCGCCGACTTCCGCAACTACACCTACGTGAAGTACGGCCGCGCCGTCATCGGCCAGCCGCGACGCACGGCCTTCCAGATCTTCGACCAGAAGGTGCTCGACATCCTGCGCGAGGAGTACCGCATCCGCGAGGTCACCAAGGCCGAGGACATGACCATCGAGGGCCTGGCGAGGAAGCTGGAGATCGATCCGGCCGGGCTCGTGAAGACGGTCAACGAGTACAACGCCGCCGTGATGAAGGACGTCGCCTTCAACCCCGCGGTGAAGGACGGTCGCGGCACCCGCGGCATCACGCCGCCGAAGTCCCACTGGGCCAACCTGCTCGACACGCCGCCCTACGTCGGCTTCGCGGTGACGACGGGCATCACCTTCACGTTCGGCGGACTCAAGATCGACGACCACGCCCAGGTGATCGACTGCGAGCAGCGCCCCATCCCCGGCCTCTACGCCGCCGGCGAGCTGGTGGGCGGCCTCTTCTATCACAACTACCCGGGTGGGGCCGGGCTCATGGCCGGCGCGGTCTTCGGCCGGCTGGCGGGCCGCTCGGCGGCCGCGGCCGCCAAGGGCTGACGCTATCCGCGCTTGACCAGCTCGGCCACCGGCACGCCGCGCCGGAACCTCGCCACCAGGTCGTCCGGGTCGTACTCCACGCCGATCGGGTTCTGATCGAACGCGGCCGAGTGCATCCACGCCTGCCCTTCCTCGGCGGTGGCGAAGTTGTCGATCTGCAGCTCGACCCGGTTGCCGTCGGGGTCGCGGTAGTACATGGACGTGGTCGGGCCGTGGTTGACGCAGAAGAACGGGCGAATCCCCGCCTCGCGCAGCCGCACGTAGTTGTCGAGGAACGCGCCCATCGACTCGAAGGTGAAGGCCACGTGGTGCAGCCCGGGCTGCTCGGTGGGCTTGATGGCGAGCTCGGTGTCGGTGGCGCGCGGGCTCAGCGGCCCGAAGTCGACGAAGGCCACGCGGTGATGCTCGTCGTCATAGGTCACGAACGACAGGCGCGCGTTCTCGTAGACCACGTGGCCGCCGAGGACGCGGCAGTACCACTCCCGCATGGCGTCGATGTGGTTGGTCTGGAACACCACGTGGGCGAGCTTGGTCGGCGGCATGACGCTTCCTCCTCCGTCACGGTCGGACGGTATAGCTGACGTAGAACGAGCCGAACTCGATCGGCTCCAGCGTGTCGGGGAACTCCCCGGGCTTCCAGCGGCCGGGGATCTTCACGACGCGGCAGTCCTGCTCGCGGCCGAAGCGCTCGTGCAGCTCGCGCTCGGAGAAGACGCGGCAGTGATCGGCGTAGCCGTGCACCGGCGTGTACTCGGGCAGGGGGCCGGTGGCGCGGAACTCGTGCATCGGCACCACGAAGCAGAAGCGCCCGCCCGGCCGCAGCACGGTGGTGATCGAGCGGATCGTGCCCTCCACGTCGCGCACGTGCTCGAGCACCGCGAACGAGTAGGCGAGGTCGAACGAGCCCGCCGGAAAGAGCGTGTGGACTTCCTCGGCCAGCCCCTCGCGGAAGGCCACGTTCGGAAAGCGGTTGAGCTTGCGGGCGATCGCCACGTTGGCGGCCGCCACCTCGACGCCCTCCACGCGCGAGCCCGGATGGCGCACGGCCACCGCCATGGCCACCGCGCCCTCGCCGCAGCCGGCGTCGAGCACGCGGGCGGGCTTCAGGGCGACGAGGTCGCGCTCCAGCTCCTGGAACTCCGGGTTGCGGCCGCGCCGCTCCACCATCTTGCGCGTCTTGCGCCCGAGGGCCATGCGGATGCGCTTCTCCAGCAGCTTGAGCCCGGCCCGCCAGCGCAGCCGCCGGTACTGCGACTCCTGGGCGCCGATGTACGCGTCGCGGCTGCCCAGGTGGGTGAGCCACGAGCGGATGCGCGCGGCCTCGGCGGCGTAGCGCGGGTCGGGATGGAGCGCGTGGGCGGACTCCACCAGCTCGAGCGCGCCGGAGATGTTCTCGCGGTAGCACTGGAAGCGCACGGCCTGCATCACGTCGTCGAACTTCGCGTCCATCACGCCGCTCATCCTAGCATCCGTCGTCGCCGAGGCCGTGGCGCACGGCCGGCACCGCGGCGTCCAGGAACCACTCCGGCAGGAGCACGCGATAGCGCTGCAGGAAGCGCGCGAACTGCCCGTCCAGCACGTAGGTGACCCCGTGATCGCCCGCGTGACGGCACGAGCGGCCGTAGGCCTGCACGAGCGCCTTGGCGGTCTCCACGGCGTACCAGCGGTGATCGCGCGCCTGGCGCGCGGCCGTCCACGGGTCGCCGAGGTCCGGGTAGGGGAGCTTGGTCAGCACCTGGAAGCGCAGGAAGTCGTCGGGCAGGTCCACGCCCTCGCGCAGCGAGGGCGAGACGAGCACGGTCGGCAGCGGCGAGGCGCGGTGGTGCTCGAGCGCCGGGCTCTTGCCGCCGGCCGAGTCGATCCACAGCAGCCGGCGGGACTCGCGCGGCGCCCGCGTGGCGAGGTCGTGGACGAGCCGGCGGCCCATGTCGTAGGAGGCGACGTGGATGAGCCCCTTGTCGTCGGGGTGCGCGGCCAGGATGGCGCTCACCTCGGCGAACAGCGCCGGCTCCAGTCGCGCGCGGGTGGCCTGCGAGAGCGCGCCGACCGGACGGTAGACGATCGGCCGCTGCTCGAGCGAGAAGGGCGAGCCGATCGTGAAGACGCGCACGCCGCCGGCGTCGAGGCCAAAGCACTCGGCCAGCACCTCGCGATGGCCGAGGTAGGCGGAGGACAGCACGGTCACCTCCGCGCACTCGGCCAGGAGGTTCCGGGCCAGCGCCGCAACCGTGAGCGGCACCAGCGCCAGCGCGGCGGCCGGCTCGGCCGGATAGCGCACGACCCACTCGCGATCCTCGGCCTCGAGGAAGAACGTCAGGCGGGCCAGGGCGGCGTCGAGCTGATCGCGCTGCTCCAGCAGGTCGTGCTCCTCGCGCGTGGGCGGCGATTCCAGGAAGACCTCGTCCGGCAGCGCCGGCGGGCGCACGACGTCGAGCGCGCGAACGACCTCGGCCCGCCGGCTCTCCAGGCGCTCGACGTACTCGGCCAGCACCGGGCGATACGCGTCGGCCTGCGCCAGCCGCGGCAGCGGGCGGCCGAACCACTCGCGCATCTCGTCGTGCGAGAAGCGCGCGGTGAAGACACCCACCAGCTGGCTCTCGAGGTTGTGGGCCTCGTCGATCACCAGCAGCTTGCGCCGGCGCAGGTGCTCGGCGTGCCAGTGGCGGAGCGTGGCGAAGTACGCCGTGTTGGTGCAGAACACCGGGGCGTTCATCGCGATCTGCTTGGCGCGCACGTAGGGACAGCCGCAGGCGGGCCCGCGCGGGCGGCGGCAGGCGCCGCGCGAGGTCGGCACCACGGCGGCCGGATAGCGCTCGCACGCATAGTTGTCGCGGCCCTTCACCAGCGCGAGGTCGCCGCCGAACTCGCGCTCGTACTGGTCTTGCAGAAGCTTCTGCGAGGTCAGCAGGTAGGCGTCGCCGCTCCAGCGCGCCAGGGTCATGGCCAGGTGGCTCTTGCCCACGCCCGGCGGCGCCTCGATCAGCAGCACGCGCGGCGCCCGCCGGTCCTCGGCGATCTCGGCCAGCGCATCGGCGAGGCCGGCCAGCAGGCGTGCCTGCTCCGGGCGCGGCGTGAAGCCGGCGGGGAAGTGCGGCAGCAGGTCGACGCTCATCGTGCCGGCTCACGATATCAAACAACCGCCTGTATGATGGGGCGCATGTCGGCCCGTCAAGCGAGCCCGCGTCTGGAGTTCTCGGCGGGCGGCGTCGTGCTCGATCCCGACGGCCGCGTGCTGCTGATCCGCGCCCGCGATCTGCGCAACCAGCCGGTGTGGACGCTGCCCAAGGGCGCGCTCAAGCCCGGCGAGTCGAGCACCGAGGCCGCCCTGCGCGAGGTGCGCGAGGAGACGGGCTACCGCTGCGAGGTCGTGCGCGAGATGACATCGGTGACCTACTGGTTTCAGCGCGAGGGCCGGCGCATCCGCAAGACCGTGCGGTGGTATCTCATGCGGCCCATCGAGAAGGAAGGCGACCACGACCACGAGGTGGACGAGGTGCTGTGGGCCGAGCGCGCGGACGCCGAGGCGCGCCTGCGCTACGACTCCGACCGGCGGCTGCTGGCCGCCGTCTCCTGACCGTCAGCCGCGCAGCGCGTCCAGCAGCCGCTCGCCGAGCGGCCACGGCCCGAACCCGGCATCGGCGTTCAGGTGGCCCTGCTCGCCCACGTCGACCAGCCGGCTCCCCCACGCCGCCGCCAGCGCCTCGGCTCGCCCGAAGTCGCTGAACGGGTCGTTGCGGCTGGCCACCACGATGCTCGGAAACGGCAGGCGCTCGCGCGGGATCGGCGCGAAGCCCTCGAGCACCGGCGGGAAGTCCGGCCGCTCGACGTCCGGCGGCGCCACCAGCAGGGCGCCGTGAATCGGCAGCGCCGCCTCGCGCACGCAGTGGGCGATGGCCAGGCAGCCGAGGCTGTGCGCGGCCAGCACGACGGGGCGGCCGGCGGCGCGGATGCCGGCGGCGAGCGCCGTCACCCACTCCGCGCGGATCGGGTAGAGCCAGTCGCGCTGCACCACGCGCTGGAAGTCGGCGTTGGCCTTCTCCCAGAGCGTCTGCCAGTGCTCGTCGCCGGAGTCGCCCCAGCCGGGGACGATGAGGACGGGCGGCTTCATGCGCGGAAGGTCCGCTCAGGGCGGCGGGAAGAGCCGGTCGCCGTTCTTCCACGCGATCTGCTCGGCGACCTCCCGCGGAAGCTGGCGCAGCCACACCTGCACGGTGTCGGAGGCCGCGCCGACCGACTCCCAGCGCGAGGTGATCCAGGTGTCGGTCCCGATCAGGAAGCGCTCGGGATGGCGCACGAAGAGCGCGCGCCACTCGGGATCGAGCGTGCCGCCGGAGGCGACGTCGGTGCGCAGCGCGAGCTCCACCCACAGCATCGGGTAGCGGTCCACCAGCTCGGCCACGCGCCGGGCCGGGGCCGACATCCCCGCGTGCGCCCACAGGACCTTCACGCCCGGGTACGCCTTCAGCAGCGCCTCCACGGCGGCGTCGTCGATGTGACACCACAGGAAGATCTTGCGATCGGCGGCGAGGCCGGCGAACTGCTTGAGCACCGGCGCCGGCACGTCGCTCACGCCGAAGTGCATCTCGCCGATGGCGCGATAGATGCCCTTCTTGAGCCGCTCCTCGACGTAGGCGCCGACGGCGGGATCGCGCGGCCACGAGCCCATGTCGTCGCGCGTGCGGTACGGCCGCAGCGAGGGCACGATGCCGGCCGGTGACTTCTCGTAGAGCTTCAGCGTGCCCTCGTCGGGCGTGCTCGACACCAGCGCCCGCCGCACGCCGGCCTTGGCCAGGATCGACAGCGCGCGCTCCGGCGTGTAGGCGTCCCAGTCCGGCCGGCTGAAGTGGATGTGCGCGTCGAAGAGCGGGAACACCTGCGCCGCGGCCGGCAGCGGCGCCAGCGCGACGGCAGCCATCACGAGGCTCAGGGCCAGTGGCTTCATGGCCCCGAGCCTAGCATGGTGAAGGACGGTCCTCGTCAATCGCGCGGCCGGCAGACCTTGCAGGCGCGATACCCGACGGTGGCGGCGTCGGCCACCGAGGCGAAGACCACGCGGCCGTGCTCGCCGATGCGCTGCTCGTGGGCGCAGCCGCGCCGGCACACGATGCGCGTGCTCGCCGAGCCGACCAGCAGCGGCGTCGTGCGCTCCAGCTCGAGCAGCCGTGTCTTGAGCGCGCCGCCGAAGGCGTAATGGCCCCAGGAGCCGTCGCCCCGGATCACGCGATGGCAGGGCACCAGCACCGGCACCGGGTTGGCGCCGAGCGCGTTGCCGACGGCGCGCGCCGCGCGCGGATGCCCGATCCGCCGCGCGAGGTCGGCGTACGAGGCGACCTGGCCGAACGGGATGCGATTGGCCTCGCTCAGCACGCGGCCCTGGAACTCGCCGACGCCGCCGAGGTCCACCGGCACCGTGAAGAACGTGCGGCGCCCGCCGAGGTACTCGCGCAGCTCCTGGCGCGCCTGCTCGGCGTGCCGCCGGCCGCGGCCGGCGGCCACGTCGCGCCCGCGCCCGTAGAGCAGGCGGGCGATGCCGCGCTCGCTGGCCTCGACGTGGAAGCGATCGATCAGCGCATCGAGCGCGTGTGGCTCCTCGCGCAGCGCCTCGCTCAGCCGCCGGCCCAGGCCGGCCGGCGCCTGGACGGCGAAGAATTCGCGGAGCATCGTGTCAGTCCGATCCATCGTGTCCTCCTGCTTCGAGCGCCAGCTTGAGAATCGCCTTGCCGCGCTTGAGCTGGCTCTTGACCGTGTTCACCGAGATGCCGCGGATGGCGGCCAGCTCGCGGTAGCCGAGACCGTTGACGTAGTGAAGGGCCAGGAGCATCCGTGCCTCGCGTGGGACGCGAAGTAACGCGCGAGACAGATCGATGCCGATCATGGACGTTGGGGGGGTCGAGGCGGTCTTGAGGTTCAGGGGGGTCGAGGCGACCCCCCCGAATCCTCCCCCGCTCGCGCGGACTCCGGACACCGTTCCGGAGCCGCGAGCGCGCCCGGTGTCGTGAATGTCGTCGAGGCTCACGCTCTCCCCGCGGACTTTTCGCCGGCGGAGCTCGTCGATGCAGACGTTGGCGACGGCGCGGTAGAGCCAGGTGGAGACGGCCCAGCGCGGCGAATACGTGGCCCGGGCGGCGAAGCACTTCAGCAGGGCGCGCTGGACGGCGTCCTCGGCGTCGGCGCGGTTGAGGAGCATCCGGTAGGCCACCGCGTAGAGGCGTCCCGCGTATTCCTGGGCCAGACGCTCGAAGGTGCGCTCGTTCATCTCACTCCCGGTATACGGCCCGTCCCTGGAAAAGGGTGGAACGGCCCCGGCCCTGCTATAGTCCCGGCCATGACGAACATGGACCGTCGTGACTTCCTCAGGGGGCTGGGCGCCGCGGCGGCGTTCGCCGGGGTGTCGACGCCGCTCCGGGCCGGCGCGGCCGACCCGATTGTCGCCGGGCGGCCGCTCGTGCGCTATCCGGAGAAGACGGACCTGATCTTGCTGACGTCCCGGCCCGCGCAGCTGGAGACGCCGATGCGGTACTTCGACCGCGCCATCACGCCCAACGACGCGTTCTTCGTGCGCTATCACACGTTCCCCACGCCCTCCAGCGTCGACCTGGGCACCTGGCGCCTGCGGGTCGGCGGCCGGGTGGACCATCCGCTGGAGCTGTCCCTGGACGAGCTCAAGGCGAAGTTCCCGCGGGCGGCGCTCACCGCCGTCGCGCAGTGCTCGGGCAACAGTCGCGGCCGCTTCGCGCCGCGGGTGCTGGGCGGGGAATGGGGCGACGGGGCCATGGGCAACGCGGAGTGGGTGGGCGCGCGCCTGCGCGACGTCCTGGCTGCCGCTGGCATCCGCCAGGGCTCGGTGCAGGTCACCTTCGAGGGCCTGGACAAGCCGGCGTTTCCCAGCGTGCCGCAGTTCGCGAAGAGCCTCGACGTGCCGCGCGTGCTCGAGGACCCCGACGTGCTGATCGCCTACCAGATGAACGGCGCCGACCTGCCCATGCTCAACGGCTATCCGGTGCGCCTGATCGTGCCGGGCTGGTACGCCACCTACTGGGTCAAGCACCTCACCGAGATCCAGGTCATCGATCACACCTTCGAGAAGTTCTGGATGAAGCCGGCCTACCGGATCCCCGACAACGCCTGCGGCTGCGTGGAGCCCGGCAAGGCGCCGGTGCGAACGGTGCCGATCAACCGCATGACGGTGCGCTCGTTCATGGCGCGCCCGGAGAGCGGGGCACGCCTGGCGGTCGGCCAGCCGACGACGCTCGCGGGCGTCGCGTTCGACTCCGGCTACGGCATCCGCGAGGTGCAGGTGTCCGACGACGGCGGCCTCGTCTGGCGGCGTGCGCAGCTCGGCGTCGAGCCCGGTCGCTTCTCGTTCCGCGAGTGGAGCACGACGTGGACCCCGGCCCGCGCCGGGCAGCACCGGCTGATGGTCCGGGCGTTCAACCGGATCGGCGAGTCGCAGAGCTACGAAGCGATCTGGAATCCGGCCGGCTATCTGCGCAACGTGATCGAGTCGGTCGACGTGGAGGCGAGCTGAGCCATGCGCCTCCTCCTCGCCGCGCTGCTGCTGGCCTGGCCGCTGGCCGCCGGCGCCCAGACCAAGGCCATCACGCTGCCGCCCGATCACGCCTACGGTGAGCTGAAGCCGGGCCCGGGCGCGGAGGTCACCGGGCGGACGTGCCGGAGCTGCCACTCCACGGACTACGTCGTCATGCAGCCGCGCGGCGACGCCAAGCAGTGGGAGGGCGTGGTGGCCAAGATGATCGGCGTGTACGGCGCCAACATCACCCCGGAGGACGCCAAGGCGATCGCCCAGTACCTGGCCACGCAGTACGGCAACTAGCCGGCCCGCCTGCTATCGGCCCGCCGCCGACAGCGGCGAGAGGAGCGCAGCATGAACTATCGTCCGGTCGACGGCTGGGGACGGCTGCCCGAGGGCTGGTCGTACGTCGAGGCGACCAGCGTGGCCGTGGACGCGAGCGACAACGTGTGGGTCTTCAACCGCGGGCAGCATCCCGTCATCGTCTTCGACCGCGACGGGAAGTTCCTGCGCTCGTGGGGCGAGGGGCTCATCCGGCGCGCGCACGGCATCAACATCGGGCCCGACTCCAGCATCTGGCTCACCGACGACCTGCACCACACGATCCGCCAGTTCTCGCCCGACGGGAAGCTGCTGCTGACGATCGGCGATCCCGACAAGGCCTCCACGCTGCACGGCGGCAAGCCGTTCAACCGGCCCACGCACTCGGCCATCTGCCCCAAGACGGGCGACGTCTACGTCTCGGACGGCTACGGTAACTCGCGCGTGCACAAGTTCGATCCCCGGGGGCGGCACCTGGTGTCGTGGGGCGAGCCCGGCACCGACCCCGGCTGCTTCAACATCCCGCACAACATCGCCACCGACGCCGCCGGCCGCGTCTACGTGGCCGACCGCGAGAACTCGCGCGTGCAGATCTTCGACGGCGGCGGGACGTACCTGGGCCAGTGGAACAACCTGCACCGGCCGTGCGGCCTCTTCGCCGACGCGCGCAACGACCTCTTCTACGTCGGGGAGCTGCCCACGCACCTGGCCGTGAACGCCGAGGTGCCCAACATCGGCGCCCGCGTCAGCATCCTGTCGATCAAGGGCGAGCTCGTCGCGCGCGTCGGCGGGCGGTTCGCCGGCGAGCAGCCGGGCGAGTTCATCGCGCCCCACGGCGTGGCGGTCGACTCGCGCGGGGATTTCTACGTGGCGGAGGTCGCGTGGACGGCGGTCGGCAAGAACCTGAGCCCGCCGCGCGAGATCCGGTCGCTGCAGAAGTTCGCGCGGGCGTGAGCCGGCTGGACGAGCCGGGGGTGGCGGCGGCGCTCCGCGCCACGCCGGGCTGGGAGCGCGCGGGCGCCGAGATCCGGCGGGTCTACCGGTTCGGCGACTTTCGCGAGGCGCTGGCCTTCGTGAACCGCGTCGGCGGCCTGGCCGAGGCGGCCGGCCATCACCCCGACATCGACATCCGCTACAGCACCGTCACCCTGGCGCTCACGACGCACGACGCGGGCGGCCTCACCGCCAAGGACTTCGACCTGGCCCGCGCCATCGACCGCTGAGCCCACGGCGCGGATGCGCTGGTAGACTGTCGCGTCATGACTCCACACGACGTTCCGGAGGCGTTTCGCACCGTTCTCGCCGGACTCGAAGAGCAGGAGCGTCCGCCCGCCGCCGACACGTTCCTGAAGTGCTTCGGGTGCGGGCCGCAGCACCCCGACGGCCTCCATGTGCGCGGCTTCCGTACCGACGAGGGGGTGCTCACACCGGTGATCATCTCGCGCCGCTACGAGGGCCCGCCCGGCGCCGCCCACGGCGGCATCGTGGCCGCCTACATGGACGAGATCCTCGGCGCCGCCGCCTTCCGCGGCACGAACAGGATCGCCGTCACCGGCGAGCTCACCATCCGCTACCTCGCCCCCGCCCCGCTGGAAACGCCGCTGCTCGGCCGCGGCCGCCTGATCACCGACCACGGCCGCTACATCGACGTGGAAGGCACCCTCGAGCAGTTGGCCGACGGCCGAGTGGTCGCGCGCGGCCGGGGCCGGTTTTTCCCCGTCGCGGTCGATTAGACGCCGGAGCGATCTCGAGCGATGGGGGCATCGGGGGGAGCAACGCAGTGCTCCCCCCGATCCGGAAACGAGACCCTTGGCTAGTTCGCCCCGAGTAACGTGATCAGCTGCAGCTGTTTCGGCATCTCGCGGAACCGGCAGCGCAGCTCCTGGCGCTCCAGCACCTCGACGTAGGCGCCCATCACCATGCGGTAGTACTGCGGATGGCGGCCGCCCGGCCCGCCGTTGTACTCGGTCAGCGCCTCCCGGATGTTCGGCTTGCGCGCCATGATGTCGCGCAGGTACGTCATCGCGAAATGCGTGCTGACCACGGGATCGGCGAGGTCACCGAGGTCGCGCGCGCCCTTGGCGTTCGCCGCCGACGGGCGCTTGAACGGCCCCGCGACCGGCTCCAGGATCGCGGCGGTGGACGGTTTGATCTGGTAGAGGCCGATCTCGCCGGCCGAGCCGACGGCGTCGTGCTTGAACTCCGACTCGACGTCGGCCTGCGCCAGCGCCAGGCAGTGATCGATGTTGGTGAGCTGCGCTTCTCTCAGCAGCGTCTCCGGGAAACGGCGAAACGCGCTGATGGGCGCCTGCGGATTCCTTTGCGCCACGTACTCCAGGATCGAACGGTTGAGCCGTTCGGCGTCCGCTTCACCGGCGACGGCGATCATGTGGCGCGTCAGGGTCAATCCCCCGAACGCAACCGCGACCGCCAACGTCAGGATGGCGATGGCTCTCTTCACGCTCATTACAGTTCCTCCTTGTCACGAACAGCGACTGCGATTGTGTTGGCCCTGCAGGAGGATGAACGGACGGATGAAATGAAGTTCACGGAGAGTAGCATGCGAGTACGGAGCACGCAACATGTCGTTGCGTCGTGGGTGAAGTTCTACCACCGGCAGCGTCAGCACGCTGACGCGAGCGGCCGGGGGCGCGCGAAATCCAGCGCTTACGTCGTGACGGAATGGCGCTCGCGGCTCACGCGAGCCCGCGCAATTCCTTCCGCAGCACTTTCCCGATCGGCGTCTTCGGCAGCGCGTCGAGGAAGCGCACCTGCTTGGGACACTTGAACTTGGCCAGCCGCTCCTGACAGAAGCCGATCACCGCCGCGGCGTCCGCCGTCGCGCCCGGCTTGAGCACCACGAAGGCCAGCACGTCCTCGCCCAGCATCGGATCGCGCATCCCGACCACCGCCGCCTCGGCCACGGCCGGATGCGCGTAGAGCACCTCCTCCACCTCGCGCGGATAGATGTTGAAGCCGCCGCGGATGATCAGGTCCTTCTTGCGCTCGACGATGAAGAGGAAGTTGTCCGCGTCCAGCCGCCCCATGTCGCCCGTGTGGAGCCAGCCGTGGCGGAGCGTCCGGGCCGTCTCCTCGGGCAGGCGATAGTAGCCCTGCATGACGTTGGGCCCGCGCACGCACACCTCGCCCATCTCGCCGGTGGGCAGGGGGCGGTCGGCGTCGTCGAGGATCGCCACCTCCACCCCCGGAATCGGCTGGCCGACCGAGCCCAGCTTGCGCACGCCGGAGAGCCGGTGCGCGCTCACCACCGGCGAGGCCTCGGTGAGCCCGTACCCTTCCTGGATGCGGCCGCCGAACTTCTTCTCGAACGGCTCCACGATCTCCAGCGGCAGCGGCGCCGCCCCCGAGCCCCACACGCGCATGGACGAGGTGTCGAAGCGGTCGGCGTCGGGGTAGTGCAGCAGGTAGAGGAGCATCGTGGGCACGGCCGACATGGACTCCACGCGATAGCGCTGGATGGCCGCCAGCACGCCCTCGGGATGGAACCAGCGGAGGAGCACGCCGCGGGTGCCCAGGATGTTGCCGGCGTTCATGACGGTGAGCCCGTAGGAGTGCGACAGCGGCAGCACCATCAGCCCCCAGGCCGTGCGGTCGAGCTCGTAGAGCGAGGCGGCCGCGCGCGCGTTGGAGGCGAGGTTGTCGTGGGAGAGCGCCACGCCCTTGGGGCGCCCCGTCGTCCCCGAGGTGTAGAGGATGACGGCGAGGTCGCGGTCGTCGCGCTCGACGGTCGGGAAGGTGTCGGGCTCGGCGGCCAGCACGTCCGCCCACGCGGGCCCGCGCTCGCCGCCGCCGACCAGCACCACGGGCCCCGTCCAGCCGTCGAGCTTGTCCACGAACTCGGGCGCGGTGACCACCACCGTCGCCTCGGAGTCGGCGAGGATGTGGCGCACCTCGGCGGGGCCGAGCAGGAAGACCACCGGGACGATGACGGCGCCGGTCTTGAGGATGCCGGCGTAGGCCTGCAGCACCTCGGGACAGTTGGGCAGCAGCACCAGCACGCGATCGCCCGGCCCCACGCCGAGCCGGCGCAGCGCGTGGGCGAAGCGATTGGCCGCGCGCTGCTGGGCCACGTTGGTCCACTCGGCTCCCTCGTACACCAGCGAGACGTACTCGCCGTACCGCTGGACGCTGTCGTCGGCCAGGCGCGCCAGGTTCATGAGCGCGATCTTACGCGATCCGCCGTGTTACGATCGGCCGCGATGCTGCGGGCCAGCCTGGCCGTCAAGATCTCCGTGGTCATCGTGGTCGTCCTCATCATCGGCTTCGGCGCCTCCACGATCCTGACGATCCAGCGCGAGGCCGACCTGCTGATCGAGCAGAACAAGGTCAGCGCGCGCCGGCTCACCGCCACCCTGGTGGCCAGCATCGAGGGCGCCATGCTCCAGGAGCGCCCCGACGTCACCCGCACGGTGATCCAGGAGCTGAAGACGTCCTCGCCGGTGGAGGGCCTCACGATCTTCCGGCGCACCGGCGACGAGGCCTTCACCGACCTCTCCACCGCCATGGAAGTGGACAAGACCGCCGGCCTCGACAAGCAGGTGCTGGACAACATCAAGAAGATGGCGCGGCCGCCCGGGGAGACGACGCACGATCCGCTGTTCATGAAGGCGCTGGAGACGCTGAAGACGCAGGAGGCGGTGGAGTCGCGCAACGGCGCCCCGTACTTCACGCTGCACTACCCGGTCCTGAACCAGGAGAAGTGCCAGGGCTGCCACGGCACCGCCTCCAAGGTGCGGGCGGTGGTGCGGGTGGCCACGTCGATGGAGCCGGTGTTCGCCGAGGTGCGCGCGCACCGCCGGCGGCAGCTGCTCATCGGCGGGCTCACCATCGTGGTCGCCGCCGGTGTGCTGACGATCGCCATGCGGCGCGTGATCGTCCACCCGATCCGCCAGCTGTCGGCGGCGGCCCGCCGCGTGGGCGCCGGCGACTTCGACGCCCGGGCGCCCGTGACCACCCGCGACGAGATCGGCGAGCTGGGCGCGGCCTTCAACGAGATGACGGCCCACCTGGCCACCGCGCGCCAGGAGCTGGAGAGCAAGAACACCGAGCTGGCGGGGGCGCTGCAGAATCTGCAGGAGTCGCGCGAGCGGCTCGAGCTGCTGGAGCAGCTGAAGGGTGAGCTCTCGAAGTTCGTGCCGGAGGCGGTCAAGCGGCTGCTCGAGCAGAACCCCAACGCCACCGAACTGGAGAAGAAGAACGTCGAGGTCTCGGTGCTGTTCCTCGACATCGCCGGCTACACCAAGCTGTCCGAGCAGCTCGAGCCCCGGAAGCTGAACCAGCTGGTGCAGACGTACTTCTCCAGCTTCCTCGAGCTGATCCAGCGCCACCACGGCGACATCAACGAGACGGCCGGCGACGGCCTCATGGTGATCTTCCAGGCCCAGCCGACCGCCACCGATCACGCGCTGAACGCCACCCGCGCCGCCTTCGCCATCCGCCAGCGCACCGAGCAGCTCAACGAGGAGTACGGCGGCGTGTTCCCGCCCATCGGGCTGCACATGGGCATCAACACGGGCGACGCGCTGGTGGGCGCCACCAAGATCGGCGGCGCCGGCGCCCAGCGGTGGACGTTCACGGCCACGGGGCCGACCACCAACGTGGCCGCCCGCTTCGCCGGCTCCGCCCAGACGGGCGAGATCATCGTGGGCCCCGCCACCGCCGAGCGCATCAAGGGACAGTTCGTGCTGGAGAGCCTGGGCGATCGTACGTTCAAGAACGTCTCGCAGCCGATCCACGTCTTCCGCGTCATCCCGCCCGGGGTGTACGAAAAGATCGTATGACGTGTCCGCAATGCCGGACGGACAACCCCGCCGAGAATCGCTTCTGCGACCAGTGCGGCGCGCCGCTGGAGGCGCGCTGCCCCCAGTGCGGCGCTGCGCTGCGCGCGGGCGCGCGCTTCTGCGGCGCCTGCGGCCACCGCCTGGGCGCCGCGGCGGCGCCCGCGGCCGCGACCCCGCCGCCGGCGCCGGCCGACCGCCCGCGCGCCGGCTACACACCCAAGCACCTGGCCGACAAGATCCTCAGCGCGCGCTCCGCCCTCGAGGGCGAGCGCCGGCACGTCACCGTCCTCTTCGCCGACCTCGCCGGCTTCACCAGCCTGGCCGAGCACCGCGATCCCGAGGAGGTCCACCAGATCGTGGACCGCTGCTTCGAGGCGATCACCGCCGAGGTCCACCGCTTCGAGGGCACCATCAACCAGTACACGGGCGACGGCGTCATGGCGCTCTTCGGCGCGCCGATCGCCCACGAGGACAGCGCGCGCCGCGCGGCCCACGCCGCGCTCGGCATCCAGCGCGCGATCGGCGAGCTGAGCCGCACGCTGGAGGCCGGGCAGGGGCCGGCGCTGAAGATGCGGATCGGGCTCAACACCGGGCTGGTGGTGGTCGGCCGCATCGGCGACGACCTGCGCATGGACTACACGGCCGTCGGCGACACCACCAACCTCGCCGCGCGCCTCCAGCAGGCGGCCCGCCCGGGCAGCGTGCTGGTGAGCGAGACGACGCATCGCGCGCTCGCGGGGTTTTTCGAGACGCTCGACCTGGGCGCGCTGGCCGCCAAGGGCCACGCGCCGGTGCACGCCTTCGAGGTGCTGCGGCCGCGCGGGCGGCGCTCGCGCCTGGACGTCGCCGGCGAGGCCGGGCTGACGCCGCTGGTGGGACGCGCGCGCGAGCTGGACGTCCTGGGCGAGCGATTCGCCGCGGCGAAGGCGGGTCGCGGCCAGGTGGTCTCGCTGGCCGGCGACGCCGGCATCGGCAAGTCGCGCCTGCTCCTCGAGTTCCGCCGGCGGCTGGCCGAGGCCGGCGAGGACGTCACCTGGCTCGAGGGCCAGTGCGTGTCGTTCGGCCGGTCGATTCCGTTCCTGCCCGTCATCGACCAGCTCCGGCGCAATTTCGGCGTGGAGGAGCTCGACGGCGAGCCGGAGATCATCGCCAAGATCGAGCACGGCATGCGGCGGATGGGTGGGCTCGAGGCCCACATCCCCTACGTGCGCTACCTGCTCTCGGTGGATCCCGGCGATCCGCAGGTGACGGCCATCGACGCCCCCGCGCGCCGCGCGCGGATCTTGGAGGCGGTGCGGACCATGGCGGTGCGCGGCGCGCAGATCCGCCCCATCATCCTGGTGGTCGAGGACCTCCACTGGGTGGACACCAGCACCGAGGAATACCTGGCGGCGCTGGTGGACGCGGTAGCGA
>Ga0335084_10001744_pt1 | contig 20554 bp, 23 predicted proteins | sample Lox_Sample_44_FD_206721 | JGI IMG/M metagenome (GOLD analysis project Ga0335084, IMG submission 206721) | Soil microbial communities from Loxahatchee National Wildlife Refuge, Florida, United States - Lox_Sample_4.4 | ecosystem: Environmental > Terrestrial > Soil > Wetlands | place: USA...
CGCAAAAGGTATTTGACGAATTAGGAGACGGTCATGTGCCGGAACATCAAGACGCTGCACAACTTCAAACCGCCCGCCACGCCGGAGGAGGTCCGTGCCTCGTCGCTCCAGTTCGTGCGGAAGCTCTCCGGCTTCACGAGGCCGTCCAGGGCGAACGAAGAAGTGTTCAACCGCGCCGTCGACCGGGTCGCACACGCGGCGCACGAGCTGCTGGACGCGCTCGTGACCAGTGCTCCGCCGCGCGATCGTGCGGCCGAGGCGCAGAAGGCGCGCGCCAGGACGGCAAAGCGCTTCCCGCCGTCGGAAGCGGGGAGCATCGCCTGAGGCGATTTCCGAGAGCTCCCGCGGGCGAGTACGCTGGCAGACGTGGCCGACGCCGTCGACAGCTTGATCCTCGATCTGCTCGAATGGATCGGCGCCCGGCGCAGGCCGTACGCGGAGGTCATGGACGCCTGGCGCACGTCGTGTCCGCGCCTTCCCGTGTGGGAGGAGGCGAACGAGCGAGGGTTCGTCGCGTGCCATCGTGAGGAGGGCGGCCGCGTCGTCTCGGTGACGCCGTACGGACGGCGGTTCCTCGCCGCGCAGCGTCCCCGGAGCGCGTAGGGACGGGACGTGAGCGTCGCGACGTTCATCGCGGGTCAGCTCCGCAAGCCGTCGGGGCTGTTCGGACGGCTCGTGGTCGCCCGCGTCTTGAACCGCAGCAATGCGGTCATGAACCAGCTCACGCTGAAGGCCCTCGCGCTCGTCCCCGACGATCGCGTGCTCGAGGTCGGCTTCGGCGGCGGCGACCTGATCGATCGCATGGCGCCGCTCGTCCCGCGCGGCCACGTCGCGGGTGTGGATTTCTCGCCCGAGATGGCGGCCTTGTGCGCCAAGCGCTTCGCCGCGCTGGTGCGGGCGGGGCGTCTCGAGCTTCGCTGCGCGAGCGTCGAGGCGATCCCCCACGCCGACGGCGAGTTCACCAAGGCGTGCACGGTCAACACCATCTACTTCTGGCCGCAGCCGGTGGCGGCGCTCCGCGAGATCCGCCGCACGCTGCGGCCCGGCGGACGCCTCGCCGTCACGTTCAACACGCCCGAGGCAGCCGGCAAGCTGCCCTACACGAAGTACGGCTTCACGCTCTACGAGCCCGCCCAAGTGCGCGCGCTGCTCGAGGGCGCCGGCTTTCGCGACGTCGAGCTCGTCGCCGGCCAGAGCCGGCTCGGCGAGTGCTTCTGCGCCGCCGGCACGAAGTGACGGACATCGGGGAGCAGGGATGACGACGCTCGACTGGTACGGCTGTGCGACCTTCCGGCTGCGGGCGGCCGGTCTCACGATCTTCCTCGACGCCTACATCGACCGCGTGGCCGGCGCGGCCGGCACCGGCCTCACGGCCGACGCGATCGACGCCTGCGACTGGATCGTCGTCGGGCATTCCCACTTCGACCACGTGTGGGGCGCCGAACGCATCATGCGCAACACGCGCGCGCGGCTCGTAGGCAGCTACGAGACGATCCGCGTCATGGAGACGGCGGGCGTGCCGCTGGATCGCATGATGCCCGTCGCCGGCGGCGAGACGATCGACCTCGGCGGCGGCGTGCGCGTGTCGGTATATCCGAGCCAGCACTCCTGTGTCTGGTCGCACGGGCAGATGGGGCAGGCGGACGAGGTGTGTCTGGGCGACCTCGGCGTCACGCTCCAGGAGCAGCAGCGCCGCTTCGGCGAGCTGGTGTCGCACCTGACGAGCCTCGGCGGTCCGACGCTCGAGCACCTGGTGTCGAGCAACCAGGGTGCACGCGGCGACGGCGGCGCGCTCGTCTACCTCTTCGAGACGCCCGACGGCACGCTCCTCTATCAGGACACGTCGGGGCACTGGACCGGCGTCCTGCGCGATCTCCGGCCGGACGTGGCGATCCTCGCCGCGGCCGGCCGCGGCAACATCGACGGCGAGCCCATCCAGGGTAGCCTCGCGCAGTTCGTCGCGCGGCAGGTGGACCTCGTGCGCCCGCGGCGCGTCGTGCTCTGCCATCACGACGACTGGCTGCCGGGCTTCTCCGTGGCGACGGACGTCGCACCGATCCGCCGCGAGATCGAGCGCGTGGCGCCGCGCACGGCGCTCGTCCAGCTCGGGTACGTCGACGCGACCCGGGTCCTCCCCGTGTAGCCATGGTCACGCTGCGACCCGCGACGCACGAGGACCTCGAGTTCGCGTTCGCCGCGTTGCGTGCAGCGATGCGGACGTACGTCGAGGCGACCTGGGGCCCGTGGGACGAGGGGTGGCAGCACCGGCTGTTCGCCGACACCTTCGTGCCGGCGACGCACCGGATCATCGAGCAGTCGGGGCGCGCGGTGGGCTGCATGGCCGTCGAGGAGAAGCCCGACCACGTGTTCCTGGCGCGGATCTTCCTGCTTCCCGAAGCGCAGGGACAGGGCATCGGCACGCGTCTCGTGGGCAGGCTCTGCGAGTCGGCGCATCGCCGCGGACTGCCGGTCGTGCTCACGATCCTCAAGGTGAACCCGGCGCGGCGGCTCTACGAGCGGCTCGGCTTCACCGTCGTCGGCGAGACCGAGACCCACTTCCGGATGGAGTGTCCGCCGCGCCCCTTGCCGGCGACCTGAGCCGTTCCGTATGGTCGCCTCGCTGCCGCGATCGCTCACATTCACGGGCCGGATCCGGAGCTTCTCGTTCGCGATCCGGGGCGTCGCGATCATCACCGGCCAGGCGAAGGACGTCGCCGCCGGGGCGGTGCTGATCGCGGCCGCCGGGGCATCGATCATCGGCGTGCTCGTGCTCGGGCCGCACGTGGTCGCGTGGGTCGGCGGATGATCGTCGGCGTCGACCACGTGCAGCTCGCGATGCCGAGCGGTCGCGAGGACGAGGCGCGCGCCTTCTACGCCGATCTGCTCGGCCTTCCCGAGCGCCCCAAGCCGGCGGCGCTCGCCCGGCGCGGCGGCGTGTGGTTCGAGAGCGGCGCGGTCCGGATCCATCTCGGCGTCGAGGTGGACTTCCGCCCGGCGCGGAAGGCGCACCCGGCGCTCCTCGTGCGCGATCTTCCCCTCCTGGTGAAGCGGCTCCGCGATGCCGGCGTCGACGTCGTCGACGACCCGCTCGAGGGCTACGATCGCGTGTACGTCTCCGATCCCTTCGGAAACCGGCTCGAGCTGATGGAGCCGCAGCAATGACGGTCCGGCCCTTCCGGCCTGCCGACCGCGAGGCGCTCGAACGCCTCTGGGCCGAGGTATTCCCGGACGACCCGCCACGGAACGCGCCGGAGCTGGTGATCGACCGCAAGCTGAAGGTCCAGCCCGAGCTTCTGCTGGTCGCCGAGGACGAAGGGACGCTCGTGGGGGCCGTCATCGCCGGGTACGACGGCGCCCGGGGGTGGCTTCATCATCTCGCCGTCGCGCCCGGACGTCGCCGGCGCGGGGTCGGAACCCGCCTCGTGCGTGCGGCCGAGGACGGCCTGCGCGGGCTCGGCTGCCCGAAGGTGAACCTGCAGGTCCGCGCGACGAATCGCGACGTCGTCGCCTTCTATCGACGCGCGGGCTACGAGGTCGAGGAGCGCGTGAGCATGGGGCGTGTGCTCGAGGACTCCTAGGCCGCTGGGGGGACGTGGATTGCGGCACCTGACGGCTTCGGCGATATCTTCGACGCCGTGATTCCCGCCTCCGAGGCACTCGACCGTCTCCGTGCGGGGAACGCCCGCTTCGTCTCGAACGTGCGCCGCACGGACTCGCACGTCGATCAGGCGCGACGCGCCGAGCTGGCGAAGAGCCAGGAGCCGTTCGCGATCATCCTCGGGTGCTCGGACTCCCGCGTGCCCGCGGAGATCGTGTTCGACCAGGGCCTCGGCGACCTCTTCGTCATCCGCGTCGCCGGCAACATCGTCGCGCCGTCCCAGGTGGGTAGCGTCGAGTTCGCGGCCGCGCGCTTCGGCACGCGCCTCGTGGTCGTGCTCGGCCATTCCCAGTGCGGCGCCGTCGTGGCGACGCTGGAGGAGCTGCGCAGACCCACGGAGAACCAGTCCCGCAACCTGCGTTCGATCGTCGATCGCGTGCGACCGTCGGTCGAGGCGCTCCTCGGCACCGAGCTCCGGCGCGACCCCGATGCGCTCGTGCGCCTTGCGGTGCGGGCCAACATCCACGCCTCGGTGAACCACCTCCGACACGGTTCGGAGCTGCTCGAGCAGCTGATCCGCGACGAGGGCCTGCTGGTCGTGGGCGCGGAGTACTCGCTCGAGACGGGCGCGGTCGAATTCCTCGCATGAGATCCGATCGATGACGGGGGCGGCGGCGCCGGTCCGCGTGCGCGAGAAGGGCTTCTCGGAGCTCGTCCGCGAGGGCTGCGAGGGCTACGTGATGCAGGGCATCGGGCTGCCGATGGCCGCGTACGTCTTCCACGCCGTGAAGCTGTGCCTGGTCGCGCTCGCCTGGATGTTCTTCTGCGGCGGGCCCTCGACCATCGCGTCCTGGTGGCTGACGCCGATCGCGTTCCAGAAGGCGTTCATCTGGGCCTGCGCCGTCGAGGTGATGGGATTCGGATGCATGAGCGGGCCGCTCGGCTTCCACATCTGGCCGCCGTTCACGGCGTTCCTCCACTTCCTGCGGCCGGGGACGACGAAGCTGGCGCCGTTCCCGGGCCTGCCGCTGCTCGGCGGCACGCGGCGCACCTGGCTCGACGTGATCCTCTACGCCGCCTTCGTCGCGTCGCTCTTCCGCGCGCTCCTCGCGCCGCAGATCGGGACCGCCGAGCTCCTGCCCATCGTCTGTCTGCTGCCGCTCTGTGGCCTCGCCGACAAGACGATCATCCTGGCGGCGCGCGTCGAGCATCACTTCGCGATGATCGTGTGCTTCCTGCTGGCGGGGAACTTCATCGCGGCGTGCAAGGTGGTCCAGCTCTCGATCTGGTTCTGGGCGGGCGTCTCCAAGCTGACCGTCGCCTTCGGGTACGTGATCCCGGTCATGACCGTGAACAACCCGCTCGTCCGCAGCGCGGCGGCGCGACGGCGCATGTTCGTCTCGTACCCCGACGACTTCGCGCCTTCGCGCCTCGGCAAGGCGATGGCCCACGCCGGCACGTTCCTCGAGTTCGCCGCGCCGTTGACGCTCCTGTTCGTGACCCACGCCGGGGCGCTCCAGGCGGCGGGGCTCGTGCTGGTCGTGATGCTGCACGGCTTCATCCTCGGCAACATGCCGGCGGGGGCCGTCTTCGAGTGGAACCTCGTCAGCCTCTACGCGGCGTTCTTCCTGTGGGGAGGCTACCCCCAGGTGACCGTGTTCGAGATCGGCTCGCTGCCGCTGACTGCCTACCTCGTCGTCGGCTGCTTCCTGCTGCCGCTCGTCGGCAACCTCGTCCCGTCCAGGGTCTCCTTCCTCGTCGCCATGCGTTACTACGCCGGCAACTGGGCGTGGAACGCATGGCTGTTCCGCGGCGACAGCCACAAGAAGCTGGATCGCCTGACGCGCGCGTCGCCGCTCCTGCGCGAGCAGCTCGAGCGCTTCGCGCCGCAGGAGGCGGCGAACATGGACTGCCGCGGCCTCGCGTTCCGCTCGCTGCACCTGCAGGGGCGCACGCTGGGACTCCTCCTGCCGCGCGCGATCGGCGGTCGGCCCTTCCAGGAATACCACTACGTCGACGGCGAGAACGTGGCCGGCTCGGTGCTCGGGTGGAACTTCGGCGAGGGTCACCTCTGCAGCGAGCGGCTGCTAGAGTGCGTCCAGGAGCAGTGCCAGTTCGAGGACGGCGAGCTGCGGGCGATCATGGTCGAGTCGCAGCCGCTGCTCGGCTCGACGCTCCACTGGCGCATCCACGACGCCAAGCGCGGCATGCTGGAGCAGGGCTACGCGTCGCTCGACGATCTCGCGCGGCGCGCGCCCTGGGACTACGGCGAGCGCTGAGATCGGAGGTGATCCATGCTGCAACTTCGCCCGAGCTGCGAGTGCTGCGATCGCGATCTGCCGCCCGAGTCGCAGGAGGCCGTCATTTGCTCGTTCGAGTGCACGTTCTGCCGCTCGTGCGCCGAGACGCGTCTCCACGGGCGCTGCCCCAACTGCGGCGGGGAGTTCGTGGCGCGCCCCCGACGTCCGCCGGGCATGCTGGCGAAGTACCCGCCGTCGACCGAGCGCATCTACAAACCCGAGGGGTGTGCCCAGAGACCATGAGCCAGGACCGGTGGACGGCCGTCGACCGCTACTTCACCGAGACGCTCGTGCGTCCGGACCCGGTGTTCGACGCCGTGCTGCGCGCCAACGCCGACGCGGGCCTGCCGCCGTACGACGTGTCGCCGAGCCAGGGCAAGCTGCTGGAGCTGCTCGCGCGTATCCAGGGCGCGCGCTCGATCCTCGAGATCGGCACGCTGGGCGGCTACAGCACGATCTGGCTCGCCCGGGCGCTGCCGCCCGGCGGGCGCCTCGTTACGCTCGAGGTCGATCCCGGCTACGCCCGGGTCGCGCGCGCGAACTTCGCGCGTGCCGGGGTCGCCGACGCGATCGAGCTACGCGTCGGGAACGCGCTCGAGACGCTCCCGCGGCTCGCCGCCGAAGGGTACGGCCCGTTCGACCTCGTCTTCATCGACGCCGACAAGCAGAACAACCCGCAGTACTTCACGTCGGCGCTCGAGCTCTCGCGCAAGGGTACGCTCGTCGTCGTCGACAACGTGGTGCGCGCCGGCGCAGTCGCCGATCCCGCGTCGACCGATCCGATCGTCCAGGGCGTGCGCCGTTTGAACGACATGCTCGCCGCCGACCCGCGCGTCAGCGCGGTTGCGCTGCAGACGGTCGGCAGCAAAGGATGGGACGGCATGGCGATCGTGCTCGTCACGGGCCAAGGGAGGGCGTGAGCGGTGGCCTCGGAGCCGTCCCCGCAGACCCCGCTCTACTCCCCGATGCAGGTCGGATGCGCCACGGCGCTGGGAGCCCCCATCGCCGGCTGCTGGCTGATGGCGTCGAACTTCCGCGAGCTGGGCGAGCCCGTCGCGGCCCGGCGGACGCTCGTGTGGGGCGGGGTCTTCACCGTGCTCGCGCTCGCTCTGGCGCAGTTCCTTCCCGACGGTTTTCCCAGCACGGCGCTGCCGGTGGCGTACACCTTCGTCGTGTATCGGCTGGCGAAGCAGCACCAGGGCACGGCGTTCGAGCAGCACCTGGCAGCCGGCGGCAGGAAGCACTCGTTCTGGCGGGCGGCCGGGATCGGCGTCGGCTTCCTGGCCGGGCTCGTCGGTGTCATCTTCGCGGCGATCTACTTCTTTCCGCTTGCACATTGAGAGGAGAACGAATCATGGGTCTTCCGAACGGCGTCCATCACCTCGCCATCGCCACCCGCGACATGAAGGCGCAGATCGAGTTCTTCACCCAGGTGGTCGGCATGGAGCTGGTGGCGCTCTACTGGATGCACGGGGTCCCGGACACGTTCCACGGCTTCCTGCGGCTCGGCGACAGCGCGTCGCTCGCCTTCGTGCAGATGCCCGAGATGCGGACGATCGAGCCGAAGCTGGGTCTCTCGCACGCCGGCTCGGCGGCGGCTCCCGTGGCGCCCGGGGCGATGCAGCACGTCGCCTTGAACGTCGAGTCGGAGGCCGATCTCCTCGCGCTGCGCGACCGCATCCGCTCGAGCGGCTACCAGGTTCTCGGGCCGATCGACCACGGCATGTGCAAATCGATGTACCTCTCGGCGCCCGAGGGGATCGCGCTCGAGTTCGCCACCTCCGCCGCCCCGATCGACGCCGACGAATGGATCGACCCCGAGGTGGTCGGCCTGTGCGGCATCGATGCGCAGGAGCTGGCCCGCTATCGCCGGCCCGCGGCCTTCGTCGCGCGCGGCGGCGCGGTTCCCCAGCCGCGGCCCGACGTTCGCCCGGGTCTCTTCCCGCCGGCGCCCCAGACGGCGGCTATCCTGGCGATGAGCGACGCCGAGGTCACGCGGATCCTCGACTTCACGACGCCGCCCGTTCCGAAGCGCGCTGCGGGCTGAGTTCTCCGTGCGCTCGCGAGTCGTGTGCGCGATCCTGCTCGCGACGGCGGCGCTCGCCGATGCCGAGCCCGCGGCACCCGTGCCGACCACCGCCGAGCTGCAGCAGAAGTTCGAGACGGCCGACGCGGAGCTCGAGCGCGCAAACGCCGAGGCCATGGGGCGGATCGATTGCCGGGCCGACATGCCGGCGGACGTCCGCCGGGCCTGGAGGAGCGCGATGGATCGCACGCAGGACGCGTGGCGACGGTACCGCGACCTCGACTGCAAGGAGGGCGCGCGATACCGCGGGTGGGGACCCGGCGCCGGTGACCGGATCGCGCGCATGTCCTGGGAATGCCTGGAGGCGGCGACGCGCGCGCGCATCGCGGTCGTGAAGGAGCAGACGAGCCAGATCCGCTGCGCGCCGAGGCCATGACCCGTCCCTGGAGTTCGGGCTGGACGGCCCAGCGCACCTGGGCTACCCGGACCTACGATGCCTGGCGCAGCGGCTCCGCTGGATCTCGTCCAAGCTCTGTGGTCCTTCATGCTGAGCCAGGCGCTCCACGTCGCTGCCAGGTTGGCCGTCTTCGACGCGCTCCACGACGGGGCCAGAACGGCCGGTGAGCTCGCGGAGGTTGCGTCTGCGCAGGAAGATCCCCTGAGGCGGCTCCTGCGATTTCTCACCTCCGTGGACGTGCTCACCGAGGACGACCGCGGACGATTCTCGCTCACCGCCCGGGGCGAGTTCTTCCGATCGGACCATCCGCAATCCCTTCGACCGCTGGCCATGATGTACGCTTCGCCCTATCTGTGGGGCGCGTGGGGCGCGCTCTACGACGCCGTGAAGAGCGGCGGACCGGTCTTCGATCGGGTCCACGGCGTTCCGTTCTTCGACTATCTCGGGACGCATCAAGATGACGGCGCGATCTTCAACGCCGCGATGTCGAGCGCGAGCAACGTCGACATCCCCATGGTCCTCGGTGCGTACGACTTTTCCGCCTTCCGGCGGATCGTCGACGTCGGCGGCGGCCAGGGCGCGCTGCTGTTCGCCATCCTCGAAAGCTCTCCCGGATCGCAGGGCATCCTGTACGACGCGCCATCGGTCATCGACGGTGCGCGAGACCTGGCTTCGCCCGGGATGGCGGCGCGATGCGAGCTCGTCGCCGGGGACATGTTCCAGTCCGTGCCGGCCGGCGGTGATGCATACGTGATGAAGCGAATCCTGCACGATTGGAGTGACGCCGAGTGCGTCCGCATCCTCTCGAACTGCCGTCGCGCCATCGCGCGCGGCGGGCGGCTCCTGGTCATGGACTCCGTCGTGAAGCCGCCGAACCAGCCCGATCCGGCAAAGTGGATGGATCTCAACATGCTCGTGCTGGTCACGGGTCGCGAGCGGACCGAGGCAGAGTTCGCGAAGCTCTTCGCCGAGGCAGGCTTCCGCCTGACGCGGGTCGTTCCGACGCCGCGGCTCGCGATCATCGAAGGCGTCCCGGTCTGAGGGCCCGAAACCCGCCGACAAGTCGCCTGCTTGGGGTCGGGCAGCAGCCTTTCGCCGTTGACAGGTCGACGTACCGCGCGGTACGTCCCATCGCGATGCGCGTTGGCCTCGGATCTGCGGTCCTGAGCCTCTTGTTCGCAACCGGGGCGCTCGCAGCCTCGAGCGGCCCCGTGCAGCTGGCGCCCGCGGGCGACGCCGTGTGGGTCGTGAACCCGGACTCCGGCACGGTCGCCCGCATCGAGACGGCGACCAACACGCGCACGGGCGAGTTCCCGGTCGGCCACCGTCCCCGCACGCTCGCCGCGACGGCGGGCGGGGTGTTCGTCACCAACCAGAAGGACGACACCGTCCAGCACCTCGGCCTCGACGGCTCGCCCGCCGGCGCTCCCGCGGCGCTCCCGTTCGGCTGCGCGCCCTACGGCATCGTCGCGAGCGCGGCGGGCGACGAGCTCTACGTGTCGTGTCAGGGCGCCGGCACGCTCGTGGTCCTGGGCGCGGACCTGACCGTCAAGCGGACCGTCCCGCTCGCCTGGCCCGAGCCGCGTGGCCTCGCCCTCGGCCCCGACGGCAAGGTCTACGTCTCGCACTTCGTCACCAAGGAGCCGAACAACGACGGTCACGTGAGCGAGGTCGATCCCGCCGCCGGCGCGGTCGCGCGCGTGTTCGCGATCCCGCCCGACTTCGCGACCTGCGAGACGACGGCGAGCGGGCAGGGCGTCGCGAACCTGCTCGACGCCCTCGCCGTGGCGCCCACCGGATCGCCCGCCGCCGTCGCGGGGCAGCTCTGGGTCGGCGGAACGCTCCACAACGTGCTGCGCAAGGGCCTCTTCCAGCGCAGCCGGTTCTTCCAGACCCAAGGCGGCATCGGGCTCTTCCCCGCGCTCGACTTCCAGTCGAACCCCGCGGGCGAGGGCGACGCCGCGCGACGCAACATCTACAAGCCGGCCTTCCACGACATCGCGCGCGCCGTCATCTGGAAGATCGATCTCGCGAGCGGCGAGCCGCGCGGCCGCCTCGACGTGGACAACGGGGGCAACGTCGTCGGGCTCGCCTTCTCGGCCGACGGCTCGACGGCCTACGCCGTCGATCAGATGGCGAACGGTTTCTACGCCTTCTCGACCGCGCGCGGCGCGAGTGGGAACCCCGCGAGCATGTTCGGACGCGTGGCGCAGAAGGGCACGGGCGGCGTCGCGTCCGGGACGGCGTGTGGGTGGCGCTCCGACGAGACCGACGCCGAGGATCCGTACATCCTCGCGCCGCAGGCGCGGCTCGTGCCGACGGGCGGCATGCTGCCGCTCGACGCGACCGCCCTCACCGCGGTCGCGACGGGCCTCGACTACGCGGTCGGACCGGGCACCATGGTCGACGTGCCGGACGGCGCCGGCACGACGCCGATCGGCCTCGCCCTCGGTCCCGGCGGCACCCATGCATTCGTCGCCGCCTACCTCGCGCGCAAGGTCGTGGTCGTCGCCGCGACACCGGCGGGCTTCCGCTGCCAGACGAACCCGGCGGCTGCGTGCACGACGCGCCTCGACTGCGGCGGCGGCGACTGCATGCCGCTCGTCCAGCAGGTGGTCTCGTCGACGGCGTCGGATCCCGTGCTGCCCGAGATCCTCGACGGCAAGATCCTCTTCTCCACCTCGGCGCGCGACGCCGCGGGGCAGCACGGTCCCATCCCGGCCTGGAACTCGATCGCGACGTCGATCATGCCGGGCGACGTCGTCAGCACGGCGCGCGACGGCGGCTCGCTGGCATGCACCTCGTGCCATCCGGACTTCGGCGGGCAGGACGGGCGCACGTGGGACTTCTCGCAGTTCGGGTCGAGCGCGCGGAACACGATGGACCTCCGCGGCCGGGCGAGCTTCGCGCCCGGCACGTGCGCGCACGATGCGAGCATCGCGTGCACGACCGACGCGGAGTGCCGCGCCGCGGGCGGCGGCGGGAGCGCGCGCTGCGCGGCGAACCCGCTCTTCGTCCCGCCGAACATCAGCGCGACGCCGTCGGTGCGCGAGAACTACTTCAACCCCATGGGCTCGACGCACTGGAACGGCGACCGCGACGAGGTCGAGGACTTCGAGTTCACGCTCCGCGAGCTGCTCGGCGCGGCCGACTGCGACGGCAACGAGCACAGCCCGACCGCGTGCGTCGGGGCGCTCGTCGTGCGCCACTCGCTCGCCGACGACATCCGCGTCGACCTCTCGCCCGAGCCGAACCGCCACCGCGGCGTGCGCCTCGATCACCTGGCGGACTTCGTCTACAGCCTGACGGAGTTCCCGCGCAACCCGAACCTCGGCGCGGGCGGCGCGGCGCCGTCCGACGCGGCCGAGCGCGGCCGGCTCCTCTTCAACGACCCGGTGGTCAAGTGCAGCTTCTGTCACAACAGCGCGCCGCCCTCGCCGCAGCAGTTCTCGGACAAGAAGCCGGCCATCGACTACGACCCGAACTCGACGCCGCGCGCCGACCTCAACAACCCGTTCTTCGTCCACGACGTCGGCACCGCCAACGTCTTCGACCAGACGAATCCACTCCGCATCGCGAGCGACGAGGACGGCCTGCTCGGGTTCACGCTGTTCCAGAACGAGCAGAACATGATCCCCGGCAACCGGGACACGCTGAGCGCCTACATCACCTCCGTGCTGAGCGACGCGTGGAACACGGCACCGTATCTGCACGACGGCACGGCCGCGACGCTGCTCGACGTCGTGCGGCCGTGCGCGCGGCAGTTCGGCGACTGCCTCGTGGCCGGCAAGGGACGAAACGTCAACGACCAGCACGGTGGAACGTCGTTCCTGTCGGCCCGGCAGCTGAACGACCTGGCGGCGTTCGAGGAAGCCGCGCACGGGCCGATCGGCGAGTCGATCGCCGTCCGCGGCACGCCGCTCGAGGTGCGAAAGCTTCGCGTGCGCTTCGGCAAGCGCGCGGGCGCCGACACCTTCGCGCTGGCGGCGACGGCGCGTCTGACGAGCGAGCAGCACTTCGATCCGGCGACCGGGTCCGTCGTGCTCTCCGTCGGCGTACCGGGTGGGTCGCGGATGACGCTCGTCGCGTGGGAGATCCCGAGCGGCGCCCTCAAGGGGAAGAACGGACGCTATCGCGTCAAGGGGAAGGGCGCGGGCGTCAGCGGTCTCAAGACCCTCACGCTGGTGGTGAAGGGCGGCAAGCTGACGCTCAAGGCCGCCGCGCGCACCGATCTCGCGTTCCTGCGCGGCGTGACGTCGGACTGGACGCTGGCGCTCGAGATCGGGCTCGACGTCGCCGGCGTCACGCGGCCGTTCAAGGCGAACAAGAAGGGCACGCTGGTGAAGGGCCCGTGATGCGGGCCGCCGTCGCGACCCTGCTCGTTGCCATCCTCGCACGCACTGCCCTGGCAGCCGATCCGTGCGCGACGACGGCGGGCACGGTCACCGGCACGGTGCGGGCCATGGGTGGCGGTCCGCTCGCCGGCGCGCGCGTACGGGTGCAGGCCTGTCTCGGCGCACCCGCGATCACCGACGCGGCCGGCGTGTTCACGCTGGCTGTTCCGGCCGGCCCGGCCGTCGTGGCCGCCGCCGCCGACGGGCACTACATCGGCTGCTGGAAGAACGGGGGGAGCGAGTGCGCCGGCGTCGCCCCGGGGGCGAGCGCGCTCGACATCGTGCTCGACCCGCTCCCGACCGACGACGACCCGGCGCACGTCTTCCGTGCCCCCGAGGAGTGCAAGACCTGCCACGAGGAGATCTACGAGCAGTGGTCGCGGTCGACCATGGCGTTCACCAATCGCAACCGCTGGGTCGACAACCTCTACAACGGCACCGACATCGGCATGGCGATGGGACCGCCGCCCGACCCGGCGAACCCGCCGTACTTCGGCTTCGTCACGAGCCACAACCTCGATCCGGCGAACCCGACGCGCAGCGGCGAGTGCGCGAACTGCCACCAGCCGGAGTACGTCGGCACCAATCCGACCAACACGAGCTTCAACCTCGCGAGCGGCGCCGACAAGCACGGCATCGCGTGCGCGTTCTGCCACAAGATCGTCGACGTCGACGTCTCGCCGGACGGCATCCGGCGCCCGAACCTGGTGGTCGGCGACCTGGGTCTGCCGGCGAAGACGACCATGCTGCGCTCGACCGCCGAGCCGCGTCTCGCCTTCGGACCCTACGACGATGCCACCTTCGACGGCGGGCTCGAGATGCGGGCGGCGTACGGGGCGGTGATCCACTCGTCCAAGCTCTGCGCCGCCTGCCACGAGGACCACGCCGACCCGCGCGACGCGAACGACGACTTCACCGAGACCTACGACGGGCCGCCGTCGCAGACGACGTACAGCGAATGGGCCGCGAGCCCGTACGCGGCGCAGGGCGTGCAGTGCCAGGACTGCCACATGCCGCTCGCCGGCCTGGACCACTTCTGCAACCGGGTTCCGTTCACGCGCGACCAGAGCCAGGTGCGCTCGCACGAGTTCCCGGGCACGACGCCGGAGTTCCTGCGCCAGGCCGTCACGTTGCGCGCTCGCTCCACCATCGACGGCGAGGACCTGGTCGTGCGCGTCGACCTCACGAACTCGGGCGCGGGGCACGACGTGCCCACGGGCGTGACGCTGCGGAACCTCATCCTGGTCGTGTCGCCCGCCACGAAGGACGGCGAGGCGCTCGAGCAGCGGAGCGCGCAGGAGGGCGGCGGGCCGCGCGTCCCCAACTGGGGCGGCGTCGGCGATCCCGCCGAGCACGACTTCGCGGGTCTCGCGGGCAAGGGCTACGCGCGCGTCCTCGTGGACGAGAACCTGGTCGAGAACGTGCTCTTCACCGAGGCGGTCGGCGAGTTCGACAACCGCGTCGCCGCCGGTGCGACCGACACGACGACCTATCGCTTCGCCCTTCCGAAGAACTGGGCCAAGCGCGACCTGCGAGTCGACACGCAGCTCTGGTATCGCCGGGCATTCAAGCCGCTCGCCGACCAGCGCAAGTGGACGCAGCCGTCGAACGGCAATCCGCACGGCACGCGCGGCGACGGGACGGACTATGACGGCGGCCTCGTGATCGCCGAGCGCCACAACCTCCTCACCTGTCGGGGCGGGATCGCGAAGCTCCGCGCGACCGGCGCCACGGACGGCACGCTGGCTCTCACCGGGACGCTCAAGCTCCCGCGCAAGACGAGCATCGACCCGGTGCGCGAAGGCGCGCAGGTGACGCTCGGGGTCGCCGGCGCCGCCACGCTCGCCGTCGACGAGGCGCTCACGGGCCTCGTCACCGACGGCACGACGATCAGCTATGCAGGCGCCGACGAGAGCATCGTGCGCTCGCTCGCGCTGACGCCGGCGGGAAAGCGCGGGTTCAAGGTCGCGCTCGCGCTCGCGGGCCTCCCCGCCGGCACCGTCGGCCAGAAACGCCTCGCGCTGGGGCTCGAGAGCGGCGACGTGTGCGCGCAGCGGGCGCTGCGCTGCAGGACGTCGGGCTCGACGGTCCGCTGCAAGTAGCGCTCCTGCAGCGGCGATATCGCCGAATGGTGTGGATCGGACCGCCGCCCCCCCGAAAGCTTGAGCCCGGCGACGCCATCGCATACCCTTCCGTCCAGGCGTATGACGCGCCCCCGAGTCCGCAGCTTCCGCAATCCGCAGGAGGTTCGACGGTTCCCCAACGGGCGCATCGAGACCGTCACCCACCAGGAGGTCACCGTCGGTCGGTTCGTCCTCGAGCCGGGCTGGCGCTGGTCGCGCGACGTCGGCCCGATCGCGGGCACGCAGTCGTGCCAGATGCATCATCAGGGCGTCGTCCTGTCGGGTCGGCTGCACGTCGAGACCGACGACGGCGTCGTCGGCGAAGTCGGCGTGGACGACGTGTACGACCTGCCGCCCGGACACGACGCCTGGGTGGTCGGCGACGAGCCGTTCGTCGCCATCGAGTTCGCGAGCGCCCACATCTACGGCGTGCCGGCCGACGGTGATCGCGTTCTCGCGACCGTGCTTTGCACGGACATCGTCGACTCCACGGCGCACCTCCGGCGCCTCGGCGACACGGCATGGCGCGAGCTGCTGCTCCAGCACAACCAGCGGCTCCGCCTGCAGCTCAACGCGTTCCGCGGTCGCGAGTTCGCCACCACAGGCGACGGCTTCCTCGCCGTCTTCGACGGAGCGGCACGCGCCGTCCGATGTGCCGAGACCATGGGACGCGCAGTCGCCGGGCTCGGCATCGCGATTCGCGCCGGCGTTCACACGGGCGAGGTCGAGTTCGTCTCCAATCAGGCTCGAGGGCTCACCGTTTACGAAGCCGTGCGGGTGGCGGGCATCGGACAGGCGGGCGACGTGCTCGTCTCCGCCACCACCAAGCTGCTGCTCACCGGCGCCGGGCTCGCGTTCGAGTCTGCCGGCGTCCACGAGCTGAAGGGGCTGGGCGAGCCGCGCGAGCTGTTCCGGCTCACGACGTGAGCGGCTCGCTGCTCGGATGCCGCCTCCTCACTGCGGCGCGCTCATGCGCCAGTGCTCCACGAGCGTGCGCTCGGTGATGCGCCAGCCGCCGGCGGTGCGCCGCCACCGGTCGTGGTACGTGGCGCCCGTGAAGAAGAGGTCGAGCCCGCCGTCGGCGCGCGTGCGGCCCATCGGGTTGTAGAGCGAGGACCGGCTGGTCGCGGTGTCACCGGTCACCGTGATCTCGCGGTTGGTCACGATGTGCTGGCGCATGGCGAAGAAGGGGAGCACGCCCGCCAGCCACGCCTTCACCTCGGGGAACGCGCCGCGCATCCCGCCGCTCGACACGTAGTCGAGCACGGCGTCGGGCGTGAAGATGGTGTCGAGGAGATCCCAATCGCCGGTGTCGATCGCCCGGCAGTAGCGCGTGATCTGGTCGTCGATGGCGAGGCGATCGGCAAGGGCGCTCGGCTCGGACGACATCGCGGCGCCGCTTGTACGGCCGCGCCGTCGACGGCGTCAACCGGCCGCGATCGCGGCTTGCAGTTTCGCGGGCCGGATCGTAGCTTCGCCCGATGCCCGGAATCACGTCGTACGGTGCCTACATTCCCCGCCTGCGCCTCCCGCTCGCCGCAATCGGTGGCGGCGCGCCGAAGCCGGGCGGCCCCGAGAAGGCCGTCGCCGGCTGGGACGAGGACAGCATCACGATGGGCGTCGCGGCGGCCATCGACTGCCTGCGCGGCGTCGATCGCGCCTCGGTCGACGCGGTGCTGTTCGCGTCGACGACCTATCCGTTCAAGGAGAAACAGGGTGCGGCGATCGTCGCAAAGGCGCTCGACCTGCGTCGCGACGTCTACACCGCCGACCTCGGCGATTCCCTGCGCGCCGGGACGAACGCGCTCCGCGCCGGGCTCGACGCCATCCAGGCCGGGTCGGCCAAGCGCGTCCTCGTCGTCGTATCGGACACGCGCATGGCCGCGCCGCGCAGCGCACCCGAAAGCAATCTCGGCGACGCGGCGGCGGCGTTCCTGCTCGGCGACACCGAGGTCGCGGCGGAGATCCGCGTCGCGCACTCGGTCGCCGACGAGATCATCGACGTGTGGCGGACCGAGGGCGATCCCTTCGTGCACGCCTGGGAAGACCGCTTCGTCGTCGATCACGGCTATCGGCACAACGTGCGCGAGGTGGTGAAGGGGCTCCTCGCGAAGGCCGGCATCGGACCCAAGGACGTCACCAAAGCCGCCGTCTACGGTCCGGACGCACGCGCCCACGCGACGGTCGTGCGCGAGCTGGGGCTCGACCCGCAGGCTCAGGTGCAGGACGCTCTGTTCGGGAAGGTCGGCAGCGCCGGGGCGGCGCTGGCGCCGCTGCTCCTCGCCGGCGCGCTCGAGCAGGCCAAGGCGGGGCAGAAGCTCCTCGTCGTCGCCTACGGCGACGGTGCGGACGCGCTGCTGCTCGAGACGACGCCGCTCGTCGAGCGGCTCGAGGGGCGGCGCGGCATCGCCTGGCATCTGGCCCGCCGCGCCGAGATGAAGAGCTACGACACCTACCTCCGCTTCCGGCAGTTCATCGCCACCGAGCACGACCGCCGCGCGGGCGCCGGTCTCTCGGCGACCAAGCACTTCCGCGATCGCGACGAGGACCTGACGCTCATCGCGCAGAAGTGCCGGCGCTGCGGCCAGGCGCAGTTCCCGCGCCAGCGCGTGTGCTTCTCGTGCTTCGCGAAGGACGAATTCGACAAGGTGCGCCTGTCGGACAAGGTCGGCGCCGTGCGCTCGTTCACCTTCGACAACTTCGCGGGCAGTCCGACCCCGCCGCTGGTGGCCGGCATCGTGGAGGTGGAGGGCGCACGCCTCTACCTACAGATGACCGACGTCGATCCGAAGGAGGTGAAGCTCGCCATGCCGGTCGAGCTCACCTTCCGCAAGATCCACGAAGCCGGCGGCACCCCGAACTACTTCTGGAAGTCGACCCCGCTCCGATAGCACGCCGAGCCAGGACTCCGTCTTGGCTCGGGAGTACCCGGACGTTCGAACTACGCGCGACCAGCGTGCCACCCGCACCCCATACTCGCCCCCGCCCCAAGACGTAGTCTTGGGGCGGACTACTTGGGCGGCGCGAACTGGACGAAGTAGGGGTAGCGCGTCACCTCGACGTAGCCCATGCGCCGGTAGATCGGCTCGCCCATGACCGAGGCCTGCAGCGCGACGAAGCGGGCGCCCATGTCGAAGGCGACGTTGCCGACGGCGCGCGTGCACAGCTCGGCGAGCCCCTTGCCGCGCGCGGCGGGCGTGGTGCCGACCCAGTACACGCCGCCGATCCCGTGCGTGAGGATGACCATGGCGGCCGATGCCGGAACGCCGTCCACGCAGCCGAGGATCGACACGATGTGCGGTGCCCGCACGACGCCCAGCTGCCCGAGCAGCTTCTCGGCACAGCCCGGCGGCATGCCGTAGGTCGCGTACGCCTCGCCGTTGACGCGCGCGAAGGCGAGCGCGTCGTCGGCCGTCTCCACGCGGCGCAGCGCGACGCCGGGCGGCGCTACGGCGTCGGCGAGCCGGCGCTCGAGCACCATGCCGGGGCTGTCGCCCATCTGCATCATGCCCGCGGCCTCGCAGGCGGCGCGCAGGTCGGCGTCGCGCTCGCCGTGGAGCAGGATCGTGAAGCCGCGCCGATGGGTCGCGAAGAACCGTCGCGCCCGTTCGAGCACCGCGGCCGGCGTCACCGATCGATCGGTGCGGGCGACGCCGTTGGCCAGCACGGGGAGCGCGTCGCCGCCGATCCAGTAGGTGAGGCCGGGCTCGTCGAGCACGATCCCGCCCGCGCGTCGCGACAGCTCGCGGTACGACTCGACGTGGTTCAGGTCCGAGAGCTCGACGTGGGTCCCGTCCGCCGTCACTTGACCTCGAACGTCGTCGTGCCCACGGGGATGCTGTCGACCAGGATCTCGACGGTCCACGTACCGGGCGCGAGACCCTGCAGGGTCGAGTAGTGGAACTCGGTCGCCGCCGGGCCCGTGGTCTTGGTGCTCTGGTTGGCGATCAGGATCACGGAGTTCGCGGGATCGTGCCAGCGCGCCTGGAAGTTCACGAACTCGGCGGTGCCCTCGGTGCGCACGGCGACGTGGACGGTGTCCATCGGTGCGAAGGTGGTCGTCTTGGTGGTGATGTTCTTGTCCGGTCCGATCGCCGAGCCGATGTCGATGCCGACGACCTTGACCGACGGCTCCTTCGGCGCGGGGATCGTCGTCCCGGTGTAGGTCGCCAGCTCCTGCGCTTCCTTGGACGGCGGCTTCTTTGCCGGCGGTCCGGGCAAGGGCTCCGATCCTCCGCACGCGGCGAGGTACCCTGCGACGGCGAGCGTGAGCAGCGTCCGGCGAAGAAGGTGCGGCATCGGGTGCGGGGTACATCACGATGGTGCGTTCGGCAACCGGCGGGCGCGGTTGTGCGCGGGCCGTGCTGCGCGGCCCCCCGGTTGCCGAACGCACCATCGTGCTGGACCGAAGGCGGAGGGTGAGGCACGCTGACGGTGTGTTCGCGTCCGTCGACCCGGTGAGCGGTGAGACGATCGAGACGTTCGCCGAGACCACGCGGCAGCAGGTCGGCGACGCGCTCGCGCGCGCCGGGCGTGCGCGCGCCGCGTGGGGCGAAATGTCCTTCGAAGCGCGCGGCGCGTGTCTTGCGGCGGCGGCGCGGGTGCTGCGCGAGCGGGCGGGGGCGTACGCCCGCACGATGGCGCGCGAGATGGGAAAGCCGGTCGCGCAGGGCGAGGCGGAGATCGAGAAGTGCGCGTGGGCCTGCGAGTACTTCGCCGCCGAGGCCGCGGGCATGCTCGCGGCGCAGCCACGGCCGAGCGATGCGCCGCGCAGCTACGTCCGCTTCGACCCGCTCGGCACGGTGCTCGCGGTGATGCCGTGGAACTATCCGTTCTGGCAGGTCTTTCGGTGCGCGGCGCCGACCCTCATGGCGGGCAACACGATGGTGCTGAAGCACGCCGCCAACGTCTCGCGCTGCGCGCTCGAGATGGGTGCGGCGCTGGAGGCGGCGGGACTGCCGGCGGGCGCGTTCGAGGTCGTCCTGCTGGAGCCGTCGCGACTGGACGACGTGATCGCGGACGATCGCATCCACGCCGTCACGCTCACGGGAAGCACCGGCGCCGGACGCGCCGTGGCGGCCGCCGCGGGTCGTGCGCTCAAGAAGAGCGTCCTCGAGCTGGGCGGCAGCGACGCCTTCCTCGTCCTCGACGACGCCGACCTCGACGCCGCCGCACGCGTGGCGGCCGAGGCGCGGCTCGTGAACGCGGGCCAGAGCTGCATCGCTGCCAAGCGGTTCATCGTGGTCGAGGCGGTGGCGGACGGGTTCGTCGCGCGCTTCGTGGAGCACATGCGCGGCGCGCGCGTCGGCAATCCGCTCGATCGCGCGACCACCGTGGGTCCGCTCGCGCGCAAGGACCTGCGCGACGAGCTCCACCGGCAGGTCGCCTCGTCACTCGCGCTCGGCGCGCGCGCGCTGCTGGGCGGCAGCATTCCGGATGGACCCGGCGCGTTCTACCCGCCGACCGTCCTCGCGGGCGTCGCGCCGGGCCAGCCGGCATTCGACGAGGAGACGTTCGGGCCCGTCGCCGCCGTCGTGCGGGTACGGGACGAGGCCGAGGCGGTGCGCCTCGCGAACCGGTCGCCGTACGGCCTCGCCGCGTCCGTCTGGACGCGCGACCCCGCGCGCGCCGATCGCCTCGCCGCGGCGCTCGAGGT
>Ga0335084_10001747_pt1 | contig 20537 bp, 18 predicted proteins | sample Lox_Sample_44_FD_206721 | JGI IMG/M metagenome (GOLD analysis project Ga0335084, IMG submission 206721) | Soil microbial communities from Loxahatchee National Wildlife Refuge, Florida, United States - Lox_Sample_4.4 | ecosystem: Environmental > Terrestrial > Soil > Wetlands | place: USA...
ACCACTCCCAGGTGTCGAGCTTCGGCGTCGGCTACCAAGTGAAGCAGACGGACGGCGCGACGATCGAGGACAACGTCGCCGACGACCTGGAGGAAGTGGGCATCAGCCTCGACGTGGCGCGGCGCGCGACCGTCCAGCGCAACGTCGTGACGCGCGTCACGCGCGGCATCGGGATGCGCAACTTCACGCCGACCGCGGGCTGTCCCACCACCTCGCCGTCGGAGTTCTGCTACAACTCCGACCACGTCATCGGCTTCAACACGATCGACCGCGTCGGCTTCGGCGGCGACGCCACCCAATGCGGTATCATGATCGAGGTCGGCGGCGCCCGGCACACGGGCGCGGCGATGCTCGCGCGCGTCGTCAACAACGTCGTCACCAACTCGCCCACGGCGGGCATCTGCGTCATCAACGACGACGACACGCTCCCCATCCCGGACCTGACCATTGCGCACAACACGGTCGTGGGCGCGCCCCGCGGGCTCATCGTGCGCGACGCCATGCTGCGCATGCAGGTACAGAGCAACCTCTTCACCTCCGTCACCGAGGACGCGCTGCTCCTCTCGACGGCCGCGATGGCGGGTACGACGCTCGACGGGGATTCGGTCGGCCCCGGTGCCGCCTGTCCGGTCCGCTGGCGCGTACCGGGGTTCACCACGCTCAGCATCCCCGACACGGGCGGCACGTGCAGCACGCTCGCGGCCTTCGCAGCCGCGAGCCCGCCGAACGAGGCGTCGGGACCCGACCCGACGGCCGGAGCGGGCGGCGTCACCAGCACGACCACGACGCTGACGCCACCGTCGACCACGACCTCGACGACGCTCGTGACGCAGGGTCAGCTGAGCGGCCGCAAGCTGCTCTTGAAGGACGGCACCGGCCCCAAGCGCTTCACGATCGTGTCGTCGGACCAGGACCAGCTGACGCTGGGCGATGCAGACACGGTGGCGTCGCTGATCGCCCAGGGCGGGAGCCTCAGGATCACCGCGGTTGGCGGCGACGCCTTCTCGCAGACGTACCCGCTGCCCCCCGCGAGCTGGCAGCTCCTGCTCCAGCAGCAACCCGGGCGCGGGGTCTTCTACCGCGCGCGCGGCGGTCCCGTGAGCAAGGTGCGGTTCGTCGCCGGCAAGAAGCTGCTGATGGTGGGGAAGTCGCCCGACCTCCAGCAGAGTCTCGGGTCGGAGCCGTCGCAGGTCCAGGTGGAGCTGCGTATCGGACCGCGCCGCTACTGTCTCGTGTTCGGCGGCGATCGCAAGCAGTTCATCCCCGACGCTCGCTTGATCCTGACCAACGCGCCCCGCCCGACCGCGTGTCCCTGAACACAGTGGCACGCGGTGCCCCTGACCCGCGATCGTCCGGTTGCGCGTCTCGTGCGCGCGCGATACCGGTCGGCGCATGCATCGTCTCGCGGCTTGCGTGCTCGGCGCCGTCCTCGTCGCGTCGACCAGCGGCGCCGCCTCGGTCAAGGAGGCGCTCGACAAGCTCCAGGCGCGCTACGACACGACGAAGACCATGGAGGCCGACTTCCAGCAGACGGTCGAGTCGCCCACGCTGGCGGCGCCCCTCAAGACGAGCGGCAAGGTCGCCTTCGAGAAGCCGAACCGGATGCGCTGGGACTATGACCCGCCGGACAAGCAGACGATCGTCGGCGACGGGGCGACGCTCTGGCTCTACCAGCCGGACATGAACCAGGTGATCAAGACGCCGCTCGGCGAGGCGTTCCAGGCCGCGACGCCGCTCACGTTCCTGTCGGGGCTCGGGCGTCTCGAACGCGACTTCACCGTCACCCTCGAGAGCGAGACGAAGGACGCCTGGGTCTTGAAGCTCGTGCCCAAGAAGGACGCCGCGCTCGGCACGCTCCGGCTCACGGTCCGCAAGGACGACGCGTCGATCGCCGAGGCGCGCATCACCGACTCGGTCGGCACGACCACGCGCATCGCGTTCTCGAACGAGAAGCGCAACGGCACGATCGAGGCGGCCCGGTTCACGTTCACCCCGCCGGCCGGGGTTGACGTGGTGAAGCCCCCCGCTTATTGACCCGGGGCTTCTCCGATGCCGTCGTTCGACGTCGTGTGCGAGCTCGACCTCCAGGAGGTCGACAACGCCATTCAGCAGGCGCTCCGCGAGCTGGGCAACCGGTTCGACTTCAAGGGTACCCGCTTCGAGGTGCGCCGCGAGGCGCATGCGATCCACCTCCTCGCGCAGGACGACTTCAAGCTGCGCGCGCTCTCCGAGATCCTGGAGCAGAAGCTCGCCAAGCGGCAGGTCCCCTTGAAGGCGATCAAGGCCGGAGCGATCGAGCCGGGCCCGGCCGGCACCGCGAAGCGGCAGCTCGACCTGCAGCAGGGCATCGCCACCGACAGGGCGCGCGAGATCGTGAAGCTCGTGAAGGAGGCCAAGCTGAAGGTGCAGGCCGCGATCCAGGCCGAGCAGGTGCGCATCTCCGGCAAGAAGCGCGACGACCTGCAAGCCGTGATCGCGCTCCTGCGCAAGCAGGACTGGGACCTGGCGATGCAGTTCGTCAACTTTCGCGACTGAGCAGCGGATGACCGGGAAGCGCGTTCACCTCCTGACGCTCGGGTGTCCGAAGAACCAGGTCGACAGCGAGCTCATGCTGGGCGTGCTCACGCGTGGCGGCCACGAGCTGGTGCTCGACCCCGAGTCGGCCGACGTGCTGGTCGTGAACACGTGCGCGTTCATCGGACCCGCCAAGGAGGAGTCGATCGACGCGATCCTCGAAGCCGCGCGCGTGAAGGCGGGGCGCGAGGGCCGGCGGCTCGTGGTCACGGGATGCCTCGCCCAGCGCTACGCCGACGATCTCGCGACGTCGCTTCCGGAGGTCGACGTCTTCGTCGGTACGGGCGATCTCACGCGCATCGCCGAGGCCGTCGAAGCGCCGCCGGCGGACGCGCCCGTCGTGTACCGTGGCGCCCAGCACGTGCTGCCGCCCCACGGCGTCTCGCCGCGCGTGCGTACGGGCGCCTGGTGGAGCGCGTACTTGAAGGTGTCGGAGGGCTGCGATCACACCTGCAGCTTCTGCATCATCCCGAAGATCCGCGGTCGCCACGAGAGTCGCGGCGTCGAGGACCTGATCGCGGAGGCCGAGCACCTGGCGGCCGACGGCACGATCGAGCTGAACCTCATCGCCCAGGACCTGACCGCGTACGGTCGCGATCTCCCGGGCGACGTCTCGCTCGCGACGCTGCTGCGCGCCCTCGCGATCCGCGTGCCCGCAGTGCGGTGGCTGCGTCTGCTCTACGCCTATCCGTCGTCGGTGACCGACCAGCTGCTCGAGGTGATGGCGACCGAGCCGGCCGTCTGTCGCTACCTCGACATGCCGCTCCAGCACATCGCCGACGGGATGCTGCGCGCCATGCGTCGCGAACGCAGCGCTCGCGCGATCCGGGAGCTCGTGGCTCGCATTCGCGCCGCCGTTCCGGGGATCACGCTGCGCTCGTCGTTCATCGTCGGCTTCCCCGGCGAATCGGACGACGACGTGCGAGCGCTCTGCGACTTCCTCGAGGAGGCGCGGTTCGAGCGCGTCGGCGTGTTCCGTTACTCCAAGGAGGAGAACACGCACGCCGCGACGCTGCCCGGCCACCTTCCCGAGCGCACCAAGCGCGAGCGGTACGAGCGCGTGATGGAGACGCAGGCGCGCGTGGCGGCGCGCCTCGCCCGCGCGCACGTGGGCCGCGAGGTGGACGTCCTCGTCGAGGATGAAGCGGCGCCCGGACTCCTCGTCGGGCGCACCTCGACGCAGGCGCCGGAGATCGACGGAACGATCACGGTGCGCGGCGACGCATCGCCGGGCGATCTCGTGCGGGTCAGGGTGACTGACACGGACGTGTATGACCTTCGCGGCCAGATCGTTGCCACCGTTGACACCGCGGTGCCAACCCCTTAGATTCCGCCGCCCTAAGCAATGCGAAAGGCGTTCCTCAAGAAGTCGCGCGAAACCCTGCAGGAGATGCGGTCGCACCTCCTGCGGACGGTTCAGCAGGACCTCTCCCAGGGCCGAGACCAGAGCAAAGACGAGGGGATGGACACCTACGACCTCGCCAGCGACGCGCGCGATCGCGAGATCAGCCACATCCTGACCGACCGGGACCGGGAGAAGCTCGGGGCCATCGACGAGGCGCTCACCCGGGTCGACGACGGGACCTACGGGCTGTGCGAGGACTGCGGGGCCGACATCGCCGAGGGCCGTCTTCAGGCTTTGCCGTTCACCCGTCTGTGCGTGTCCTGCCAGGGCGACCGCGAGCGCGAGTCGAAGATCAACAAGCGCTACGAGGAAGACCGCACCTTCCGCAGGCTCGGCACGGGCGACGGCGACGACGAGAGCTCCTGAGCCGGCGTCAGCGCGTCCCGATCCAGCCGACCGAGCCCGTGAGGCCGTGGGCCAGGGCCCACACCGCCGCCCAACCGATGATCGTCGTGAGGACGGCCCGCGTCGGCTCGAACCCCTGGACCCGCTCGATGCCGCGGGTGTGCAGATACCAGGCGTAGACGCACGGGATCGCAGCGAGCAACGGGACCCAGAAGGCGACCGCCGGCGCCGAACCGTACGCGACCGCACGGAAGACGGGCTCGAAGCCGGCGCTCCCATCGAAGAGCTGCTGGCTCGCGAGCGTCATGACGGCCGCGAGCAGGAAGCTGCCGATCACGACGCCCAGGAATGCGCCGATCGCCACGGTGAGGCTCCAAGACACGAGGTACGCGCCCGCGGCGTTGACGCTCGCGCAGGTGACGAGAAATCGGATCGGGTCGCCGAGCCCGCCCGTCTCCGGCATCGCGGCGAAGAAGGCGCGTGGATCCGAGACGACCTGCTGCCAGGTGGTGACGAAGTCGGCGGGTGGGCTGGGCTCGACTTCGGGCGTCGTCGGCTCCATGGCGTCGATATAGCCGCGCCTCGAGCGACGGTCCAGGCATGACCACCGCGGACACGCTTCGAGCCGACGCGCGCGCGTGCTTCGCCGCCGCGCTGGCGGCCGTCGATCCCCGGGCCTGCGTCGCACGCTGCCTCGCGCGCGACGGCGACGCGCTCGTGCTGCGCGATCGCGACGCCCGCGAAGTGGCGCGGCACGCCGGGCCGGTGGTGGTGGTCGGCGCGGGGAAGGGCGTTGCGGCGATGGCCGCGGCGGCGGTCGCGGCGCTCGGTCCCGCGCTCGCGCACGGCATCGTGATCGCTCCGCATGGGACCACCAGCGCCGGCCTCGGATCGATCGCGCTGCGCACGGCGGCCCATCCCGTTCCGGACGCCGCCGGCGTCGCCGCGACCACCGATCTGCTGCGCGCGGTCGCCGCCGCGCCCGTCGATGCGCTCGTCCTGGTCCTCCTTTCGGGTGGGGCGTCGGCGCTCCTCGTGGCGCCCGCCCAGGGCATCGCCTTCGAGGAGAAGCGCGAGCTGACACGCGCGCTGGTCGCGGCGGGCGCGGAGATCGGCGGCCTCAATGCCGTCCGCAAGCACCTCTCGGCCGTGAAGGGAGGCGGCCTCGCGCGCGCCGCCGCCCACGCCGCAGCCGTATGGACGCTCGTGCTGTCCGACGTCGTCGGCGACGATCTCGCGACCATCGCGTCGGGTCCGGCCGAAGCCGACCCGACCACCTACGCCGACGCGCTGGCCGTGATCGAGCATCATGCGATCGCGATGCCTCCCTCGATCCGCCGGCACCTCGGCGACGGCGCCGCCGGCGCGATCGCGGAGACCGCCAAGCCCGGCGATCCGGCGACCACGCGCGTACGCTCGGTCCTGGTCGGCCGCAACGCCGACGCCCTCCGCGCCGCCGGCGTCGAGGCGAGGCGGCGCGGCTACCACGTGACCGGGTGGCCGGCCGCCCTCGCCGGCGATGCGGCGATCGCCGGCCGCGCCCTGGCGCATGCGATCGCCCGGGCCACGTCGGCCGAGGCCATCGTCGCCGGTGGCGAGACGACCGTGCGCGCCTTGCCGGGCGGTTTGGGGGGGCGCTCGCAGCACCTCGGGCTCGCGGCGGCGCTCGAGCTCGCTGGGTCGTCCGCCGTGCTGCTCGCCGCGGGCACGGACGGCGTCGACGGGCCGACCGACGCGGCCGGCGCGTGCGTCGACGGTGGGACGATCGAGCGGGCGCGCCGGCGCGGACTCGATCCCGAGGCCGCGCTCGCGGCCACCGACAGCCATCGCCTGCTTGCCGCGACCGGCGATCTGATCCGCACGGGCCCGACCGGAACGAACGTCGCCGACGTCGTGGTGGCCCTCGCTCGGCCGGCGTAGTACATGGATCGATGATGCGCCGCGGCGTCGGGAACGTCTCCGAGATGTTCGTCTCGTTCCAGGGCGAGGGTTTGCATGCCGGGCGTCGCCAGCTGTTCGTCCGCTTCGGGGGCTGCCCGCTGCGCTGCCGCTACTGCGACACGCCCGACAGCCTGCTTCCCACGGCGGAATGCCGCATCCTCGGTCCCGACGGCGAGCACCGGCTGCCCAACCCGCTCGAGACGGGCGAGCTCGCCCGCGAGGTGCGGGCGCTCGTCGCGGCCGCGCCGCCGCTGCACGCCGTCGCCGTGACCGGCGGCGAGCCGCTGGCGCAGATCGACTTCCTGGTGGCCTGGCTGGGCGCGGACGGCCCCGGTCTGCCCGTGCTCCTCGAGACCGCCGGCATCCTGCCCGCCCGTCTCGAGCGGGCGCTGCCGCTGGTCGACATCGTGAGCCTCGACTTCAAGTGTCCGAGCAACACGGGCGAGCGCGCGCGGTGGGACGAGCACCGGGCGTGTCTCGAAGCCGCCGTGGCAGCGCAGCGCGACGTCTACGTGAAGATGCCGGTCGACGCCGGGACGCGACCCGAGGAGGTCGAGGACGGCGCGCGGATCATCGCGGTGGTCGGGGCGAGCGTCCCGCTCTTCCTGACGCCGCTCAGCGAGCCGTCGACCCCGCGCCTCACCATCGACGCGCACGGGCTCGAGCGGCTGCAGGCGGTCGCGAGCCGGCACGTCCCCGACGTCCGCGTGCTCCCCCAGCTTCACAAGGTGCTCGGCATCCTGTGAAGCCGGTCCGCGTCACGCTCATTCCCGGCGACGGTATCGGCCCCGAGGTGACGGCGGCCGCGGCGCACGTGATCGAACGCGCCGGCGCGCGCATCGTCTGGGACGTGCAGCTCGGCGGCAAGGCCGCGCTCGACAAGGTCGGGAATCCGGTCCCCGACGCGCTCCTGGCGTCGATCAAGAAGAACCGCGTCGCGCTGAAGGGCCCCCTCGAGACCAGCGTCGGACACGGCTACCGCAGCATCAACGTGACGCTGCGGAAGTACTTCGACCTCTACGCCAACCTCCGTCCCGTGCGGACTCTGCCCGGAATCGCCACCTCGTTCTCCGACGTCGACCTCGTGGTCGTGCGCGAGAACACCGAGGACCTGTACTCGGGCATCGAACATCAGGTGGCGCCCGGGGTCGTCGAGAGCGTGAAGGTCATCACCGCCCGCGCCTCGCGCCGCATCGCCCACTTCGCCTTCGAGTTCGCCACGCGCGAGAAGCGCAAGACCGTCACGGCGATCCACAAGGCCAACATCATGAAGCTCTCCGACGGCCTCTTCCTCGCCTGCGCCCGCCAGGAGGCGTCGCGCTACCCGAAGATCAAGTACCGCGAGCTGATCGTCGACAACGCCTGTATGCAGCTCGTGCTGCGGCCGCAGGAGTTCGACGTGCTGCTGCTCGAGAACCTCTACGGCGACATCGTCTCGGACCTGTGCGCAGGCCTGGTCGGCGGGCTCGGCGTGGTGGCCGGCGCGAATCTCGGCGCCCGCGTCGCGATCTTCGAGGCGGTCCACGGCACCGCGCCGGACATCGCGGGCCAGAATGCCGCCAACCCCCTCGCGGTCATCTTCTCGGGCATCATGATGCTGCGGCACATAGGCGAAACCCGCGCCGCTGCGCGCCTGGACCGCGCGGTCGGGCGGTTCCTCGAAGAGGGCAAGGTGCGCACGCGGGACCTCGGCGGTCGCGCGACCACGCGGGCGTGCGCCGAACGGATCGCGGCGCTCCTGTGAGGCGACGGCGATGATCGCGTGGCGCCGCACGGCCCTCGAGGCGCTCGAGCGGGACGCCTTCGACGTGCTGGTCGTCGGCGGGGGCATCAACGGCGCGGGCATCGCGCGCGACGCCAGCCTCCGCGGCATGCGCGTCGCCGTCGTCGACCAGGCCGACTTCGCGTCGGGGACGTCAAGCCGATCCTCGAAGCTGATCCACGGCGGCCTGCGCTACCTGGAGCAGGGACGCATCCGGCTCGTCCTCGAGGCGACGCGCGAGCGCGAGCGCCTGCGCCGGCTGGCGCCGCACCTCGTGCGCCCGATGCGCTTCGTGTTCCCTCTCTACAAGGGCATCTCGATCGCGCCCTGGATGCTGTCGATCGGCCTCTGGGGCTACGACCTGCTCGCCGGCGTACGCAACGTGAAGCGCCACCGGATGCTGCGCCCGGCCGACGTGGAGCGCCTGGAGCCGGCGCTGCTGCGCGAGGGGCTGCGCGGCGCCGGCGAGTACTGGGATTGCTGGACGAACGACGCCCGCCTCGTGGTCGAGACGATGCTCTCGGCGGTGGAGCACGGCACGGTCGCGCTCTCGTACGCGGAGGTGACGGCGTTCGAGAAGGACGCCGGACGCATCGTCGGGGCGCGCGTGCGCGATCGGCTGTCCGGGCACGAGGTGGTCGTCCGCGCGCGGGTGGTGGTGAATGCGACGGGCCCGTGGGTCGATCGCGTCTGCGCGCTCGACGCGCCGGCGCCGCCGCGCCTGCGCTTGACGAAGGGCGTGCACGTCGTCGTTCCGCGTGCCCGCATCGGCCACGAGGCGGCGATCGCGCTGCCGGCGGTGCAGGATCGCCGGGTGATGTTCGTGATCCCGTGGGATACGCACACGCTGGTCGGGACGACGGACACCGACCATGCGGGCGGTCCGGAGACGCCGCCCGTCGTCGAGGCGAGCGACGTCGCGTACCTCCTCGAATCGGTGAACCACTACTTCCCGGCGGCACGCCTCGTCCCGGGCGACGTGGTGAGCGCCTTCGCCGGGCTGCGCCCGCTCGTGGCACCCGCGCCCGGCTCGGCCGAGAAGCCGTCCGACGTGTCGCGCGAGGAGGAGATCTTCACGTCGGCCGCCGGCCTCGTCACGATCTGCGGCGGGAAGCTCACGACCTACCGGATCATTGCAGCAAAGGTCGTGGACCACGTCGTGACGGCGCTCCGCGTGCTCGGCGACGGGCCGCAGTTCGGTCCCTCCACGACCGGCGACGAGGTGTTCCCGGGGGGCGACGTCCCGCCCGAGAGGGTCGCCGCGGAGATCGCCGCGCGCGACGGGCGGGCGGTGGGTCCCGGCGTCCTCCGGCACCTGGCGGGGCGCTACGGCCGTCGCGTGTCGCGCGTCCTCGGCGTCGTCGCGCGCGACGCCACGCTCGCCGGGCCGATCCTGCCGGCGCTGCCCGACCCGCGCGCGGAGGTCGTGACGGCGGTCGAGGACGAATGGGCCATCACCCTGGAAGACGTCCTGCGGCGGCGCACGCAGCTGGCGCTCTTCGATCCACAGGCCGGGTCCGGCGTCGCGGGCGAGGTGGCTCGCCTCATGGCGCCGCCGCTCGGGTGGTCCGCCGAGGCGACCCAGGCCGCCGCGCGCGGCTACGGCGAGCACGTCGCCGAGGAGCAGCGCCGGTGGCGGTGAAGGCGGCGCGGGCGCGTCCACGGCCAGGCCTGAACGTCGCTCGCGAAACCGCCCCCGCCAGGGCAAAGCGGGCTCGCGCCATCGCCCGGGCGCTCGATCGCACTTATCCCGACGCCTGGTGCGAGCTCGACTACCGCACGCCATGGGAGCTGCTGGTCGCCACCATTCTCTCGGCGCAGTGCACCGACAAGATGGTGAACCAGGTGACCCCGGCTCTGTTCGCGGCCTACCCCACGACCACGGCGCTCGCGGCTGCTCCGGCGGCCGACGTCGAGGCGCTCATCAAACGCACGGGATTCTTCCGGCAGAAGACGAAGTCGATCCAGTCCGTCGCCCGGGCGGTCGCCGATTCGCACGGCGGCGAGGTGCCGAGCGACATGGACGCGCTCACGAAGCTGCCCGGCGTGGGCCGCAAGACCGCGAACGTCGTGCGCGGCACCGCCTTCGGCCTGCCCGCCATCTTCGTCGACACCCACGTGCGCCGGCTCGCGAACCGGCTCGGCCTCACGGTCGAGGACGATCCGGACAAGATCGAGGGCGATCTGCAGCGCCTGCTGCCGCCGCGAGCGTGGACTGCGTTCGCGCATCGCTTGATCCACCACGGGCGCCGCGTGTGCGCCGCGCGCAAACCTCGCTGCAGCGGCTGTGCGCTTCGCCGCTGGTGTCCGCAGATCGGCGTCACGAGCGCCGCCTGACGCCGGTTGTGGCGAGGTATTTTGTTGACAACGCGGGGACCCGACGTTAGGGTCGGTCCGGGGTTCGGGTGAGCGCGCAAGCGTTCGGATAGTGTGGAGTTTCGGCGGATGGCGGTGTACACGGCGCTCGACAAGGACGCGCTCGCGGAGCTGATCGAGGACTACGGGCTCGGACGGCTCGTCACGTCGCACGGCATCCCGAGCGGCTCGGTCAACACGAACTACGTCGTCGACACCGCGCGCGGAAGGCACCTCGTGCGCATCGACGAAGTGAAGGGCGAGCTCGACGTGAAGCGCGAGCTCGATCTCCTGCTCCACCTGCGCAAGCAGGGGTTCGCGTGCCCGCAGCCGCTCGCCGACCGCAAGGGGCGCTACTATCGCGAGCAGGGCGGCAAGTTCGTCTCGGTCTACCGCTACATCGACGGGCGCGTGGTCGCGGTCGAGCGGCTCGGCGCCGATCGGCTCGAGCAAGCCGGGCGGATGCTCGCCGAGCTGCACGGCCTCGGCAAGCAGTACAAGAAGGGCATCGAGAACCGCTTCAGCTACGAGCGCGTGGCCGAGATCTACGCCTCGGTGCGCGACCGCCTCCCCGCCTACTTCAAGCGCATCGTGCGCACGCTCGACGACGAGATCGAGTACCTGCGCCACTACCTCGAGCCGAAGCTGCCGCGCGGCATCATCCACGGCGACCTCTTCCCGGACAACCTCCTGTTCAAGGGAGACAAGCTGGTCGCGATGCTCGATTTCGAAGCCGCCGCGCGCGGGCGCTTCGTCTTCGACCTGGCGACGGCCGTGAACGCCCTCGCGTTCGTGCGCGACCAGTACGACTTGAAGCGCTTCGAGGCGCTCATGGCGGGCTACGAGTCGCTGCGGCCCCTGTCGCTGGCCGAATGGGACGCGTTTCCGAACGAGCTGCGCCTCTCGGCCCTGCGCTTCACGATCACCCGCCTGCGCGACTTCTTCCTGCATCCGGTCGAGGAGGGGACGCGGGTCGACAAGGACTTCCGCGAGTTCTACGAGCGGCTGCGCGTCTTGCGCCGGGAGCGCGAGGGGGGCATGGAAGGGCTCCTCATGGCCATGGCCACCGGCTACGACTACCGGAAGTATCAGCGGGTGAAGGCGCTCGAGCGCAAGGGCTCGAAGTAGCCCGGGGCCGCCGTGCGCATCGACGCACTGTACGGCCGGGGGCGTCCGGTCGTCTCGTTCGAGTTCTTCCCGCCGGCCACGCCGGAGGGCGAGGCGGGGCTCATGCGCACGATCGAGGCGCTGGGGGCGCTGCGCCCCGACTTCGTCTCGGTCACGCGCACGGGCGCGAAGCCTCGCGAGGCGCCGGTCGAGCTGGCGGCGCGCATCAAGCGGCTCGGCATCGAGAGCGCGGCGCACATGACGTGCGTGCGGGACTCGCGCGACGAGATCGCGGCACTGCTCGACCTCATGGTCGCGCGCGGGATCGAGAACGTCGTCACGCTGCGCGGCGACTATCCGCCCGATGCGGCGTTCCGGCGCCCCGCGGACGGATTCCAGTACGCGGCCGATCTCGTCGCGTTCATCCGGGCGCGCGGCTATCCGCTCTGCATCGCGGCCGCGGGGCATCCCGAAGGGCACCCCGAGTGCCGCGACCTCGACCTCAGCGTCGACCACCTGCGCGCGAAGGTCGACGCCGGCGTCGACGTCGTCATCACGCAGCTCTTCTACGACAACCGCGACTACTTCGCGTTCGTCGAGCGCGCACGCCGGACCGGGATCACGGTGCCGCTCGTCGCGGGCATCATGCCGATCACGAACTGGCCGCAGATCGAGCGCATCACGCGCCTGTCCGGCAACCAGGTACCCGCCCCGCTGCGCGAGCGGCTCGAGCGCACGCGCGACGACGAGCGCGCCTCGATGGAGGTCGGTATCGAGTGGGCGGCGCGCCAGTGCGCCGAGCTCCTGCGCGCCGGCGCGCCCGGCATCCATTTCTACACGCTCAACAAGTCGCCGGCGACGCGGGCGATCTTCGAGCAGCTGCGTCGCGAGGGGCTCGTCGGCGCGTGACGGCCGCGCGGTCGTGCGCGGTTGCCGGAGCGAGACCCATCGGCTAGGTGCCCGGCCATGCCGGCACTGGACCTCGAAGCGCACGTGGCGAGCCTGCTGCAGGCGCTCGACCCGGAACCGCGGCGCGAGGGCCTCGTGCGCACGCCCGAGCGGGTGGCGCGCGCGCTGCGCTTCCTCACCCGCGGCTACGAGCAGGACCCGGAGACCGTCATCAACGGCGCCCTCTTCACCGAGGACTACTCGGAGATGATCCTCGTCAAGGACATCGACTTCTACTCGTTGTGCGAGCACCACATCCTGCCGTTCTTCGGGCGCGCCCACGTGGCCTACATCCCGCGCGGCAAGATCGTCGGGCTCTCGAAGATCGCCCGCCTGGTCGAGGTGTTCGCGCGACGACTGCAGGTGCAGGAACGGCTCACGACCCAGGTCGCCGACACGATCGAGCGGCATCTCCAGCCCCTCGGCGTCGCGGTGGTCACGGAAGCCGAGCACTTGTGCATGCGAATGCGCGGCATCGAGAAGCAGAACTCGACGGTCGTCACGAGCGCCATGCGCGGGGCCTTCCAGACGAACTCCAAGACGCGCGAGGAGTTCATGACGCTGTTGCGCCCGCGGTGATCGGCGCGCGCGTCGCCGCGCAGGCGCTCGAGCTCCTCGGCCCGATCGACGGGCCGATGGTGGTCGTCGGGGGCGGCGCGACGCTCTCGTCGCGGCTGCCCGCGGCGCGTGACGGCGAGGCGGCCGCCGCAGCGATCTGCTCGTTCCTGGGCGAGCCCGCCGACGCCGCGGCGCGTGGACGATGCCTCGACGCGATCGCCGCGCGCCTCGTCCCCGGCGCGCCGCTCGTGGTCGTCGACCACAACCAGCCGCGGGCGTGGTGGCCGCGCGTCCTCGCCTGCGTGCCGCTCGCGCTCCGCGGCCTCGGGCCATCCCGCGCGCGCCATCCGGTCGCGCGCGAGGTGCGCGACCACGGCTTCACGATCGAGCGCCTACGGTTCGCCGCCGGCGAGCGCGTGCAGCTCGTGCTCGCGCGTCGGTGCTGACCCCTCAGAACCGCCCGAACCAGGGCGTCGACCGCTTCCCCGGATGCTCGACGACGATATTGTAGTGCGCGAGAAGCCGGCCCTGGGCGCGTCGCCAGGCCGCGACGTCGATGTTGTGCTCGAACTTCGCCCGCACCTCCGCCAGACGGGCTTCGGTGAGACGAGTCTGGAAGTCGAGCAGATCCTTGGTCGTCGCCATGCCGACCTCGTGCCGCTTCTCCTGGTTGCGGAGGTTCTCCTGGGCGAGCTCGCGCGCGACACGGGCGGTATCGATCCGCTGGCGGCTCGCGGTGACGTCGGCGACGGCCTGTCGCACCTCGAGCGTGATCTGCGACAGCAGCTCGCGGTGGTTCAGCTCCGCCTGGTCGAGCTCGATCGTGCTGCGAGTGTGCGTGCTCTTGGCGAGCGCGTTGTCGAGTGGAACCGTGAGCTGAATCCCGAACGAGTATGAGGTGTAGTCGCCCGAGAGGAGTCCGCCGCGGCTGCCGCGGGTCCCGTACGCGTCGGTCTGGGACCCGTGAAGCGCGCTCGCGGCGCGCGGCCCCACGCATTGGTAGAGCGGGCGATCGAACGCGACCTGGACGCACCGGGTCCCCGGCGGATTGCCGGTCCGGTCTGTTTCGGAGATGAACTGCACGGTTGGTATCTGCCCCGTGCCGGAGAGCCCGTTGACGCCGTAGCCCCCTACGAGGTCGAGGCGGGGCAAGAGGCCGTTGCTTGCGGCTCGTTCGTCGATCTGACGCGCCTCGACGCCGAGCGCCGAGGCGTGGATCTCGGGTCGTTCGGTGAGCGCGATGGCGAGTGTCTCGTCGAGCTCCGCTTTGACGTCTTCGGGCGTCACATCCTCCGCCGGCTCGAGCGTTCGCGGCACGAACGTGCCCGCCGGGCGGAAGAAGCAGAGCTGGGCGAGCTGCTGGCGCGCCACGTCGAGCTCGTTGCGGGCCGTGATCAGGTTGGTGTCGCGTTGCGCGGCGTCGGCCTGCGCTTCGAGCACCGCCACCGGGGGGAGGAGCCCCACGCGCACGCGAGCCTCGTTTTCGACGACCGTCCGGTCGGCCAGCTGCTTGGCTTCCAGCGTCGCTTCGACGCTCTCACGCGCGCCCACGACCCGCCAGTAGGAGCGGATCACCCGATCCACGAAATCCGCGAGGTCGGCCTCATAGAGGTACACGGCGGAGTCGGCGGTGCGCTCGGCCGATCGGACGACGAGATACGAGAAATCCCAGCCGAAATCCCGCAAGAGCGGTTGCACGAGCGAGAAGCTGAGCGCCGGACTGTACTGCGGGCGGAAGCCGAGATAGCTCGCGTTGTTGTCCAGACGGTCGTTGAGGAAGTCGAACTGCAGCCGCGTGCTCGAGCGCAAGAGCTTCGACAGGTGGAAGTTCGCGTAACGGTCGTCGACGACGGAGGTGCGGGTGGCCGAGAGCGCGCTGGCGTTGGGCAAGATCTGGTGACGGTCGCCGATTTCGGAGGCCAAGGTCGGGTCGAAGTTGGACTGGGCCTCTAGAACACGGGTGCCGATCCGCGCCGGGTCGAGCCGCTTTGCGGCGATGCCGGGGTTGTTCTCGAGGGCGATCGCGATCGCCTCCTTCAGTGTGACGCGTTGGACTTCCTCGTCCCGCGTGATCGGCGACGGGACGTCGAGCGCGGGGCTCTTCGGAATGCCTTTCCACTGATCGAGCCACACCGCGCCGCGCCACGAGGGGCCCGCCGGTGGCGCAGCCGGCTCCAGCGGCTCCTCTGTGTGCGCGACGAGGGCCAGACCGAGCACGAAAAGTCCCGTCGCGACCCAGCCAGATGTGGCGCGCATGCGACGGCGCTACTCAATCGACGTCATGGAGTCAACGCGCCGGACTCGCCTTGACATTGCGCGCGGCCCGGGGCTAAACCGCAGCCGACATCTCCACCCTCGCACGACTGGCGTTCACGTGGAACTGACCACGGGGGAGTGCGGAACGACTAGCGGGCCGAACGCCTGGGCCCCGCGGTGATGTCGAACTCCACAGACGGGCTCAGGTGACATCGTGATCAAGTCGTATTTGCTCGCTCCGGGACCCACGCCGGTTCCTCCCGAGGTGCTGGCGGCGATGGCGCAGCCGATCATCCACCATCGCACGCCGCAGTTCGCGGCGCTGCTCGCCGAGGTGCAGCAGAGCCTCCGCGCGCTCTTCGGCACCTCGCAGGACGTGCTGGTGCTGGCAGCGTCCGGAACCGGCGCCATGGAAGGCTCGGTCACGAACCTCTGCTCGCCCGGCGACGAGGTCATCGTCGTCAACGGCGGCAAGTTCGGCGAGCGATGGACGAAGATCTGCCAGACGTACGGCGTCGCGGTGCGCGAGGTGCGGGTCGAGTGGGGACGCGCGGTGGTGCCGCAGATGGTCGAGTCGGCGCTCGACGCGTACCCGAAGGCTCGCGCGGTCTACATGCAGGCGAGCGAGACGTCGACCTGCGTACTGCACCCGGTCCCGCAGATCGCCGCGCTGACGCGCAAGCGCGAGACGCTGCTCGTCGTCGACGGCATCACGGCCGTCGGCGTGCTCCCGCTGCCGATGGACGACCTCGGCATCGACGTGCTCGTCACCGGCTCGCAGAAGGCGCTCATGCTGCCGCCCGGCCTCGCCTTCGTCTCGCTCTCCGAGCGCGCCTGGGCGGCGACCGAGCGGGCGAAGCTGCCGCGCTTCTACTTCGACTTCAAGCGCGAGCGGAAGGGCGTCGCCGAGAAATCCACGGCGTGGACGCCGGCCATCTCGCTGCTCTACGGATTGAAGGCCGCACTCGACCTGATGGTGGCCGAGGGCTGGCCGGGCATCTATGCCCGCCACGATCGGCTCGCGCGTGCGACGCGCGCCGGGGCACAGGCCCTCGGCCTCTCGCTCCTGGCGCCGGAGTCGCCGAGCCCCGCCGCCACCGCCGTCGTGCTGCCCACCAGCGTCGACGGCAGCGCGCTCTTCCGGTACCTGCGCGACAAGATGCGCGTCACCTTCGCCGGCGGCCAGGATCAGCTGAAGGGCAAGATCATCCGCCTCTCGCACCTGGGCTACGTGGGGGCCTTCGACATCGTCGTCTCGATCGCGGCCCTCGAGCTGGCCTTGAAGCACTTCGGTGCGAGCGTCGAGCTGGGCCGCGGCGTCGGAGCCGCCGAGGCCGTCCTCGCCGACGGTCTGCCGGCGCGCTGAGGAGAGGGGTCATGCGCTATCGCGTGCTCCTCTCCGACGCGCTCGGACCCGAAGGGCTCGCGCGCCTGCGCGAGCAGCCGGACCTCGACATCGAGGCGAAGCCCGGGCTCTCGCCGCAGGAGCTGTGCAGCCTCATCGGCGAGTTCCACGCGCTCATCGTGCGCAGCGGCACGAAGGTGACGGCCGAGGTGCTCGGCCACGCGACGAACCTGCGCGTGATCGGTCGCGCCGGCATCGGCGTCGACAACGTCGACGTCGACGCGGCGACCAAGCGCGGCATCGTCGTCATGAACACGCCCGGCGGATCGAACGTGACCACCGCCGAGCACGCCATCGCCATGCTGATGGCGCTCACACGGAACATCCCGCAGGCGGTGGCGGCCGTGCGGGCCGGCAAGTGGCCGCGGAACCTCCTCGGTGCCGAGGTCTGCAACAAGACCCTCGGCATCGTCGGCCTCGGCAACATCGGCACGATCGTCGCCGAGCGGGCGCTCGGGCTCCGCATGAAGGTGATCGCGTACGACCCGTTCGTCACCGCCGAGACGGCGGCGCGCATCGGCGTCGAGCTGGTGACGCTCGACCAGATGTATCCACGCGCCGACTTCATCACGATCCACACGCCGCTCACCGCGGAGACGCGCGGGCTCATCGGTCGCGAGGCGCTGGCGAAGATGAAGCGCGGCGTGCGCATCGTGAACTGCGCGCGCGGCGGCATCGTCGACGAGACGGCCCTCGCCGAGGCGATCGCCTCGGGGCAGGTCGCGGGCGCGGCGCTCGACGTGCTCGACAAGGAGCCGCCGCCGCCGGATCACCCGCTCTTGAAGATGGAGCAGGTGATCTGCACGCCGCATCTCGGCGCGCAGACGGGCGAGGCGCAGGTGAACGTCGCGATCGCGATCGCGCAGCAAGTGGCCGAGTTCCTCACCAAGGGGACGATCCAGAACGCGGTCAACGCGCCGTCGCTCTCGCCCGAGGTCCTGCAGGTGCTCCGCCCATACCTCCGGCTGGCCGAGAAGCTGGGCGGTCTCGCCGCGCAGCTCTCGCGCGAGACCCCGACCGAGGTGACGGTGTATCCGAGCGGCGACACGGCCGAGCGCGAGGTGAAGCCGCTGACGACCGCCGTCCTGCGCGGCCTGTTCGACAGGCTCCTCGACGAGGACGAGGACTACAGCGTCAACTACGTGAACGCCCCCGCGATCGCGCGCGATCGCGGCGTGCGCGTGATCCAATCGAAGACCCCGCACGCGGGCGCGTACCGCAACGCCATCGGCGTCAAGGTCGTGACGGCATCGGGGACGACGCGTGTCGCGGGGGCGGTCTTCGACGCCGACACCATCCGCGTGACCCAGATCGACGACTTCAAGCTCGAGGCCGTCCCCGAGGGATACATCCTGATGCTCCAGAACCAGGACGTGCCGGGCGTGGTCGGCCGGGTGGGAACGCTGCTCGGCGAGAACCGGATCAACATCGCCGGCCTCGAGCTCGGGCGCCAGCAGGTCGGCGGCATGGCGGTCTCGCTCTTCCACGTCGACGAGCCGGTGCCGGACGCGGTGCTGGCCGCGCTCCGCACGCACCCGCACGTCGTCGCGGCGACCCTGCTGCGGCTGTGAGCGGCGCGATGGGCGCAACCGCCGTCATCGGGACCCAGTGGGGCGACGAGGGCAAGGGGAAGATCGTCGATCTCCTCGCCGCCGACGCCGACATGATCGTGCGCTACCACGGCGGCAACAACGCCGGGCACACGCTCGTCGTCGCCGGCGAGAAGACGATCCTCAACCTCGTGCCGGCGGGCGTCCTGCATCCCGGCAAGGTCTGCGTGATGGGGCCGGGCATGGTGGTCGATCCCGAGGTGCTGATCCGCGAGATCGGCGCCCTGAAGGCGCGCGGCTACCTCTCCGACGACCGCTGGCTCCGCGTCTCGGAGCAGGCGCACGTCATCATGCCCTACCACCGCGCCATCGACCGCGCGCGCGAGCGGCTGCGAGAAGCGGGCGCAATCGGGACGACCGGCCGCGGCATCGGGCCGGCGTACGAGGACAAGATGGCCCGCACGGGCATCCGCCTCGGCGACCTCTTCGACGACGAGGGGTTCCGCGACGCGCTCGGACGTGCCCTGCGCGAGAAGAACGAGTACCTGCAGGCGCTCCTGGGCGAGCAGCCGCACTCGGCGAGCGAGATCGAGGCGCTCGTGCGGCAGTGGCGAGTCGCGCTCGCGCCGTTCGTCGCCGACGCCGGCGCCGACGTGCGCGCCGCGATCGCCGCCGGCAAGCGCGTCCTGCTCGAGGGCGCCCAGGGCATGCTCCTCGACGTCGACCACGGCACGTACCCGTACGTCACGTCGTCGAACTGCGTGGTCGGGTCGGCCTCGTCGGGCGCCGGCATCCCGCCCCGCGCCATCGGGCGCGTGATCGGGATCGCCAAGACCTACACGACGCGCGTCGGCGGCGGGCCGTTCCCGACCGAGCTGACGGACGCGCTCGGCGATCGCCTGCGGGCCGACGGCGACGAGTACGGCGCCACCACCGGCCGGCCTCGGCGCTGCGGCTGGTTCGACGCCGTCGTCGTGCGCTATGCGATCGCGCTCTCGGGCGTCGACGGCATCGCGTTCACGAAGCTCGACGTCCTGACCGGCATGGACCCGATCCGCGTCTGCGTCGCCTACGAGGTGGACGGCAGGCGGCTCGAGCTGCCGCCCGCCACGCAGCGCGGCTGGGCGCGCGCCAAGCCGATCTACGCGGAGCTGCCGGGCTGGAAGGAGCCGCTGGGCGCCGCGCGATCGCTCGCCGACCTGCCGGCCAACGCGCGCCGCTACCTCGACTTCCTCGTGAAGACGGTCGGTGCGCCGATGGTGATCCTGTCGATCGGCGCCGGGCGAGAGCAGACGATCCGGCTGGGCGACGTGTTCTGAAGGCGGCGCGCGCGTGGGGTCGCGAGGTCGGCGGGGGCGAGGCTTCGGCTTCGGCTCCGCCGCGCGACAAAACACTCGGCACGTCACGGTCTGACATTTCGTCGCGCCGCTTCGCAGGCGCCTCCGCCTCGCCCCCGCCGACCTCGCGACGCGACGCCCGCTACTGAGCGAACGCTTCGCCGCCGTCCTTGCGTCTGTCGCCGGCGGCGATCGGAGTGTGGGTTGGGGTGAGGCCCGTGGCGGCTACGGCGCCGGCGGCGGGGATGTCTTTCAATTGGTGACCGATCTTTTCGAGGGCGGCGCGGGTCTCGTTGGGGAGGGCGGGCTCGACGCCGAGGGTGGGGGGCGTCGCCTGGTCGTGGATGCGGGGAGCGTCGACGGCGGCGCGCAGGTCGCGTCCGAGGGCGACCACGCCGAGCACGGCCTGCACGACCCCGGAGATGATGAGCGGACCGCCCGAGCCGCCGACGACCAGCTCGGGGCGATCGCGGTCGAGCACGATGGTCGGAGACATGCTCGACTGCGGCCGCTTGCCGGGCGCGATCGCGTTGGCGTCCCCGCCCACGAGGCCGTAGGCGTTGCGCTGCCCCGGCAGCGCGAAGTCGTCCATCTCGTCGTTGAGGATCATGCCCGTGCCCGGGACCATCAGGCCCGAACCGAACGTCGTGTTGATCGTGGTCGTCATCGCGACGGCGTTGCCTTGGGCATCGACGACCGAGACGTGGGCGGTTCCGGCATCGACCACGAGGTCGGCGGTCGGCGAGCCGACCCGGTCCGGCGGGATGCGCGCGCGCAGGCGCCGCAGGCGCTCCGGATCGAGGAGCGTGTGCACCGGTACGCGCGCGTCGCCGTACCAGGCGGCCCGATCGGCGAAACCCTGGGCCATGGCGCCGGCGAGAAGGTGCGCGAACGCGCCGGGCGAGAGCGCTGGCAGGTCGTCGCCCGCGAGGATCCCGAGCATCTCGAGGACGACGCCGCCCGAGCCCGGCGGGGGAAACGTCACCACGCGACG
>Ga0335084_10001748_pt1 | contig 20535 bp, 22 predicted proteins | sample Lox_Sample_44_FD_206721 | JGI IMG/M metagenome (GOLD analysis project Ga0335084, IMG submission 206721) | Soil microbial communities from Loxahatchee National Wildlife Refuge, Florida, United States - Lox_Sample_4.4 | ecosystem: Environmental > Terrestrial > Soil > Wetlands | place: USA...
CCGGCGGTCGGATAGGCCGAGGCGACTTGGCCTAGCGAAATCGAGACGATCAGTGCGAAGAGGCAGGCGAGTGGCCAGCCATAACCGATCGAGGCGCCGCCGGCGGCGCTGAAGGCCGCCGGGAAGGCGGTGATGCCGCCGGCCAGAATGCAGATGATGGAGAACGAGATGGCGAAGTTCTGGAAGCCGCCCATGCGCCGCGACAGTTCCTGGGCGTAGCCCATGCTGTGCAGCTGCTTAACGTCTTCCTCGACCCCGTGGTAACTGGGGTCCTGATGGTGCTGTGACATGATCGAATACTTCCCCTGAGTATGAGCTTTGAGCGCGCAGCTCATGACGCGCCGAGCGGCTATCGACCGTCGGTTGAGCCCGACCGTCTTTCCAGTGCGAGAACGCTGCTCCGATTCTCCAACCCACAAAAGCGTAGCGGATGATCGCCTTCCCTCCAATGGCATCTAACACCACCGGAAGGAGGGGCTGCCCCGCTGGAACGAAACATGGCCATTTGGTCAGATTGGGCTCGGCCAACGTGAAAGGTCAGGCTTTTTGCCGGGCCATAAGCCATTTCCCGGTGAAATGAACAAGGTTTCGCCGCAGAAAACGCGGCGATCCAATAGGAATCGAGTACGTTCCCCGATTGGCTTTGCACGGAACGCGTGCTCGCCGGGGCGCTTGGCTCGTTAACCAAATCGGATCCGGGCGGTTGCTGCCTTCCCTTGTTGGCTTTCAACCCGAGAATCACGCCGATCCGCCGAAATGCTCGCGGCAGAACTCGCCGAAGCGCTGAACCGCGCGGGTCGGGCGGGCGCCGGCGAGCCGGGCCAGCCCCAATCGCTGGGGCGGGACCGGCTCCTTGACCGGCCGGTAAACTAGCCGCTGGCCGTCGAGCGCCCGTTCGCTCAGCGGCCGCGAATGCATCAGCGCATAGCCGAAGCCGTTGGCGACCAGGCCACGGACCATCTCCAGGGAGGTGGTTTCATGCGCGATCCGTGGCTCGAGCCCGCGTCCGCGCATGACCGATAGGAAGTGATCCCGGCTCTGCGGCAGATCGAGCAGAATCAGCGGTTCCTCGACCAGGTCCGCCAGCGACACGGCCTTGCGGGCGGCGAGACGATGGCGCTCGGGCAGCATCACATAGAGCGGCACATCCGCCAGCGTCTCGAAGGCGAATTCCGGCCCCAGCCCGAGATCGTAGGTCAGGCAGAGATCGAAGCGGCCTCGCCGCAAGCCCTCGAGCAGGCCGGCCAGATGTTCCTCGCGGACCCGCACCGTCATGTCGGGGAAGCGGTCCTTGAGCGCGCGCAGCATGCCGGGGATGCGCATCGGCGCGAAGGTCTGGAAGCAGCCCAACTCGACCTCGCCGCCGGGCCGCTGGCTCAGATCCAAGGCGCCCTGGCGCAGCTCCTCGGCGTGGGCGAGGAGGTCGGTCGCCTCGGCCTGAAGCCGCCGGCCGGTCGGGGTCAACGAAAGGCCTTGGGCGTGGTGACGCAGGAAAAGGTCTAGGCCCAGACTCTCCTCGAGTTCCGCAATTGCGGCCGATACGGAGGGCTGCGAGATGTTGAGCCGGCGCGCGGCGCCGGTAACGCTGCCGGCCTCGGCAGCGGCCACGAAGTAGCGCAACTGCTTCAGGGTGAAGGTCATAGGAGAATCCTATACAACTAGAAGAAAAATAATATTTCCCCGTTGTTGGCCGCAGGTCAAGAATGCGTCCAATCCGCAAGCCGTGGGGCAGCGGCCCCATGCAAGCGACGGAGCGACAGGGGCGGCATGATCAGAACTGGTGAGCAGTACCGTGAATCGCTGCGCGACGACCGCGCGGTCTGGATCAACGGCGAGCGCGTCAAGGACGTAACGCGCCACCCGTCCTTCAAGCCGATCGTCGATGCCCGGGCGCGCATCTACGACATGGCGCACGACAACAAGCTCGCGCCGATCATGACCTATACCGACGAGGAGACGCGCGAGACCAACTGCATCGGCTACAAGCTGCCCTTCACCCAGGAGGACTGGCAGGCCAAACGGCGCGCCGTCGACACGGTGATGAAGGATCTGGGCGGCGTGGTGATCCGCGTCGGCGACGAGACCATCGGCGAGATGTGGTCGCTCTATGACGGCCAGGACGTGCTGCGCGAGGTCGATCCGCGCTTCGCCGACAACATCAAACACCACATCTGGAAGGCGCTGCGCTCCGACACCTTCCATGTCTCCGCCAATACCGATCCCAAGGGTGACCGCTCCAAGCGCCCGCAGGAGCAGGACCCCGACATGCTCCTGCATGTCATCAAGGAAACCGACGCCGGCATCGTCGTGCGCGGCGCGAAATACGAGACCGCGGCGGCTTACGCCAACCAGGCCTTCGTCAAGCCGACCATCGCCAACTGGGGCGACGACAAGCTCTCGGACTATGCGGTGGGCTTCATCTGCGAGATGAACCGGCCGGGGCTCAAACATATCTGCCGGACCGGCTTCGCCGGCCGGGCGCCCGCCCGCGACTATCCGCTGGCGAACAAGTTCGACGAAGTGGATACGCTACTGATCTTCGACAACGTGCTGATTCCTTGGGAGAATGTCCTTTTCTACCGCCATACTCGCGCGGCTTCCTTCATCCGCGGCACGCTGCACCGCTACAGCGCCTTCCCCTTCGTGCTGCGTCTTCTCTATGTCGCCGACATGATGATCGGCGCCGCCCTCTTCAATGTGCGCCAGACCGGCCTCGACCAGCAGCAGGCGGTGCGCGAGAAGCTGGCGCTTCTGGCCTGCTATCGCGAGACCATCCATGCGCATATGACGGCGGCGGTGGCACTCGCGGAGAAGAGCCCGGCCGGGCTGCTGATGCCCAATCAGTCGCTGCTCTATACGGGCCGCGTCCATGCCTGCTCGAAGCTGCCGGAGATGATGCATCTGGCCCGCGAGCTCTGCGGCGGCCAGATCTGCGTGACGCCGGATGCCGCGACCTTCGACCATCCGGAGACCAAGCCCTGGATGGACAAATTCTATCACGTCAACGAGTACTGGGCCGCCGAGGACCGCCGCAAGCTCCTGGCCTTCGCGCGCGACCTGCTCAATTCGGACTATGCCGGCCACCGCGTGACCTTCGAGCTGTTCGCGCAGTCGCCGCCTTTCGCGCATCTGAACGCCGTCTACATGAACTTCGGCTGGAATGGACCGCTCGACTTCGTGCGCAAGGCGGCGGATCTGTCCGACCGCGTCATGGAGCAAGGCAAGAAGAAGCCGGCCTGAAGCCGGCCGATCGATCCGATTGATGACGTCCCCGACTTTCTCGGTACCGACGGTGCCGGGAGAGTTCCGGGGCGTGCTTGCATATGCAGGGATGGGGTATGAAGCTCGCGCTGTATCAGGGGCCCGGCGACTTCCTCGACAAGGTGGCCAATCTCGCGCGCATGGAACGGCTCGCGGCCGAGGCGGCGCGGCAGAGTGCCGGCCTGCTGATGCTGCCCGAGATCTATCTCTCCGGCTACAATCTGGGCGAGGATTGCGGGCGTATGGCCGAGACCGTGGATGGCGCTTCGGCGCGCGAGGCCGCGCGCATCGCGAAGCGTCACAAGATCGCGCTGCTCTACGGCTATGCCGAGCGCGACGGCGACAAGATCTACAATTCCATTCTGCTCATGGGCGCCGATGGCGAGCGCCTCGCGAACTACCGCAAAGTGCATCTGTTCGGCTCCGAAGAAAGGCGGCTGTTCGAGCCGGGTCATGAGTATGTCGCGGCAACGCTGAACGGCCTTAAGATCGGGCTCGCCATCTGCTACGACATCGAGTTCCCGGAATTCATCCGCACCCTGGCGCTGCAGGGCGCCGATCTCATCGCCGTGCCGACCTGTCTGACGCCGCCCTATTGGGAGATTCCCACCTCGATCGTCCGCGCCCGCGCCTATGAGAATCAGGTCTTCGTGGCCTACGCCAATCACACCGGCGCCGAGCGCGATCTGACCTATATCGGCATGAGCGCGATCGTCGGTCCCGACGGCAAGGACATCCGGCGCGCCGGCAGCGACGAGGAAATCCTGCTCGTCGCGGAGATCGATCCCGCGGCTTACGCGGAATCGCGGCGGCTCAACACCTATCTCGCCGACCGGAGGCCCGCGCTCTATGGCGCGGTCGCTGCCACCAGGACGGCGAAGATGCCAGCAAGGCCAAGAACAAGGACCGCCATCGAGCGGCGACAGAGGAGGAGACGATGAGGCGTTTAGTGACGGGTGCAATGGCAGCGGCTGCCATCGGTCTTTGGGCGGTGGCGGCCAAAGCGGAGCCATTCGAGATCGTGCATACCACCTGGGTCGGCTACGGCCCGCTCTATCTGGCGCAGGATCTGGGATACTTCAAGGACGAGGGCGTCGAGGTCAAGCTCACCACGATCGAGGAGAAGACCCTGCAGATGGCTGCGGTCATGTCGGGACAGGCCGCGGGCGCGCTCGGCACGGTCGACGAGTTCCTGCTCTACATGAACAAGGATGTCTGCCTGAAATACGTCTTCGCGCTCGACGAGTCCGCGGGTGGCGACGGCATCATCGTCAGCAAGGATATCGGCAAGCTCGAAGACCTGAAAGGCAAGCAGGTCGCCTTCAACGAGGGCTCGGTGTCGCAATTCTGGTTCAATGTCGTGCTCAAGAGCCACGGCATGAAGCAGGAGGATATCGAAATGGTGAACATGACCCCGGACGACGCGGCCGCCGCCCTCATGGCCGGCCGGGTGCCGGCGGCCGTGACCTGGGAGCCGCATCTGACCGAGGCGCGCAGCACCGCCGGCTCCAAGGTATTGATCGACAGCTCGACTACGCCGGGCGTCATCACCGATGTGATGGCGGTCCAGTGCAGCACCGCCGAGAAGCGCGCCGACGACATCAAGAAGATCATTCGCGCCTGGAACAAGGCCGTCGATTATTGGAAGGCCAATCCCGACAAGGCCAATGCCATCATGGCCAAGGGCGTCGGCGGCTGGCTCTCCGATCCGGCCGTGTTCGGGGATTCGGTCAAGGGCGTGAAGTTCTTCGACAAGGCCACCAACACGGCCTATTTCGGCACGCCAGACAAGCCGGGCAATCTCTACGGCATCGTGCAGTATGCGATCGACATCTGGGGCGGCCTGGGCCGCCTGCAGGTGAGCCCGAAGCCCGCGGACATCATCACCAACGCCTATCTGGCGCAGTAACGCGATGGGTGAGGGCGCGCCGGCGCCATCCGCGCCGGACGAAGGGGCGAGAAAGCGGAGTGCAACCGCCTGGCGGCGGCTTGCCCGCGACTATCTTTCTCCCAAGACGGAAATCCCGACCCGGGCGGCGTTCCTGGCGGGATTTCTGTTCGGGGGCGCCATCCTGCTTCTCTGGTGCGCGGTCACCTATGGCGGGCTGGTGCCGCCCAACTTCCTGCCGGCGCCGCACAAAGTGGTTCAGGCTGCGATCCAGTTTACCCAGCAGGGCCGCCTGCCGCGTGACATCTGGGCCAGCGCCCAGGTCGTGCTGCTGGGTTTCGTGATCTCCTCGATCATCGCGGTGCCGCTTGGAATCCTGATGGGCGGCTTTCGCATTGTCCAGGCGGCGCTCGAGCCGACGATCAATTTCATCCGCTATCTGCCGGTGACCTCGATGATCCCGCTGCTGATCTTGTGGGTCGGCATCGGCATCGAGCAGAAGGTCTCGGTCATCCTGATCGGCACTTTCTTCCAGCAGGTCGTGATGATCGCCGACGTGGCGCGCCAGGTGCCGCGCGACCTGATCAATGTCTCCTATACGCTGGGTGCCCGGCGCGGGCTGGTGCTGACGCGAGTGCTGCTGCCGGCGACCTTGCCGGGCGTGGTCGATGCCTTGCGCGTGACCATGGGCTGGGCCTGGACCTATCTGGTGGTGGCCGAGCTGGTGGCGGCCAATAGCGGCCTCGGCTATCTGAGCCTCCAGGCGATGCGAGGATTCCGCGTCGACGTGATCTTCCTGGCCATCTTCATCATCGGCTTCCTCGGCATGGCGATGGATTTCCTGTTCCGCGCCATTCGCCGCTGGGGCCTGCCCTGGGCGGAGTAGGGCCGATGTCCAAGCTTTCCATTCGCGACGTCGAGCTTCGCTTCGAGCGGCGCGGCCGCCCGCCGCTGCTGGCGCTCGACCGGATCTCGCTCGATGTCGCCGACAAGGAGTTCGCGGTCATCGTCGGACCTTCCGGCTGCGGAAAATCGAGCCTGCTCTATCTGGTGGCCGGGCTGAACCGGCCCTCGGGCGGCGTCATGCTACTCGACGGCAAGCCGATCGACGAACCGGACCGCGATCGCGGCATGGTGTTCCAGTCCTACACGCTCTTTCCCTGGCTGACCGTGCGCGACAACATCGCCTTCGGGCTGAAGATCCAGGGGAAGGGAGCCGCCGAGCAGCGGGCGATCGTCGATCGTTACCTGGCCGAGGTCGGGCTCGAGGGTTTCGCCGACGCCTACCCGAAGCAGCTTTCCGGCGGCATGATGCAGCGTGTGGCGTTGGCGCGCGCCATGGCCAACGACCCGCAGATCCTGCTGATGGATGAGCCTTTCGGCGCGCTCGACAGCCAGACCCGCGTGGTGATGCAGCAGCTCCTGCTGCATGTCTGGGAGCATGAGCACAAGACCGTGCTGTTCGTGACGCACGACATCGACGAGGCCCTGTTGCTGGGCGACCGGCTTTATGTGATGACCGCGCGTCCGGGCCGCATCAAGGAGCGGCTGGCTGTGACCCTGCCGCGGCCGCGGCCGGTCGAGATGACGATGTCACCCGAGTTCCTGGCCTTGAAGCAGCGCGTGCTGGGGCTGCTCCAGGAAGAGGTCGCCAAGAGCATCGGCCTTGGCCGTGCCGAAGCCGGCTGAGCCGAAGAACCGACGATTGGCATATCAGATCAACAAGAGGACGAGCATGAGCCATATCCGTAAACACAAGTTCAACACCCGCGATACCTATCCGGAGCAAAAGCTCGACAACGATCTCTGCATGTCGGTGCGCGCTGGCAATCATATCTTCCTGCGCGGTCAGGTCGGCCAGGATCTCAAGGGTCGCATGGTGGGGGTGGGCGATCCCGCGGCCCAGGCCGAGCAGGCCATGAAGAACGTGAAGGTACTGCTGGAGGAGCAGGGCGCCCGGATGGAGGATATTTGCAAGATCACCATCTACATCACGGATCGTGCCTATCGCGAGCCGGTCTATCGGACCGTGGGCAAATGGCTCAAGGGCGTCTATCCTTGCTCCACCGGTCTCATCGTCCAGGGGCTAGCGCGTCCGGAATGGGTGATGGAGATCGATGTCGAGGCGGTGATCCCGGAAGAGCGCGCCGCGAAGGAAGAAAAAGCTGCGAAGAAAGGCCGGGCCGCCAAGAGCGGGCGGACCAGGAAGAAGGCGAAGGGGAAATGACATTCTCGATTGTCGGCCGCTGCGAGCGGACCGGTATGTTCGGGGTGGCGATCACCACCTCCAGCATCGCGGTCACCAGCCGTTGTCCCTGGGCCCGCGCCGGCGTCGGCGCGGTCTCCACTCAGAACGTTACCGATCCCTCGATCGGCCCGCGCACACTCGACGCGATGGAGAAGGGGGCGAGCGCTCACGATGCGTTGCAGCGGGTAATGGCGGACTCGGCGCATGCGGAGTATCGCCAGGTGATCGCCATCGACCGCCATGGCACGACGGCGGTCCATGGCGGCGTCAAGACGCTCGGAACCCATGCGATCCACCCGGGGCGCGACTGCATCGCCGCCGGCAATCTGCTCGCCAACGCCAATGTGCCGAAGGCCATGGTCAAGACTTTCGAGGCCAACGGCAGCATCCACTTGGCGGAGCGGCTGCTGCGCGCCCTCGAGGAGGGCGTCGTCGCCGGCGGCGAGATGGGGCCGGTCCATTCCTGCGGCCTCATCGTGGTGCGCGACCGGATTTGGCCGCTGGTCGATCTCAGAATCGATTGGCATGAGACGGCGCCCATCACCCAGTTGCGCCAGCTCTGGAACGCCTATGAGCCGCAGATGGAGGCCTATCAGACCCGTGCCCTCGATCCGGCCTCGGCGCCGGCCTATGGCGTGCCGGGCGATCCGGGCACCAACCCCAAGCGCTGACCGGTCTGAAGGTCTCTTAGCGGCGGCATCCCGCGAGCGGTATCGCCGTCGCGGCCTTGACGCGGTCCAGCACCACCAGGCTCTCGAAGCGGCGGATATGCCGTTCGAAGAGATAGCGCCGCGTGAAGGCTTCGTAGCCGGGCATGTCGTCGGCAGCGACGACGAGCACGAAGTCGGTCGGACCGGTGACGTAGTGGCATTGCAGCACTTCCGGCGCCTCGCGCATCGCCCGCTTGAACTCGTCGACGAGATCGGGGCGCTCGCGCTCTAGTGTCACCAGCACCACGACTGTGACCCGCTTTCCGATGGCGGCCGGCGCCAGCAGGGAGACGTCGCGCTCGATGACGCCTTCCTCCCGCAGTCGCTGCACGCGCCTCAGGCAGGCGGCGGCGGACAAGCCGGCGATGGCGGCAAGCTCCTCGCCGGTCAGACGATTGTTCTCCTGGAGCGCGTCCAGCAGACGCCGGTCGAATTCGTCGAGCTCCACCCGATCCCCGCAGATGCACCCTCTGTCGGCGGTCATGATAGCGGCATCGCCGCACCGGACGGGGCGTTTTTGCGAGATTTCCGCATGGCGGCGACCCGACAATCGCCGCGCACCGGAACGGGGCCGGTTCGCGCGCCCCGAAGGAAAGGCGGGAGTTGGAGGCAATCATGGGAAGCGTCGAACGCCGACTGGCCGAGCTGCGGATCGAACTGCCCGAGCCGAGCCGGCCCGGTGCCAACTATGTGCCGTTCCTGCGCAGCGGCGATCTTCTCTTCCTGACCGGACAGCTTTCGCAGTGGAACGGGGAACGACGCTTCCTCGGGAAGCTCGGGCGGGAGTTCGGGGTGGCGGAAGGCCGGGACGCGGCGCGCCTCTGCGCCCTCAATCTCCTGGCTCATCTGAATCAGGCGCTGGAGGGCGATCTCAATCGTATGCGGCACTGCGTTCGCGTGGCGGGCTACGTCAACTCAGTGCCGGACTTCACCGGCCAATCGCAGGTCGTCGACGGCGCCTCCGGACTCTTCGTCGAGCTGTTCGGCGAGGCGGGTCGCCATACCCGCATGGCGGTCGGGGTCGCAGCGCTGCCTTATGGCGTCGCCGTCGAGGTCGAAGCGGTGTTCGAGGTGGCCTGAGCCGGGTCCGGGGCTCAGTCGAGCGGTACCAGGTCCGGATCGACCCAGGCCCGCCGCGCCGCGACCGAGAGCAGGCGGTCGCGGCTGTAATAGCCGAAAGGGAAGGCGCTGGCGGCGTACCGGCTGGCCACGAGATCGTTCGCCAGGATGAGCAGGGAGGCTCCGGGGGCCGCCTCGCGCACGAACTTGCGGATGGCCCAGACATAGAAGGCCGTGATGGTCTCGTGATAGCCGTCGCTGTCCGTATTGGCCGTGCCGACCGATTCGTTGTAGACGGAGATCCCGCGGCGCAGCTCGCCCAGAACCAGGTCCGACGGCCGGTTCATCACGAACCAGAGCCCGACGACGAGATGGGCCTGGTGGGTCCAACGTTCCTTGGGCAGGGTCCTGGCGCGAAAACGCTCGACGATGTCGAGAACGTCTCGCTCGCTGCCGAACGTCTTCAGTCGCTCTGTACTGCCTTCGTTGGCCATGGCGCCAATCTCTCTCCATTCGCGCGGGCGATTGTGCGGATTTCCGTCCGGACCGCAAGCGGACATTGGCACAGAACTGGTCTGAAGCCATCGCGACATTGCGCGCCAGCCATGAGGAGGGCGGCGCTACCGCCAGTCTGGGCTTCTCCTTAAAACGAGTGCCGAATGATCCTGATGGGGAGAATCGAGGATGGTTTCCAGCGGCTCACGCTTCGCTTCCTGCCCGGTCCCGCCATACTATGCCGTGATCTTCGCCTCTCAGCGTAAGCTTGGCGACAACGGCTATGGCGCGGCCGCTGACCGCATGATTGAGATCGCACCCGGTATGCCGGGCTATCTCGGCGTCGAAACGGTGCGCGGGGCCGACGGCTTCGGCATCACGATCTGCTACTGGAAAGACGAGGCCTCGATCCGCGGCTGGAAGGCGCAGGCCGAGCATCATGCGGCGCAGGAGCGCGGCAAGGCCGAGTGGTATGAGCGCTATGAGCTCAAGGTGGCCAAGGTCGAGCGCGCCTATGGCGGGCCGGCAGGGCGCTAGCCGTTCAATCGAGCAGGCGCGCGACCTCCTCGGCGATGGCGAGCGACGAGGTCAAGCCGGGCGATTCGATGCCGTAGAGATTGACCAGGCCCGGCACGCCATGGGCGGCGGGGCCTTGAATCATCCAATCCAGTGCGGTCACGCCGGCGGGCGTCAGCTTCGGCCGGATTCCGCAATAGGCGGGTTGTAGCGCCCCGTCGGGCAGCCCCGGCCAATAGCGGCGAATGGCTTCATAGAAGCTGTCGGCGCGGGCGGGATCGACCGCATAGTCGAGGCGATCGACCCATTCGACATCCGGGCCGAAGCGCGCGCGTCCGCCCAAGTCGAGCGTCAGGTGAACGCCCAGCCAGGTGTCGTCGGGGGCGGGATACACCAGATGCGCGAAGGGCGTCTTCCCCATCAGGCTGAAATAATTACCCTTGCTGTAATAGAGCGGCGGCACCGTCCTGGGATCGAGACCGCGCAAGGCCCGCGCGAGCGGCTGGGCGCCCAGGCCCGCGGCATTGACCAGGCGCTGGCAGCGCAGCGTCATCGGCTGCGCGCCGCTGACATTGAGCAGGATCGAATCGTCTTCGATGGCGCCGCCCTGGGCCGGCGCGCGGAACACCACGCTGGCGCCGGCCGCTTCGGCCTCGCCCTGCAAGGCCAGCATCAGCCCATGCGCATCCACGATCCCGGTCGAGGGCGACAGCAGAGCCGCGACGCAAGCGATCGCCGGCTCGAGCTTTCGTGCCGCGGCCCGATCGAGCCACGCCAGGTCCATGACGCCATTGACCTCGGCCTTGCTCTTGATGGCCTCGAGCGCCGCGACCTCGGCATCGCGGGTCGCGACGATCAGCTTTCCGATCCGCCGGTGGGCGACGCCATGCGACCGGCAGAACTCGTAAAGCCGCGCCTTGCCGTCGACGCAGAGCCGCGCCTTCAGGCTTCCGGCATTGTAGTAGAGGCCGGCATGGATGACCTCGCTGTTGCGCGAGCTGATGCCGGTGCCGAAGGTCTCTGCCGATTCGAGCAGGATCACCTCGCGGCCGTCGCGCGCGAGCCGCCCGGCAATCGCCAGGCCGATCACGCCCGCTCCCACCACCACGGAATCGACCGCTTCGCTCATCCGAAGTTCGATTTCTTGTTCAAGTGTCGATCGGACCCGCGCCTGCAACCGGCACGGGGATCGCCGCTTTCGCCCGCGCCACCCGCGTCTCACGATGCAGGATATAGGCGCTGCTCGCAATGATGATCGCGGCACCGGCGATGACGGTGAGCGAAGGCAGGTCGTTCCAGAGCAACCAGCCGAAGAGCGTGGCCCAGATCAACGCGCTGTACTCGATCGGCGCCAGCAGCGAGACTTCGCCGTAACGAAAGGCCTCCGTCATCAGCAACTGGCCCAGCGCGCCGAAGACGGCGGTGCCGATGAAGACCAGGATGTCGATCCCTTCCGGCACGCGGAACTCCCAGGGCAGAGCGATGCCGGCGCAGACCAGCATGGTGAAGGAGTTCCAGAAGATGAGGCAGGGGCCGCTTTCGGTCGCGGTGAGCTTGCGCGAGACGATGAAGAGCAGCGCGTAGGTCGCGGCCGAGGAGAGTGCGGCCAGCGCCGCCAGGCCGAAGCCGGTGCCCGAAGGCTGCAGGATCACCATGACGCCGCCGAAGCCGATGAGGACGGCGGCCCAACGCCGGGGGCCGACCTTCTCGCTCAGAAAGGGCACGGAGAGGGCGGTCATGAAGAGGGGCGCGGCAAAGCCGATGGCGATCGTATCGGCGATCGGCAGATGCTTGAGCGCATAGACGAAGCAGAGCATGGTCGCGATCATCAGGGCCGCGCGCAACCCATGGCCCCAAGGCCGGCGGCTCTTGATCTGGCCGAGCCCGCCGCTGCGCAATGCGAGGCCCAGCGCCAGCGGCACCGCCAGGATGCGACCGAAGAACATGATCTGCCAGAAAGGGAAGCCGGCGGTGAGCCATTTGAGCGACGCGTCCTGGGCGGAGAAAGCGGCGACGGTCGCCACCATCAGCAGCACGCCCCGGAGCGGCACATTGGCCAGCCCGCCATGGGCAGCGGAGGTCTGGCCGGGCGCGCTCACGCCGCCCCCTTCTGCGCGTGCTTCTTGCGCTCGCGATTGACGATATAGAGCGTGCTGCCGACGACGATGAGCGAGCCAGAGATGACGGTGATGCTGGGGAGCTGGCTCCACAGCGCCCAGCCGAACAAGGTGGCCCAGACCAGGCCGGTATAGTCGATCGGCGCCAGCAGCGAGACCTCGCTGTAACGAAAGGCCTGGTTGAGGCAGAACTGGCCGACGCTGCCGGAGACGCCGACCAGAAGGAAGATCCAGAGATCGTTCCAGCTTGGCGTGATCCAGAGCCAGGGCATGGTGGCGCCGGTCACGATCAGCACGCCCACCGAGTAATAGAACAGTATGGTATGGCTCGATTCGGTGGCGCTGAGTTGACGCGAGGTGATGAGCGTTAGCGCATAGAGAAAGGCCGAGGACAGAGCCAGCACCGCGGCCCCGTTGAAGCCGGTGCCGGAGGGCTGCAGAATCACCAGAACGCCGACGAAGCCGATCAGCACCGCGCCCCAGCGCCTCGGTCCCACCTTCTCCTTCAGCAGGAGCACCGAGAGCAGGGTCATGAACAGAGGCCCCGCATAGGTGATCGCCATGGTATCGGCCAACGGCAGCATCGCCAGCGCGTAATAGAAGGTCAGCATCGTGCCGATGTTGAAGACCGAGCGCAGGGCGTGGCCGCCGAGCCGCATCGTCTTCAAGGTGCCCACGCCGCCGGCCTGGCTTGCGATGGCGACCGCGAACAGGAGCCCGATCGCGTAGCGCAGGAAGGCGATCTGGAAGGGGCTGTAATCGTCGGTCAGCCATTTCACGCCGGCGTCGAGCACCGTCAGACAGAAGACCGCGCTCGCCATGTAGAGCAAGCCGCGGCTCGGCTGGTGGCGCAGTCTCGCCGGTCCTGCCACCGCTCCGCTGCTCATGCCGATGTCCGCCCCCGAAAATGCGCCGCCAACCATGCCCCGAGCATGTTGGCCGGGCGGTCAAGCTGAGTGCGCAGAATGCCCGAAGGGGGCAGTCAAAGCGAGGGGGTCGCGGTCCCTCTGGCGGGGGAGAGAAGCGACTCCGACGGGCTGAAAACGGGCGATGACAGCCTTGAATTCATTGAATATCTGCCCTGCCTGTGCCACCCATGACAAATCCGGCGTCGCAGCCTAGATTGGCGCAATCATGCCTCTCGATATTCTCCCCTCGGTCTGTCCCCATGACTGCCCTTCGACCTGCGCGCTTGAGGTCGAGCGGATCGACCTGCACCGCATCGGTCGCGTCCGCGGCGCCGGCGATCAGGATTACACGGCAGGTGTCGTCTGCTCGAAGGTCGCCCGCTATGCCGAGCGTCACAACCATCCCGATCGCTTGACCGTTCCGCTCTTGCGGGTCGGCCCGAAGGGGCAGGGTCTGGCGGCCTTCAAGCCGATCCCCTGGAGCGAGGCGCTCGACCGGGTGGCGGAGAAATTCCTGGAGGCCGAGCGCCGCCTCGGGTCCGAGACGGTGTGGCCCTATTTCTACGCCGGCACGATGGGGCTGGTGCAGCGCGACGGCATCGAACGGCTGCGCCATGCCAAGCGGTATTCGCGCCAGCTCTCGACCATCTGCGTGATGCTGTCGGATTCGGGCTGGATCGCCGGCGTCGGCATCAGGCGCGGCACGGATGCGCGCGAGATCGCCCAGTCGGATCTGGTCGTAGTCTGGGGCGGCAATCCCGTCTCGACCCAGGTCAACGTCATGACCCACATCACCCGCGCCCGCAAGGAGCGCGGCGCCAAGCTGGTGGTGGTGGATCCCTATCGCACGCCGACGGCTCTCGTCGCCGACATCCATCTGATGCCGCGGCCCGGAACCGACGGCGCGCTCGCCTGCGGCGTGATGCATGAGCTGTTCCGCCAGGGCTTCGCCGATCGTGCCTATCTGGCGCGATACACCGATTGCCCTGCGGAGCTGGAGGCGCATCTCAAAGCGCGCCCGCCCGAATGGGCTGCCGCGATCACCGGCGTGCCGGCGGACCAGATCCGCAGCTTCGCTGAACTCTATGGCCGCACGAAACGCAGCTTCATCCGTGTCGGCTATGGCTTCTCGCGCTCGCGCAACGGTGCTGCCAATCTCCATGCCGTGACCTGCCTGCCGGCGATCACCGGCGCCTGGCAGTATCCGGGCGGTGGCGCGCTTTATGCCAACACCGGAGTCTATGGCCTCGACAAGACGATGATCGAGGGGCTGGACCGGCGCGACCCCGCCATCCGCATCCTCGACCAGTCGCGCATCGGCCCGGTCCTGACCGGCGACCGGCAAGACCTGGGCGACGGGCCGCCCATCACCGCGATGCTGATCCAGAACACCAACCCGATGGTGGTCTGCCCGGAAGGGCTCAAGGTGCGACAGGGCTTCATGCGCGACGATCTCTTCGTCTGCGTCCATGAGCAGTTCATGACCGAGACCGCCGCCATGGCGGACATCGTGCTGCCGGCGACCACCTTTCTCGAGCATGACGACATCTATATCGCCAGCGGCCACAGCTATCTGCAGCCCGCGCGTAAGATCGTGGAGCCGCTGGGCGAGGCAAGACCCAATCACTTTGTAATCTGCGAACTGGCGAAGCGGGTGGGCGCCGAGCATCCGGGCTTCCATATGAGTGAGTGGGAGCTGATCGACCAGATGTTGAAGGCTTCGAACAAGCCCTCGGCCGACGAGCTCTATGCCAAGCGCTGGCATGACTGCGCGCTGCCGTTCGAGGAGGCCCATTTCCTCAACGGTTTCGCCCATCCCGACAAGCGCTTCCGCTTCAAGCCCGACTGGAAGGGCATGGGCCCTTGGCACGAGGGCATGCCGGCGCTCCCCGATCATCCGCGGTTGATCGAGGAGGCCAGCCCCGAGCATCCCTTCCGGCTGGTCGCGGCGCCGGCGCGAACCTTTCTCAACTCGACCTTCACCGAGACGCCGGGCTCCAAGCAGCGCGAGCAGCGCCCGACGGCGTTGCTGCACCCGGTCGATTGCGAGCGGCTGGGGTTTGCCGAGGGCGACCGGGTGCGGCTCGGCAACCGCCGCGGCTCGGTCGTGGTCCATGCCAAACCCTTCGACGGCTTGCAGCCGGGTGTCGTGATCGTCGAAGGCATCTGGCCCAACGGCGCGTTCGAGGAGGGACAGGGCATCAACGCGCTCATCGGCGCCGATCCCGGCCCGCCGCGCGGCGGCGCCTGTTTCCACGACAGCGCCGTCTGGGTCCGCCCGGCATGATCATCACCGGTCCGAAGGGTGCTGCCGGCCGACGCTTCCGGCGGCCGCATGTGGTGGTGCTCGGCAACGAGAAGGGCGGTTCCGGGAAATCGACCACGGCGATGCATCTGATCGTGGCGCTCCTGCGCGAGGGCTACAAGGTCGGCAGCCTCGACCTCGATGCGCGCCAGGGCAGCCTCAGCCGCTTCATCGCCAATCGCGCCGAGAACGGGCTCGATCTGCCGATGCCGCGCCATGTCCGGCTCGAGCAGTCCACGCTCGATTCCGCGGCGGCCGCGCGCGAGGAGGAAAAGCAGCGTTTTGACGCGATCCTGGTCGACATGGCCGATTGCGATTTCGTGGTGATCGACACCCCTGGCAGCGACAGCAACCTGTCGCGGCTCGGCCACGCCCGCGCGGACACGCTGGTGACACCGCTCAATGACAGCTTCCTCGACCTCGACCTCCTGGCGCGGGTCGACGGCCAAGGCCAGAAGATCCGCGGGCCCAGCACCTATGCCGAGATGGTCTGGGAACAGAAGAAGCGCCGAGCGCTCTCCGACGGCGGCTCGATCGACTGGATCGTCATGCGCAACCGGCTTGCGAGCCTGGATGCCCGCAACAAACGGCGGATCGGCAAGCTGGTCGAGGAGCTGGCGCGCCGGATCGGATTCCGCCTGGCGCCGGGTTTCAGCGAGCGCGTGGTGTTCCGCGAGCTGTTTCCGCGGGGGCTGACCCTGCTCGATCTGGCCGATGCCGGCACGTCCCTGACTCTGTCTCATGTTGCGGCGCGCCAAGAGCTGCGCGGCCTGCTCGATGTGATCGGCCTGCTCAAGCCCGAGGCGGCGGCCGCCCTCGAGAGAAGCTGGACAGAACCGGCCGCAGTCCCCAATTCTTGAGGGGTGGTGCGTGGCTCCTGATCCGGGCCGGAGGTCTGGAGCGACGGGATCCACGGGATCGGGCTCTTCCCAGGTGAGGCGGTACCGCCATGGCGTCGTCTCGAGACAAGCTGCCAACCGATAAGCCGGCGGGCGCCGCCGGCCAGGATGTCGCGCAGTTCCTGGCCAAGCTCGCAGCCGTTCCCGCACCGCGCAAGGACGGCCAGCGCGGCCGGCTGCTGTTCGGCCTCGATGCCACCGCAAGCCGGCAGCCGACCTGGGACCGGGCCTGCCATATCCAGGCCGAGATGTTCGCGGCGGCCGCCGAGCTGGGTGGCCTCGACATCCAGCTTGCCTATTATCGGGGCTTTGGCGAGTTCAAGGCGACACCCTGGCTGTCGGATGGTGCCGCCTTGCAGCGGCTCATGGCGCGGGTTTCCTGTCTCGGCGGCAAGACCCAGATCGGCAAGCTGCTGCGCCATGCCCTGATCGAGACCAAGGCGAAACGGATCAACGCGGTCGTCTTCATCGGCGATGCGATGGAAGAGGATGGCGACGCGCTCTGCCATCAGGCGGGCGAGCTCGGCGTGCTGGGCGTGCCGCTCTTCATGTTCCATGAGCGCGGCGAGGCGCTTGCCGCGGAAACCTTCAAGCAGATGGCGACGCTCTCGGGCGGCGCCTATTGCCGCTTCGATGCCCATAGCGCCGATGCTTTGCGAGACCTCCTGCGCGCGGTCGCGATTTTCGCCACCGGCGGGCGCGCCGCGCTCGAGGATCATTCGCGTCGCCAGGGCGGCGCCGCGCTGCTGCTGACGCGCCAGTTGGAGCGGTGAGATCGCGTCATCCCCCTTTGCCGCGGGATGATCGTGAAGAATGGGAATGTCGCGACGACGGGTTGAAGAATGGTCGCCTATTTCTTTCTCGGGATTGTGTTGCTCGCGGTGCTGCTGCTGCTGATCAAGTCGGCGGCGAGCGTCGACGCGGCCGTTCTGGCGCGGCTGGTCAAGGGGTTCGGCATCGCCCTCGTGGCCAGTGTCTTGATCTATCTTGTGGTCGCCGGGCGCGGCGGCCTTGTTGCGGTTGCCATCCCCTTCGCCGTGCCGGTTCTGCTGATGTGGTTGCGGCGGCGCCAGTCGCTGTCGGGCTCGGGCGGCGGCGCATGGAGCACGGGACAACGGCCCAGCGGCACCGGGCACTCGGATGTAGAGACGGCGTTCCTCGCGATGAGCCTCGATCACGCCACCGGCCGGCTCGATGGCTGGATCAAGAAGACGCGGTTCGCGGGGCGCCGCCTGAGCGAGCTCGCGCGCAACGAGCTGCTCGATCTGCGCCGCGAAGTGGCGAGCGACGCCGACTCGGTCTCGGTTCTCGAGGCCTATCTCGATCGCACGCAAGGCCCCGACTGGCGCGGACCCGGCAACGACAATCGCCAGAGCCAAACTGGATCGGGCGCTGGCGGCACCGGCGGGGCCATGACCCGCGAGGAGGCCTACGAGGTGCTGGGCCTCAAGCCGGGCGCCAAGGAACCGGAGATCCGCGAGGCCCATCATCGCCTGATGAAGAAGCTCCACCCCGACCAGGGCGGATCCGACTATCTGGCGGCCCGGGTGAACCGGGCCCGCGACATCTTGCTCGGCGCCTAAAGACCCTATTCACATCCTTTTCATCTCATGGCCCTCTAAATCTCACGGTCTGTGAGAAATAGGGGCCGCGAGAACCCCTCTGGTTGCATCGCCCGGAGCCACATGGCACAAAGGCGCCCCTCGCCCCGAGGCGAATAATTCTGGAAAAATCATGTTAAATCAAAGAGTTAGAAAGGCTATTTTTCCCGTCGGCGGACTCGGCGTCAGGTTCCTGCCGGCGACCAAAGCGATGCCCAAAGAGATGCTCCCCGTGGTCGACAAGCCGCTCATTCAGTACGCGGTCGAGGAGGCGAGGGCAGCCGGAATCGATCAGTTCATCTTCGTGACCGGCCGGGGCAAGACCGCGATCGAAGATCATTTCGACCAATCCTTCGAGCTGCAGGCGACGCTGACCGAGCGCGGCAAGAAGCGCGAGCTGGCGCTCTTGGAGGCGATGCGCCTGGAGCCCGGCCAGGTCACCTATGTCCGCCAGCAGGAGCCGCTGGGGCTGGGTCACGCCGTCTGGTGCGCGCGCCATCTGGTGCAGGACGAGCCGGTGGCGGTGCTGCTCGCCGACGATTTGGTCAAGGCGGCCACGCCCTGCCTCAAGCAGATGGTCGACGCCCAGGCGCAAGTCGGCGGCAATGTCATCGCCGTCATGGACGTGGCGCCCTCGCAGACCGACAAGTATGGGATCGTGAAGCCGGGCGCCGCCAACGGCCGTCTGGTCGAGGTCAAGGGTCTCGTCGAGAAGCCGGCCCCGGCCGCGGCCCCTTCCACGCTCGCAGTCATCGGCCGCTACATTCTGCAGCCGGCGCTGTTCGAGCTGTTGGCGCGCCATGAACGCGGCGCCGGCAATGAGATCCAGCTCACCGACGCGATGGCCAAGATGATCGGTGCGATGCCGTTCCATGGCTATCGTTTCGAAGGGACACGTTACGACTGCGGCGACAAGGCCGGTTTCGTCGAGGCGACGATGGCCTATGCGCTCGAGCACGAGACCATTGCCAAACCGGTGCGCGAGATGCTCCGCCGCCTGGTCCGGAATTTGGATTGATATTGTGCGTTGATCTGATCCTCAAGCGCCTGCGCGCCACCGAAGGGAAACGTCTCGCATGAAGGTCGTGATGATCGGTGCCGGCTATGTCGGCCTGGTTTCCGGTGCCTGCTTCTCGGAGTTCGGCGTCGAAGTGGTGTGCGTCGACAAGGACGCGAACCGGATCCGCGAGCTGGTCGAGGGCCGCATTCCGATCTACGAGCCGGGTCTCGAGGATCTGGTGCGCGACAACAGCAAGGCCGGCCGGCTCGCCTTCTCGACCGACCTGGCCTCGGCGATGGCGGGTGCAGAGGCGGTGTTCATTGCGGTTGGCACGCCGTCGCGGCGCGGCGACGGCCATGCGGATCTGAGCTACGTCTATCAGGCGGCGCGTGAGATCGCGGCGGCACTCGACGGCTACACCGTGATCGTCACCAAATCGACCGTGCCGGTCGGCACCGGCCGCCGCGTGGCCGAGATCATCCGCGAGATCCGCCCCGACGCCGAGTTCGACGTGGTGTCGAACCCCGAATTCTTGCGCGAAGGCTCGGCCATCAACGATTTCATGCGCCCCGATCGCGTGGTGATCGGCACCGAGACCGAACGCGCGCGCGACGTCATGCGCCGGCTCTATCGGCCGCTTTACCTGATCGAGACGCCGATCGTCTTCACCGGGCTCGAGACCTCGGAGCTGATCAAATATGCTGCCAACAGCTTCCTCGCGACCAAGATCACCTTCATCAACGAGATCGCCGATCTGTGCGAGAAGGTCGGTGCCGACGTTCATGATGTGGCGCGCGGCATCGGGCTCGACGGCCGCATCGGCCGCAAGTTCCTGCATCCGGGCCCGGGCTTCGGCGGCTCCTGCTTCCCCAAGGATGCGCTGGCGCTGGTGCGCACGGCGCAGGAAGCCGACGCGCCCTTGCGCATCGTCGAGACGGTGGTGGCCTCGAACGACGCGCGGAAAGTGTCGATGGTCAGCCGCGTGACGGCGGCCTGCGGCGGAAATGTCAGGGGCAAGATCGTGGCGGTGCTGGGCCTCACCTTCAAGCCCAATACCGACGATATGCGCGACAGCCCGAGCCTGGTGATCCTGCCGCGATTGATCGAGCAGGGCGCCAAGGTCAGGGCCTTCGATCCGGAAGGCATGAACGAGGCCCGCAAGCTCATGCCGGAGGTCGAATATTGCGCCTCGGCCGAGGACGCGATGTCGGGCGCCGACTGCCTGCTGCTGCTGACCGAGTGGAACGAGTTCCGCGCGCTCGATCCACGCCGCATCAAGGCGCTGTTGGGCAAACCGGTCGTGGTGGATCTGCGAAATGTCTATAATCCGGCCGAGATGCGTAGCGCCGGCCTGACCTATACCAGCATTGGGCGGCCCATCGGCTCGGTCTCGGAATCGGCCTGAGCCTTCACGCGTTTATCGGCCGCCTTACACCAACCCATTTCAGAGATTTGAATGTCCGACGCTCATCGTTTTCACCCCACCGTCTTGCGCGAGTACGACATCCGCGGGCTCGTCGGCAAGACC
>Ga0335084_10001749_pt1 | contig 20529 bp, 12 predicted proteins | sample Lox_Sample_44_FD_206721 | JGI IMG/M metagenome (GOLD analysis project Ga0335084, IMG submission 206721) | Soil microbial communities from Loxahatchee National Wildlife Refuge, Florida, United States - Lox_Sample_4.4 | ecosystem: Environmental > Terrestrial > Soil > Wetlands | place: USA...
GGGAGATGGACGTTCTCCAGCAGAAGCTGGACGAGGCGCTCTCCGAGCTCCCCGAGTCGGCGGACCTGGACGAGCTCATCGCCCAGCTCAACGAGATCGGTCGCAAGAGCGGCCTGGAGATCTCGGCCATCGAGCCAGTGCCCGAGGAATCGGCGCAAATCTACGTGAAGATCCCGATCAAGATGGCGCTCACCGGCAACTACCACGAGATCGCCATGTTTCTTCAGTCGCTGGCGAATCTCCGGCGGATCGTGAACGTGAACAACATCCAGCTCGGATCGCCCACCCTCAAGGCGGAGAAGGTGGTCCTGAGCAGCTCGTTCGTGGCGACCACATTCCGCTTCCTCGATCCGAAGGCCCAGGCGGCGGAGAAGGACAAGAAGAAGGCCCGGCCATGAGCGCAACTCGCCCGCGGCTCCCACATCTGGTCTGGGCGACGGTCCTGGCGGCGGCCTGCGGGGGGAGCGCCCCGCCTCCGCCGGCCGCCTCAGCCAAGGTGGCTGCGGCCAAGCCCACCCCTCCGCCGGAGCAGGCCGTCGCCCCGGCTCCCACGTACGTTTACAACCCGGTGGGCAAGCGGGATCCCTTCCGCAGCCCCGACGCGGAGCCGGCCGCCCAGGCGGCCCTGGCCAGCCAGAACTGCAACGAGCCGCTGTGCCGCTTCGACGTGGATCAGCTCACCCTGGTGGCGGTGGTGACCGGTGACGCGAACCCGCTGGCGATGGTCCAGGATCCCGCCGGCCGGGGTTACTTCGTGCGCCGCAACACCCGCGTCGGCCGGCAGGGTGGAAAGGTCACCCAGATCATGAGCGACGCCCTGGTGATCACCGAGTACTTCACCACCCCCGACGGGAAGACCACCGCCAACCCCGTCACCCTGGCCATCAAGGCCGAGAAGATTCCCGAGCAGGAGACCGACCTTGCGACGGGCAAGTCCTATTGAGGCCGGAGCGGAGATCCCTGTGATGCGTTCCCGGAGCGCAGTGACCCTGATCGGCTGTCTCGCGCTGATCGCCGCCGCGCCGTCCCGTGCCGCGGAGCCCAACCTGCTCCGCGACGTGCGGCTGGAGGCGACCGCCACCGGCGCCCGGGTGGTCGTGACCGGTAGCCGGCCACCCATCTTCACCGTCTTCCGGCTCGCCGGCCCGGACCGTCTGGTCATCGACGTGACCTCGGCAGACGCCAGCGCCATCCGCGGCTCGCGCGAGGGCCAGGGCCCCATCGGGGGAATCAACGTCTCGCAGTTCACCGACTCGACGGCCAGCGTGGGCCGGGTGCTGGTCACGCTGCGCGCGGCGAAGAGCTACGACGTGAAGGCGGACGGGAACGAGCTCCTCATCACGGTGCTGGGCGAGGGCTCGACTTCGGCTCCGGTGGCGAGTGCCGAGCCACCGGCGCGCGCCCCGGCCGCTCCGGCCACTCCCTCCGCCTCTGCTCCGGTCGCGACCAAGGCCGTCCCGGTGGGCCAGATTCCCGCGCCCGGCGCGGACGTGGTCTCGGTGGCGCGCGAGTCACGTCCGACAAAGACGCCGGCCCGCCGGCTCACCGCCGTCCGGGCGAAGGGCGAGACGCTGCAGCTGTCGTTCGACGGGGACGCCCGGGCCTACGAGCTGCTCCGGCTCACCGGACCGGACCGGCTGGCGCTCGACGTGAGCGGGGTGAAGCTGGCCGCCTCGGTCCGCCGCGCGCCCTCCGGGCCGTTCTCCACCCTGCGCGCGGGGTCCCACCCGGACAAGTTCCGGCTGGTGGTGGACGCGGACCCGGCGCTCGAGACGAAGGTGAGCTTCACGCCGAACGGGCTCCGCTGGACGCTCGGCGCTCCCGCCGCGTCGCCGGCGGCGGTCGCCTCCGTCGCGCCGGAAGGCCAGAAGAGCGACCTCAAGGACGGCGAGGTGGAGATCGACGGCCGTCGGGTGATGGCCGTCCCAGCGGTGCCGGTACCCCCCCAGGGTGTCCCAGCGGAGATGCTCGACCTCGGCTTCGTCGAGTCCTCGCGCGGCGGGCGGATCCAAATCAAGCTCAACCGGGCGGCCCAGTTCGAGGTCGAGCGCCCGGACGACCGCGGCGCGGTCCTGACCCTCTCCGGGGTGCGGCTCCCTAAGCGGCTGGAGCGCAGCCTCGATACCTCGGCCCTGGAGACGCCGATCAAGATGATCAGCACCTTCGCCGTTCCCGGGAATGGCCAGCGGGTGCGCGTGGTGGTCGCCGCCGACGGGGCGCTCACCGAGCATGCGGAGCGCGCGTCCGACGGACTGGTGTGGCACCTCGAGGCCAAGGGCCTGAAGACCGAAGAGGTCGCGGTCTCCAACCGCACCGCGGGCTTCACCACCGAGCCGGCCGTCGTCGCCGCGCAGACTTCCACCGGCCGGACCCGGTACGTGGGCAAGAAGGTGTCCTTCGAGTTCAAGGACATCGACATCCACAACCTGCTGCGGGTCATCGCCGAGGTGAGCAAGAAGAACATCGTCGTCGCCGACGACGTGACCGGAAAGATCACCATCCGTCTCCGGAACGTCCCCTGGGACCAGGCGCTGGACATCATCCTGGCGAGCAAGGGGCTGGGGAAGGAGGAGGTGGGTGACATCATCCGGGTGGCTCCGCTCAAGACGCTCGAGGAGGAGGCGCGTTCGCGCGAGGAGCGGAAGAAGGCTCTCCGGCGGCAGGAGGACCTGGTGGTGCAGCTGATCCCGGTCAACTACGCCGCGGCAGGGGACATGGCCTCGCGAGTGAAGGACGTGCTGAGCGAGCGCGGGACGGTCGCCGTGGATGCACGGACGAACACCCTGGTGGTGCGAGACATCGGGAGCAACATCGGCAAGGCGCGCGGCCTGGTGGAGAAGCTCGACTCCATCACGCCGCAGGTCCTGATCGAGAGTCGGATCGTCGAGGCCAACACCAGCTTCTCCCGTTCCATCGGCGTGCAGTGGGGTGGCTTCGGCCAGGCGGCGCCCGCCACCGGCAACGCCACCGGGCTGAGCTTCCCCAACACCGTGCGGGTGACCGGTGGCTCCGATCTCGGGACCGCCTCCGCGACCGGTGTCAGCGCTCCGCCGAACTTCGCGGTCAACCTCCCCGCGGCCGTCGGCGCCGGTGCCGGTGGTGCCCTCGGCTTCACCTTCGGCTCGGCCAACGGGGCGCTGAACCTCAATCTTCGCCTCTCGGCCGCGGAGAGCAACGGGACGATCAAGACCATCAGCGCCCCCAAGGTCACCACCCTTCAGAACCAGAAGGCGACCATCAGCCAGGGCGTGTCCATCCCGTTCAGTCAGGTGTCCGCCCAGGGCGTGAACACCACATTCGTGGAAGCCCGTCTGCAGCTCGACGTCACTCCCCACATCACCTCGGACGGCAGCGTCCTGATGGCGATCAGGGCCACCAACAACCAGCCGGATCCGGCCAACACCGGCGCCAACGGTCAGCCGGCGATCCAGAAGAAGGAGGCCGAGACGCAGGTGCTGGTCAAGGACGGCGACACCACCGTGATCGGCGGGATCTACGTCCGGCGCGGCTCCACCAACGAGTCGGGCGTCCCCTGGCTGATGAAGATCCCCATCCTCGGCTTCTTCTTCAAGACCAACACCGTGTCCGAGAACCGCCAGGAGCTCCTGATCTTCATCACCCCCCGGATCGTCACCCAGTCGGTCGCCAAGCCCGTCGCCGCGGCGAGCGCGTCCACGGGAGGTAACCCATGAAACGTCTCCTTCTCTGGCTACCGCTGACCTGTCTGGGCGTGCTGCTCGCGGGGTGCTCAGCCGATCCGCTGAACCTCCTCGTCTTGTCCGCCCGCGCCCCGGGGGACAAGTGCGACTTCCCGGACGACACGCTCTACGTTTCGCGTGGGTCGCTCGACCTCACGCCCTATGTGGTGGGGACGGCTCAAGTGGTGACCAACCGCTACTACCAGGTGTTTTCCTGGCAGAACAACCTCCAGCCGAACCCGATCTCGGTCGGTGGCCAGGTCGTCGACCCGGGCACGGGCAACAACTTCGTCGCCGACAGGATCCACTACGAGTACCAGTACTCGGACCCCAGCGTGGTACTCGCCGCCGAGGCTGCCAACACGCACGCAGTGATCTCCGCCGGTGGGCAGAGCAAGGACAACAGCATCGGGGTCGATCTGATCCAGCCGGGGGCGTTTGCGGCAATCAATGGCAGCACGGCCATCGACAGCGGCGCCCAGACCCTCCTGGTCACTTTCCAGATCTTCGGAAAGACCCTCGCCGGGGGCTCGAAGTACACCAACGAGGTCACCTTTCCCGTCTCCATCCGCCGGCTCTCCACCACCCCGGTCGACTGCGCCGCGTCGGGCCTGGTCCTCAACACCGGCGTGTGTGGGGTTCCCGGACGCGACCAGGCAGTCTCCTGCACCACCCCCTGAACGAGGCCCGATGGCCTTCCTGCCCCTCCTCGAGGAAGTGGTCCGCTCCGTGGACGGGGCCCTGGCCTGCTCGGTCATGGGCTTCGACGGCATCTCGGTGGAGAACTTCCAGGTGGACGCGGCGTCCGATCTGGACGTGCAGTCCACCCTCATCGAGTACGCGGCGGTGCTCGGCCAGGTGAAGAACGCCGCCCAGCTGCTCAAGACCGGCGCGGTCACCGAGGTGAGTATCAACTCCGACCAGGTGCTGACCGTCATGCGGCTGGTGACCGACGAGTACTTCGTCGTCCTGGCGCTCAAGGCCTCGGGCAACTACGGCAAGGGCCGGTACGCGCTCCGGATCGCCGCGCCGCGCATCCGCGCCGAGCTGTAGCGCTCCCCGCTCCGTAGGCCCTTCCCAGCCGGGCGCCCTCGGGGTAAGGGGCACCGGCCATGGCCGGTGTCATCGATACGTCCGAGTTCCGCAAGGGCCTGAAGATCGAGGTCGACGGAGAGCCCTACGAGATCATCGAGTTCCAGCACGTGAAGCCGGGCAAGGGCTCGGCGTTCGTGCGGACCAGCATCAAGAGCTTGCTCAGCGGCCGGGTGCTGCAGCCCACCTTCAAGAGCGGTGACAAGGTGGGCAAGCCGGACATCGAGGAGCGGCAGATGCAGTACCTCTACCAGCAGGGCGACGACTACTACTTCATGGACACCCGGAACTACGAGCAGACCTTCCTCGGTGAGACGGTGCTCGGCGAGTCTCGCAACTACCTCAAGGAGAACATCGAGGCCTCGGTGCTCTTCTACAACGGCAAGGCCATCGGGGTGTCGCTCCCCAACTCGGTGGACCTCAAGGTCGTGAAGTGCGATCCGGGCATCCGCGGCGACACGGTGAGCGGCGCCACCAAGCCCGCCGAGCTCGAGACCGGCTACGTGGTCAACGTCCCGCTGTTCATCAACGAGGGTGACGTCCTGAAGATCGACACCCGGGACGGCAAGTACCTCACCCGCGTGGCCGCCGCCTGACCATGGCGAGCAAGAAGCGAGCGGACGAGACCGAGAACCGAGACGAGGGCCCGGCCACCTCGCTCCTCGACGTGGACGCGCTCCGGCGCATCGTCGAGCTGCTGGAGACCACGGAGGTCACCCGGCTCTCGTGGCGCCGCGGCCCGGAGCGGCTGCTCATCACCCGCGGCCACGGCCCGGCGCCGGTGGTCCAGGTCGCGCCGGCCCCGCTCCCCCCGCTGCAGCCGGCCCCGCTGCCTTCCCGGGTGAACGCCGCCGAGCCCTCCGCCGCGGCACCGGCCTCCGCCGCCGCGTCCGAGGGCGAGAAGAAGGGGCATGTGGTGTCGTCGCCGTTCGTCGGAACCTTCTACCGGACGCCGGCGCCCGACCAGCCGGCCTTCGTCGAGCTGGGCTCGGTGGTGAAGAAGGGGCAGACCCTCTGCATCATCGAGGCGATGAAGCTGATGAACGAGATCGAGGCCGACGAGCCGGGGAAGATCACCGAGATCTTCGTGGAGAACGGCCAGCCGGTGGAGTTCAGCCAGCCGCTGTTCCGGATCGAGCCGGCGTAGGCCCCTGCAAAGAGATGTTCAAGAAGATCCTCATCGCCAACCGCGGGGAGATCGCCCTCCGGGTCATCCGTGCCTGCCGCGAGCTGGGCATCCGCACCGTGGCGGTGCACTCCACCGCGGACGCCACCGCGCTCCACGTCCGCTTCGCCGACGAGGCGGTGTGCATCGGTCCGCCGCCCTCGCGCGACAGCTACCTCAACATCCCGGCGATCCTCTCCGCGGCGGAGATCACCCGCGCCGACGCCATCCACCCTGGCTACGGCTTCCTCTCGGAGAACGCCGACTTCGCCGAGGTCTGCGAGAACTGCAAGATCCGCTTCCTCGGGCCGCGGGCGGAGATGCTGCGCCTGATGGGCAACAAGGTCCGGGCGCGCGAGGCGGCGAAGGAGGCGGGGCTGCCGCTGCTCCCGGGCTCGCCAGGCGTCCTCCGCGGCCCGGCCGAGGCCCAGGCCGAGGCGGACCGCATCGGCTACCCGGTCATCCTCAAGGCGGCGGCCGGCGGGGGCGGGCGGGGGATGAAGATCGTCCGCGGGCGCGACGCGGTCACCGCCGCCTTCGCCACCGCGTCCGCCGAGGCCGCCTCGTCCTTCGGCAACGGCGACATGTACGTCGAGCGGTACGTGGAGAAGCCGCGCCACGTGGAGATCCAGATCGTCGCCGACGAGCACGGCAAGGTGATCCACCTGGGCGAGCGCGAGTGCTCGGTGCAGCGGCGCCACCAGAAGCTCATCGAGGAGAGCCCCTCCCCGGCGGTGTCGCCCGAGCTCCGCCGCCGGATGGGCGAGGTGAGCGTCCGGGCGATGGAGCGCATCCGGTACAACAACCTCGGCACCATCGAGTACCTCCTCGACGAGCGGGGCGAGTTCTACTTCATGGAGATGAACACCCGGGTGCAGGTGGAGCACCCGGTCACCGAGGCGGTCACCGGAATAGACCTGGTCCGAGAGCAGATCCTCCTCGCCTCGGGCGAGCCGCTCCGGCGGAAGCAGGAGGACATCCAGCTGCGCGGCGCGGCGATCGAGGCCCGGGTCAACGCCGAGGACCCGGTCACCTTCGCCCCCTGGCCAGGGAAGATCACCGGCTACAGCGTCCCCGGCGGGTACGGCGTCCGGGTGGACTCTGCTGCGTACGAGAACTACACCGTCCTCCCTCACTACGACTCGCTCCTGGCCAAGGTCATCGTCCACGCCGAGGACCGGCCCCTGGCCATCGCCCGGCTGCAGCGGGCCCTCGGTGAGTACGTGATCGAGGGCATCCGCACCAACATCCCGTTCCACCGCACCGCCCTGGCCGACGACGCCTTCACCTCGGGGCAGTACGACACCCGGCTGGTGGAGCGGCTCCTGGCCTCGGAGGTGGGCACCCGGCGCCTCCGCCAGGCCATCGAGGAGACGCCGTAACCCCCCGGACTCCCTGAGAAACGCCTCGGCACGTTCCTTGACGGTCGCGCACCCGCCACGCTACCGTCCGAGGTGGAGACTCCCCGGCTGTGCCTGGGTCCCGACCCCCCCTCGGGACTCCGGCGCCGGTGCGCGTCGATGGACAAGAACAAGATCATCGAGGGCGCGGCCAAGCTCGTCGCCAAGGGAGCCTTCGACAAGGCCATCCGCGAGTACCAGAAGGTGCTCGACCTGGATCCACGCGACGTGCGCGTGCTGCAGAAGATGGGGGAGCTGTACCAGAAGAAGGCCGACAACCCGCAGGCCGCCTCGTTCTTCACCCGGGTCGCCGAGGTCTACGCCCAGGACGGGTTCTTCCTCAAGGCGGTCGCGCTCTACAAGCAGGTCCTCAAGCTGAACCCGGATCTGGTCGAGGTCAACGTCAAGCTGGCCGAGCTGCACCAGCACCTCGGCCTGATGACCGAGGCGATGGCCTTCTTCCAGGTGGTGGTCGCCCACCACGAGCGAAAGGGCGACTCGAAGGCCACCTTCGCCACCCTGAAGAAGATGGTGGACCTGGACCCGGAGAACGTCTCCAGCCGGCTGAAGCTCGCCGAGCTGTACGCCCGCGAGCAGATGGGCGGGGAGGCGCTGGCCGAGTTCAAGCGGGCGGCGGACTGGCTGGAGCGCAACAACCGCCCCGACGAGCGGCTCCGGGTGCTGGAGCGCATCGCCGCGCTCGAGCCGGACAACGTGCAGCTCGCCCGCAGCCTGGCGCACGACTACCTCGCCCGCGGCGACCACAAGCGCGCCCTGGCCAAGCTGCAGCTCTGCTTCAAGGCCGACCCGCGCGACATCCCCACCCTGGTCCTGCTGGCGCAGGCCTTCACCGCGCTCAACCACACCAGCAAGACGCTCAGCGTCTACAAGGAGCTGGCCAAGCTCCACGCCGAGCGCAACCAGCACGCCGAGTCGCGCGAGGCCTGGGGGAAGATCGAGCGGATCGACCCGGCCGATCCCGACCTCCTGGCGTGGAAGGCGAGCCAGCGGGCGGTGGCGGCCGTCGCCCAGCCGGCTGCCCCCCGCGCGGCGCGCACCTCGGTGTCCCAGGCCATCGCTGCGGTCCAGGCTGCCGTGCCGCCCCCGCCCCCTCCTCCTCCGCCGGCCCCGGTGACCCTGAGCCGCGAGCAGATCCACAAGCTGCTCGCCGAGACCGACGTCTACGTGAAGTACGGGTTGCACGACAAGGCGCTGGAGCACCTGCGGCGCATCTTCGCCGTCGACCCGGAGAACCTCGAGGCCCACGAGAAGGCGTACGTCATCTACCGCTCGGCGGGGCAGGGCGCACAGGCCACCGAGCAGCTGCTCAACGTGCTCCGGCTGTGCACCCGCGGCCTGGAGCGGAAGCGCGCCCAGCCGTACCTGGACACCCTGCTCTCCGAGGCGCCCGGCCATCCGGAGATGCCGGCCTTCCTCGCCGTGCTCCGGCCGGAGTCGGTGCGGGGCGGGGCGGACCCCGCGCTGATGGCTGCCGGCGGCGACGAGGAGGTGCTCCTCGCCGACGACGGGCTGGATGTCTCCTCGGACGACCTGGCGCTGAGGAACGCCAGCCCCGGCGGGGAAGACGAGCTGCTGGCCGAGGACGACGAGGCGATGCTGGTGGACGAGCCGCCCGAGCCCGTCGCCGCCGACGAGCCGCTCGCTCCGCGCCGCGGACCCGGGGTGCTCGTCCCGCCCCCGCCCGGCGTGGACGGCTACGGCGACGCGATGCCCTACGGGGACGAGGGGGCGGAGCGCACCGAGATGAACGACGCGCTCGGCGCCTACGAGTCCGGCGTCGAGAGCGAGGTGGAGCTGCCCCCGGACGAGGAGGTGGTGCTCACCCCCGCGCCACCCCCGCCGCCCCGGCCCGCGCCCGCGGCGCCCCCCACCGGACGCTCCCCGGCGTCGGGCACGCAGTCGGCCTTCCCCCGGACTGCTCCGGCTCCGGCGACCGGCGCCCGTCCGGTTCCCGCAGGCACCAACGGCGCAGCCGCCCGGACCGCGCCCGCGCCCGCCCCGGCCCGGGTCGCGGCCAGGGGCGCCCCCGAGGAGAGCGGACCGGTCAGCGAGGAGCTGAACGAGGCCGGCTTCTTCCTCGACCAGGGGCTGCTCGACGAGGCGCGCGAGGTGCTGGACACCGTGGAGCTGGTCCGCCCCGGGCTCCCCCGGACCGCGGCGCTGCGCGACCGGCTCGCCGCGCTGGAGGCAGCGAAGGCCGCCCAGCCGTCCATCCCCACGCCGCCGCCCACGCCCCGGGCCGCGCCGCCCGGCGTCGAGCCCATCCCGGTCCGCACCGGCTCCTACAACCTCGCCGAGGAGCTGGCCGACGAGCTCCAGGAGCTGGGGCCCGCCCCGGAGGAGCCCGAGCCCGCGGCGGGCGGAGATCTCCAGTACTCGGTGGAGGAGGTCTTCAGCGAGTTCAAGAAGGGGCTCGAGCGCGTCGTGCAGCGCAGCGACGTCGACACCCACTACGACCTGGGCATCGCCTACAAGGAGATGGGGCTGCTCGACGACGCCATCGCGGTCTTCGACGTCGCGCGCCAGGGGTGCCAGGGCCAGCCGAAGGAGCTGGACTGCCTCACGATGATGGGCCTGCTCCACGGCATGCGCGGCGAGCCCCAGCGGGCCGTGGCCGCCTTCCGTGACGCGCTGGCCGGCCCCCACGCGGGCCCGCGCGAGGTGAGCCTGCGCTACGAGCTCGGGCTGGCCCACGAGGCGGCGGGGGCCGCGGGAAAGGCCCTGGGCCAGTTCCTGGCGGTGCAGAAGGCCGAGCCCGGCCACCGTGACGTGGCGGAGCGGGTGCGCAGGCTGTCGGCCACGGTGCGCCCCGAGGAAGACGGGCCAGCCCGACCCACCGCCGCCGGTCGGCCGGCACCCACCCGCCCATCCCCCCCCGAGCCCGCGCCGACAGTGCCTGCGAAGACTCGCAAGGTGGGGTACTTGTAGAAAGCCCGCCCGACGATGAGCTACCTGGAACACTTCGGGCTGACCGAGGAGCCTTTCTCCAACGCGCCGGTCAGCCGTTTCTACTTCGAGTCTCCCCAGCACCAGCAGGCGCTGGTCCGCCTGACCCACGCCGTCTCGCGGATGCGCGGGCTCTCGGTGCTGGTGGGAGACATCGGCGCGGGGAAGACCACGCTCGCCAGGCGGCTGCTCGATGCCCTCCCCGAGGAGGAGTACGAGGCGGCGCTCTTCGTCATCATCCACTCCGGGGTCACCGCGTCCTGGCTGCTCCGGCGCATCGCGCTTCAGCTGGGGGTGGAGAACCCCGCCCAGGAGAAGCTCGCGCTCCTGAGCCAGCTCTACCAGCGGCTGGTGCAGATTCACGAGCAGGGCCGCAAGGCGGTGGTCCTCATCGACGAGGCCCAGATGCTCGAGACCCGCGAGCTGATGGAAGAGTTCCGGGGCCTGCTCAACCTCGAGGTGCCGGAGCGGAAGCTCATCTCCTTCGTCTTCTTCGGGCTGCCGGAGATCGAGCGGAACCTCCGGCTGGATCCGCCGCTGGCCCAGCGGGTGGCGATGCGCTACCGGCTCGAGCCGCTGAACGCCGAGAGCACGCGCTCGTACATCGAGCACCGGCTCAACACCGCGGGGGGCGCCCAGAACCCGTTCACCCCGGCGGCCATCGAGGTGCTGCACCGCCTGTCCGGCGGCTCGCCGCGGATCATCAACACCCTCTGTGACAACGCGCTCTTCGAGGCCTACCTGGGGCAGGAGACGACGGTGGACGCCCCGCGCATCGAGGAGATCGCCCGGAACCTCGCGCTCTCTGCCCTGGAGGCGCCCGGCGGAAACGGCACCCCGGCCCCGGCCGCCCCGGCCGGCAACGTGGATCTCTCCGAGGTGGACCGCTACCTCGAGAGCCTGAAGAGCTAGCGCCCATGCGGTGGAGCAGCGCGAGCCGCAGGCGACGGCTCCTCGGCGTGGGTCTGGTGCTCGCACTGGCGGCAGGGGCGCTCACCTTCCTCGCGGTGGGCCGCTCGCGCCTCGCCTGGGACAAGGCCTGTACCCTGGCCCGGCGGCAGCTCCCCGGGCTGCTGGGCGCCGAGGTGGGGCTCGGGCGCTGCGAGGTGGACCCCGCCGGGCGCACCATCCGCATCTACGGCCTGTCCGCCACTGCCCCGGACACCGAGCGCCCCACGTTCAGCGCCGACGAGGTGGAGGTCACCGTGGCCGGCGTCCAGCCGCTGTCGGGGCGCCTGGAGCTGGACCGGGTCCGGGTCATCCGGCCGCGCCTCTGGCTCGACCTCTCGCGCCCCAGGGCGCCGGCGCCGAAGTCCGAGGGGTGCCCGCTCCGGACACTGGAACACGTGCTGGTGGACACGCTCGAGGTGCGCGGCGCCGAGGTGCGGATCTCGCTCCCGGCGGGGCGGAAGGTCGAGGTCGCCGGCGTGGAGCTCAGCTGGCGCACCCGCCGCCGCGACGCCGAGTTCACCTTGCGCACCTCGCAGGGTCTGGTGGACCTGGCCAACGGCCGCCCGCCGCTGACGGTGGCCGGTCTGGCGGTGGAGGGGGCGCTGGCGCCCGGAGGGCGCGAGCTCGAGGTGAGCCGGGGCGAGCTGTCGATCGACGACGCGCAGCTGTCCTTCGCCGGCCGGGTCGACGACCTCTGCCGTCCGGCGCTGGCGCTGGACGCGCAGCTCTTCCTGCCCCTGCGGATGCTGGCCCGGGTGGTGCCGCTCGGCGAGACCTCGGGACACCTGTGGGCCCAGGCCACCCTGTCCGGGCGGCTGCCCGACCTGCGCGTCACCGGTGAGCTGCTCGGCAAGGGCGTGGCCCTCGGCGGGCTTCGACCCGGTGACTTCACCGTCCGGGCGGCGCTGGCCGGGCAGGAGGTCACCATCGGCGAGCTCACGGTGCCGGTGGGGCAGGGCGCGCTCCGCGCCAGCGGTGACCTTCGGCTGGTGCCCGGCCTGCCGCTCCGGGTGAAGGCCGACCTGGACCAGGTGAGTCTGTTCCAGGTGTTCGAGCGTGTAGGGCTGACCGGTGCCTGGGTGGACCTGCTTGCCACCGGACCGGTCAACGTCTCCGGCAAGCTCGCTCCGGCGCCCGAGCTCCAGGGCCAGGCCGAACTCAGGGTGGCGCGGTTCGTCACCTGGGGCCATGCGGTGGACCGGAAGCTGCCCGGGCCACCCATCCTCTCCATCCCCGCGGGCGAGGTGACGCTCGACCTCGGCATCCACCCCGACCGGGTGGAGCTCACCAATGGCAAGGTGAAGGTGGGAGGGGGTCGCGCGCTGGCCAACGTAGTCATTCCCTACGGCGGACGTGGCCCCATCACCATCGACACCACCGCCGAGCCGCTGGTGCTGGAGGACGTGGGCAAGCTGGCCGACATCCCGCTGGGCGGGGTGGGGGCGGCGCGGGTCTCCATCCGAATCCCGCCGCCCGGACTGGTGCAGCTCGACGGAGAGCTGGCGCTGCAAGACTCGAGCTTCCGGGGCTTCGCCCTGGGCAACCTCTCCTCGGGGATCTCCGTGCGCGACGGCGTGCTCTCCTTCTCCGACGCCACGGGGATGAAGGGCCGCACCGCCTACCAGGGCCGCGCCGTGCTGGACTTTCGCGGCGAGGAGCCCGAGGTGCACGTCGCGGCGAACATCCCCAACGGCCGGGTGGAGGACCTGGTCGAGCTGCTGGCGCCGGTCTCCGCGGCGGTGCAGCCCCTGCGCCGCATCCTGCTGGGGAGCGCCCGCGGCACGGTGACGCTGGAGGGGCCCACGGAGATCATGGAGGGGCGGTTCGACCTGGATCTCTCCTCGGTGAGCTGCTCGGGCCGACGGCTCGGCGACGGCGCGCTGCACGCCCGCCTCGACCGGGGGAACGCCATCGTCCTGGACTCGGTGGCCCTGCGTGGGCCGCTCGGGACGTCGAAGGCCGACGGACGCTGGGACTTCGTCGGGCCACTGGCGGCGAAGTTCCGGGTGGACGGGCTGCAGCTCGAGGAGCTGATGGGGACCGAGCTGGCGAAGCGGCTCCGGGCCCGTGGGACGCTCACCCTCGCCGGCACGGTGGGGGGCACCGATGAGGTGCCCGACGTGGCCATGGCGCTGAGCGGCCCACAGGTTTACCTCTCGGGCCGGGCGCTCGGCCCGATGGCCCTGGAGGCCCGGGCCCTCGGCGAGCAGCTGGAGGTGACGGGCCGCCTGGTGGCCGACACCGACCTCCAGCTGACCGCGCGGATCCGGAAACCCTACCCTTACGAGGCGACCCTGAAGCTCGCCCTGGCCGACATCCGGGCGCTCCTCCCCGACACCGCTGCCGCGCAGGGGCTCAACGGCTCGGCCACCGGGGTGTTGACCGCCAGCGGCACGCTGTCCGAGCCCGAGACGTCGCACGGCCTGCTCCACCTCGACAACCTCAAGCTGCAGCGCGGCGAGTTCCGCGCCGAGAGCGACGGGCCGTGGGACGTGCGATTCCGAGGTGGGCGGGTGAGCAGCGAGGGCCTCCGGCTCAAGGGGCCCGAGACCGAGCTGGCGGCCTCCGGGTACCTGGAGGAGTCGGCGATGGACGTCGCGGTCTCGGGCGCGGTCGATCTCCGATTGCTCGAGCCCTTCGTGCCGGCGCTGGAGCGGGCCTCCGGGCGACTGGAGCTGCTCGGCACCGGGCGGGGCGAGCCCGCCGACCCGCAGATCGTCGGCACCGCCACCCTGGTCGACGCCGGGTTCCGGGTGCGGGGGCAGCCGCTGGAGCTGCGCGGGCTCAAGGGCAAGCTGGACTTCAGCGAATCGCGCATCCTCTGGAGCGACCTCGAGGGTCAGGCCAACGACGGACGGCTGAGCAGCCGCGGCGACGTGCGCTGGCGCCGCTTCCGCCCCGAGCAGCTCGAGGTGCAGCTCCAGCTCGACCAGGTCTCGGTGCGCGTGGTCGAGGACGCGCCCTTCGCCGCCACCGGCGAGCTGAACCTGACCGGCCGCCCCGGAGCGTTCTTCCTCGCCGGCGACCTGGACGTGCAGCGGCTCCGCTACCGCCGCGCCTTCGGCGTCGACACCCTCCTGGCGCGGGCCAACCGTCCCACCGCTCCCGGCGAGGCCCCCAGCGAGTGGCTCCAGCTGGACGTGGCGCTGCACCTGAAGGACGCCGCGGTGGAGAACAACCTCGCCCGGGCCCGCATCCTCGGCGACGTGAGGCTCACCGGCAGCAACCTCCACCCCGGGCTGATCGGGGCGATGGAGGTCGGGCAGGGGAGCCAGGCGTTCTTCCGCGGGACCACCTTCAACGTCACCCAGGGCGCCGTGGACTTCAAGGACCGGCGGAGCCTGGAGGGGGTGTTCGACGTTCGCGCCGAGTCACAGGTGCGCGAGTACCTCATCCAGCTCCACGTCTTTGGCAAGACCAGCCAGCCCCAGGTCCTGCTCTCCAGCGAGCCCAGCCTCCCCGAGGGGGACATCATCTCGCTGCTGACCCTTGGCGTCACCTCCCGCGACCGTGCCAACTCCAGCACCACTGCCGGCGCCGGCATCGCCGCCGAGGCGCTGTACTCGGCTTCGGGGCTGGACCGGCAGGTGCAGAAGTTCCTCCCCCGCAACTCGGTCATCCGTGACCTGAGCTTCCACGTCTCCACCCTCTACAACGACGCCAACGGGCTGGTGGAGCCGACGGTGCAATTGGAGTCGAAGTTCCTGACCGATCAGCTTAGGCTCGGACTCTCCCAGCCGGTGTCCGGAAAGGGGACGCGCGCCCTCGCCGAATACCGGTTCGACGATCGCGTCTCCGCCCTGATCCAGTGGGACAACGTGTACAACGACGTTGCGATCGGAAACCTGGGGGTCGATCTCAAGCTCCGTTGGAAGGTCGAGTAGCCCTCGCGCTCGCGCTGCTCCTGGCCGCGGCGCCGGTCCGGGCGCAGGGCCCGTCCGCCTCCGCCTCGGTCGTCTCCTCGGTGAAGCTGCAGATGCGAGGCGGTGGCCCGGTGCCCGGGGACCTCCAGGGCCTGGTGGCGGTCACCCCGGGCGCACCGCTCTCCGGCCGGGCCGTGCGCCGGAGCATCGAGCGCCTCTTCTCCACCGGCCGGTTCTCCGACGTGGTGGCTCGCGGTGAGGAGACGCCGAACGGGCTGGTGGTCACCTTCGAGCTCGTCCCCGTGGTGCGCATCGCGCGCATCGACGTGACCGGGGCGAAGGCGCTGGGGACGGACGAGGTCCTCGCCGCTGCCCGCCTCCAGCCGGGAGCGGAGTTCTGGCCGGAGCGGCTCGACGAGGCGCGCACCGCGCTCCTCGCCGCCTACGCCCGCCGTGGCTGGAACCAGGCGGAGATCTCCGCCACCGCCACGCCGTCCGGCGACCAGGTGGTGGTGAAGCTGGAGATTCACGAGGGGCAGCCCACCCGGGTGGCGGCGGTGCACTTCGACGGGCACCCCGGGCTCCCCGCGGGCCGGCTCGCCTCCGCCTTCGGGCTCCAGGTGGGTGACATCCTCGACCGCACCCGGCTCGACCCCGGGGCCGAGGCGCTCCGCTCCCTGTACCGGGAGACGGGACACGCCCGCGCGAGGGTGGGCGCCCCGCGGATCTCTCTCGAGGAGCCGGGGGCAGTGGTGACCGTGCCGGTCGAGGCCGGTCCGGCGTTCACCCTGCGCTTCCAGGGCAACCGGCGCTACCCCTCGGCGTGGCTCCGCTCGGCGCTGGCCATCGATCCCGCCGAGACGCTGGACCGTTCGGTGCTGGAGCGCGAGGCGCGCCGGCTGGAGGCCTTCTACCGCTACCGCGGGTTCCGTGAGGTCCGCGTCGAGCCGCGCGAGGTGGTCAGCCCAGACGGCAGCCGCGCGGTGGTGGTGTTCCACGTCGCCGAGGGACGGGAGGTCCGGGTCCGGAAGGTGGAGTTCGAGGGCCGCGCAGGCCTGTCCGAGGCCGAGCTCCGCACGCTGCTGGAACGGGTGGTGCGCGACCGCCGGCCCGAGCCCGCCGACCAGCGCCTGGAGTCCGACCCGCTCCAGCACGAGGGCCGCATCGCCTCGGCGTCCGGTGCCGACACCCCCGACCCTCCGCCGGCGGAGGTCTTCGTCGAGGAGGCCTGGCGCGAAGCGGCCGATGCCATGCAGGGCGCCTACCGCGAGCTGGGCTGGGTCGAGGCGACGGTGTCGCTGGTGGGTGCGACGGAGGAGGTGGCCCCCGGCGCCGTCGACGTGCGCTTCCGCATCGTGGAGGGGACCCGGACCTTCGTCCGCTCGCTGCGCATCGAGGGGCTGCCCGCGGGGTTCGCGCCGCCCGATCTGCCGATGCTCGCGCCCGGACAGCCCTTCAGCCAGTCGCGGCTGGACGACGCGGTCGCCGCCACCGTCCGCGTGCTCGGACGGGGGAGCTACCTCTTCGCCCAGGTGACGGCGCAGCCGGGCTTCTCCGCGGACCGTACCTCCGCCGAGCCGGTGCTGGTGGTGGTCCCCGGCCCGGCGGTGCGGGTGGGCCAGGTGGTGGTGCGGGGGCTGCAGCGCACCGACGAGGCGCTGGTCCGGGCGAACGTCAAGGTGGCGCCGGGCGCACCGCTGGATCCGGAGGGGCTCTTCCAGAGCCAGCGCGAGCTGCTGCTCCTCGGTCTCTTCCGCACCGCCTCGGTGCGGCTCATCTCCCCGGACACCCCCGAGCCGGTGAAGGACGTGGTGGTCGAGCTGCGCGAGCTTCCCCGGCTCTCGGGCAGCATCGGGGCGGGCTACTCGCTCGAGGACGGACCGCGGATCATCGGGGACCTCTCCTACCCGAACATCTTCGGGCAGGGCATCATCTTCACCCTGCGGGGGAAGCTGAACTACGTCGGGGCGAGCGCGCTGCCGCTGCAGAGCTACGTCGACGGCGCCAACCTCCAGGGGCTCAACGGCCTGGACTTCAACATCAACGCCGGCCTGACCCAACCGCGGATCTACCAGTTCCTCCCGGCACGGGTGAGCGCCCGCCTGAATCTCACCGCCGAGCGGATCCACCGCCCCACCTACTTCTACGGCCGCGTCGCCGGCCTGCTCGGCGTGGACTGGTTCATCACCCGGTGGCTGCAGCTCACCGGGAACTACCTCATCGAGAACGTGCTGGTGCGCGCGCAGCCGGGAGTGGGCGACCTCCTCCAGCCGAACCGGACCGATGCCGACCGGCTCCGCTTCCCCACCGGCAACTTCTTCATGCACACCATCGGCACCACCCTGGCCTTCGACTTCCGCGACGAGCCGGTGAACCCGCACGCCGGCGTGCTCATCGCCGCGACCGGCGAGGTGACCAAGGACATCAGCGCCGAGACGACCGACGTGAACGGCGAGAACGCGGTTCCGGCGCGCATCTTCACCTTCAAGGCCGCGGGGGCCATCACCGGCTACGTGCCAATCGCGCCTCGGGTGACGATGGCCATCTCGGTGCGCGGCGGGAAGATCTTCGCCCTCGAGCCGGACAGCCTCATCATCACTCCCAAGCGCTTCTTCCTCGGCGGGGCGACGACGCTCCGAGGCTTCCGCGACGACGCCCTCATCCCCCAGGACGTCCGCGGCGAGTACGCGCGCGAACGGGCGTACTGCGACGCGCTCGCCTGGACCGGTGGGTGCACCAGCCGGGCGCTCGCCCTCCGCAACGGAGACACGCTGCCCTCCGAAGGGGGGACCCTGTTCGAGCTCTTCAAGTCCGAGCTGCGGTTCGCTCTGGTGGGCGACTTCGAGCTCGGGGTGTTCTTCGAGGCGGGAAACCTCTGGTACTCGTCTAGCACCTGGAAGCCGCTCGACCTCCGCCCGGTGGTCGGCGCCGGAGTTCGCTACGTCACCCCGGTGGGGCCGCTGGCCCTGGACGTGGGGTTCAACCTCGCACCGGACGACCGGCTGAACGAACCCATCTTTGCCATTCAATTCAGCGTCGGTCTGTTCTGAGCTGGCAGCCGCGCACCCGGGAGGGCACATGGCGGAGCGGAAGTCGAGGCGGCGATTCCTGGCGGAGGGCGCGCTGGCGCTGGCGGGCGTCGCGGCCGCCCGGCCAGACGAGGCCCGGGCCGCCCCCGACGCGGGGACCGGTGCGACCCCGGCCGGGCCGGCGCCGGCTTCCTCCTCCGCGGTGACACCCGATGACTTCGCGCACGCGGAGCGAATCGAGCGGGTGGCGATGACGCCCCCGCAGCGGGTGATGGCTGCGGAGTCGTGGGAGCTGAACATCGGCCCGTACTTCGCCCGGCGGGACTTCCCGCTCGGCGACGAGTCCCCGGCCATGGTCTGGAACCCGGTGCTGCGCGGCACCGGACGGATGCCGAAGAAGAACCGGGTGGTGCGGTCGAGCTGGACGCCGCGGAAGTCGCCAGGGGACGAGGAGCTGGCGTTCGCCCCGGTGCATGTGCTCAGCCGCTGGGTGCAGGCCCGGCAGGTGTCCTCGGTGCGGCTCACCGAGCTGGCGCTGGCGCGGCTGGAGCGGTACCAGCCCCAGCTCAACTGCACCATCACCCTGATCCGCGAGCAGGCGCTGGCCGAGGCCGAGGCGGCGGACCGGGAGATCTCCCACGGGCGGTACCGTGGTCCGCTCCACGGCATCCCCTACGGCGCCAAGGATCTCCTGGACACGGCCGGCATCCGGACCACCTGGGGCGCCGAGCCGTTCCGCAACCGCGTGCCCAGGGAGGACGCCACCGTCATCGCCCGGCTCCGGGCGGCCGGGGCGGTCCTGGTGGCGAAGCTCTCGCTCGGTGCCCTGGCCCTGAACGACGTCTGGTTCGGAGGGCGCACCAGCAACCCCTGGTTCCTCGAGGAGGGTTCGGGTGGCTCGAGCGCCGGCTCGGCGGCGGCGGTGTCGGCTGGACTGGTCCCGTTCGCGCTGGGGAGCGAGACCTTCGGGAGCACGGTCGGCCCATGCACCCGGTGCGGCCTCACCGGGCTCCGGCCCACCTTCGGTCGCGTCCCGCGGACCGGGGCCATGACGCTGTCCTGGAGCCACGACAAGCTCAGCGCCATGACCCGCTCGGTCGAGGATGCAGCGCTGGTCCTCGCTGCCATCTCCGGCGCAGACCCGAAGGATCTCTCGTCGCAGCCCAGCCGCTTCGAGTTCGATGCCACCCGGGGCGTGAAGGGGATGAAGATCGGCTTCGTCCCTGCATGGCTCGAGCGGGGAGAGGCAAGCAGTCTCGTCTCCGAGGCGATGAAGGCGCTGGAGAGGCTCGGCGCCCGCAGGGTGGACCTCACCTTCCCGCCGCTTCCCTGGGCGGCGCTGTTCACCCTGGTGTCCGCCGACGCTGCGGCGTCCTTCGAGCGGCTGACCCTGTCGGGCGAGGACGCTCAGCTCCGGATGCAGGTGCGGGACGCCTGGCCGAACGTCTTTCGCCAGGCGCGGTTCGTCTCCGCCGTGGACTACGTGCAGGCGGACCGCTTCCGCCGGGTCGCGGCGAAGGTCTGGGCCGAGCAGCTGTCCCGGGTGGACCTGGTGCTCGCTCCTTCGCTGGTCGACGGTGCGCCGGCGAGCGCGCTGCTGGACGAGCCGGCATCGACCAACTCCACCGGACACCCCTGCCTGGTGCTTCCCGCGGGCTTCGTGAGCGTGGATCGCATTCGCAGCGACTGGCTCCCCCCGCCGGGACAGCAGCACCCCCCGGTGTCACCGCCCCGGAAGATGCCCTCCAGCGTCTCGCTGATCGGCCACCTCTGGGACGAGGGGACGCTCTGCACCGCGGGGCTCGCACTGGAGCGGGCGCTGGGGATGAGCGATCAGCACCCCCCGGGTTTCGGATGACTCCGTGGCGCGCCCCGGGCGCTGAGGTTCGGGCGGTCCAGGCCCGAGCTGCCGGGACCGAGCGTTGCCTCAGCCGACGGTCTGCGCCAGCAGCCACTCGAACACCCGCGGACGCCGGGCGAGCGTCGCCACCACTCCCCGCCGCAGCCCGGGCCTCCGCGCCAGGCCGAGCACCGCCCGGGCGGTCCAGGCGTACTTCCGGAACTCGCGGCGCGTCGTCGCCACGTAGGGCCGGAAGGCACGGACGTCGCCCCCGCGGTCGATCACCTCGGGCAGGCAGGCCGCGAGGGACTCGGCGCACACCAGCGCCACCGACATGCCCTCGCCGGTGATGGCGTCGACGTAACCCCCGGCATCTCCCAGAAGCGCGAACCGCTCGGAGACCCGGCGCCGGGCGCGCTGGAGGAACGGACCCGCGCCGCGGGGCTCGGAGTCCGCCACCGCCCCCGTGAGCCGCGCGGCGAGGATCGGAAACCGTCCGAGGAGCCCGTCGATCGACGGTCGCG
>Ga0335084_10001752_pt1 | contig 20517 bp, 15 predicted proteins | sample Lox_Sample_44_FD_206721 | JGI IMG/M metagenome (GOLD analysis project Ga0335084, IMG submission 206721) | Soil microbial communities from Loxahatchee National Wildlife Refuge, Florida, United States - Lox_Sample_4.4 | ecosystem: Environmental > Terrestrial > Soil > Wetlands | place: USA...
GGCGCGAGCAGCCAGGCGGCTGCGGCGCCGAGTGTCAGGGTCAACAGGGTCGGGCGAATCTTCGGGGCAGGGGCTGGCATAGGCCTCCTTCTTGAGTGGAGTGGAGTATATCGATGAGGCGCCCGAAAGAGGAGGGGCGCTACAATCGCCGCCGTATGACTCGACGCCTGCTCCTGGTCGTCCTCGGCGCGTCGATCGGCGGCGCGGCCGGTCTGGGCCTGCCGGCCCGCGCGCAGCCTTCCGACGCTGCGTTTTACGCCGCGCTGAGTTGGCGCCTCATCGGGCCGTTCCGGGCGGGCCGCGTGTCGTGCGTCGCCGGCATTCCCGGCGACTCCACGACCTACTACATCGGCACACCTGACGGCGGCCTCTGGAAGACGACCGACGGCGGCGTCGTCTGGAAGCCGATTTTCGACGACGTGCACGTGCCGTCGATTGGCGCGATCGCGGTCGCGGCGTCCAATCCGAGCATCGTGTACGTCGGTACGGGCCACAATCTGCTCGGCAAAGGGGTCTACAAGTCGACCGACGCGGGCGGCACCTGGCAGCACGCCGGTCTCGACGACTCGAAGTACATCACGGCGCTGCTCGTCGACCCGCGCGATCCCAACGTCGTGCTCGCCGGCGTCGGATCCGGCGGGAATTTCGGCACGATGGTCTACTACAACAACAATCCCAGTCCGGCCCGCGGCGTCTTTCGCACGACCGATGGCGGCCGCACCTGGACGCAGACGCTCACGCAGGGGCCCGGCGCGAGCGTGGTCGATCTCGTGGGCGATCCTTCCGATCCGGGTGTGGTCTTCGCAAGTCTCAGCGGTGGAGGCGGCGGACGCGGCGGCGGCCGGGGCGCAGGGCGAGGCGCTACGGGCGGCGCCGAGGCGACGACACCAGCGGCGCCGGGCCCGGCGATCTATCGATCTGCGGACGGCGGCGCGACATGGACGCGCGTCGATGCCCAGGGGTTTCCTGCCGGTACGGCGACAGCCAACATTGCGGTCGCGCCCGGCACACGGAGCCTGCGTCTGTACGCGCTCGCCGGCGGCCGCGGCGCCTATCGTTCCGACGACGGCGGCGCGACGTGGACGCTCGGCACGACTCGCCTCGCGAGCGCGTCCGGTCATCTTTACGTCGACCCCGGCAATCGCGACGTCGTCTACACGATGGGCACGTCCATGTACAAATCGACGGACGCCGCGAAGACGTTCGCGGCCGTCAAGGGTGCGCCCGGCGGCGACGACAACCGATCGGCCTGGATCGATCCGCAGAATCCGCGCCGCATGATCATCGGCGCCGACCAGGGCCCGACGATCACCGTGGACGGCGGCGCGACGTGGACGCCGTGGTACGTGCTGCCGAATGGCGAGCACTATTTCGTGACCGCCGACGATCAGTTTCCGTACTGGGTCTACGCGGCGCAGCAGGACAGCGGCACGGTCGCGATCAAGAACCGCAGCGACTTCGGCGCGATTCGATCGAGCGACTGGTATCCGGTCTCAGGCTACGAGCAGGGCCACATCTTCGCCGACCCGGGCAACCCGCGCTTCGTGTACTCGCACGGCGGCGGCCACACGGTGCTGAAGTTCGACCGCGAGACCGGCCAGGTCGGAGCGATCTACACGCCGCGCGAGACCGACCGGTTCGGCCCGCGGCCCGGCATGGCGCTGTCGCCCAAGGATCCGAAGCGGCTGTACGTCGGCGCGCAGTACGTGCTGGAGACCGACGATCGCGGCGTGACCTGGCGTCAAATCAGCCAGGACCTGACCGGCGGCAACGGGACGATCGTCGCGCTCGCCCCGTCCCCGGTGGACGCGCAAATTCTGTGGGTCGGCGCGTCGAGCGGGCTCATCCACGTGACGCGCGACGGCGGCAGGAGCTGGAAGAACGTCTCGCCGCCGGAGTTGTCCTCCTCCGCCGCGACGCTCACCCTGTGGTCGATGGACGCTTCGTCGCACGACGCTGGCGTGGCCTACGCCGCCGCCATCGATCTCTCCGACCAGCACGCCCCGAAGCTGTTCCGGACCGTCGATTTCGGCGAGCACTGGCAGTCGATTGTGGAGGGCCTCGCGCCCGACGTGCCCTCGCGGGTCGTGCGCGAGGATCCAGAGCGTCCCAACCTGCTGTACGCCGGGACGCAGGCCGGCGCGTGGGTGTCGTTCGATCGCGGCGACCACTGGCAGTCGCTCCAGCTCAATCTGCCGACGGTCGCGATCAACGACATGACGGTCCACGGCGACGATCTCATCATCGCCACCTGGGGCCGCGCGCTGTGGATTCTGGACGATGTGCTGCCGCTCAGGAACCTGGACGCGGCGCGCGCCGCCTCGTCGGGCGCTTTTCTCTATCCACCGGCCATCGCGACGCGCGTCCGATGGAACAACAACCAGGACACGCCCGTGCCGCCGGAGGTGCCGGTGGGGCAGAACGCGCCTGATGGCGCGATTCTCGATTTCTACCTGGGGCGTGAAGCCTCCGGTCCGATGACGCTCTCGATCGTCGACGCCCGTGGCCGCGTGGTCCGCGAGTATTCGAACGCGGCGCCCGTTCCAGACACGACGATGCCGAACGTGCCGATGTACTGGTTCAGGCCGGGTGACGCCGAGCGATTGCCCATCACGGTCGGCATGCATCGCGTCGTGTGGGACCTGCGCTATCCGACGCCTCCGTCGCTCAATTACGGCCCGGACGGCGAGCCGGCGTACTCGACGTCCTACGGCATCATTGCGCCGGCGATCCTCGGGCAGTCGCCGCGGCAGCAGCCCATCGGGCCGCTCGCCGTGCCTGGAACGTACACCGTGCGTCTGGCGCTGAACGGCCAGACGCTGACGCGGGCGCTCAGCGTCAGAAACGATCCGCGGGTTCCGGCGCCGGCCGCCGACCTGGAGGCGACGCTCGGCTGGGAGTTGAGTCTCGTCGCGGGCATTGCGAGCAGCCATGATGCGATCGAGAGCCTGCGGGCGCTTCGGCGCACCGTCGCGGATCGGCGTGCGAGCGTATCGACGAACGCGTCGGCCACCGCGGCGATCCAGTCGTTCGATCAGGCGGCGGTCGCGGCCATCGTCGCGCTCGCCGGCAGTCGGGCGCTGGCGCAGCGCCTGGCCGTGCTCGAGTATTCGGACATGCCGATCAATGAGAACGGCGCGGCCGTGCTGACCGAGCAGTGCGGGCGGACGGGCGAGGGGATCGGGCGGTACCGCCAGATGGTGGGGGCGGAGCTGACCCGGCTGAACGCCGCGCTCACGGCCGCCGGCGCGCCGGCCGTGCCCGCGCCCACGGTCGCCGTCGGGCCCGGCTGCGGGCGCTGAGGGCCGGCGGTCCCGGCGCCGCCGGGCGATCTCAGTTTTGAACGCGTTCAAATAGTTGTTGACACGGGACCGGGCCGGGCGCATGCTGGGTTTGAACATGTTCAAAAGCACCCGAACGCGTTCAGACACAGGAGCCCGGTCATGGTCATCGTCTACACGTATCTCGCGTATCTGACGCTCTCGATTGCGGTCACGATCTGGGTCGCGCGGACGCTCCACGCGAACGGCCGCGCGTTTCTCGTCGACGCGTTCCGCGGCCAGGAAACGCTCGCCGATTCGGTGAACCACCTGCTGGTCGTGGGGTTCTACCTCATCAACGTCGGCTGGATCGTCATGACGCTGCGCACCCGGCAGGAGCTGCCGGACGTGCGCTCCGCCATCGAGCTCCTGAGCGACAAGGTCGGCACGGTGATCTTTCTGCTCGGGTTGATGCACTTCTTCAACCTGTATCTCTTCAGCCGGTTCCGCCGCCGCGCGCTCGACCGGATCAGCCCCGTGCCGCCGATCCCGCCCACAGGCTTCTTCAAGGCCCAGGAGCCGGTGCGGTGAGCCGCCTGACGCTGTTCTACGATGCGCGGTGCGGCCTGTGCTGCGCGCTGCGCGACTGGATCGGCCGCCAGCCGCAGCTCGTACCGCTCGCGTGCGAGCCGAAGTCGGACGCGCAGGAGGAGCTCGAGGTCGTCGCCGACACGGGCGAGACGTGGGTGGGGGACGGCGCCTGGCTGATGGTGCTGTGGGCGCTCGCGGAGTACCGGCCGTGGGCGTATCGTCTGGCCAGTCCCGCGCTCCTCCCCGCCGCCCGGGCAGTGTTCGCAACGCTGTCGGCCTATCGCGGGCCGCTGTCGTGCCGGCTGGGCCTCGTGCCCGACATGAGGTGATTGATGGCGACGAAAGACACGCGCGAACGCATCCTCGAGGCCGCGCTCACGCTCTTCCGCGAGCGCGGCTTTGCCGAGGCCACGATGCGCGACATCGCCGCGAAGGCCGGTGTGGCGAGCGGCCTCGCGTACTACTACTTCGAGTCAAAGGAAGCCATCGTCCTGGCGTTTTATCAGCGCGCGAAGGACGACCTGCCGGCGCTCCTCGAACCGGCGCACCGCGAGCGCACGCTCTCCGGGCGCCTGCAGGCCATCCTCGAGGCGAAGTTGGCGTATTTCAAGCCGAATCGCCGCTTTCTCGGGGCCATTCTGTCGCATGCCGCCGATCCCGCCAGTCCGTTGTCGCCGTTCCACGAAGCGTCGCGCGACATTCGCGCGTTCGAATTTGCTCAGTTCGATCGCGCCCTTGCCGAGACCCGCACTCCAGTGCCACGCGACCTCGCGCCCCACATGGGCAAGATCCTCTGGTTCTACGAAATGGGCATCTTGCTGTTCTGGATCTACGACCGATCGCCGGACCAGCGGCGGACCCGCGAGCTCCTGACCGCCAGCTTGAAGGTCGTCGTCATGCTTCTCAAGGTGTCGAACGTGCCGCTCTTGAGCCCGGCTCGCCGCAGCGTGCTCAACATCGTCTCGATCCTCGAGGGATGACCAACCGGTGTAGCATCAGGCCATGCTCCGGACGAGCCTGGTGATGGCGGCCGCGGGCGTCGCGCTTGCGGCCCAGTCCCCGCAGCAGCCGACGTTCCGCTCGCGTGTGGAGACCGTCGCGATCTACGCCACGGTCACCGATCGCAACGGGCACCTGGTGCCCGGTCTGGCCAAGGAGGATTTCGAGGTGCGCGAGGACGGGCGTCCGGTGAACATCACGCTGTTCTCGAACGAGCCGCAGCCGGCGACGGTGGCGATCATGCTCGACATGAGCCAGAGCATCGGCACCAAGGTCCTGCGCACGCGCGACTCCACGCAGCGTTTCATCGACGCGCTCCTGCCGGGTGATCGCGTGCGCATCGGCACTTTCGGCGTCGAGATCGGGATGAGCCCCGTGCTGACCGGCGACAAGGACGCGCTGACGCGCATCCTGCACGAGGAGCTGTGGCCCGGCGGCGGCACGCCCCTCTGGAACGCGCTGTTTGCCGCGATGACATCGCTCGAAGGCGAAACCGGCCGCCGCGTCGTGCTGTCCCTGACGGACGGCGAAGACACGACCAGCCTGCCCGGCTGGCCCGGCACGCTCGACGATGTCCGGCGGAAGGCGGTGGACGAGGATTTCATGATGTACGCCATTGCCATGGAAGGCAGCGGCCTCGAGCGGCACATCGTCGATCTGAGCGAGGCGACGGGCGGCGGGCACTTCGAAGTGAAACACGATGCAGACCTCGGCGAGACGTTCGCTCAGGTCATCGACGAGCTCCGGCATCAATACCTGTTCGGTTTCGTGCCGAAGACGCTCGATCAGAAGCAGCACGCGCTCGAGGTCCGCGTGCTGCGCCCCGGCCTCAAGGCCAAGGCACGCAGGTCGTACCTCGCCACGGCGGGCAGCTGATGCGCACGGTCCTCACGGCCCTCGCCGCGCTCATCTTTGCCGTCGCGGATCGCCCCGCGGCGCAGTCGCGGCCCGTCTCCGTGCAGGTTGTCGTGACCGATGCCGACGGTCGGGCCGTCGGCGGCCTGACCGAAGGCGATTTCCAGATCGCGAGCGGCGGTCGTCCCCGTGCGGTCGAATCGTTTTCCGCGGGTCCCTCGCCGCTGACGATCTGCCTGCTGCTCGACGTGAGCGCAAGTATGGACGGCACGCTCGGACCCGGACGGGCACCGGCCGGTCTGGCGGCCGCGATGGAGGCCTGGCTCGACGCGCGTCAGGGAACGGCCGATCGCTGGCTCGTCGGGACGATCTCGCGACACGTCGCGGTCGGCGCGACGCCGGTCGCCGACGGTCCGGACCTCCGCGCCGCCATCCAGACCGCGCTCGGCCTTGCCGATACGCAGCGGTTCGGTCCGTCGCCGATCTGGGATACGGTGGACGCCGCGCTTGGCGCGCTCGAAGGCGAGTCCGGCCGGCGCGGGGTGATCCTGGTCACGGACGGGCGATCGACCGGCGATCGCCTCGGCGTCCGCGACGCGATCCGCCGCGGCCTCGGCGCGGGCGTGCCCGTCACGGTCATCAGCGAGGCGCCCGATCAAACCCTTGCGCTCTCGCCGACGTCGCTGCTGCTCGTGCGTCCGGAGCTCGCGCTCCAGCTCATCGTCGAGCAGACGGGCGGCAGCTACCTCCCGGCGTTCACCGATCCCAAGCCCGCCCTGGGATCGCTGCTCGATCGCGCGATCGACGAGCTGCGGCAGGCGTACGTGCTGACGTTCTCGGGAACGGCGGCCGACGGCGAGGCCCACACCCTCGAGGTCAGCGTCAGGCATCCGGGCGCGCGGGTGAAGACGAGAAAAGCCGTCATCCTCGGCACCGGGCGGTGACGACGTCCGGCCCGGCTACTTCAGCGACCAGCGCGGAGCGAGAATCCGATCGCCCTCCGTGCCGGCGACACCCAGCCGCAGCGAGACCTGCGGACCGGGCGGCCGCGAGTATCTGACTTCGTACTGCGACAGGATGACGTCCGTCATCCGCACGGCCGCGGCTTCGAGCGGCGACGTGCCGAACACCTGATCGTTGAACCCGCCGCTCATCGTGGTCCACATGGTGAGCACGTTGTCCTTCTCGTTGCTCATGCTGCTGTTCAGATTGGCCTTGTTCGAGCCGGGGACGTAGTTGATCGTCCAGAGCGACGCGCCGGCGTTCTTGAGGATCGCCACCGCCTGGTCCGCCGACTGGTCCGCGCCGTCGTTCTTGAGCGAGTTCGTGATGACCATGATGACGCGGCGCCGCGTGGGCTCCTTGGCCAGGGCGCGGCAGGCATCGCTGATCGCCTCGAGGAGGATGAGGTTCGAGCCGCTCATCGCGAAGCGGCTCGCGGTCTTGTCGAGATCGTTGGCGCCCGACGTGACACCGACGAGCTTCGGCGTTCGCACTTCGGTGATCAGTGCGACGCGCGCCTCCGGCTGGCTCCGCCGCAGGGAGTCGAGGACGGCGCCGACGGCTTTGCGCACATCCTGGGGACCGTCGTCGCGCGTCATGCCGTGCACGATGATCACGACCGACGGGGGCTGGGCAGCCAGTGCAACCGCGGTGACGTCGCGCGTCGTCGTGCCCTCCCACACGTGAAACGCGTCGGGCCGCAGCCCGACGATCGGCTTGCCGATCTGATCCATCACCGCCACATAGACGACGCCCTGATCGGCGGACTGGCCGGATGGTGCGGCGCCAAGGCCGACGAGCGCCGCGGCGGCAGCGGCAAGGATGGCGCAACGCTGATGTCGTGGCATGTCGGCTCCTCTTATGGTTCCCTCGGCGAGTCGATCCGGACGCCCGCCTCACGCGTGGCTTGATGCGTGCCATCCGACGCGGCGACCACCAGCCGGTACGGGCCGGTCGGCAGGCCGGCGAGCAGTGCGCGCACGTCGATCGACGACTCGCGGATCGACGTCAGCTTCCACGGCACCTGCGCGTGCGGACTCCCGCCGTCATCCACCAGGCTGACGGTGCCCATCACGGGGGTCGATGCGCTGTGACGATGCACTTGGAAGAACACACGCAGTTCGTCATCGGGCGGGAACACGCGGGTGAGCGATGGCGCGAACGGCAACGTCAGACCCGCAAGCGGCGTGACGTCCACGAGGCGTGCGTCGAGCACCCGGGCCCGCCGCGACGAGATCGCGAGGCCGCTCAGGCCGAGCGGACCGTCGGCGGCCGGCGGGATGTCGAGGAGCAAATAGACGCTGCCGGTCTTGTTGATGGCCTTCGCGGTCGCTGACGCACGCAGCTGGTACGGGCCAGGCGGCAGCGTGAGCACGGTCTGCACGCGAAACGGCGGCGTGCCCGAGGGATGGCCGCTCTCGACCGGCCACGCGACCTCGATCTTCTTCGCGATGTCGCGCGTGACTTTCTTCTTCTTGAGATCCACCGCGAAGATGCCGAAGTCGACGCGATCGGTGACTCGGCCGTCGGCGCCCGCCGGCGGAAACCCGGTCAGGTCGAACTCGAGCGTCGTGACGAGCTGCACCGAGGACCCGCTCGTGAAGAAGGGCACCGCACTCAGGCGCAGGGGCAGATCCGTCGTCGGCATGACCGGGCCGACGAGCGTGCCCAGAACGGTGTCGTTCTTCGGCGGCGCCGGCGGGCCGCCAGGCTGATAGCCGGTACGATACCGCACCGTGAGTCCAGGACGATTCACGCGCACGTCGATCTGATGGTACTTGCGGTCGATCGGCACATCCGGATAGAAGCCGAGCAGGTAGTAGTTGTCGAGGTCACCGAGGAGGCGCGCCATGCCGCGGTCCAGGTCAGCCGGCGGCACGTTGAACCCGCCGGTGAGTTTCGTGATGGCGTCGAGCGACATGCCGCCATCGGTCGGGCCGCCCGGGTTGACGCCGTACACGGTCACACTCGATCGCCGGAACTTGTCGAGCATGCCGGCGATCTCTTCGCAAGACCACTGCACTTCTGCCGCGCCGTCACACGGATCCCTCATCCCGCTCGGCACCTTCTGAACAAAGGGCGCGAGGCCCGCTGCGGGCACGCCCGCCGAGATCCACACGAATGCCTTGCGACGCCCGTCGTCGGCGCCAATCATCTTTGCGACGTTTCCGACGAAGCGATACGTCGACAGGGTGCTGAAGGGGTCGGCCAGATTGCTCGGACCGCGACCCGCGATGCCCGCCTCACCGCCGCCCGTGCTTCCACGCCGCCCTGGATCGAAGCGATCCACGAACTGATCGACCGCGAGCAGGACGCGCGTGCGATCTTCGGTCGGTTCGACGTCGAACTGGCGCGACGTCGTGACGAGGGAAAGCGTGACGCCGTCGCCCAGTCTCTCCACGACCTGATGCACCAGTGTTCTCGCTTCTTCCGTGCGGCCGCGGAAGTGCAGGTCGTCGAGCACGATGACCACGAGCCGATCCGACGCTGCTGTCTGGTTGTTTGCGACGTCGAGCGGCAGCCCGGCCGGGAGCAGGGGCTCGGGCGGATGATTGTTCGACTGTTCGGCGAGCGTGGCGACCGCGCGCGGCTTGCCTCGGTCGATGAGCGTGAAATCGTTCTTCGTCAGGCCGTGAACCGGCCGTCCCTCTGCGTCGAGCACGACGACGTCCACCTGAATCAGGTCGACGCCCCCTCGAAAAATAGGCGGTGTCTGCGCTGGTGTGGGCTGCTGGCCGGAGACCGCGGCCGACGGGGCGGCGAGAATCGCGCACGCCACCGTCCAGACCACAGGTTGAGGGACGTACCTCGGCATGATCGCGGTCGATCCTGTGCGCTGGCCCGGCCAGTCTACGACAGTGGCCGAACCGGCGCTAGTATGCTCGCGGATCAACGGGCTGGAGACGAACGATGAGCCACGAGGCTGATCGGCGCGACTCTTTGCGCACGTTGATGACGGCCTTCGCGATAGCCGGCGTGAAGCTGGACTGGGCCGGGCGCGCTGTCGGCCGAGCCGTGCAGGACGTGATGAAGCGGGGCTGATGCGGGCGGATCAGCGGGACGCGGTGGGCGACGAGGGATAGACCGCTTCCAGGAGCAACGGCTTCGCCGGCCCGGGCGACCAGAACTTCAGCCGGTAGATCGCGACCAGCGGCGTGGCCGCCACTGAACGCACGAGCTCCAGTCGATCGGCCTGGCGCGTGAGCAGCTCCTGCGTCTGCGGCCAGAGCGCATGGCGCGCCATCTGCGGCGACTCGTCGACGACGATGTAGTCAACGTGGAGATCCTCGAGGTCCCGCAACAGCGCGCCGGCGGAAGGGTAGCGGACGCTGACGGCCTGTCGTCCGGAGTCGGTGCTGAGCAGAAGCGCTGACGCACGGATGACCATCGCGGCTGGCACGGGATGCCGTGCCGCGACGTCGTCGGCGAACGCGCCCTCGCGGTTCTCGTCGGCGATCACGAGAATGGTGCGGCCCGCCAGGTTGCCGCACGCCTCGAGGAATGCGGCCGCATCGTCCAGGCCGGCGGGCCGAGGCAGCGCGAGCGCAGGCGCCAGGGGCACGAGGGCCGCCGCCATGAGCGTGGCCGCTGCAGTGAGCGTCATCCATTTCGTGCGCGAGATCGCGTGTCTCTCGCCGCGGGTCGCCGGGGAAAATCCGTCGAGATAGACCGGCATGTCCAGGTGCCGCCTCGCCATGGTGCAAGGGCAGTGCCGACCGCAGAGCGCCCGGGCCGCCGGAGCCGGGCGGGTCAGGGGTGAAGTAGTCGCCTCAGACGCAGACGTCTGTCTGGTGGACACCTGACTGCTCCAGGGACGTGGCATGGGCTACAATCGGCCACTCTTGCGCCGGTTCCCCTGTCACCCTCGTTGCAACGCATTGTCCGTGTGTCTGGCGATGGCCATCCTGTCGGGCCCGGCCGCGGCGCTGGCCGGTCAGGGCCCGAGCAGCGGGCCCGCGCCCTCGCAACAGCACGACATGGGGCAGCCGGCCGGCGCGGCGCAGGACTATCCGACCCTGCACATCGCCGGATTTGGCGACGTCGACTATTCCCAGACCAAGCAACCGGAAGGGCCGCGCGGGTTCAGCCTCGGGCAGTTCGTGCTGCACATGACGTCGGAGCTCTCGCCGCGCGTGACGTTCTTCGGCGAGCTCAGCTTCACGGCCCGCTCCGACGCCGGGACCGGCACGCCGCCCGCGGCCGGGTTCAACGCCGAGATCGAGCGGATGATCCTGCGCTTCGACGAGAGCGATCGGCTGAAGATCTCGTTCGGCCGGTATCACACGCCGATCAACTGGTGGAACACCGCGTTCCACCACGGGCAGTGGCTGCAGACGACGATCACCCGGCCGGAGATGATCCAGTTCGGCGGGAAGTTCCTGCCGGTGCATTTCGTCGGGGCGCTGGTCGAAGGCGCCGCGCCGGCCGGCGGCTGGAACGTGAACTATCAGGCGGGCTTCGGCAACGGCCGCGGGCAGGTGATCAGCCGGGCCGGGGACGCGGGCGACAACAACGGCTTTCGCGCGACGCTGCTGAACTTCTTCTCCAAGCCCGATCGATTCTTCGGCCTCCAGTTCGGGGGATCGTTCTACTTCGACAAGATCACGCTGCCCGACACGCGTGATTTCGCCGAGCGGATCGTCGCCGGGCACGTGGTCTGGCAGAAGGAGGATCCCGAGCTCATCGCGGAGGTCGCGGCCGTGCGCCACCAGCAGGTGGACACGGCGCTCGTCACGTGGAGTCACGCGTACTACATCCAGGCGGCGTACCGGCTGCCGCAGTTCGACCGGCTGTGGAAGCCCTACTACCGGTTCGAGCACATCGGCGTGAACCCCATGGATCCGGTCTTCACGACGGTGCCCAACCTGAACGACGGCTCGACGCTCGGCATCCGCTTCGACGCGTCGCAGTTCGTCGCGCTGAAGGGGGAGTTCCGCACCTGGCGGCGCGCGAGCAGCCAGCCGCGCAACTACGGCGGCTTCTTCCAGGTGTGCTTCACGTTCTGATGATGGGACCGGTCCTCCGTCGTGCCGTGGTGCGATGGCTCATCGCCGGAGCGGGCGCCTGTCTGCTCCTCGCCCGCGCCGGCGGCCCCGCGCGCGCGCAGGCCGCGCCGGACGTTGCCGTCGTCGTGCACCCCGACGTGCCGGTGGACAACCTGACGTTTGCGGAGCTCCGTCGCGTGCTGCTCGGCGACCGCGAGTTCTGGTCCTCGGGCGTGCGCGTGACGCTGCTCATCCGCGCGCCGGTCGCGCGCGAGCGCGACGTCGTCGTGAAGGGCGTGTGTGAAATGACCGAGGCCCAGTTCCGCCAGCACTGGATCGCGAAGGTCTTCCGCAACGAGACGCCCACCGGCCCGAAGATCGTGTACTCGAACGAGATGGCGATCGATCAGGTCATGCGCACGCCCGGGGCGATCACCTTCATCGAGGCGACGAACGTCACCAAGGGCATGAAAGTGCTCAAGATCGACGGACTGGTACCCGGACAGGCAGGCTACAAGGTCAAATAGGGCATTGAGGATTGTGGGATCGTATCATTGACGCGATCGCGAAATCCTCAATTCTTCAGCTTGAGTTGCGTCAGTAACCGATCGAATTGCGGTTCGCCGCGCAGGCCCTCGAACCAGGGTGCCACCTTGATTTGCACGATGGAGAAGTCGTGCTCGTCGTACGCCTTCTGCAGCCACTCGAGCGCGCGGGTCTTGTCGCCGAGCGACGCATACACGATCGCGACCGACGACGACGGCACGTAGAGACGGGCGGCCTGGGCCTGGAGGTCGCGCAGCACGCCCTCGGCGTCCGCTTTCCGTCCCGCGCGTCCGTACGCGGCGCCGAGATGGCCGAGCACGACCGGGCTGTTCTCCGACAGCTCGAGGGCCTGCTTGAGCTCGGCGATCGCTTCGTCGTGGCGCGCCAGCTCGCTGAGCGCGACTCCCAGGCCCCGGTGCGCCGACACGGAGGTCGCGTCGAACTCGATCGTCTTGCGGAACTGGGCCACGGCGTCCGTGACCTGCCCCGCGTCGAGCAGATACCAGCCGAGATCGGCGTTGACGATCGGCGACAGCGGGTCGAGCTCCTGCGCGCGCTTGACCTCCGCAATCGCATCCGGCACGCGTCCGAGCGTCGCCAGGTACATCGCGTACTGATTGTGGGCGAGCGCCGACGAGCCGTTGAGCGCGATGCCCTGCTTGAACTCCTGCTCGGCCGCGGGCCAGTCCCAATCGAGCCAGAGCTTGATGTGGCCCAGCGCGACGTGCGCCTCGGCCAGGGCGGGATCGAGCTGGATCGCCTGCACCGCGGCGGCTTTTGCTTCGGTCAGCGCCTCGACGTAGTAGGACCCGAGCAACAGATACGAGTCGGCGAGCCCGGCGTAGGCGAGCGCGTACTTCGGATCCTTGTCGATCGCGTGCTGGAAGTACTCGATCGCCTTCTTGTAGCTCGCGATCGTGCCCTGGTTCCAGTGGTACCGGCCCTGCAAGTACAGCTCGTACGCCTCGGCGTCGTCCGTGTAGCGCTTGGTCGCCCGCTTCTTCTCCTCGCCGGTGATTCGCCGGCCCAGCTTGTCGAGAATCTCGTTGGCGATCTCGTCCTGCACGGTCAGCAGGTCCGCGTGCGGCTGGTTGTACTGCCCGCCCCACAGCTGCGTGCCGTCGTCGACGTTCATCAATTCCGCCTCGATGACGAGCCGGTCGCCGCGCGACGCCACTCGTCCGGTGACGACGGCCTTGACTTTGAGGTCCCGGCCGATCTGCTGCGGGTCGAGGTCCTTGCCCTTGTAGCGAAAGACGACGCTGCGGGCGCTGACGCGCAGGCCCGGCAGCTGCGCGAGGCCGTTGATGAGACTTTCCGTGATGCCGTCCGGCAGGTACTCGGCGTCGCCGGAGGCGCCGTTCGACGCGAAGGGGAGGACCGCGACCGAATCGATCGTCCTGGCGGATCCCGGCCGCCAGAGCGGCCACGTGACGGCCGCGAGCACGACGAGCAGGGTGGCGGCCATCGCTGCCCAGTGCGCCGGGGAGAGGCGCCGCCTGGCGCGGACGGGCCGGCGGTCTGCTGTGACCTTCGCCGAATCGGTCTCACGCTTGAGGCGCTTCAGATCGGCGCGCAGCTCCGCGGCCGTCTGATAGCGCAGATCGCGGTCCTTTTCGAGCGCCTTGAGGATGATGTGCTCGAGCTCGGCGGGCACCTTCGGATTGATCGAGGTCGGGCGCGTCGGCTGGTGATTGAGGATGGCGTCGAATACGAGCGCGGACGTGCGGGCGGCAAACGGCTCGCGGCCCGTCGCCATCTCGTACAGCACGACGCCGAACGAGAACAGATCGCTGCGGCCGTCGAGCTCCTCGCCGCGCGCCTGCTCGGGCGACATCGACGACAACGTGCCGAACGTCTGGCCGGACTCGGTGGCCGGCGGACTGGGACGCGCGAGGGCCGTGTCGGCGAACGGGTCGACGGGCGTGCCGCGGGGCGAGGCCAGTTTCGCCAGGCCGAAGTCCACGATCTTCACCTGGCCGTGGCCCGTCACGAAGATGTTGGCGGTCTTGATGTCGCGGTGGACGATGCCCGCGCTGTGGGCGGCCTCGAGCGCATCGGCGGCCTGGGACGCCAGGTCGAGTACGGTCTCGGTCGGGAGCGGCGCGCCGCCGATCCGCTGCCGCAGCGTGACGCCGTCGAGCAGCTCCATGACGAGGAACGGCAGATCGCCGTGCCGCCCGATGTCGTAGAGCGCGCAGATGTGGGGGTTGTTGAGCGACGAGGCCGCGCGCGCCTCGCGCTGAAACCGCTCGAGCGCCGCCGGCTCGGCCGAGAGCTTCGCCGACAGGAACTTGACCGCGACCTGCCGGCCGAGCCGCGTGTCCTCGGCGCGGTAGACGACACCCATGCCGCCCTCGCCGATCTTGTCGAGGATGCGGTAGTGGGTGACGATCTCGCCAATCATCGTGCGGGCCCTACTGCTTCGACACGTTCACGAAGTAGAGATCGGTCGCGACGTCGAACGCGTCCTTCGCGAGCGTGGTCGGCATCGTCTGCCAGGTGGTCGTCGGTCTGATGATCTGCCAGTGGTTCCGGTCGCCCGCGCGCACGGGCATCGCGAACGTCGGCTCGTCGACCTTCCACCGATAGGACACCGTGTGCTTCGCGTCGTCGAAGGTCAGCTCGAGCGTCGGGATGGCCGTGTGCCGCAGGTACTGATCGAAGATCGGGGTCAGGTCCTGTCCCGCGCGCTGGTTCATGTAGGCGACGAGGTCCTCGGTCAGGATGTTCTGGTACTTGAAGTGCTGGAACACATCGTGGATGAGCTGGAACCACTTCGCGTCGTCGTTGATGACGCTGCGGATCGTATGCAGCATCAGCGCGCCCTTGAAGTACATGTCCTGCGGCGGCTCGCGATGGATGCCGCGCGGGGTGATGATGGGCGTCCGGTTCTGCACGTGCGACTTGTACCCGTTCGTGTACTTCACGTAGTCGTCGTGGCCGAACGTGTACTCGACGTACAGACATTCGAGGTACGTCGTCCAGCCTTCGTGAATCCACATGTCGGACACGTCGGCCGCCGAGACGGCGTTGCCGAACCACTCGTGGCCGCTCTCATGGATGATGATGAAGTCGAATTTCGGGCTGATGCCGACGCCGGTCCAGTCGCCTGGCGGCCGCCCGTAGCCGTTGCGGAATCCGTTGCCGTAGGTCACCGCGCTCTGGTGCTCCATCCCCGTGTACGGCACCTGGACAAGCTTGTAGCCGTCCTGCTTGAAGGGGTACTCGCCGAAGTAGTGCGTGTACGCCTCGAGCATGCCCTTCGCCTGCGTGAACTGGCTCTTCGCCTTGTCGAGGTCCTCCGGCAGGGCGTAGAAGTCCATCGACACGTCGCCGAAGGCGTCCGCGAAGTGCTCGTACTTTCCGATGTTGAGCGACACGTCGTAGTTGTTGATCGGATAGTGCACGAGCCAGTCCCACCGCGTGTATCCGTCGCCGAGATCGGTCTTCTTCTGGAAGCGGCCATTTGAGACATCGACGAGGTCGTTCGGAATGGCGACGCTGATCTCCATCGTCTCGACTTCGTCGCGCCACTGATCCTTGTTGGGCCACCAGATCGCGGCGCCCTCGCCCTCGCAGGCGGTGAAGATCCACGGCCGGCCCGCGGCATCGGTGCCGAACGTGAAGCCGCCGAAACGCCCCGTCTGGACCGGCGTGCCCGAGTAGTAGAAGTCGATCGAGTACGTCTGCCCGCTCTTCAGCGCCTCCGGAAAATCGACGAGGACGGTGTTGCGGTCCCGGTAGTACGCAAGCGTCGTCGTGCCGAGCAGGATCTTGTCGACGTTCAGATTGGCGTAGAGATCGAGCTGGATGCGCGTGCCATCCACGAGCATCTTGAAGCGAATCGTGTTCTTGCCGGAGATCGTCTTCTTCTCCGGGTCGATGCGGACGTCCAGGTGGTAGGACAGGAGGTCGTTGTTCGCCCGGTACGGGCCGTACTCGCCTCGAAGAATGTCGGCGCGATTGGCCGGCGGCGGCAGCGGCGGCGCGGGCGGGGCGGCCCCGCGCTGCGGCGTCTGGGCGAGCAGGCCGGCCGCCAGGCCGAGCATGACGACCGAAAGAACGACGGGGCTCCGCGTGCGACCGGACCTGTGCATCGACGCCCGCAGGGTAGCACACGCAGGGCGAAGGCTCGGTGCTCAAGTGCTCAGTGCTTCGTGCTTGGCGCATCCCGCACCGAGCACGCCGCACCGAGCACCAAGCACCCCGCACCGAGCACGCCGCACTAGTTCTTCCTGAGCCAGATGTCCTCGAGCACGACGACCGACGTCATGAGCGTCTGACCGCCTGCGGTCAGGCGCACCATGTAGGTGCCCGGGTCGACGAGGGCGCCGCCACCGAAGCCGCCGCCTCCACCGAAGCCTCCGCCGCCTCCGCCGCCGATCGCCACGAACGGCACGCCCGTGCCCGCGCCGCCGCCACGCCCGCCGCCGCCCGGCGTCTGTCCGCCTGCGCCGCCGACGACTGCCGGCTGTGGCTGCGGTGCGGTCGGCGAGATCTGAGCGGGCGGCTCGGCACCACGTCCGCCGCCACCACCCGCGCCGCGCCCGCCGCCTCCGCCCCCCCGCCCGCTGGCGTTCGCCGACGGATCGCGCCGCATATCCCACTGCACGCGGTTCATGCCCGCCCGCGCCTGGACCGCGATCGTGCGAATCACCTGGCCGTTCTCGAGGATCTCGAGCTTCGCGTCAGTCATGTCGCTCTGTGCCCAGAAGCTGAGCGCCGTGCCGCCCTGCGGGTTCGTGCCGCGAAAGTCGCGTCCCGTCACGCGGCGCATCGCTTCCGTGTCGTTCTTCCATTGGATGGCCGGGCGCGGGTCGAACAGCTTCAGCGTGGTGCCAGGCGCCGACGCCATCTGCTCGAGCGGCGTGATGTCGTCGGCGATCCAGATCGACCGCCCGTGCGTCGCCACGATCAAGTCGCGGTCGCGCGGGTGGATCAGCAAGTCGTCCACTCGCACGCTGGGCAGGCCCGTCATGAACTTCTTCCACTCCTTGCCGCCGTCCACGGAGGCGAACAGCGCGAATTCCGTGCCGACGAACAGCAGGCTCGGATTCTCGAGGTCCTCCCGCAGCGCGTTGACGTTGCCCTTGGCCGGCAGATTGGCGGTGACGCTGGTCCACGATCGCCCGAAGTCCGTCGTCTTGAAGAGATACGGCTTCCAGTCGTCGTTGCGGTGGTTGTCGAGCGCGACGTACGCCGTGCCCGGATCGAAATGCGACGGCTCGATCCGCGAAATCTGCACGTAGCCTTTCGGCGCCCCGGCGATGTTGTCGTAGACGTTCGTGAAGTGCACGCCGCCGTCCGTGCTCACCTGCAGGTTCCCGTCGTCGGTGCCGACCCAGATGACGCCTTGGCGCGCCGGCGATTCGCGCACTTGCGTGATGACTGAATTCTCGCCATAGCCGTCGTGTTTGGACGCCATCGGCGCGTTGCCGGCGACGCCCATGATCGGAATCGAGAATCGATCGACGTTCTTCGTCAGATCTTTGTCGTTCATCGTCCACGCGTCGCCGCGGTTCGTCGACTTGAAAACGTACTGCGCCGCGATGTACACGACGGCCGGATTGTGCGGCGAGATCTCGAACGGCGTGTTCCAGTAGAACCGGAGGGGCTCGAGGTTGGGCGGCGCATTCAGGATGTTGCCCCCACCGCCGCGCCCGCCGCCACCGCCCGCCCCGCCGCCTCCAGCCGCCTGCGCCGGCGGCGCGACGCCTGGTGCCCCGGTCTCGCCCGCGGCGCCGCGCCCACCGCCGCGTCCGCCGCCGCCCGGGTTCGGTCGAATGCTCTTGCTCGTGCCGTTGCGGAGATCATGACGCTGCATGTTGCCGTTCTGCGACTCGGCGTACTGAATCGTCCAGTCGGTCGGGTCCTGCCGCGTATAGAAGCCGTCGCCGCCGCCGATGTTGTACCAATCGGTGTTGACGCCGCCGTAGCCCGACCGCACCGCGCTCGGCCCGCAGAACGCCTGGTTGTCCTGCAGCCCGCCGCACACGTAGTACGGCCGGCGCATGTCGGCGGACACCTGGTAGAACTGCCCGAGCGCCATGTCGTTGTGGTAGTCCCAGGAGAAGCCGCCGTCGTTGCTGATGTCGAGGCCGCCGTCGTGGCCCACCGCGACGATGCGCGGGTCCTTGGGGTTGACCCAGATCGCGTGGTAGTCGCCGTGGCCCGTGCCCTGCAGGCCGCGCCACGTCTTGCCGCCGTCGAGCGACATCTGCGCCTGCGCCCCGCCCTGGAAGACCTTCTGATCGTTGGTCGGGTCGACGCGGATCTGGCTGTAGTAGATCGGCCGGTTGTTCACGTTCGAGAGGAACGTCCAGGTCTTGCCGGCGTCGTCCGATCGCCACACGCCGCTTCGCGTCGGCCCGTTGCGCGACCCGGGATCGCCGCAGCACGGCACGCCCGGCTTCTGCGGTCCGCCGTCGTCACCCACGCCGACCTGGATGCCGCCTTCGGCGCCGACTTCCGCGATCATGTAGATGGTGGACGGCTTCGCCCGGAGAATCGACAGGCCGATGCGGCCGAGGATGCCGTCGGGCGGAGCCGGGAACCCGCCGCCCGCGAGCTTCGTCCAGTTTTCACCGCCGTCGACGGACTTCCACACGCCGCTGCCGGGCCCGCCGCCGTTCACGCCCCACCAGGTCCGACGGCGTTCGTACGACGCGGCGTAGATGATCTTCGGATTGACGGGATCGATCTGAACGTCGGTGAAGCCCGTGTCGGCGTCGATGTACTTCACCTTTTTCCACGTCTGGCCGCCGTTGATCGACTTGTAGAGACCGCGGTCCTCGTTCGGGCCGAACAGATGGCCGACCGCCGCGACGAACACGATGCTGGGGTTCGCCGGATCGACGGCCACGCGTCCAATGGACTGCACCTCATCCAACCCGAGGAACGTCCACGTCTTGCCGCCATCCTTGGTGCCGTAGATGCCGTTGCCGATCGACGAGCTCTGCCGGTTGTTGGCCTCGCCCATGCCGACGTACACGACGTTCGGGTCGGAGGGGGCGATCGCGATGTCGCCGATCGATGCATTCGGCATCTCGTCGAACTGCGATTGCCAGTGGATGCCGCCATCGGTGGATTTCCAGAGGCCGCCGGTCGCGAAGCCGATGTACATGATCATCGGGTCCTTCTCGGCGCCTTCGATGTCGTCGAGCCTGCCCATCATCACGGCGGGACCGATCGATCGGAAGCTGAGGCCGCGGAACAACGGATCGTCCGAGGCGTTGACGGGCGGGGGAGGCTGAGTACCGCCGGGACCTTGCGCGAAGAGGGCGCCGCCGATGAGCAGGCAGGCGACCGCAATCGCGAAGGACCAGCGACGCGAGGCGTGTCGGGTGGTCATCGCTCCGTCCTTTCTGGAGACAGGCATGAGACGGCACCGGACCGAGGTGCCATCCGCCAATCTAGCAGAAGTCCGGGAGGCGAGCGTCGAACGGGGCGCTCGTGCAGGATAGTTCAGCCTTGCGCCGGAGCGGGCGCGGCCGCAGCCCAGGTCCGGCCGGCCAGATGGACGCCCTGTGATAGGCTCATTTGCACCCTGTTTACCATGTGCGGCCGTCCCCACCGCGACGTCTGTAGCTGTCGGCGCCCCGGCAGCTGATCTGCGAGGAGGAGGCGATGTTCGTATCCGCACGATTGTCGAAGGGGCCGGTGCTGGCGGTCCTGACCGCCGCGATGTGGACGTATACCGCGGCTGCGCAGGAGAGCGCGACGCCGTTGCAGCTTCTGGCGGCGGGCGATGTGCTGATGGCCGGCTCGCATTACGGCGATGCGCTGCGCGCGTATCGGCGGGCCCGTGAGACCGACGATGCGACCGTGCGTATCCGCGCCGGGGCAGGCGTCGTGCGATCGCTCCTGCGACTGGGGCTCTTCAAGGATGGGGTCCGCGAGGGCGCGGCGGTCGCCGCGCGGGATCCGCAGAACGCGTCGGCCGTCGCGATCAACGCAGATTCCCTCTGGGCCTTCGGCCTCTTTTTCGAGGCCGAGCAGCAGTACGCGGCGGCGCTGCGGCTCAATCCGAGCGATCCCGGGGGGCTCCACGGCCGCGGGCGATCGCTGGCCGCGCAGCGCAGGCTCGACGAGGGTCAGGCCCAGGTCGAGGCCGCGATCGCGATCGATCCGACCGATCCGGCGTATCAGTACACGCTCGCCTCGATCTACGAGCAGCAGCGCCTCTATCCGCAGGCGGCGGACGCCCTCGATCGCTACGTTCAGCTCCTGCCGAGGCGCGACGACAGCGACATGGTCAAGTGGGCGAAGACCGAGTC
>Ga0335084_10001753_pt1 | contig 20513 bp, 15 predicted proteins | sample Lox_Sample_44_FD_206721 | JGI IMG/M metagenome (GOLD analysis project Ga0335084, IMG submission 206721) | Soil microbial communities from Loxahatchee National Wildlife Refuge, Florida, United States - Lox_Sample_4.4 | ecosystem: Environmental > Terrestrial > Soil > Wetlands | place: USA...
CAGCCCAGGGCATGCCGGGCACCACCCGGTGAGCGACCCAGCCCACCACGATGGTGACGAACAACACGTGACCGATGCCGAGCGACAGAATGGGTCGCAGGTTGGCGCGAAAGTCGCGATACGACGCCAGGAGACAGGCCCGGTACAAGAGGGGCGGAACGAAGACCAGGAAGACGAGCTGCGGATCGAAATGGATAGTCGGCAGACCGGGCACGAGCGCGACCGTCAGCCCGCCGACCACGAGCAGCGCAGGCGCCGGAACACCGAGGCGGCGTGCCAGCAGCGCGAGAAAGCAGACCCCAACGAGGAGGGCGAGAACGGTTTCGAATCCGTGAACCACGGCAAAAAATCTAGCCGCCGACCGGGGCTTCGCACCCCGTGTAACTTCGTATCGTGCGACTCTCCACGTTCCTGTTCGACCTCGACGGCACGTTGATCGACTCGGTCGAGCTGATCCTCCGATCCTACCGGCACACGCTACGCGCTCACCGGGGGTATGAGCCCCCCGACGAGCTGTGGCTCAAGGGACTGGGCACGCCGATCCGGGTGCAGCTACGGCAATGGACCGAGGACCCGGCCGAGATCGAGGCGATGGCCAAGACCTATAGCGTCTACAACCTCGCGCACCACGATGCGCTCGTTCGGCCCTACGACGGCATCGTGGACGCGGTCGAGAAACTCAAGGCGGCGGGCAAGCGACTCGCTCTGGTTACGAGCAAGGTGCGCGGGGGGGCCGAGCGGGGGCTGCGCGTGGCCGGGCTCGACGCGGCGTTCGACGTGATCGTCGGCGCCGACGACGTGCGCAATCCCAAACCGCACCCCGAGCCGGTGCTCAAAGCGCTCGCGGAGCTCGGCGCGAGCCCCGTGGAAGCGGTTTTCATCGGCGACTCGCGCCATGACCTGGAGAGCGGCCGTGCCGCCGGCGTGAAGACGGCTGCCGCGCTCTGGGGACCGTTCGATCGCGAGGACCTGGACGACCTCGAGCCCGACTATTGGCTCGATCACCCGGCCGAGATCAGTCTCCTGACACCTGACACCTGACACCTGCCTCTTGCCCTTCATTCCCTTCGAGCTGGAGCGCTGGCAGAGCACGTGGGAAAACCGCGTGCGGTTCAACCTGTCCGAGTCGGGAGTGCATCCCCTCAGCGTCCAGGAGCTGCTCGACCTTGCCCGTGCCCCCGCCGCTCCCCTGCTCGACGTTCGGCTCGGGTACAGCCAGGCGAATGGCACAGAGCTGCTCAGGGCGCGGATCGCCGCGCTCTATCCCGGCGCTACACCCGAGCAGGTCCTGGTCACCACCGGGAGCGCCGAGGCGAATTTCGTCACCCGCGGCTGCTTGCGCCGGGGGACAACGTCGCGATTCTCCTGCCGAACTACATGCAAACGTGGGGGCTGGCGCAGAATTTGGGCGCCACGGTGCGGGGCTTCGCGCACCCGGCCGACCGCGGAGGGGACGCGTTCCGTGACGAACTGCATCAGGCAATCGCGCCGGGCACGAAGCTCGTGGTGGTCACGAACCCGCATAACCCCACCGGCCAGGTGCTCGCTCCCGAGGCGCGTCGCGCGATCGTCGAGCGTGCCGCGGCCGTTGGCGCGTGGCTGCTCGCCGATGAGGTGTACCAGGGCGCCGAGCTCGACGGTCCGATCACGCCATCGTTCTGGGGCAGCTACGAACGCGTGATCGCGGTGAACGGGTTATCGAAGGCGTACGGACTGCCGGGCCTGCGTATCGGATGGCTGGTCGCGCCCACGGCATTCACCGCCGAGGCGTGGGCGCGGCACGACTACACGACGATCGGGCCGGCCGGCGCGTCCGATCACCTCGCGACACTCGCGCTCGACCCGCCGGTACGCGCGCGGTTGCTCGGGCGGACTCGCGGCATCCTGCGAGAGAACTACCCCGTGTTGGAGACGTGGCTGCGTGGTTTCGGGGACACGTTCACCTGGCAGCCGCCGCGCGCGGGAGCGATCTGCTGGGTCCGCTACCGTCACGCCGTGAAAGCCCTGGACCTGGTCGAGAGGATGCGCGCCGAGCACAGCGTGCTGCTCGTGCCGGGGGACCATTTCGGCGTGCCCGGGCACTTGCGGCTCGGATACGGTGAAGCGTCACAATACTTTCAGGGCGCTCTCGCGGAGACCGGGCGCGGATTGCGGCGAATCCTCAGCGACTGAGCGTTCAGCGCAGCACGAAGTGCAGGACCACGTAGCTCAGGCCCCCGATCCCGGCGGCCGCCGGGATGGTGAGAATCCACGCCCAGACGATCTGTCCCGCGACTCCCCATCGGACCGCCGACCAGCGGTGCGCGGCGCCCACGCCCGAGATCGCGCCCGTGATCGTGTGGGTCGTGCTCACCGGGATCCCGAAATGCGACGCCACGAACAGCGTAATGGCGCCGCTCGTCTCCGCGCAGAACCCACCGAACGGCGTCAGCTTGGTGAGCCGCTGTCCCATCGTGCGCACGATCCGCCAGCCCCCGGACATCGTCCCCAGCCCCATGGCGGCGCCGCACGCCCCGATCACCCACAGCGGAATCGTGTCCGCCGACGATACGTGCAGAAACCCCAGCTCGGAGGTCGCGAGGACGGGCTGCATCGCCGGCGCTGCGAGGAGACCCACGATGATGCCCATCGTCTTCTGCGCGTCGTTGGTGCCGTGTCCCAGGGAGTACGCAGCGGCTGACAACAGCTGGAGTGCCCGGAAGCCGCGATCCACCTTGCGCGGCAGCGAGCGGCGCAGCGCCCACGCGAAGATCACCGTGAGCAGGAGGGCGATCGCGAGGCCCATCACCGGGGCGACGACGATGAACGCCAGGGTCTTCACCCAGCCCGCCGCGATGATGGCGCCGAGTCCGGCCTTGGCGACGGCGGCGCCCGCATAGCCGCCGATCAACGCATGCGACGACGAGGTCGGCAAGCCGCCCCACCATGTGATCAAGTCCCACGTGATCGCGCCGGTAAGACCGGCCAAGGTCACGATCGTATCGACGACGCTGATGTCGATCATGCCTTTGCCGATAGTCTTCGCCACCGCGGTTCCGAACAAGAACACCGCGATGAAGTTGAACGCCGCCGCCCACACCACGGCGAACCCCGGCGAGAGAACACGCGTCGACACGACCGTCGCGATCGAATTGGCGGCGTCGTGGAACCCATTGATGAAATCGAAAACGAGTGCGATCGCGATGATCCCGATGACCGCGGCAACCGAAGCGGGCATCAGGCGTGTTTCAGCGTGATGGACTCGAGCACGTTCGCGACGTCTTCCCCCTGGTCCAGAGTCAGCTCGAGCGTGTCATAGATCTCCTTCCACTTGATCACCTCGAGCGCGTTCTTCTCGGTGTCGAACATGCGACCCAGGGCCTCGTGGTAGATCGCGTCGCCCTCTTCTTCAAGCTGTTTCGCCTCGATGCAGAACCGCATGACATCGTCGCCCTTCTTGAGGCGGCCGACCCCCTCAGCGAGGACCGCGACCATTCTCTGGATCACTGCCGCCAGCTGTTTCACCCCGGACGGCGCCAAGCCCACGCGGAATATCTGGGAACGCCGCGCGGTGCCGTCCATGGCATCCATTACATCATCCAGGTCGGACGCGAGCGCGTGAATGTCCTCGCGGTCGAGCGGCGTGATGAACGTGCGGTCGAGGCGGTTCACGACCTCGTGGGTGACCTGGTCCGCCTCGTGCTCGAGTCGCTTGATGGCCTCGACGTGCGGGGTACGGCGGTCGGGCGGTGCCTCGAACAGGTCGCGCAAATGCTGCGCGGCCTCCTTGTTGCGCTGAGCCACGGCGACGAACAGATCGAAGAATTCTTCTTCACGCGGGAGCAGGCGCACAACCGGTCCTCGGGAACGGGGAAGTTTTGGCGGCTGAACATAGCGGCACCGGTGGGGAGCGACTAGGTTACCCCGGCGCGATCGGAGGATCCGAGGCATGGCGACCACCGAGCAGCCCCGCACCGACTTCGTCCGGGCCATTTCCCGGCTGGACGCCACGGCGCTCGTCGTGGGCTCGATGATCGGCTCGGGGATCTTCATCGTGTCGGCCCAGACGTTGCGAGACGTCCACGCTCCGGGCGTGATGCTCCTGGTGTGGGCGCTTGCGGGTGCTGTCACGCTGATGGGCGCCCTCACCTACGGCGAGCTGGCGGCGATGTTCCCCAACGCCGGCGGCCAATACCTCTATCTCCGGGAGAGCATCAACCCGCTCTTCGGCTACCTCTACGGCTGGACGCTGTTCGTGGTCATCCAGACCGGGACGATCGCCGCTGTCGCGGTCGCGTTCGCGCGATTCACCGGCGTCCTGTTCCCCTCACTCACCCCGGATGTCTTTCTGGGGGGAACGATCAACTTTCCGCAACCGATCGGCCCGATCACCGTCGGGTTGTCGCCGCAGCGGGTTCTCGCCGTCGCCTCGATCGCGGTCCTCACATGGATCAACGTCCGCGGGGTCCGCACGGCCGCCCTGATCCAGACGTCTCTCACGGCAATCAAGACCGGGGCGCTCGCGGCGCTGATCGTCCTCGGTCTCACGATCGGACGTGACGCCGCGGCGCTCGCCGACAACTTCGGTTCGCGGTTCTGGCCGGCCGAGGGCCTCTCGCTCGGCTGGCTGCCCGTGATGGGCGCGGCGATGGTGGGCGCGCTGTTTTCGATGGACGCCTGGAATAACGTGGGATTCGCGGGGTCCGAGCTCAAGGATCCGAAGCGAGACCTGCCGTTCGCGATGGGGACCGGCGTGCTCACGGTCACCGTCCTCTACCTGCTCGCGAACGTCGCTTATCTGTCCGTGCTGCCGGCCGACGCGATCGCCAACGCGCCCCAGGACCGGGTAGCCACCGCCGTGCTCAAGGTCATCCTCGGCAACGCAGGGCTGTATGTGATGGCAGTCGCGATCATGATCTCGACGTTCGGATGCAACAATGGACTGATCCTGTCGGGGGCGCGCGTCTACTACGCTATGGCGCGCGACAACCTGTTCTTCAAGTCGGCAGGCAATCTGCATCCCCGCTATAAGACGCCGACGGTCGCGCTCGTGGTCCAGGCCGTGTGGACCAGCGTCCTGTGCCTCTCCGGGACCTACGGCCAGCTGCTCGAGTTCGTCATCTTCGCCGCGCTCGTCTTCTACATGCTCGCGGCGATCGGGTTGTTTGCGCTGCGGGCAAGGCGGCCCGACGCCGAGCGACCCGTGCGCGTGGCAGGCTACCCCTGGTTGCCGGCGCTGTACCTCGTGTCGACCGGTCTGATCGCGGTGGCGATGCTGCTCGAGAAGACCACCTACAGCGGGCTCGGTCTCGCGTGCGTGCTGCTCGGCGTCCCGGTGTACTTCGTCTGGCGGGCCGTGGTCAAGCCTTCGGAACGAAGCGGGGGTATTCCCCAAGCACGGTGATTTCCGCGCCCTGCGCCCGCAGGGCGTCGAGCGCTCCCACCATCGCGGGCTCCTCGAGCCGCGTTTCGACATCGACATAGAAGAGGTATTGCCACGGCGTAGTTCGATCGGGCCGGCTCTCGAGCTTTGTGAGATTGAGCCCCGCATCGGCGAACGGCGCGAGCGCGCGCGCCAGCGTTCCCGGACGATGCGGCAGGCGCAGGCGGAGGGTCGTCTTCGCCGGCACGTCCGGACGCGGGGTCGCGCGCTCGCGCGTCACCAGCAGAAAACGCGTCTGATTGTGCGGTTCGTCTTCGATGCGCTCGACCAGGATGTCGAGCCCGTAGCGGCCGGCGGCGAGGGCGCTTGCGACCGCGCCCACCGTGGCATCGCCACGGCGCGCGACTTCCGCAGCCGCTCCCGCCGTATCGTAGAACGCCACGATCTCGACGCCCGTGAGGCTCGAGAGCAGCCGCTGGCATTGAGCGAGCGCTACGGGGTGCGACAGCACCCGACGCAGCGAGCCGCGCGTCGCGCCTCGCACGCCGAGCAGGCAGTGATGAACTGGGCTCACCACCTCGGCCACGATCGCGACCGCCGACTCCGCGATGAGGTCGAAATTCGTCGCGATCGATCCCACGAGCGAGTTCTCGATAGGAAGCAGGCCAGCATCCGCCCGCCCCTCGCGGACCGCCGCGATGACGTCTGCGAACTCGCGCGAGGGGACTGAGACGGCCTTCGGCTCGAGGAGGTAGAGCGCTTCCTCGCTGTAGGCGCCCGGCTCGCCCTGGAATGCTATCCGATTGGTCGGCACAGGGTTACAGTAACCGCGCGCCGACCTTGTCGCCAATGGGCTTCGGTATATATTCGGGGTCCCATGACCCCACCGCCCGAGGCCGCTCCGCCGAACCCATTGTTTCACCCGCCGTCGCGCGGCGCAGCGTGCCCGGACTGCGGCGCGCGGCTCGTGCGCCGCTCGTCGTGCGTCGAGTGCGTACGGTGCGGGTGGGCGCGCTGCGGATGAAAGCCGGGCTCGAAATCCTCGACCAACGCCTGCGCGGCACGAAGTTCGTCGCACTCGCCGCGCGGTCGGTCATGAACTCACCCGAGCAGACCGGCATGGATTTCTGGTCCATCAACCCGTACGTCGGGTGCGAGTTCGGGTGCACCTACTGCTACGCCCGGTACGCGCACCGCTACGTGGTGGAGCGCGCGCGCGACGGCGGCCGGCTTTCCTCCGAGGAGTTCACCGAGTTCCGGGGGCCGCACGGGTGGGAAGCATTCGAGCACCGGATTTTCGTGAAGCGCAACGTGCTGGCGGCGCTCGATGCCGACCTGGCGCGCTATTTCCGCTCGGGAAACAATGCACCGATCGTGATCGGCACGGCCACCGATCCGTATCAACCGGCCGAGCGTCGCTTCCGGCTGACGCGCGAGATGCTGGAGCGGCTTACCCGCTACGAAGCGCTGTCGATCGGCATCATCACGAAGAGCCCGCTCGTCACGCGCGACATCGACCTGCTCGAACGCCTCGGCGCGCGCTCCGACCTCGAGGTCTACATCTCGCTGATCTCGGCCGACGCGGCGCTGGTCCGACGGATGGAGGCTCGCTCGCCGGGGCCGACCGCCCGCCTCCGCGCGCTCCGCAAGCTGACGGCTGCGGGGATCAACGCGGGACTGATCGTGGCTCCGGTCCTCCCGGGGATCAGCGACGATGTCGCCCACCTGGAAGCGCTCTTCCAGGCGGCCCGGGAGGCCGGCGCCAGGTTCATTCATGCGGGCCCGCTGCGCATGTACCCGGGAATGCGCGCCCGCTTTCTCCCGGTGCTCGCTGCGCAGTTCCCCCACCTCTCGGACCGCTACGCGCGGGCGTACACACGCCATGCGAGCGCGCCGCCCGAGTACGCCGCGGCGCTCAAGCGACGGATTCAGCGCCTGCAGGAGAAATTCGGCTTTCCGGTGAATCGGGGAATGGAAGACCGCTACCGCCAGCGGCGGCCGGCGCCGCAGGCCGAGCTCGAGCTCTAGGGCTCGCCGGCGATCGCGGCCGCGAGCGCGCGAATCGTGCCCGGAGCATTCCCTTCCGCCCGGTTGTTCGCCAGCACGAGCGCTTCGATGCGGCGACGCGTGGCCTCGGCGATCAACCGCAGCAGATCGTTGCGCAGCTCCGGGTTCGGCTCGCGCACCCGATCATAGGGCTCGAACAGTTTCACCGCGTCGGCATACGGACGTCCGGGACGGAGCAGCGCGCGCGCGACCGTGAAGTCCGCCGAAAACACCCACGGCAGCTCGAGCTGCGCGCCGATCGGCGGCATCTCGGTCCATGAATTGAACACGTGGGCCACGCCATGCCGCGCAAGCACGGCGCCGTGGAGCGGGCTGAGCAGCTCGGGATTGCGCAGCTCCACGGCATAGCGAAAGTCGCGCGGCAACGCGCTCAGAAATTCCCCCAGCTGCTCCACCCACTCCGCGACCTCCGGCAGGTCCTTGCCGCGCATCGCCTGGAATTCGAACACCAAGCAACCCACGTGATCGCGAAAGGCGCGGGCGTGCGGGCCGAGCACCGCTTCTTTGAACAAGTCCGCGTTCAAGAAATCGGGGTTCCGGAGGCCGGCGAGATTGCCCCAGCGGCGATCCTGATTGAATCGCTTGGCGGTGATACGATCCCATACTTTGCTGACGCATGGGAATCGCGGCGGGAGGGCGGCCGCGTATTGCGCCAGCACGGCTTCCGACGGCGGGTCGTAGAACGCGCTGTCGATACCGACGGTACGAAACAGGGGATACCGGGCGTACTCCTCGAGCCGCCGCGCCGGCTCGGCACCGCGGTACGATCGCTGGTAGACGTCGCCCATCCATCCGTCGTAGGTCCACGTCGAAGTCCCGAATCGGATGTTGGCTGGAATGCGGCTCGCGAGCCGGATCAGTTCCGGCCGCGCCGACGCGGGCTCGCTATCGAACAGGCCGGTTTGGGTGGACAATGGGCTCCCTGAAACATGGCCACGTGGTGCTCGCCTCATTGCAGTGTAGATGCGTAACAGTATTTGTGACAGTACCTTAAGTGCTCTCAGCGGGGTGCTTGCGGCTCCTTCGATCTTCGGGATATATTCGGGTCCCCTGCAAACCCGATATGACCTCCTCTCGCGTGACGAGTTCGCTCGCAGCCTGTTGTTGGATCCCGCTCTTCGCACTCCGCTGCGAGAAGCTGCGACGTCCCGAGCTCGCCGGCCAGCCGTGCGCGCTCCTCTCCCCTGATGACATCCGCCGCGTGTGGCAGGTATCGCGTGCGGCCAGGCAGGCGGGCGTGAGGCCCGGCCTCACCGTAAGCCAGGCGATCGGTTTGTGTCCGACGCTGCGGTTGTGCGAACCCGATCCCGTGCATTACGACCGGCAATTCGCCCAGCTGATCGAAGCACTCGTCTCCGTGAGCCCGGTGATCGAGCCGGCCGAGATGGGGCGGGTGTTCGTGGGGACGGACGGGTTGGGGAGACTCTACGGTGCGCCCGAGAGAATCGTGGAGGCGATCGAACAACTTCCGACTTCCGGTTTGCGGCTGGGTTGGGGGAAAGGAAAGTTCGTCTCCTGGGTTGCTGCCAGTCGAGCGAAACCGGGGAGCGCAGTGATCGTTCCTCCCGGGGAGGAAGGAAAGTTTCTCGCCGGTCAACCGCTCGCCGTGTTGCCGCTCGATCCCGACACGCATCGCCGATTGCGGCGCTTCGGGCTGCGCACGCTGGGCGATCTCGCCGCGCTTCCGGAGGAAGCGGTTGTTTCTCAGTTCGGGAGCAGCGGTCGCCGGTTGTGGCGACTCGCAGCAGGAACGCTCGCCGAACCGGTCATCGGCCACGAAGTCCCCGAGCCGATCGTCGCGACGCTCGCGTTCTACTCGCCGGTCGCCGATCGGGCGATGCTGACACAGGCACTGGTGCAGCTGCTCAACCGAGCGCTCGCCCACCCGCGTCGCGCGGGTTGGCGCGTGCGACAGATTCGCATGCGCGCGGAGCTCGAGCGCGGCTCTTCCTGGCTGACGGATGTTCTGCTCAAAGAGCCATCCGCCGATCCCGGGGAAATCGCTGCGCCCCTGTGCATACGGCTCGAGCAGGCTCCGCCGCCGAAGCCGGTCGAGCGGCTCACGGTCGAGCTCTCATCATTCGCTCCGGGGACCACAGAGCTGCAGATCTTCGCCCGGAATGCCGACGCTGCCGCGCGCGCGAACCAGCGACGTGCGCTGCGCAGCGCGGCTCGCGAGATCGCGCTCCGTCTCCGGCGCCCCATGCTCCAGAACATCATCGAGGTGCAGCCGTGGTCACGGCTTCCGGAACGACGCTATGCCCTCATCGACTATGAACCGTGAACAGCAGAAGTCGGAACGCGGAACGCGGAACAGAGTGGACAGACTTCGGGCACTCAATCTCCCCGAAGAAGTTCGGGTCGTAATCGATGACAAGTCGGAGCCAAGGGCGGTCGAGTGGTCGGGCGGCAAAGTGACGGCGGTCGAATCCGTTCAAGAATCCTGGCGCATCGATGATGAATGGTGGAGGCAACAGGTTTCGAGACGCTACTTCGAGGTTGTTCTCCAAGGTGGAAAGAGAGTCGTGTTGTACGAAGACCTGATCACCAGAGAGTGGTGGATGCAGAAACCTTAGTGAACATGTACGTCGAACTTCACTGCCACTCCTCCTTCTCGTTCCTCGACGGCGCCTCCCTCCCCGAGCAGCTCGCGCTCACCGCCGCGAACCTGGGGCTGCCGGCGCTCGCGCTCACCGACCACAACGGTCTCTACGGCTCGATGGCGTTCGCGCAGGAAGCAAAACAGCTCGGCCTCCAGGCGATCACGGGCGCCGAGGTCACGCTGCTCGACGGGTCGCACGTCACGCTGCTCGCCGAAACGCCGCAGGGATACGCGAACCTCTGCCGCCTCATCACCGAAGCGCATCTCGGCCGTAGCGACCGTCTCGATCCGCGGCTCGACTTCGGGTCGCTCGAGGCTCGTCACGAGGGGCTCATCTTCCTGTCGGGATGCCGCAGCGGCATGCTGGCGGGTGTGCTGCAACACGAGGGGACGAGGGCCGCCCGCCGGCTGGCGGAGCGGTGCCGAGCGATCTTCGGACCGGAACGGTTCTACGTCGAGCTGCAGCGCAATCTCGTGCGTGGCGACGTCGCGTTGACCCGCGCCCTGATCGCAATCGCTGCCGACTTACGACTTAGCGTCGTAGCGACTGGGAACGTCCACTACCACAGCCGCGAGCGGCACCGGCTGCAGGACGTGCTCGTATCCATCCGGAACCGCGCGACGCTCGACGGCTCGCACTCGGCGCGGCGCCCCAACAGCGAATTTGCCCTGCGGCCGCCTGCTGATGTCGCGGAGCTGTTCCGTGACTGTCCCGAAGCTGTCGCTATTACGGGAGACCTCGCAAAGCGCTGTGCGAGCTTCGATTTGACCCGCGATCTGGGCTACCGGTTTCCCGACTTCCGCGGCGCTGCCGGCCGCACCGCGCCCCGCGCACTCGCCGAGCTGTGTGGCGCCCGGCTGGATGAGCGCTACCCCGAGGGCTCCGCACACCGCAGTGAAGCCGTCCGGCGGCTCGAGGAAGAGCTGCGCATCATCGCGCACCACGGGTTGTGCGGATTCTTTCTCGTCTATCACGACCTGTTCGACCTGGCGCGCGAGGTGGCGGCGGACGTGCGGCGCGGCTCGCGCCGCGCCTCGGGCAACCTGCTGCCGGGACGGGGGCGCGGCTCATCGGTCTCGTCGATCGTCTGCTACCTCCTTGGCCTCTCGCACGTCGATCCCGTCGCCACGCGGTTGTTCTTCGGCCGCTTTCTGAACGAGACCCTCGCCTCGGTCCCGGACATCGACCTCGATTTCCCACGCGAAATTCGCGAGGAGCTGATCCGTCGCGTGTACCAGCGCTACGGTACCGAGCACGTCGGCCTCGTCTGCTCCTTCCCCACCTACCGGCTTCGCTCGGCGGTGCGCGAGATCGGCAAAGCACTCGATCTGCCGCCGGGAGAGATCGAGCAAGTCGCAAAGCTGGCGGACCGGCGGTCGGGAAGCCTGGCGGAGGAGCTCGAGCATCTCCCGGGGTTCGCTGACCGAAGGAACGCGCCGCTCTGGAAAGAGCTGTGCGAGCTGGCGGAGGAGATCGCCGGGCTGCCGCGCCACGTCTCCCAGCACGTCGGCGGGATGGTGATCTCGAGCCGGCCGCTCGTCGAGCTGGTCCCGCTCGAGCGCGCCGCGATGGAAGACCGCGTCGTCTGCCAGTGGGACAAGGATTCGTGCGACGATGCGCGTTTCATCAAGATCGACTTTCTCGCACTCGGCATGCTGTCGCTGGTCGAGGAATGCGTCGAGCTCGTCGCGGCACGCACCGGAGCGCCACCCGATCTCTCTCGCATCGATTTCAACGACCAGGCCGTCTACGACCGCATCTGCCGCGGCGACACTGTGGGGTTGTTCCAGATCGAGAGCCGGGCCCAGATCCAGATGATCCGTCGCTCGCGGCCGCGCAATCTCGAAGACCTGGCCGTCGAAGTCGCGATCGTCCGCCCCGGACCGATCGTGGGGGGTGCCGTGAACCCTTACGTGCGTCGCCGCGAGGAGCAGCGCCGCGCGCACGCGGCGGGCAAGAGCTATGAGCCGCCGCTCGATCACCCGCTGCTGCGCGAAGCGCTCGGGGAAACGCTTGGGGTGATCCTGTATCAGGACCAGGTGCTTCAGGTCTGCCAGGCGCTCGCCGGATTCACGCCGGGACAGGCCGAGGCGCTGCGGCGCGCGATGAGTCGCCGCAGGAGCCGCGAGCTGATGGCGGGCTTCTGGGAGGACTTCAGGAACGGCGCCGCCGCCCGCGGCGTCTCCGAGCCCGTCGCCGAGCGCGTCTTCTCGCAAGTGATCGCGTTCTCCGAGTTCGGATTTCCCAAGTCGCACGCGGCGGCGTTCGGCCTCCTGGCATACCAGTCAGCCTGGCTGCGTCACTACCACCCAGCCGAGTACTACACGGGACTGTTCAACAACCAGCCGATGGGGTTCTACTCGCTCGACGCGCTGGGACGGGATGCCAAGCGCGCGGGAGTCGATCTCCGACTTCCCGACGTCAACCGGAGCGACGTCTGGTGCACCGTTGAAGGTGATGCGGTTCGGGTCGGGCTCGGCTTCATCCGTGACTGGAGCGAGGAGACCGCACAGGCGAGCGTGCTCGAGCGCGAGCGCCGCGGCGATTTCCGGAGCATTGGCGACTTCGTGCGGCGCGCCCCCCCGGACGTGAAGCGCACGGCGATCGAGAACCTGGTCTGGGTCGGAGGGTGCGACGAGTTCGGTCTCACCCGCAGGGAGCTGCTGTGGCAGGTGGGACTCTGGCTCCCTCCCAAGGCCGATCGCGGCAATGCGGCGCGCGGCCGGCGCCAGCTCGAGCTGCCGCTCGATCACCCGCACGAGCACTTGCGATTCGGAGGCTTGGCGGCGGACGAGCGGATGCTCTCCGAGTACGCCGTCCTCGGCTTCGCGGCGAGCGGCCATCCCCTTTCCCTGCTGCGAGCCGTGCTGCCACCTGCCGTGGTGCAGAGCGATCGCCTCCCGACCCTCGAGCACGGCGGGATCGTCGAGGTCGCGGGGCTCGTCGTCGCGCGCCAGCGGCCGGAGACGGCGAAGGGGGTGGTCTTCGTGCTGCTCGAGGACATAGCGGGGATGGTGAACGTCATCGTGCGACCGGACGTGTACGCGCGCTACCGGGTAGCGGTGAGGGGAGAGCCGTTCCTGCTGGTTAAGGGGAAGCTCGTGAAAGACGACGGGGCGTTGAATGTGATAGCCGAAGAGATACATGGACTTCCGTGCGGACCCCTCCGCTCCGTCGCCCCCGACTCGAAGGATTGGGGCTAATTCCCTATCTTCTCGCCATGTGGCGCCCCTCCGTCGTCGTCCTCCTCGTCGCCGCGGCGTGCGGCAAGTCCGAGGCGCCGCCTCCCCCACCCGCACCCGCCCCTCCCCGGGCGGCCCCTCCTCCTGTCACCGTCTCGCCGCTCCGGGCAATCCGCGTGAACGAGACCGTGCTCAACTTCCGTATCGCGGGCGACACCGGCTCTGCCGTCGTCTTCGTGCACGGCAGCTTCGGCACCCTCGACGATTGGAACGCGCAGGTGGCGACCTTCGCGAGGTCGCACCGCGTCCTGGTGTACAGCCGCCGCTACCATCCACCCAATCCGCCCCAGAACGACCGCGAGGTCTACGCGCCCGACCTGCACGCGGCTGACCTCGCCGCCCTGCTCCAGGCGCTGGGCTTCGGCCCAACCAACATCGTCGCTGCGGGCTACGGCGGATACGTGGCGCTCGCGCTCGCCGCCGAGCACCGCGAGATGGTGCGCACACTCGTGCTGGTGGAACCGCCGGTGATCCCATTTCTGTGGCGCACGCCGGCGGGGGACTCCCTGCGCCGGTCCTTCCTCGCCAACGTGCTCGATCCGGCGCGCGCCGCCCTGGCACGCGGCGATTCGATCGGGGCGCTGCGGACCTTCCTGGACGGGTCCGGTTCGGCCGTGACCTTCGACCGCCTCACGCCGCCGGCTCGCGCCCGTATCCTCGGCAACCTCTACGAAATCCGGCGGGAGCTGACCGCCGACCGGCAGCAATACTTCCCGCCGTTGGACTGCAGGGGTCTCGCGGGGCTGCCCATGCCGGTGCTCCTGCTTCAAGGCGAGCGCAGCCCCCGCATGTATCACATCATCACGACTGAGCTGGCGAACTGCCTCCAGAGCGACACCACGATCACGATTCCCGACGCCGGACACGACATCCACGTCACCAACCCTGCGGCCTACAACGCCACGATCCTGCGTTTCCTCGCGACGCACTGATCGGTCCCTCCCGCCTCGCACCGCCTTCTACCGCCTCTTACCGCCCCCTACCCTCTCCTCCCACTCATCCAGCGACCTCGGCCAATCGTCTTTCAGTAGTCGCGACAGCGAGCGGTCCGCGAGCACCCGCCCGCCGGTCTGACAAGTGGCGCAGTAGTTGACCTCGTTTTCCGCATAGCGGATCCGCTGCACCGGCGACCCACACACGGGACACGGCTCCCGGTAACGGCCATGGACCGCCATCCCTTCGCGAAACGCGGTGACCTTGTCGGGAAACCCGTCACCCGCATCCCGGCGCAGCCGTTCGAGCCAGAGGTCGAGCGTCGCGCGCGTCGCCGCGTAGAGCCTGTCGAGTTCGGCGTCGGAGAGGGACGACGTCAGCGCGAACGGAGACAGGCGGGCCGAATGCAGGATTTCGTCGGAGTAGGCGTTCCCGATGCCTGAAACGATATGCGGGTCCGTCAGGGCCCTCTTGATCGTGTGGCTCTCGCGCCGCAGCGCGGCTCGAAACGAAGCTGCGTCGCTCTCCAACACCTCGAGGCCCCCCGGGTCGTGCTCCGCGAGGGCGGCCGCTCCCCGCAGGAGGTGAAGCCCGGCCCGCCGCCGCGTCCCCGCTTCGGTGAGAACGAGGGATCCGTTCTCGAAGTCGAACGCTGCGAGACCGATCCGGCCGGGCATCTTGGCCCGAGGGGCTCGCCATCTGAGCCGCCCCGCGATCATGAGATGGATGACGAGAAACAGGTCGGGCTCGAGCGCGATCACGATGCGCTTGCCGAGCCGGCTCACGCCCGCTACCCGGCGCCCCACCGCCGCCTCGAGCGGCGGCTCCACGCTCCGCAGCACGAACGGGCTCGCGATCCGTATCGCCTGAACGGTCCGGCCCACGATGCGAGGCCGCAGCGCCTCGAGATACACGACGACATCCGGCAGCTCGGGCATGGGCGTAAAGTACCCTTCACTCCCGTCCCTGCCGTCTGCAACTTGCAACCGGGAACCTGCCGTCATGTCCCGGCATTCAGGTGGTGCCATCGGATTGGGGAGGATCAGCATGAGCCAGCATGAAGTTGCGACGCTCGCCGGAGGATGCTTCTGGTGCCTCGAGGCCGCGTTCTCGGACTTGAAGGGCGTGGAGCGGGTCGAGTCCGGGTACGCGGGCGGCCACGTTCCGAATCCCACGTACGAGCGCGTCTGCAGTGGCGACACGGGACATGCGGAGGTCGTCCGGGTCACCTACGACCCCGCCGTCATCTCGTTCGCCGACCTGTTGCACGTGTTTTTCACGATTCACGACCCGACGACGATGAATCGACAGGGAAACGACGTGGGGACTCAGTACCGCTCCGCGATCTACTATCACACCGCCGCGCAGAAGGCGGAGGCTGAGCGCGTGATCGCGCAGTTCACGGCCGATAAGGTGTACGACGACCCGATTGTAACAGAGCTGAAACCCCTCGACCACTTCTACGCCGCGGAGGAGTATCACCGCGATTACTATCGCCGCAACCCGAACCAGGCGTATTGTCGGGCGGTGATCGCGCCCAAGGTCGCGAAGGTGCGCAAACTCTATCTCGACCGCCTGAAGCAGCCCGTCGCGTGACTGTCACAGTCGAGCGCTGGGACGAGCGGCTGGACGGGCCGCTCAGCGAGGCGGCGCTCCGGAGCAAGCTCGAGGCGCGGGGCTATCGCGTGTCGCGCTACGTGTACCCGCCCGGCACCGTGTTTCCCGACCACACCCACGGCATCGACAAGATTGACGCCGTCGTGTCCGGTCGGTTCCAGATGACTGTGCGTGGCGCTTCAGCCGTGCTCGAGGCGGGAGATTGTCTCGTGGTACCGCGCGGGGCGATACACTCGGCCGAGGTGGTGGGCGTCGAACCTGTCGTGAGTCTCGACGCGACGCGAGGCTAGCTACACGCTCGCGCGGCGCGCGCCCAGATAAGCGCGCACGAGCGGCGCGGCCCTGCGCCGCACGAGCGCATCGCGCAGGACCTGTGCTTCGTCGGCTGAGACGTCGACCAGGAAACGCTCCCTTCCGCCCTCACCTTCCTTGACCGCCACCGGTATGCCATTGCGGTAGAGGACGCGATTGCCGGCCACCGCGGGGATCAGGTCGCCCGGCGTGATGATGCCGGCGAGGTTGAGAGGATCCGCGCCGCCCACGGCGACAAGCTCGCCCGCCTCCGGTGCAGTCTGGTCGCGCCGCACGGCCCGCAGCGATCCCACGGCTTCCGGCAGCGCATACTGCTCGCCGGAGAACCCCGCCACGAACCTGCCGCCTCGTATTTCCCCCCGCGCCTCGAGCCGGCGGTAGGCGCGCAACACATCCCGCCAGGGCGCGAGCAGCGATTCGCGCGCGACCAGCCGGCGGAACACAACGCCGTAGCGACGCAACAGCTGCCAGGCGACCATTTCGGCCACCTGCTCCTGCGACGCCGGCGCGCCCACGGCGACTCTCGACCAGCGGCCGGCTGTTTCCACGCCGAACGCCGCCGTGCGGCCGCGGCGGCGAAATCCCCCGGCGCCGAGCGGGCGCCGCCGGTCGGAGGGCACGAGCAGCGCGCGCAGGCCCGCAAAGCTGTCGGCCGTCACGAGCCCCCACGCGACGACCTCCGCAAGGCCCTTCTCCACCTCGCTGCGCAACAAGCCTGTGGCGTTGACCAAGTCTCCGAAGAACGACGCGCCCCGGCCATCCAGGGCCTCGAACACGGCACGTGCCGAGTGCGACAGGGTGAGTGAGGCCGGGTCCGGAGCAGGCGCGAGCGATCGCCACAGCGCGCCCCGTTCCCGTCTGAACAACGCGATGGGGGTCGTGCGAATCGGTCCTGACTTGTGGCCGCTCGACGGGCCGGCCGGCGAGAGTCTCCCCCACGCGATTTCACCCGAGAGACAGAGGCCGTCGAGCCACAGCGGATCGTAGTCCTCGAGTCGGGCGGGCAGTACGTCCGTTTCCCATGCGCCCGCGGCGATCTCGTACCCGTCGAGCAGCTCGAGCACGGCTGCCAGGCCCTCGGGCCCTTGAGCGCGGGCGTCCGGCGCGAGCCGCTGCCAGCGGAACAGAAACCGCATGAAGTCCGCGGCAGCAACGGGCTCGATCTCTTTGCGCAGGCGGTCGAGCGTGTAGCGATGAATGCGCGCCAGGAGACGGCGCTCGCACCATTCGAGAGCGGATACGCCGGGAGTGAAATGGCCGCGCAGCGCGAAGCCTTCATGCTCGAGCGCGGCGAGCGCGATATCGACGTCCCCGGCAGTCACGCCCAGGCCACGCGCGACTTCGGGCGCCGTCGTCGGACCGACGACCTCGAGGCGCCCCCGCACCAGCTCGCGCAGGCCGTCCTCGCGCGTCCACGCCCTGGCGCGCTCTCGCTCCGGCGCCACCAGCGACGGCTCGCACGTGACGCCGGGGAATACCGCCTCCAGCATCGGCAACCGCTCCGTGGCGACCCAGAGGCTCGGCTCGGTTGCGATCACGCCTGCGCGCCCAGCCCGTACCAGCTCCTCGAACCACACCCGGCACTTCGCGTTTCGCATTTCGCATTCCGCACTCCCCATCGCCCCCATGACGAGCAACGCATCATGCAGCTCGTCCGCGCTCGAGACCTCCGGCCACGCCTCTCCCTTGACGCGATCGATCGCGGCCTGGTCGAGCTTCCCGAACTCATCTACGGCTTTGGCATCGAGCCCCCGGCGCGTGATCACGGCCTGGGTGCGGCGCTCCTCGAGCGGTGCGTCGTCCAGGAAGGCATAGGGTTTGGCGTTCACCACCTCGTGCGCTAGCGGCGACGGCTCGGGCGTGTCACGCGCCACCAGCTGAAATTCGCCCGCCTCCATCGCCTCCAGCACTCGCTTCAAGCCCGGAAAATCCATGGCCTCGAGCAGGCAATCCTCAATGGTCTGCTTGACCAGCGGATGGTCCGGAATCTCGCGGTCCCCGACCAGGTTTTCGGGACAGGCGAGCTGGTCGGGGAAGACGGCCGCCACCAGGTCTTCGGCTTCCATGCGTTGCAGGGGGGTCGGGACCTTTTTGCCGCCGCGCGCCCGCAACACCGCCAGCGCGCGCGTGGCGTTCCAGCGCCAGCGGGTGCCGAACATGGGAGCGTCAAGCATCGCCTGGACGAGCAAGTGCTCGGCGGTCGCGGGCTTCAGGTACTGAAACACATCCGCCAGCGGGAAGCTGTGCTGCGGTCCGAGCGAGAGGATGATCGCGTCCTCTGTGGCTGCCGCCTGGAGCTCGAAGTTGAAGCTGCGGCAGAATCGCTTTCGGAGCGCCAGCCCCCACGCCCGGTTGATGCGGCTGCCGAACGGGGCGTGCAGCACGAGCTGCATCCCGCCCGCTTCGTCGAAGAACCGCTCCAGCACGAGCGTGCGTTGCGTCGGGATCACGCCGAGCACCTGCTTCGCCGCGGCAAGGTACTCCACGAGCTGCCGGGCGGCGGCTTCGGCGATCCCCACCTCGGTGGTGAGCCAGGCGATTGCGGCCGATGGGTCGCCAAGTCGATCGGCGATGTCCTGCCGCAGCCGCGAGACCTCGACCGAGAGCTCCGCGGTGCGCGCAGGAGCCTCGCCCAGCCAGAACGGGATGGACGGCGGCTGTCCCTGCGCGTCCACCACGCGCACCTGCCCCGACTCGACTTTGCGGATCAGATACGAGGCGTTGCCGAGCTGGAAGATGTCCCCCGGCGTGCTCTCGATCGCGAAGTCTTCGTTGAGCGTCCCGACGAACGTGTCGGTCGGCTCGAGGATCACCCGGTAGTCGCCGATGTCGGGAATTGCGCCACCGGACGTGATCGCCGCGAGCCGCGCGCCGCGGCGCCCCCGCAGCCGGTGATTCACGCCGTCGTAGTGCACGTAGGCGCCACGCCGCCCGCGCCGCGTCGTGAAACCTTCAGCGAGCATCTGAACGACGTCGTCGAAATCCTTGCGCGTGAGGTCGCGGTACGGTGCCGCGCCCCGGACGAGGGCGTACAGCGCGTCCTCGCCCCAGTCCTCGCACGCGGCCGTCGCGACGACCTGCTGCGCCAGAATGTCCAGCGGATGCTCCGGAATGATCAGCCGGTCGAGCTGGCCCTCCCGCGCGGCGCGCACCAACGCGACACACTCGACCAGCTCGTCGCGCGAGAGCGGGAACAGGCGTCCCTTGGGGACGACGCCGAGCCGGTGACCCGAGCGGCCCACGCGTTGCAGCAGCGTCGCGATCGAACGGGTCGACCCGATCTGGCACACCAGGTCCACGGTCCCGATGTCGATCCCGAGCTCGAGCGATGCCGTCGCGACCAGCGCCCGAAGGTTGCCCTCCTTGAGCCGCGTCTCCGCATCGAGCCGCTTCTCTTTCGAAAGGCTACCGTGGTGCGACGTCACGTGCTCCGCGCCGATCCGTTCGGACAGGTGCATCGCGACCCGCTCGGCAAGCCGCCGCGTGTTGACGAACACCAGTGTGGTGCGATGCTCCGAGATCAGCTGGGCCAGCCGGTCGTACAGCTCGTCCCACACCTCTGCCGCCATCACCGCCTCGAGCGGGGGCGACGGTATCTCGATGGCAAGTTCGAGTTGCCGCGCGTGGCCGGAGTCGATGATCCGCACGTCCTCCCACCGGCGACGCGTGCCCGCGAGGAAGGCGGCGATCGCTTCGATCGGTTTCTGCGTGGCCGACAGGCCGATGCGCTGCAGCGGGCGTCCGGCCAGCCGCTCCAGCCGCTCGAGCGAGAGCGCGAGGTGACTCCCTCGCTTGTCCCGAGCCACGGCGTGGATCTCGTCCACGATCACCGTTCGCACGCTCCGCAGCATGTCGCGCGCGCGCTCGGAGGTGAGGATAAGGAACAATGACTCGGGCGTGGTGACGAGGATGTGTGGCGGTCGCTTGAGCATCGCCTGCCGCGCGGACGCGGGCGTGTCCCCGGTGCGGACCAGGGTCCGGATCTCGACATCCGGGAGACACAGGCCTTCGAGGGTCGAACGGATCTGCGCGAGCGGCTCGGACAGGTTCTTCTGGACGTCGTTCGACAGCGCCTTGAGCGGGGAGACGTACACAACCTGGATCTCATCGCGGAGCGTGCCTTCGAGGCCCTGGCGAAGCAGCGAGTCGATCGCCGCGAGGAACGCGGCGAAGGTCTTGCCTGACCCGGTGGGGGCGGCGATCAGCGCATCCCGGCCTTCCTGAATGACGGGCCAAGCGCGTTGCTGCGGCTCAGTGGGGTCGCGAAAGCGGGACTCGAACCACCGCTCAACGGCTGGATGAAACCCGGACAGCGGCATGCGTTCAAATATGGCGAAGATTTCCCGAAGCTGTCACCCCAGGGCGGCTGCCAGGGAC